>Ga0114980_10002362_pt1 | contig 13324 bp, 13 predicted proteins | sample S_140806_EF_Meta_FD_87018 | JGI IMG/M metagenome (GOLD analysis project Ga0114980, IMG submission 87018) | Freshwater microbial communities from Lake Simoncouche, Canada to study carbon cycling - S_140806_EF_MetaG | ecosystem: Environmental > Aquatic > Freshwater > Lake | place: Lake...
CAGGCTTGTTGGCAAGGCTGAAGATCGGGCAGCTGCAGCGTGCCAAAACGCCAAGCTCAGGCAGCGTTGGTGCCGTGCAAAAAAACGCCTTGCGCGGTAGGCCCGTGGGTGCCCGCAAAGGAGAGCCACGGTCCGGCCAACGTCTGAACGTGCTGGAAACCCTGCGCGCTGCTGCGCCTTGGCAAAGGCTTCGCCAAGGCGCACTGCCGGGGCCAGCGTCGGAGAGACGGCGCATCGTGGTCCGCAAAGAAGACTTTCATGTGACTCGGTTCAGACAACTGGGGCAAACCACGACGGTGTTTGTGGTGGACGCCTCTGGGTCGCTGGCGCTCAACCGTTTGGCCGAAACCAAGGGCGCCGTTGAGCTTTTGCTGGCCGATTGCTATGTGCGACGCGACAGCGTGGCTGTGCTCGCTTTTCGCGGTAAAACGGCGGAATTGCTGCTGCCGCCCACGCGTTCATTGGCGCGCGCCAAGCGCAGCCTGGCCGGATTGCCTGGCGGCGGCGGCACGCCGCTGGCCACTGCCATTGATGCGGCAACCGCCTTGGCCGATCAGATTCGACGCAGGGGTGAGACGCCGATTCTGGTGCTGCTGACCGATGCCAAAGGCAATATTGCGCGTGATGGCAGCCCCGGGCGCGGCCGAGCGGCCAGCGACGCCCTGGCGGCAGCCACGCAACTGCGTCTGGGCAGCTACAGCGCGCTGTTGGTTGACACGTCGCCCCAACCCCAGGCAGGCGCTCAGCAACTGGCGGCTGCAATGGGTGCGCAGTACTTGGCGCTGCCCTATGCCGGCGCGCAGTCGCTGAATCAGGCGGTGCGTGCCGTGGCCGGGCGCGATTGACGCCGCGCACCCGCATGAGCACGCCTCTCGGCCTTCAGTGGGAACGCGATGGCGCCCAGTGGCCACACAGCCACCTGTCCCGCTTTGTGCAGACACCCCGTTTACGCTGGCATGTGCAGTACGCGGCGCATATCGACCCGCAAGCGCCGACACTGTTGCTGCTGCATGGAACCGGGGCCTCCACGCATTCGTGGCGTGGCTTGTGGCCGCTGCTCAGCGGCCAGTACAGCGTACTCGCCATGGATTTTCCGGGCCATGCTTTCACCACCATGCCAGCCTCACACGATGTGGCGACGCTGTTTTCTTTACCCGGCATGGCTGCAGGGGTCGCCGAGGTTCTGGAGCAGATGCACATTTCGCCGCACGCTGTGATTGGCCACTCGGCCGGCGCCGCAGTGGCTTGCATGCTGGCATTGGACGGGCATGTACGCGCAACGCGGCTGATCTCTTTGAACGGCGCGTTGCTGCCGCTCGACGGTCTGGCCGGACAGTTTTTTTCACCTTTGGCCAAACTGCTGGCCAACTCACCCTGGGTTCCAGCGCTGTTTTCCTGGCGGGCAGCCCAGCCTGCCGTGCTGAAAAAGCTGCTGGACGGCACCGGCTCCGAACTCGACGCACAAGGTGTGGCCCTTTACCGCCAATTGATCAGCCACCCCTCACACGGCGCTGGCGCACTGGCCATGATGGCGCACTGGGACTTGCATGCGTTCAGGGAGCGCTTGCCAACGCTGCTGACGCCGCTGACCCTGATCGTGGGCTCACAAGACTCGATCGTCCCCCCGTCTGTGGCCGAACGGGTTGCCAAGTCGCTGACGCGACAACCGCCACCGTCCGTCATGCGCCTGGACGGACTCGGCCACCTGGCGCATGAAGAGCATGCCGTTGCCGTCGCAGCGGCGCTGCTGAGCGCCCTTAACTGACGCTCTGGCCCTCTGCGGCTACGCGCCGACCCACCTTCAATCCCGCCACGCGCCTTTTTGGTTGGGACATGTCGCGGAAAACACCGTTGACAAGCCGGTATTAGTTGTCTACATTTATTGACACATTGAGATGACAATTTAAGTTGTCACTTGATTGGCAGTCCATTTGAACCCATGGAGACAAGCACATGAAAGCCATCACCCGCATCGAACAGATTCTCGCCATGGCGCTTGCTGCCGCAGAGGGCCCCGACTGCCCGCCCAAGCTTGCTGGAGCGGTGCACCATGCCGTGTTTCCTGGCGGTGCGCGCATCCGCCCGCAGCTCTGTCTGGCGGTAGCCCAGGCTTGTGGTCAGGACGATCCAGCGCTGAGCGAAGCGGCAGCCGCGGCGATTGAACTGCTGCATTGCGCGTCCCTGGTCCATGACGATTTGCCTTGTTTCGACGATGCCCAAACCCGGCGTGGTCGAGCCTCGGTACATTGGGCCTACGGACAGCCCTTGGCTGTCTTGGCCGGTGACGCGCTGATCGTGATGGCGTTTCAGACCCTGGCAGCCGCTGCGAGCAAGTCGCCCACGCGTTTGCCGGGTTTGCTCCACATCATTGCCGCCGGTGTCGGTATGCCTTCGGGCATCGTTGCTGGGCAGGCCTGGGAGTCAGAGTCACGTGTTTCGCTGATGCAGTACCAGCGCGCCAAGACCGGCGCACTGTTCGTGGCGGCAACCTGCGCCGGCGCCCTGAGCGCAGGGGCTGACCCCAAATACTGGCAGGCATTGGGTGACTGCCTGGGCGAGGCCTATCAAGTTGCCGACGACATCCGTGATGTGATGGGTCAGGCCGATTTGCTGGGCAAGCCCGTGGGTCAGGATGCCCAACACGCTCGCCCCAACGCCATCGCCAACCTGGGCCTGAGTGGTGCCATTGAGCATTTTGAGTCGCTGATCCAGGCCGCAGCCGACGCCATTCCCGAAGGCTCCAGCGCGCAAGCCATGCGTGAGCTGGTCTGGCGCGAGTCGGAGCGTCTGGTACCGCGCGCCGCCTGCAATGCCTACCGGCAGGCCGCAGCGCAGGTCGTCGGCGCATGAAGACGCTTGATCTGGCAGCGCTCCCGCGGGCTCATGGACGCCACACGCCCTGGCGCGATCGCCTCAGTGCGGTGGTGGACAGCTGGATGACCAGCGCCACCTTTTACCGCTGGAGCTTGGCCAACCCGCTCACGCGCTGGGTGACCCGCAGGCGGGCACGCCAGGTGTTCGACCTCATGGCGGGCTTTGTTTACTCCCAGGTGTTGCTGGCCTGTGTGCGTTTGCGCATCTTGGAGGCCGTGGCCGAGCGGCCGCGCAGCTTGGAAGAATTGGCGCAGTGGACCCATCTACCGGCCGCGGGCTTGCAGCGGCTGCTGCAATCGGCGCTCGCTTTGCGGCTGCTGGACCTCCGAAGCCAAGGTCGGTATGGCCTGGGACCGCTTGGCGCACCGGTGGCCGGTTATGCCGGCATACGGGCCATGATCGAGCACCATGCCGTGCTTTACATGGACATGCAAGACCCAGTGGCCATGTTGCGCGGTCCAGGCCAGCCCGGTGCCATGGCCCAATACTGGCCCTATACCCTGGCGGCTGGGGCGCAGGCCGCCACCGGCAACACGCAAGCTGAAAAATACGCGCGTTATTCCAACCTGATGTCGGCCTCCCAGCCCTTTGTGGTGGACGAAATTCTGGCCAGCTACCGCTTTGATGAACACCGTTGTGTGCTGGACGTGGGCGGTGGCCAGGGCACTTTTCTCAGTCGCCTGGCAGAACACGCCAAGCATTTGCAATTGCACTTGTTTGACTTGCCAGAGGTGGCCATGCTGGCAAGCGCTAACTTTGCGCGACAGGGGCTGCAGGCACGGACCGAGGCCACGCCAGGGAGCTTTCTGCTGGACCCACTGCCTCAGGGCGCCGACCTCGTGACACTGATCCGCGTCGCCCACGACCACCCGGATGACGATGTCCGCACTGTACTGGCGGCCATCTTTACCGCCCTGCCAGTGGGCGGAACGCTGCTGCTGGCAGAACCCATGGCGCAGGAGCCTGAGAACGCGCCGCAGGGCGATGCCTATTTTCATTTTTACTTGCTGGCCATGGGCGCTGGCCGGCTACGCACCTCGCGTGAGCTGATGAGCATGATGGCCGAGGCCGGGTTTTCCAATCTGGAACTGGTACCCAACCCCATGCCACTGCAAACCCAAATCCTCGTGGGGCGCAAATCTCAGGGTTTACCCGCAAATGCCACAAACCATGTAAATATAAATTGACATTTGTAAATGTCAGAGACAACATACACCCATGCAAGCTAGCGCGATCGTTTTTCAGCAACCCAAGTCCTTGGCATTGAAAGCCTTGACCTTGCCAGACATGGGTCCAGCCGATGTCGAAGTGCAGGTCGAATTCAGCGGCATCAGCACCGGCACAGAGCGGCTGCTCTGGGAAGGCACCATGCCAGCTTTTCCGGGCATGGGTTACCCGCTGGTGCCAGGGTATGAAACGGTTGGTCGCGTGATCGCAGCGGGTGATCAAGCCTCGGTGCCAGTCGGTAGCCGTGTGTTCCTGCCAGGCTCGCAATGCTTCCAGGACGCTCGCAACCTGTTTGGCGGGTCGGCATCCCGCCTGGTTGTTCCAGCAGCCCGCGCCATGCGCATGGAAGAGTCACTGGGGGAGCGAGGTGTGCTGTTTGCTTTGGCAGCCACTGCCTACCACGCACACAGCGCGCCCGGCACTCAGCAGCCTGATCTGATCGTGGGACACGGCGTTCTGGGTCGCATGATTGCGCGTTTGGCCGTGCTGGCCGGCGGCAAGCCGGTAGTCTGGGACACCAACCCAGCCCGAAGAAACGGCGCCGTGGGCTACGACGTGATCGATCCTTCTGCTGACAGCCGGCGCAACTACAAGTGCATCTGTGATGTCAGCGGCGTTGGTGCGCTGCTTGACGACCTGATCAGCCGGCTTGCGCCAGGTGGTGAAGTGGTATTGGCCGGTTTTTACGACGCGCCCCTGTCCTTTGTATTCCCACCTGCTTTCATGCGGGAGGCGCGCATCCGGATCGCTGCGCAATGGTCGCCGCCTGATCTGGCCGCCGTCATCGCACTGGCCGGCGAGGGTCGTCTGTCACTCGATGGCCTGATTACCCACCACCATGACGCCACACAGGCTGACATGGCATACCGCACCGCTTTTGGTGATGCCGATTGTTTGAAGATGGTTCTTGATTGGAAACACATAGCATGAGCGCAAGTTCGATTCCTGCGGTTGCACCGGTTAATTTCATGCGTGATGTCTTGCGCACAGAGGCCGCGTTGGAACCTCTGCCGATAGTCACCTCCGAGGTGACCAAAGAAACGCAGATCATCGCCATTTACGGCAAAGGCGGGATCGGCAAAAGCTTCACACTCGCAAACCTGAGTTACATGATGGCGCAGCAAGGCAAAAAGGTGCTGCTGATCGGCTGTGACCCCAAGAGTGACACGACAAGTTTGCTGTTTGGCGGCCGCGCCTGCCCCACCATCATTGAAACGTCGTCCAAGAAAAAATTAGCGGGTGAAGCTGTCGCCATCGGCGATGTCTGCTTCAAACGTGATGGCGTCTATGCCATGGAACTCGGCGGACCAGAGGTTGGGAGAGGCTGCGGTGGCCGCGGCATCATCCACGGCTTTGAGCTACTCGAAAAACTCGGATTCCATGAGTGGGGGTTTGACTATGTCCTGCTTGATTTTCTCGGTGATGTGGTCTGCGGCGGCTTCGGACTGCCGATTGCCCGGGATATGTGCCAGAAAGTGATTGTGGTCGCCAGCAATGACTTGCAGTCGCTGTATGTGGCCAACAACGTCTGTTCTGCGGTGGAGTACTTCCGCAAGCTTGGTGGCAACGTGGGCGTCGCCGGTATGGTCATCAACCGCGACGATGGCACGGGCGAGGCCGCCAACTTCGCCACCCACGTCGGCATCCCGGTGCTGTCCACCATACCGGCCAACGAGGATATTCGCCGCAAGAGCGCCAGTTACGAAATCATCGGGCGACCTGATTCGGTGTGGGGCCCGATGTTCAGCGAGTTGGCTGCCAACGTCGCCACCTCGCAACCGGTTCGCCCCAAGCCCATGACACAAGACCAGCTGCTCGGTCTTTTCGCAGCCTCGGCCGTTGGTCGTGACGTGGTGCTTGAACCCGCTACGCAATTTGACATGTGCGGCCGCACCGAAAACACCAAGCCCACGCTTGAAGTCGTTTACGACGAAGTCTGATACCGCAGCAGCAGTCCATGAGCAAAACTATTCCAATCGTCAGCGCAGCTGAAGCAGCGACGGCAGCCGTCACGACTGCCATTGATGGCGACGGTATGGGGTGCCATGCTGGTGGCGAAAAAATGCTTGCAGCCGCAAGGGCCTCCGGTAAATCTGAAGTGCTGGCTCAATACGCCAAAGACTACCCCGTATCACCTGCCGCCGGACCGCACGACCAGCCCCAAAGCATGTGCCCCGCCTTCGGCGCCTTGCGTGTGGGACTGCGTATGCGGCGCACGGCGACCATCTTGTCAGGCTCAGCCTGCTGCGTGTACGGCCTGACCTTCACGTCACATTTTTACGGCGCCAAGCGCAGCGTCGGCTATGTACCCTTCAATTCAGAATCGCTGGTCACCGGTAAGCTGTTTGAAGACATCCGGGAGTCGGTCTACAACCAGGCCGATCCCGCCCATTACGACGCTATCGTCATCATCAATCTGTGCGTGCCAACCGCCAGTGGCGTGCCGCTGCAACTTCTGCCCAAGGACATCAACGGGGTGCGCATCATTGGTATTGATGTCCCCGGTTTTGGTGTGCCAACGCATGCCGAAGCCAAGGATGTGCTGGCTGGGGCGATGCTGAAATATGCCCGCGAAGAAATCATGGCCGGCCCAGTCCAAGCACCGCGGACCGGACGCTCGGACAAGCCCACCATCACATTGCTGGGCGAAATGTTCCCCGCAGACCCCGTGATCATCGGCCGAATGCTTGAACCCATGGGCATTGCGGCCGGACCGGTCGTGCCGACCCGGGAATGGCGGGAACTGTATGCAGCCCTGGATTGCGCTGCGGTCGCTGCTATTCATCCGTTTTATACCGCCAGCATTCGCGAATTCGAGCATGCAGGGCGGCCCATTGTCGGCTCAGCGCCTGTCGGCCACGACGGAACAGAAGCCTGGTTGCAAGCCATCGGCACGGTCGCCAACGTGCCGCAGGCGAAGATCGACATGGTGAAAAATACCATGCTCCCAGCCATCAAGGGTGGTCTGGCCCGCATGCCTATCAAAGGACGCATCACGCTGAGCGGCTACGAAGGCTCGGAGTTGCTGGTTGCCCGGTTGCTGGTCGAGAGTGGCGCAGACTTGCGCTATGTCGGCACGGCCTGTCCACGCACACCCTGGAGCCAATCCGATTGCGAATGGCTCGAATCACATGGCGTTCATGTGCAGTACCGCGCCTCACTGGAGCAGGACTTGGCCGCGATGCACGAATGGCAACCCGACCTTGCCATCGGTACCACGCCTGTGGTTCAAGCTGCCAAGGAACTCAGCATCCCAAGCTTGTATTTCACCAACCTGATTTCGGCCAGACCCTTGATGGGGCCGGCTGGCGCGGGCTCACTTGCCCAGGTGATCAATGGCGCGATTGCCAACAAATCACGCTTCGCTGAAATGAAGGCGTTTTTCGGCGAAGCTGGCACTGGCGCTTCAGCCGGCGTATGGGAAAGCGCGCAAGGCGTACCCCAAGACCGGCCCGAATTCAAAGCTGAAACGCGTCGCCTGCTTGAAAAGCAGACGAAGAAACGCAAAGCAGAGGCGATGATCTGATGCTCGTCCTTGACCACGATCGCGCTGGCGGCTACTGGGGAGCGGTGTACGTCTTCGCCGCCATCAAGGGCCTACAGGTGGTTATCGACGGCCCAGTCGGCTGCGAAAACCTGCCGGTCACATCGGTACTGCACTACACCGACGCGCTACCGCCGCACGAGCTGCCAATTGTCGTGACCGGCTTGGCCGAAGAGCAACTCGGTCGAGAGGGAACCGAAGGTGCCATGCGCCGTGCCCACGCGGCACTTGACCCGGATTTACCTTCCGTTGTGGTCACCGGCTCAATTGCTGAAATGATCGGTGGCGGCGTGACGCCGGAAGGCACCAACCTGCAACGCTTTTTGCCACGCACCATCGATGAAGACCAATGGCAGTGTGCCAACCGGGCCATGTACTGGCTCTGGCAGCAATACGGCCTCCGTCATGTGCCCAAGCGTGAACGCAAAGAGGGCGAGCGACCACGCGTCAACATCATCGGCCCAAGTTACGGCACCTTCAACAGCCCGAGCGATTTGGCCGAGATCCGCCGTATGGTTCAGGGCATTGGCGCCGAAGTGAACATGGTGTTTCCGCTGGGCAGTCACTTGGCTGATGTGTCTCGTCTTGTCGAGGCGGACGTGAACATCTGCATGTACCGTGAGTTCGGACGCATGTTGTGCGAGGCGCTGGAGCGTCCCTACCTGCAGGCACCGATCGGACTGCACAGCACCACCAAGTTTCTGCGGTCCTTGGGTGAATTGCTCGGTCTTGATCCAGAACCCTTCATCGAAAGAGAAAAGCACAGCACGATCAAACCGATCTGGGATCTGTGGCGCTCGGTAACGCAGGACTTTTTCGGTACCGCCAACTTCGGCGTGGTGGCCAACGAAACCTACACCCGGGGCATCCGGCATTTCCTTGAAGACGAAATGGGCCTGCCCTGCAACTTTGCGATCCCGCGCCTCGCCGGCGCCAAGACCGACTTCGTCGAGGTTGGCAGGTTGGTCACCGAGAAAACCCCCTTGGTGCTGTACGGCAGCGACAACGAACGCATCTACTTGGCTGAGTGCGGTGGCGGCGGCATGATGAAGACCAGCTTTATCCCAGCCAGTTTTCCGCTGCCCATCATCCGGCGCCATACCGGGACGCCTTTCATGGGCTACGCGGGCGCGACCTACATCATCCAGGAATTCTGCAACGCCCTGTTCGACGCGCTGTTCCACATCCTGCCCCTGGGCACCGAGATGGACAAGATTGAGGCCAGTCCTGGGCGAGCTGCGACGGAATCAACGATCCCATGGGAGCCCGAGGCGCATCGACACATGGAGGACCTGCTAGAGCAGCAGCCCGTGCTGGTGCGAATCTCGGCGGCCAAACGGATGCGAGACCAGGCTGAACGCGATGCACGCGAATCTGGCCGCTCCCATGTTGAAGCGGCAAGGTTTATTGAATTGTTCGGGAAGACAACTGCTGGGGTATCCGCATGAGCGGCTCTGCAGCCTTCGTTAGCCCGGTCAATCCTCCGGCTTGTCCGGAGGTTTACCTGCAGCGGCGTACCTGCTGCTGCAGTCCGTCCTGTACCTACCCAGGTGCAGGGAGTCGCCGCAAGGCATTTTGAGAGAGGCACAAACTATGACTGATGCAGCTAACCCCTCAGGTATATCAGACGAAGAAGCCCAAGAGTTCCACAAGTACTACATACAGGGCTACCTGTTGTGGGCTGTAGGCGCTTTCTTCGCCCACAGCCTGGTGTGGATATGGCGTCCCTGGTTCTAACAAGAACCGCTAACGAAGGTATGTATGGCCCACGCAATCAAAAATGATCCGTCCTTTATCTCGGACAGCCACCTCAAGGGCAGTCGGACGATTTTTGTACTGGTCTTCTTTGTATTCATGGCGCTCGCCATGGTCGGACAGTTGTTGGCATTGAATTGGCGCACCTGGCTACCCGGAGCGGAGGGAGCGACGACCACCTTGGTCGGCGTTAAATCTGCTGTCTATACCTTGATTTCTCAATTGAACTAACCGAAAGGAAATTCCTATGTGGCGCATTTGGCGAATGATCGACCCCCGCAAGGCAGTCGTTTTGACCGGCTTGTTGATTGCGTTCGTGTCAACAACGATTCACCTGATTCAAATCAGTGGCGATCGTTACAACATCAACAGCTGGCATCCCGACACGGTCAAGGCCGCGAAGGCTGCACAGAACGCGGCTTTGCCGCAAAAGTAACGGCTATTTGGCTGTTATTCCGACAGACGCACTTCGCTCAAGATCAACGATGCGTCTGTCTCTTTTTTTAACAAGTGACCCTCGCCGCGCTGGGACCTGTTAGACCGAATGTCGGTCGGAGGATGTACGTATGGCCATGCTGAGTTTTGAACGCAAATACCGTGTCCGCGGTGGAACTCTGTTCGGCGGCGACCTGTTTGATTTTTGGGTCGGCCCGTTTTATGTCGGATTCTTTGGAATCACGACGATATTTTTTGCACTTTCTGGAACCATGATGATTCTTTGGGGCGCGGCAATGGGCCCGACCTGGAACCTGTGGCAAATCAATATTGCGCCGCCCGACATCGCTTACGGCCTGCGCTTCGCGCCGATGATGGAGGGTGGCTTGTGGCAATTGATCACGGTCTGCGCGATCGGCGCATTTGTCTCGTGGGCACTCCGCGAAGTCGAGATCTGCCGAAAGCTGGGTATGGGGCTGCACGTGCCGGTCGCCTTTGGCATGGCGATTCTTGCCTACGTCAGCCTGCAAGTGGTCCGACCGGTGCTCATGGGTGCTTGGGGACATGCGTTCCCGTACGGCATCTACAGCCACCTTGACTGGGTCAGCAATACGGCCTACCAATACCTTCACTTCCACTACAACCCATGGCACATGATCGCGGTAACCCTGTTCTTTGCCACGGTACTCGCGCTTTCGATGCACGGCGGCTTGGTGCTTTCGGCGACCAACCCCGGCAAAGGCCAGGTGGTCAAGTCACCGGAACATGAGGACACATTTTTCCGTGATCTCATCGGCTACTCCGTTGGTACCCTCGGCATTCACCGGCTTGGCCTTTTCCTGGCATTGGCCGGGGTGTGGTTCGGTATTGTCTGCATCGTGGTGAGTGGTCCCTTCTGGACTGGCGCTTGGCCGGAATGGTGGGGTTGGTGGCTGAACATGCCGATCTGGCGGACCTGATAAGACGGAGTAAATGACATGGCTCAATATCAAAACTTGTTTACCTCGGTGCAGCCGGTCGGCCCCTTGCACCATGGCGTGGACTTGCCACGCGGCGATGATAAGCGCCTAGGCACGCCATTTTTGTTTCACCTGCTTGGGCGTATCGGTAATGCCCAGATCGGTCCGGTTTATCTTGGCACGCTAGGTTTGGCATCACTGATCTGCGGCATCGCTGCCTTCAACATCATCGGCCTGAACATGCTGGCGTCGGTAGACTGGAACCCGATTCAGATGGTTCGCCAGTTGTTTTGGCTGGCCCTGGAGCCTCCAGCACCCGCCTATGGGCTGACTATTCCGCCGCTCAACCAAGGTGGTTGGTGGCTGATTGCCGGTTTCATGCTGACTGTGTCGATTCTGCTCTGGTGGGCCCGAACTTACCGGCGGGCGCGCCAGCTTGGTTTGGGCACCCATGTGGCTTGGGCCTATGCTGCAGCGATTTGGCTGTTTTTGGTGTGCGGTTTTTTCCGTCCCGTCATGATGGGCAGTTGGTCTGAAGCGGTTCCTTTTGGTATATTCCCGCACCTTGACTGGACCTCTGCGATATCACTGCGGTACGGCAATCTGTTTTACAACCCGTTCCACGCGCTGTCCATCGTATTCCTCTACGGCTCAGTGCTCTTGTTCGCCATGCACGGCGGGACCATCCTGGCGGTAAGCCGTTACGGTGGTGAACGCGAAATTGAACAAATCGTTGACCGCGGCACGGCCTCGGAGCGGGCGGCACTGTTCTGGCGCTGGACCATGGGCTTCAATGCCACGATGGAATCCATCCACCGCTGGGCCTGGTGGTTCGCGGTTCTGTGCCCTCTGGTCGGTGGAATCGGTATCCTGCTCACCGGCACTGTCGTTGACAACTGGTACCTGTGGTCTGTCAAGCACCATGTCGTCCCTGCGTACCCCTTGGGCAGTCCGCTGGTGGTCGATCCCGCACTCTTGGGAGCAAAGCCATGAAATCACTACTGAAAATTGCACTTGGGCTTGCTGCGCCCGTCGTCCTGGGCCTGCTGACCGGCTGCGAACGGCCACCCATTGAAACGGTACAAACCGGCTTCCGTGGCACTGGCATGGAGCAGATTTACAACCCGCGCACCTTGGCAAAACAAGCCTCGCTGAACAAGGCGCCAGCGCCAGCTGATGAAGCGTCACCCGATGGCCCCAAAGCCAGCGAAGTTTATAAAAACGTCCAGGTTCTGGGTGACCTCAGCGTGTCGCAGTTCAACCGGCATATGGCCTCCATCACACAATGGGTTGCACCGGATGCTGGCTGTGCATATTGCCACAATGTCCAGAATTTCGCAGAGGACAACAAGTACACCAAAGTGGTGGCGCGGCGCATGATCCAGATGACGCAGCGCGTTAACCAGGACTGGAAGACTCACGTGGCCGAGACGGGTGTCACTTGCTACACCTGCCACCGGGGTAACAATATCCCGGCCAACGTCTGGTTTGCGCCCAAGGACCGCAAGTATGCCGGGGGCGTGTTGGGCGATTTGGCTGGCCAGAACATTGCCACCAAGGAGGCAGGCCTCAGTTCTCTGCCTTTTGACCCGTTTACACCCTACCTGAAGGATGCTGCGCCGATTCGGGTCAATGGCACTGAGGCCATGGCCGGTATCGGGAAAAGCGCCAATCGAGCGTCAGTCAAGCAGACAGAGTTCACCTACTCTTTGATGGCGCACATGTCCGAATCGTTGGGCGTTAACTGCACTTACTGCCACAACACCCGTAACTTTCAGTCTTGGGAACAGTCGCGACCCCAGCGGGTCACGGCTTGGTATGGGATTCGCATGGCGCGTGATCTGAATAACGATTACATGACACCCCTGACCAAGACCTTCCCGCCGGAGCGGCTCGGACCGAAGGGTGATGTTGCCAAAGTAAATTGCACCACCTGCCACCAAGGCGCTTATAAGCCACTGTACGGGGCGGCCATGGCCAAGGATTACCCCGAGCTTCAAGCTTTGGCCAAACCTTGAACTGAGGCATCCCGCAAGCCTCCACCGTCTGCGGTGGAGGCTTGTTTTTTTAGGGTCCAGCGATGAGTATGGTTCAACCATCTGCGCACAGTAGCCAAACCGCCGTCCTGGTGCTGGCCGATATTGCAGCGGCATCGAGGGTTTGGGGCTGGTCGCGGATCGTTAAGGGACCGAGTGCCTTGCAGGCTGTCGATGGCTTGCGCTTCGCCAAGGTATTGGGCAGCGGCTATGAGGGTGGGTTTGGTCTGCGTCCAAGCGGCTCACGCCAAGGCTTGTTCGCTGTGTTCCATACGGCGCAAGCTGCTCAAGACTTTGTTGAACGATCAGAGGTCCTGGCGGCATACCGTGAGCGATGCCGAGAGCTTTGTGTCGTTGAACTGCTCTGCTGGTCTTGTCGAGGCAGTTGGGACGGCACATCCTTGGACATCGTATCCCACCCCCCGCAGGATCAGGAGCCTATTGCTGCCCTGACCCGGGCATCGATCCATGTGCGTAAGGCTTCTGCCTTTTGG
>Ga0114980_10002364_pt1 | contig 13322 bp, 15 predicted proteins | sample S_140806_EF_Meta_FD_87018 | JGI IMG/M metagenome (GOLD analysis project Ga0114980, IMG submission 87018) | Freshwater microbial communities from Lake Simoncouche, Canada to study carbon cycling - S_140806_EF_MetaG | ecosystem: Environmental > Aquatic > Freshwater > Lake | place: Lake...
GCACCTAATGTTGAAAGCGCCTTTGCTGGCTGAAGGTCGTCGCCATAAAAGGCACCAAGGACAATGAGTGAGAAGAGATCATCGGCGATCGCTAAGGTCAATAGAAAGAGGCGAACATTTACATTCACGCGCTTGCCAAGAAGAGAGAGAACACCAAGGGCTAAGGCAATATCAGTGGGCATAGCCGTGGCCCAAACATGTGAACCGGGATTTAGTGCGAGGAATATCAATGCTGGGGCAATCATTCCGCCAAGTGCGGCAACAATCGGGACTATCGCTGTGCGAACATCTTTTAGACCGTTTCTAATCTCTAGCCCAACTAGGAAGAAGAAGATAGCGATGAGGATGTCGATGAACATGTGGTAAATCTACTAGGTGGGTAAAGCAAAAACCCCGCCAATTAATGACGGGGTCTTTGGTTTAGAGTTTTTAGATATCGAAGTAGAGCTCGAACTCAGCTGGATGTGGACGCAGGCGAACATAATCGACCTCTTGCTTGCGCTTGAAATCAATCCATGTCTCGATCAGATCCTTAGTAAAGACGCCACCCTTGAGCAGGAACTCGTGGTCGCGCTCGAGGTTGTTGAGAACTTCATCCAGTGAACCCGGAACCTGTGGGATTGCCGCTGCCTCTTCACCAGTTAGCTCGTAGAGATCCTTATCAACTGGAGCTGGTGGTTCGATCTTATTGATAATTCCATCAAGGCCTGCCATCAACATTGCAGCAAAGGCTAGATATGGATTCGATGATGGATCTGGGCAGCGGAACTCAATTCGCTTTGCCTTCGGATTAGATCCTGTAATTGGGATACGGATACATGCCGAACGGTTACGGGCCGAGTAGACAAGGTTGACTGGAGCTTCATAGCCTGGGACTAATCGACGGTATGAGTTAACCGTTGGGTTAGTAAATGCAAGCAGTGATGGTGCGTGCTTGAGAAGTCCACCGATGTAGTGACGGGCCATCTCTGACAAGTCGCCATAGCCATCTCCGAAGAATAAAGGTACGCCATTTTTCCAGAGTGATTGGTGGACGTGCATACCTGAACCATTATCTCCAAAGAGTGGCTTTGGCATAAAGGTTGCAGTCTTTCCGCCCTGCCATGCAGTATTACGGACTACATACTTAAACTTCATGATGTCATCGCCTGCATTTAAAATATCGGTGAAGCGATAGTTGATCTCCATCTGACCAGCAGTACCAACTTCATGGTGTGAGCGCTCAACAAGTAGACCAACCTTGCCAAGTTGCATCACCATCTCATCGCGAAGGTCTGCGAATTGATCTGTTGGAGAGACTGGGAAGTATCCACCCTTGATACGTGTGCGATATCCACGGTTAGGTGTTCCATCTGCATCTTCTTTAATTCCGGTGTTCCATGCACCCTCATATGAGTCAATCTCATGATAGGCAGTATTGATATCAGTTTTAAAACGTACACGATCGAAAACATAGAACTCAGCCTCTGGTGCAAAGAAGGCAGTATCTGCAATTCCCTGTGCGCGCATGAAGTCAACAGCCTTAGCTACAACGGCGCGTGGATCACGACTATACGCTGAGTTATCACCTGGATTATGAACGGAGAAGAGAATGATGAGTGTCTTCTCTTTGCGATAAGGATCGAGGTAGGCAGATTCTGGGACAGGCAGTAGCTTCATATCTGATTCGTGAATCGATTGGAATCCACGGATAGACGAGCCATCAAACATTAAGCCATCGGTAAAGACGGCCTCATCAAATGATTCAACCGGAACGTTAAAGTGGTGCTGGATGCCAGGAAGATCGGTAAAGCGAACATCGACTAACTTGATGTCTTCCTTTTTAATATAGGCAAAGATCTCTGCTGAATTCTTAAACATGCTTCTCCCAATTCACATGAATACAAAAGGCGTATGAGTTGCAGATTTCTCGGCATTGAGCTTTTCTGCGCTGTGGTAAGAATAAGTCTTCTAGCCCAAAAGAGCCTAACCGCACTGTTACAGCCATGTTAAGAATTTTCACCCCCTAGGCTTAGGGCCATGAACCCATCCGACAAAACCGTCACATTAGGACGTCGTCTCCTTGCAATCACCCTGGACTGGCTGGCCTGCTATGCAATCGTGGCCGCTCTCTCAGGTGGAATCGGCCAGATGACACCGGATAGATCACCGATCATCTTGGCTCTCTTCTTTGCCGAGCTCTTGATTTTGACTGTGCTGACAGGAGCATCACTCGGTCAGAAAATCTTTGGCCTTCGAGTTGTTCGCTTCAATGATGGTGGGGCTATCTCACCTGTGCAAGCTCTTATTCGTGCGATCTTTTTAGTTCTGGTAGTAACGGCCGTGACCTACGATAAGGATGGTCGTGGAATCCACGAGCGTTTGAGTAAGACGATTTTGGTGAGGACGCACTAGCTATCAATGCATTGAGAGTCAAGAGATAGCGATGTGTAAGAGGAGGCTTGGATTATGACTAAACAGCAAGAATTTAGAACGCTGCAAACTTATAAGGATTTTGAGCTTCGCGAATATCTTCCTTGCGTCATCGCAGAGGTTAAAGTCTCTGCCAACTATTCAACTGCAACAAGTGGCGCATTCTCCTCATTATTTAATTACATTTCAACGGGAAATGAGTCGTCACAAAAAATCGCAATGACTGCCCCAGTAATCACCGCCCAAAGAGCAGATAATTCCGAGCCCACGGAATGGTATGTCTCGTTTGTAATGCCTTCAGGAAGCCTCCTTGACCACATGCCACATCCCAACGATTCACAAGTCAGATTACGAGAATTAGATACTCAAACATGCGTTGCCAAATCATTTCGTGGCAGAGCTACCGATGAACTATCAAGAAGGATTGCTCAAGAGCTTCGCACTAGCGCCTCTAAAGCCAACATTGCACTCTCTGACGAAACGCGAATCTGTCGTTTTGATCCGCCGTTCAAACCTGGATTCTTGCAGTACAACGAAATCGTGATTCCTATTTACTTGGGGGGCTGTTGACCAGCTGGAGCCCACGATCGAACTTGTTTCATAGCGCCAAGCGGCCGATCGCTGGACGTATGGTGTTGGCCGTACTTTATAGCCTGTCCGTTTAATGTCAAGCAATTGGTCCATCCAATCAGGGTCATAATCAAATAATTGCCAAAATTTAGGACACCTGATACATTTTGGTTTAACCAATACTAAGAAAGGTACGAAATGAATAAATCGCGTATTTTAGGAGTCGCAATTGCCGGGTCATCGTTGATTCTAGCGGCGGTTCTTGGCGCAGTCTCCGCACAGTCGGCACCATCAAACAAGCTCGAACAAGTTCTAAGCCGAGGAAAACTAATTGTTGGAACAGGTAGCGACTCTCCACCTTGGCACTTCATTGACGAAAAGGGCAAGCTTGTGGGCATGGATATAGATATGGGAAGAATCGTTGCCAAGGGTCTATTCGATGATCCATCAAAAGTTGAGTTTGTTCAGGAAACTTCGGATTCACGCATTCCAAACGTAGTTACCGATAAAGTTGACATGGTTTGTCACTACATGACAGTGACAGCAGGCAGAGCTCAGAAAGTTGCTTTCACTATTCCTTACTACCGAGAAGGCGTTAGCTTCCTCATGTCGTCCAAAGGAAAATATAAGGACTATGCAGCGCTATCAAAGGCTGGAAGTAAGGCAAAAGTTGGCATACTTCAAAACGTATATGCCGAAGACCTCGCACACCAAGGACTACCAAAGTCAACTGTCCTTCAGTACGCCTCACAGGCCCTGGCATGGGGTGCTCTCGATAGTGGCCGTGTTGATGCCGTAGCAACAGATACTGCTTCAGCTGCATGGTTATCCAGCCGTAACAAGGGTAAGTACATAGACTCTGGCTTCGCATACGCTCCAAATTCATACTCTTGTGCTGTCGCACAAGGCGACCAAGTTTGGTTGAACTTTGTGAACCAAGCAATCAATGAAGCAATGAGTGGTGAGCAGTTCGGTGTTTATCAGGCATCGTTCAAGAAATGGTTCGGGATTACTTTACCTCAGCCAAAAATTGGGTTCCCCCGCCCATAAGTAACAACGCATTGTAAGAAAGGCTACGACTATGAACTACACCTTCAGGTACGACGTTATATGGAGGAACTTAGATCATTTATTTTTTGGTCTTTGGATAGATGTCTACATGGCAGTTATTGCAATTGCCTTAGGCACTTTGATAGGTCTAGTCGTAGCCTTTTCTTATTTTTCCAAAAATAGGGTCATTCGAGGCCTTGCTTCTTGGTATGTAACTATTATTCGAAACATCCCATTAATGATTGTCGTTCTTTTCATTTATTTTGGCCTTCCAGATGCTGGTATTGCTTTTCCAGAAATCCCCTCATTTATATTTGCCTTAACTCTTTATGCTGGAGCGTATGTTGCTGAAGTTTTTCGGGGCGGGCTCCAAACAATGCACAAAGGTATGGATGAAGCGGGCATGGCACTAGGAATGTCATACTTGCAGATCGTGGCATTCATAAAGATTCCTATACTTTTTCGTACGGTAATGCCAGCATTGAGTAACAACTATATTTCTCTATTTAAAGACGGTTCAATAGCTACAGTCATTGCAGTGCCAGAATTGACTTTTCAAACTAGGCGAATCAACCTGGAATCCTTTCGCACCCTTGAAGCTTGGACATTCACTGCGGCTGTATACATCGTCGTTGTCTTCATTCTCGCTGCGCTACTTCGACAAGTTGAACGCAAAGTAAGGATTCCAAAATGAATTTTATCTCTGGAGATCCTACGTTCTGGAGCGAAGTTGGCATCTCCAAAGGTGCAATTCTCCAAGGCATTTGGATGACTATCTCCATCTCTTTTGCTGCGATCTTTATCGGTACCATTGTCGGGATCTTTATCGGACTAGCCCTGACCTACGGGAACATTGTGGCCAGAATTCTGGCGCGCATTTACACTGATTTTGTAAGGGGTATACCGGTCTTGGTATTAATTCTTGCTCTCTACTATGTCGTGCCGATACTGGGCATCAACCTCAATGCCATCCAAGCAGGTATCGCCTCTCTAGCGATCTTTTCTGGTGCTCACGTTGCGGAGATGGTTCGTGGCGCGCTCCAAAGTATCCATAAAGGTCAAACTGAGGCTGCCAAAGCCCTGGGTCTAAATTTTTCACAAACATTCATTTTTGTTCTGATGCCTCAGGCTCTTAGACAGATACTGCCAACTTGGATCAATACTTCAGTCGAAATAGTGAAAGGATCTTCACTCATATCTATTATTGGTGTGGTGGAGATTACCTATGCCTTGCAGCAAACAATGGCGCGCAATTACATGTTCATGAAATTCTATGGCTTGGCCGCACTCATCTATTTCATAATCGGATATTCCTTGGAACGTCTTGGCAAGTTTGTCGAAAGGAAGCTAATAATCAAATGAGGAGAGGAATATGAGCAAACCAGTCCTGGAGATTTCTAATCTTCATAAGAACTATGGCGACCGAGAAGTCCTGAAAGGAGTAAGTGTAAATCTCAATCCAGGTGATGTTGTTTCGATAATTGGATCAAGCGGATCTGGAAAGACTACTCTTTTGCGGTGCGTCAATCTCCTTGAAGAGTACGAACAAGGGGCGATTAGAATTGATGGGAATGAAATCGGGTACCGCATGGAAGGCGCCAAGCGAGTCAAAGAGAAGAATCGCAAAATTGTTTCAGATAGAGCCCTTACGGGCATGGTTTTCCAGTCTTTTAATCTATTTCCACATTTAACGGCAAAGGAGAACATCACGCTGGCTTTGCGTAAAGTTCAAAAGAAATCAAACGCTGAGGCAACTGAGATTGCAATGGAGTGGTTAGGTAAAGTTGGACTCCCTGATCGTGCAGATTCTTACCCTGGGCAGTTGTCAGGAGGGCAACAGCAACGTGTAGCAATCGCTCGAGCAATTGCAGCAAATCCTAAAATCATGCTTTTTGACGAAGTTACATCTTCCTTAGACCCCGAGTTGATTACTGAAGTTTTGGACGTGATTAAGAAGCTCGCCGATGATGGAATGACCATGCTCATCGTCACGCATGAGATGGCCTTCGCTAATGAAGTCTCTGACCGTGTTATTTTCATGAATGATGGCTTGATAGCAGTCGAAGGTTCTCCAAGGGATGTTTTTATAAGCCCAGAAAACGAACGTTTAAAGTCCTTTTTGAAAAACACCAAGTTCTAGTTGTGAGTTACTGCATCGATTAAGGTTTGAATTTAACTGATGGAGTGTGATCATCCAGGATCTATCATCGGTAATGTAAAGCCTTCGTGGGGTTGGTTAAATCAGACTCCCGCCGTTGACTCGTAATACTTCTCCTGTGATCCACGCTGCTTCAGGATCTAGCAGAAATCCGACTGCGAATGCGATATCCGACGGAGCACCCATCCGACCCAGCAAAGTGCGGGCGGCCGCCTCTGATTTTCCCGAAGAAGCATTCGGTAGGAAGCCCGCAGTGTCTGTTGGCCCTGGTGAAACGGCATTGATTCGCACTCCATATTCGCCGTACTCACGAGCGAGCGACTTTGTCAGCGCGATCACGCCGCCCTTTGCGGCCGCGTACACCGCAGCCGGGCGGATACTTCCATACTCTCCAGCCGTCGACGCAATATTGACCACGGATCCGTATCTCTGCTCGCGCAGAATCGGCAAGACGGCCCGACACATGGAGATAGTCGTAACAAGATTGCTGGTGATCATTGGGAGCCAGTCCTCGGCCGTCACCTCTTCGAACTCTTGCCCAGCGAAAGTGCCGGCGCAGTTGACCACGCCGCGGACGCGACGACCGGCAAGCCCGGCTACAGTGGCAGCGGATTTTCCAAAGTCGCTAATGTCGGCGGCCACCCCCTCGAAGGCACCGTCGGTAGAAGCCGCCGAAGCGGCAGCCGCTACAGCCTGTTCGGAGATGTCAATACCCAGGACACCTAAGCCTTGTTCAGTGAGGTGCCGAACAATTCCACGGCCTATCCCACCTCCGGCACCGGTAACAATCACATACTCTCTATTATCAGTCACACTACAGCCCTTCGCTTAAATTGGTTGGTCCAATCTTAACTTTTGATGCAGTATAGTGCATAGATACATTCATTTGGTAAGACCAGAATGGACGGAGAAGTCATGAGACACTTTGAGAAATCGTTACCGGGAGATTTCCACGGTCAGAGCAGCGAGATCGCAGAGCTTGGCTGGCTCGTGACAAGGGATGTGCCTTTGCCAAACCTAGTTCTAAACCGCGATGCGCTAATTTCCAATATTGAACTCTTCCAGAAATACATGGATGATCATGGTGCCCTACTCGCCCCGCACGTCAAGGCGACAATGTGCCCAGAGGTTTGGAATGAGCAGCTGGCTGCTGGTGCATGGGCGCTCACCGTTGCAACTCTGAGCCAGTTAGAGGTTTGTGTTGCCTTGGGAGTCTCGCGCATCTTGCTTGCTAACGAGATTGTGGATACCTACTCAGTAAAGCGTCTCGCCGAAATTCTCGCCGAAAATGAACACCTTGAAGTTATCTGCCTCGTGGACAGCGAGGAGGGAGTCAGGCGTCTCTCGAAAGCCATGGCCGAATCTGCTTCGATGCGACGGTTAGACATCCTCGTGGAGTTCGGAATGCACGGGGGACGAACGGGAGTTAGGTCCATAGGTGATGTGGTCTCCTTGGCCGAGTCGGTCGCGAGCCACTCGGAGACACTGCGACTTGTTGGGGTCGAAGGCTATGAGGGCATTCTCGGGGTCTCACGCGATGTCGCTTTTCTTACCGTCGTGGATGATTATCTTAAGTCATGGGTATCGGCAATTCGAGCAGTGCTCCCGCTCATCGAATCGTCAGCGCCGCATCTGGCGAGTGCGGGTGGCAGTATTTATTTCGACCGAGTCATCGATGCATTCGCGACTTTGGGGACAGATTGTCGACTTGTAATTCGCAGCGGCTGCTATGCAACACACGACTCCGGAATGTTTGACAAAGCTTCACCATTCGGGAGCGCGGCACCAGGTGAACATCCCCTCCTAACACCCGCTCTACGAATATACGCGGCGGTTATTTCCAGGCCAGAGAGTGGTCTTGCAATCGTCGGCGCTGGCTTGCGCGATATTCCTGTCTCTGAGGGATTGCCGGTTGTACACGCTGTTCATGCCGCCGATGGCTCCGTTCGTGAGGGAGGAGCGCTACATCCTAGAAAAGCCAATGATCAACACCTTTACGTTGATGTACCAGATGATGATTTGCTGGCTGTCGGCGATGTGCTCGAACTTGGAATTTCCCACCCGTGCGCCGTCTTCGAGCGCTGGCGTACGCTTCTGGTCTCCAACGGTGACGGTCAAATTGTGGGAACTGCACGCACCTACTTTTAAGCGTGAACGGACGTGGTCGAGACTAACTTATTTAAGTTCTGCTAATGCTTGAAGCCACACTGATTCGGCAGCTCGCACATAGTGAACTTTCTTATACGCTTCAAGGCTGGCAGCGCCCTTGCCGGGTAATGTTTCGCAAACAAGAACTTGTGGTCTCCCATCGGAGACGCGAGTACGTTCAAGCGCTGCTCGAAGGGCAGGCAGGTCGTTTGCATCAACTCGTTCAGCTCGAAATCCAAACGCCGCAAATTTCTCAGGGACTGGTTCGACGGTCATTACATCAGCCGTTGCACCATCGGCTTGCATTCGATTGTTATCTACTAAAACAATTAGTGAGCCAAGTTTATAGTGCCCAGCTGCCATTGCAGCTTCCCAGATTTGTCCTTCCTGAAGTTCACCGTCACTTATTAAGCAGAAGGTACGCGAGTCAGAATCTTTAATGCGGTTACCGAGTGCAATGCCAACCGCTTGCGAAAGGCCCTGCCCTAAAGCCCCACCTGTTATTAGAAATCCAGGGGTTCCCTCTAACGGGCTTTCTTCAATGCGTGAACCATCCTGTCCATAAGTAGCCAGCTCTTTTTCATCATATAAACCAAGCTCTCCAAGAGTGGCGAATAAAGCTATAGCACTGTGACCAGTGGACAGAACAAATTGATCGTGTAATTGTCCAGAACTATCTCGCCGAAGTTCATCGAAATATAAAGCTGCCATTAGGTCAGCCAGCGCCAATCCCTGGCCAACATATCCTTGACCGCGTCCTCTACACATCATCACGCATCGTCTGCGTATTGAAAGCGCCTTTTCAGCAATCTCTTTATCAGTCATCATGAATATGCCTCCTGAGTTTTAATCTTTTGAGCGATAGCGTTCGCACTAAGTCCAAGCTGGTCGCGAATGTAAATAACCGAGCCAGCAGGAGCCCAGGAATCTGGAATTCCGAAAGGAATCAATTTTGTAGAGATTCCAACTTCTGAAATCACAGAAGCTGCAGCACTAGCTAAACCACCGATAACTGAGTGATTCTCTACGACGTATATTCTGGAGAATTTACGTGCTATCGCTTCAATAGCTACATGATCTATGGGTTTTAAAGTAGGCACATGCAAGAGAGTAGTTTTAATTCGTTCTTGTTCGAGGATCTCAATTGATTCGAGAGCCCAATTGGTTCCTAATCCAGTACTAATAACGGCGACATCGCTTCCGTCAGTTAACACTCGTGCCTTACCAAGTTCAAAATCGAAGTCCTCTGGAGGAAATAGTTGATCGACGTCCCCCCGAATTCCTCGAATATAGACTGGACCACGGTGGTCAGCGGCTGCATTCAATGCTGAGGTCAATTCCGTTCCATCGGCTGGGTCTATAACAGTCATCGAGGGTAATCCACGCATTAACGCAAGATCATCAATTGCTTGGTGGGTAGCTTTAAAAGGAGTAGTTATCCCAGGCAAAAAAGCCACGATGATTGCAGGTGAAGAACCCGTGCAAAGGGCCATGGCAACTTGTTCGTACGCTCGACGAGTCGCAAATACACCATACGTTACGGCAATAGGAAGGAAACCGGACTTCGCTAAACCGCCAGCAATGCCCATCATATTTTGCTCGGCCATACCTACTTGGATGAACCGGTTCGGAAATTTCTCGGCAAAAGGAAGAATGTCAGTGTATTTACTCAAATCAGCGCTAAGCACAACAACGTCTTTTCTTCGCTTTCCAAGTGCTACGAGTGCATCCGCAAAGGGTGCCTTTTGAATTACTCGATTAATATCAATGTTCCGCCATTAACTCGTTGATGTTAGATATGGCCGTGACGCTCGAAGCTTTGCATGGGCGAGATTCCTTCGGCCGCTTCGGCGCGCACCTTAGCCTCGGCTGCATCAACAGACTCCGCCTCAATAAGTACCCGCTCGGCTTCAGCACGTGGCACTACAATTACACCATCAAAGTCACCGACGATGATATCTCCAGGCGAAATGCTCACCCCGTCAATAGTGACTGGAATCTGCTTCTGCGCCATTTCCCAACGACCGATCCCGTTCAATGGTGAAAGGCCGGAGTAGAAGACTTGAAAGCCGATCCGGAGCAACCCCTCGGTATCGCGAAGATTGCCGTCAAGGATGACGCCCTGGCATCCTCTAGTCTTGGCGGCATTTCCGGTGAGTTCACCAAAATGTCCAACGCTGCTATCGGGGGTTAATGAGACTATCACGCTGTCGGATTCGAGTTCCTCAAAAATCCGAAGGTATGGCTGCATTCGAGGGATACCGTCGTCCCAGCCAACATGCGGCACAATCGCACGACCAATTAATGTGAATGCCGCCCCTACCATGCGCTGTGTAGGAAGAAGTGGTCGTAAGCGGCTCGACAACACCTGTTCTGGAATCCCAAGGTCGTACATCGCATCGCATACAACAGGGGTCGGGATTGCGCGAAACCTCGCGCACATTTCGTCAAGTTTCATGATTGGTCCATCCATTTGAAGGAATTTTATTATTACTAGGCCTTACTCTAGCCTACCTTTGGGGATTCCCACCATATTAGTAGGACCAAAATGGAAACGCAAGGCTCAACTACTCTATGCTGAGTGGGTACGATTATCTTCTAAGGATGCTTGAGCGAGAGGAGACAAAGCATGTCCATTCAAACTCCCGACGCAGAGACTGTGCCCGCGACGGGCGTGGCAACAGCGGCCCAACTTTTGCGCGAGAGCATTCTTAAAGGCAACTTTGCACCTGGTGGGCGGATTCCACCTGAACGGGACCTGGCAATAACTTATTCGGTTTCGCGTGGCTCTATTCGCGAGGCTATTCGTGGTTTAGTTTCACTAGGTATCCTCGAGTCCAAACGCGGATCGGGGACCTATGTTCGCCGTCTAGAATCTTCAGAGCTCTTCAAGTCTCTCGAGTTCGTACTCGACGTCGACCCGAAATCCCTAAGCCACTTCTTCGAACTGCGCCGACTTCTCGAGCCCGCCGCAGCTGCCATCGCTGCCGATCGGCTCACGAAGGGCGATCGGGAGCGACTGCTCGAAGTGCGTGAAGAACTCGCCAAGCTCGAGCACTCATCGGCCGACCTCGCTCGACTCATTAAGCTCGACGATGAGATTCACGCGACGATTTCGGAGTCAACACGAAACCCGCTCATTCATATGATTATCACTAGCCTACGAGCAACTGCTGATCGTGCAAGCGGGCTAGCGGCGGGATACAGTATCGACGATATTGAGTCGGCCAAGAATGAACTGGGTCGACTTATCGAAGCGCTTTGCGATGCCGACTCGTTGAGGTCCGAAGGCGCAATGATGTGGCACCTCGAATCGTCGATGTCGGGGTGGACACAAGCCAGACCTTAGTTATCTGCGATGAGGCAAACGATGTCACCCACTTCGTATTCGCCGTCCTTGACGACGTTCACCTCAGAAATAACGCCGCTGACCTCTGAGTCCATAGTTAAAGTGACCTTGTCGGTCTCGACCTCGATTAGCGGGTCGCCAATGGCAACGCGATCTCCCACAGTCACGAAGATTTGCGACACATACACCTCGACTGTCGACATCCCAAACTTGGGAAAACGAACCTCCGTTGCCACGACTACTCCTTCCGATCAAATGATGAGTCGATATACCGCTCGAGCACTGACCTGATATCGATTGCCGACGGGACGATCGCTTTTTCCAGGTCGACAGCAAATGGAACAGTTCCCTCTGCGCGCGTTACTCGTATCGGTGGATCACGGAAGAGGTCTGAGTACTCCTCTGCCGCTGTGGCGACTACCTCGCTGGCCAGACCAAGCATTCGGCTTGTGTCATCGACAACCACAAGGCGGCCCGTCTTCTTCACAGAGTCCCGCACTGTCTGCCAATCAAATGGGAAGATACTCCGTGCATTGATAACTTCTACATCGAGACGATCGCTGAGCTCTTCAGCCACCCGCAGAGCCTCGTGAACCAAATGGCCCACCGCGACAACCGTGACCTCGCTTCCTTTCCGTTCGACTACAGCTTTTCCAATTGAGCCTACCAATAGAGTGACTTCACCCTTTCTATGGAGGCAGGCAGCAGGTGCAAAGACCGCGACTGGATCGTCGTCCTGAATAGCCGCGCGCATTAAGGAGTAGGCATCTTCGGGAGTAGAGGGCACTAGAGTCTTAACACCCATATGCGCCAGTAGCGCGTACGGATGATCGGAGTGCTGTCCTGCCAGACCAAGTCGGGCACCTGAGCCGGGAAAGAGATAAGTAACCGGCACCTTTACCTGGCCACCAGTCATCATGCGGATCTTTTGGGCCTGGTTCACGATCTGATCGAATGCGACATAGAGCAGCGTTGGAATCTGGTACTCAACGATCGGACGGGCGCCGGCCATCGCCGCACCAGTGGCGAAGCCAGTAAAAGCCGCCTCTGAGATTGGGGTGTCCCGGACGCGTCCCGGCAACTCCTTCGCGAGTCCCACGCTGACACCGCGCAGTGACTGCTCGACGTCTTCGCCTAGATAAATGACGGACTTGTCACTTAGCATCTCATCGCGCACTGCAGCCGCGAGAGCTTGTTGATAGCGCATCACGGTCATGCTCGACCCCATCTCAAGGGAATCGGCGACGCGTAGGAGTAGTCGAGTGCAGACTCCGGTCGCGGAATTGCACCCTCTCTTGCCGCTTGAACTGCGATCGCGAGGCGCTCGCGGACTGCTACATCGGCCGCCTCGAGCGTCTTAATCGACTCACCGGCTTGCAGAGCGTGTTGCGTCGCGACTAAAAGTGGGTCTCGACTCATCCAGGTCGCGATCTCATCTTGTGTTCGGTATGTCAGATTCATCGTCCGCTCCGCAGTATGGTGGCCTACGAATCGATAGGTTCGGCAGTCGAGGAAGTAAGGACCGTCGCCACGTCTGGCATGTTCAACAGCGAATCTCGCAGCATCGGCCACAGCAAGGACATCCATTCCGTCGACCTCTTGGCCGGGAATTCCAAATCCCGCCGCGCGCTCCAC
>Ga0114980_10002365_pt1 | contig 13322 bp, 10 predicted proteins | sample S_140806_EF_Meta_FD_87018 | JGI IMG/M metagenome (GOLD analysis project Ga0114980, IMG submission 87018) | Freshwater microbial communities from Lake Simoncouche, Canada to study carbon cycling - S_140806_EF_MetaG | ecosystem: Environmental > Aquatic > Freshwater > Lake | place: Lake...
GAGCCCGAGCTTCAGCGTTTCGGCATTCAGGCCGGAAATCAGCGCGAGGCCCAGCAGCACAAGACTCGCCCCGCCCGTGTCAGTCAGGCTCGCCGCGTGGATGCGGGTATAGACATCCGGAAAACGCAGCACGCCCACCGCGCCGAGCAGCGTGAACAGCGTGCCGACAACAACGAAGCCTCCGCCGATCCAGACGAGCGCATCATGCATCGTCCGTATCCTCTGCAGGGCCCGTCGTCAGCGGCAAAGCCAGCGAGTGGTAGCGGAAGAACTTCATCAGCGCGATCGTGGTCACGAAATTGATCAGCGCATAGACGATGGCGATATCCAGAAAGGCGGGTCGCCCGAACAGATAGCCGATCACGGCGATCAGCAGCACCGTCTTCGTACCGAACGAATTGGCGGCAAGGATGCGGTCATACTGTGACGGGCCGGTGATCGCCCGAATGATCATGAGCGCCATAGCCACGATGAGCCCGGCTGCACCAACGGCAAGCAACATCGGTCAGCCTTTCCGTCGTGCGGAATCCGCCGCCGCAGCCGCCCTGCGGTCCATCGACTCAAACTCTGCGACGCTTGCCTTCTCGCGCATCAGCGCATGCACCAGAACCTTTTCATCCGCGACGTCGATGGTGACTGTGCCGGGCGTCAGCGTGATCGAATTGGCAAACAGCGCCTTGCCCAGATCGGTTCGGGCCCGCGTGTGCAGGCGCACGACAGCAGGGTCGATCGCATGACGCGAGCCGAGCACGCGGCCGATAACCGCGATGTTGGATTTCACGATCTCGCCGATCAGCCAACCGACATAGAGCAGCAACTGCGGCAGCCGGTGATAGGGCGATGCGTCACGGTCGACGATGCGCAACCGCGCCGCGAGGCACAGCGTCAGCAGCAGCGACGCAACGCCGACGCCCAGGAAAAAGGGAGAGGTCTGGCCCGACAGCACAAACCAGAATGCAGCCAGCGCGAGGACCAGGCCGGGCAGATAGATCATTGTCGCGGCCTCCTTTGCTGAAGCGTCATCTCAGATGAACCACCCAGCCGGAAATATCCAGCAAAACCGGTCAGCGTCCGAATGCCGTAAGCGCGGCAGCCGCATCCATGCGTAACAGGTCGCGCGCGAACCCTGTTGCGCCGTCCTCGTCGGTGTCGCCGAAGGCGGACACCAGCGACCAGTTCCAGTAGCGCAACACGGTCTGCGCCTTCGCCACGGCGATCGTCTCGTAGACTTCCGACACGCGGGCGAAATCCGCACCATCGTCCGACCGGCGCAAAGCTTTCCAGAATGCGCGCAGGTAAGGCCGCTTGAGGCCGGTCGCCTTGCACAGCACAGCAACGCCCTCGCCGCCGGCATCCTTGAAGATGCGCTCGGCCGTCGACGCCTTCACGCCTGACAAAGCAGCGATGTCCATCATCGCGGCGGGCGTCATTCCTTCGACCGCGGCAGCGTCGATCGCCGCTTCAAGACCCGCATGATCGGAACGGTCAATGGCGCTGCGGTCGCGCTGGCGCCGCTCGATAATCTGCAGAGATTTGCGCACGACAGGATCGCGCTCCTCGAGCGCGAGCTTGAAGATGTCGCCGCACATATCGATCAGCAACGTGCGCTCGGCAGAGAAGCGCAGCAGGATCTGTCGCCGCTCGACCGGACCTGCCCACCAGAACATGGCGAGCGCATGCGCCGGGCGCACCTCTTCGCGCTGGATCAGCAGCGGCGGCAAGGCCGGCGCTTCGCGGGAAGCGGCCACCATCAGTTCGACAGAGCGGTCCGACAGTTTGGATTGCGTGTTATCAAGCAAGGCGCGCATCGCGACGGTGTCGCCACTCTCGGCGATTGCGGAGGCGACAGCGGGCCCGATGTCACGCCGCTGGGCGACGGCGACGCGATGCGGCGTACCGCCCTTCTCGACGATCTGGCAGAGATCGGCGTCGTCGAATGCGCGGTTGTCCGCGAGGATCAGCTGCGCCACATGCGGCGCATCAAGCGCGAGGAACCGAAGCAGGCGCTTGGGCGCTTGCGACATCTCGCGCAGCCGGCGCGCGCACAATTCGCGGGCCGACACATCGGACTCGATCAGGATTTCCATCAGCAGGTCGCCCGCAATCGCACGGTCCTGGATGTTGCCACGTGACGACGGCAGAGCGACGACATCCATCAGGCGGCGCAACAGCGTGCGACGTGCAAAGCCGTCAGAGGCAGCGGGAATGACCACGCCGCCCTGCTCGGCCGCCTCAGCGGACCGGCCCGGGAATGCCGTCTCATCTGACATGGCGCTCACTGTCTGGCTGCCGCACGTCTTGGCTAACAGATTCAGGATGCCGGAAGCGCAGTTAACGGACCATCAACCTCCCCGGCCGGGCAGGCTCAATTCCGCTAGGCCAGGCTGAATTCGGGACTTTGCTAGTCCGCCGCCCTGCCCGGATGGACAAAAATCAACGCCACAGACGCGGCCAGCAGGCCGACCACCAGATAGAAAAGTCCGGATGGGTCCGTCGCCGTCGTCACCACCCCCGCCTCTCCGATCACATCGACCGGCACCTTGATGCCGAGCATCATCAGCTGTCCTACCAGCGCGGCAAGGCCCAGCAGCAAAAGGGCTGCAAGTATCGCTCCGAAACGGCGCGTCACCGGGATCAGGATCAGCAACGCAAACAATACTTCGAGCACGCCAAATGCAAAACGCCCCGCCGGCTCGAAATAGGAGACGCCGGAGCTATCGCGGAAAACCTCGAACAGATGGTTCCTGGCAGGGGGCTGCGGCGCCAGCGCCTCGGCCGCCACCCATAGCAGCATCACTGTGACGAACAGGGCAATCACCCAGCTCGCCAGGGTCCGGGCCTCACGCATGACAGGGCTCCCTCACACACCAACAGCCAGCAGAATGGCTCAGATTTGGCCCAACTCCAAATCAGGCCGGCGCCCCTGAAATATGACAAACGCTCCGGCCAGCCGGCCGAAGCGTCTGCACTCATCCGGAAGAGGACCGTCAGGTTTTGGGAAGATATTCCTGCAGGGACAGTTTGCCGTCCTTATTGCCATCCAGCCGCACGAAAGCCGCCTTAATAGCGTCTGGCGACACGTCCTTCATCCCTGGAATGTCCACCTTGGGCGGCTCTGGCGCGTCCGGACCACCCAGAACGTTGGGTTTCGGCATCGGGGGAGCGACGATGCGCGCATACTCCGCTTCGCTCAGAGCCTTGTCGCCATTTGCGTCGAGGATCTCGAACCCGCGCGTCAGCATTGCCGCCTGGCGCGCGCGGTATTCATCGAGGCTCACCTTGCCGTCCTTGTTGGCGTCGATCGAGCCGAACTCCAGCTTCCGCATGTCTTCTTCCGTGAAGGTGTAGGTTCTCGACGTAGCGCCATTCGCCTTTTCGTCAGTCACGTCCTTTACTTCATGACGCGAAATGAACTTGATCTCCTTGTGCTCGTCCTCGGCCTTGCCGGCCTTCGCCGGGCTCAGTTCGTCCGGCAGGTAGAAGGTAAAGGCGTCTTCCTTGATGCCCGGCGCGATACGGGACCCGGGCGCGTCTTTACCGTGATCCTCGATGGTGCGCGTTTCGATCACCACGTTACGCTTGACGACCACATCATCCTTGCCGCCGTCGGACTTGACCTCCATCGGCCCGAGGAACTCATCGACTGACAGCACGCCATCACCATTGGCGTCGAGGCGAGCGAACTGCGCCTTGAAGTCTGGCGCCGCCGCCGAAGGCAGAACGGCCAGTGCGGTGAGGCCCAGCGCGGCAAGGCTGCCAGCGGCCACACGCGGTCCATAACGGCGAAAAGTGGGAGAGAATTGCATGACGAGCGTCCTTTTTTCCTGTGGAGGGTGCTCGCGCGCATCGAGGTAGGACTGCACCTGATCGCGAACGACTTCGCTCGCGGTGGTGCCGTCCTCCCGGCAGGCGTTGAGGAACGCCTGCTTGGTCTCGTGGGGTATCCTGACTTCCAGCGTCTCGGATTTCTTGACCCGGGGCTTGGGCGTCTTTGGCTTTACCCCGAACTTTCCGTTGTCGTTGGTGATCATGGAACAATTCCCCTTCGGCGCGCGGCCGTCCTTCACATGAGGAGGTCCGCATCACGTGCCCAGCAAATAGAGGCCGGGACGCCAGACAGATTCCGTCCGGTCGTGGCAGGATCGTGGCGCAGCCCTCCAAAGCCTTCTCCAAATCACGTCCGGACGCCAGAAATTCCGTGTCCGGACACGGCTTGCGCCTGAAATTCCTGCGAATATTGTCCCAGAAAATCATCAAAGGAAGCGCGGGCCATGCGTCTAGTGAATTTCGGGGACCTTGAGTCTCTGGTCGGAACGGAAGTGGGCGTCTCGCCCTGGCACCAGATTACCCAGAGCCAGATCGACAAATTCGCCGACGCAACTGGCGACCACCAGTGGATTCACGTGGACGTGGAGCGCGCCACCAGGGAACTCGGCCACACCATCGCCCACGGCTATCTGACCCTGTCCCTGCTCCCCATGCTGTCAGCGCAAGTCATGCGCGTTGAAGGCGTACAGCGCGGCATCAACTTCGGCTGCAACAAGGTGCGCTTCACCAACATGGTCCCGGCAGGCTCGAAGGTCCGCCTGCGCCAGAAATGCCTGGGCATCGAGCAGCGCGCCGGCGGCAAGCAGTTGATCATGGAATCGACCATCGAGATCGAGGGCAAGGACCGCCCGGCCTGCGTCGCCGAGTCGATCAGCATTATCTACGGCGGCTGATCGCCCGCAGAATCTCGGTTAGACGTCCAGAATCTGTGCACGGAAGGCCGCCAACGCCTTCCGCTCACATGGCTTTTTCACTGTGGGCCTTGGGACGAATCACCCATTGCCTGACAAAAGCCATGCCGCCTGCATAGAAGTGGATTTATGGCTCGAAAATCAACGAAAAAGCCCGCCCGCACGGGTAAGGGCGCCGGCGGATCGCCGCGGTTCCCGCTGGCTGCGGCAGACCTGTCGCCTCCGCGCGCAAGGCGCGACGCCCATGCCCTGATCGAGCAGCTCGGCCGCGCCCGCTTCGACCCCTATGCCTGGCTGAAGGACGACAACTGGCGCGAAGTGATGCGCGATCCGTCCCGCCTGCGGCCCGATATCCGTACGCACCTCGAGGCCGAAAATGCCTATACGCAGGTGACGCTCGAGGCGCCCACCGTCAATCTGCAGGACCAGTTGTTCGAAGAGATGCGCGGTCGCATCAAGGAGACTGACAGCTCCGTCCCCACCATCGACGGGCCGTGGGCCTATTACCGCCGCTTCCGCAAGGGCGGCGAGTACCCGCTGTTCGCACGCCGCCCCTCCGAGCACGCGTTCACAGGCGATGACAGCGTCGAGCAATTGCTGATCGACGGCGATGCGCTGGCGAAGGGCTGCGAATACTTCGACATCCGCAAGGTGTCGCATTCACCCGACCATACCCGCCTCGCCTACGCGGTGGATGACAAGGGGTCGGAATTCTATACGCTGCACGTCATCGAATGCGCAACCGGCGCGATCATTGAATCGATCAGCGACACCTATGGCGACTTCGTCTGGGGCGAAGATTCAAAATCCATTTTCTGGGTGGCGCGCGACGAGAATGCGCGACCGGCGGCAGTGTTCTGCCACCGCCTCGGCTTGCAGGTGGACGAACTGGTCTATCGTGAGACCGACCCGGGTTTCTTCATCGGCGTCCAGAAAAGCCAGTCGGGCAAGTTCATCTTTGTCACGGCGAACGACCACACGACCAGCGAGTGGCGCTATCTCCGCACAGACGCCGATGACCACGTTCTCACATCGATCGCAGAGCGCGAGCCGGGCGTCGACTATTCCGTCGTAGACTTCGACAATCGTTTCTGGATTCGTACAAACCGCAACGGCGCAGTCGATTTCGCACTAGTCTCCGCGCCGCACGACAATACCGCCGAGGAACACTGGCGCATCGAGATTCCGCATCGCCCAGGCATCCTGATCCTCGATGTGGACGCGTTCGCAGACTTCATCGTCCGCGTGGAACGCGAGAACGGCCTGCCGCGCGTCGTCGTGCGCGAACGCACAACTGGCGCAGAGCATTCCATCGATTTCCAGGAAGCCGCGTATTCGCTCGGCGTTTCGAACGGCTATCTCTGGGATTCGCCCTGGCTGCGCTTTGACTATTCATCGCCAACGACTCCAGCGCAGGTCTTCGACTACGACATGCGCACGCGCGAACGTATGCTGCGCAAGACGCAGCAAGTGCCATCCGGCCACAACCCGTCCGACTACATCGTCGAACGGATCGACGCCCCCGGCGATGACGGTGCCTTGGTGCCTGTCACCCTGCTGCGCCACCGCACAACGCCCGTTGATGGCACGGCGCCGGTGCTGCTCTACGGCTATGGCTCCTACGGCATCACCATCCCTGCGGACTTCCGCACAGGTCGACTCAGCCTGGTGGATCGTGGTTTCATCTACGCCGTCGCCGACGTTCGCGGATCGATGGCCAAGGGCTATCAGTGGTATCTCGACGGCAAGCTCGACAAGAAGGGCAACACCTTCGCGGACTTCGTCGCTGCGGGCCGTCATCTTGTCTCGCTGGGCTACACGCAGCGCAGACGCATCGTGGCGATGGGCGGTTCCGCAGGCGGCCTGCTGATGGGCGTCGCCGTCAACCTCGATCCTACCCTGTTCGGTGGCATCATCGCCGCCGTTCCGTTCGTGGACGTGCTCAACACCATGTCCGACGAAAGCCTGCCGCTCACTCCGCCGGAATGGCCCGAATGGGGCAATCCGCTGATCGACGCTGACGCCTATGATCGCATTGAAGCCTATTCTCCCTATGATCAGGTCAGCCTGCGGGCCTATCCGCCTATGCTGATCACCGGTGGCCTTACGGATCCACGCGTCACCTACTGGGAGCCTGCAAAGTGGGCTGCCCGCCTCCGTCACGAAGCGCCGGACGGCGGACCGTACTTTCTGAAGATCAACATGGAAGCTGGCCACGGCGGCGTCTCCGGACGGTTCGCCAGCCTCAGGGAAACGGCGTTGGAGTTCGCGTTTGCGCTCGCCTGCGCAGGCTATCCCTATGGTGCCGATCCGGTCCCGCCGCCCGCGGGGTGACCTTGGCAAGCAGCAGCATTCCATACATACCGGCTCTTCAAACGGCCTGCCGCGCCGGTGAACTTGAAGCAGCACCAGCGGGAAGCTAGTTCACATTCCATTCCCTTGGGGGGAAGAGGATCGATATGGACGGCGACGAAGACCGGGAGGGCAGCGACAGCCCGAAAGCCGGACCACGCTCAAGACCCCGCGTCGACAAGGAAGCCCGCAAGGCCGACTATCTTCGTGCAGCAGCCCGCGCCTTTCTGGCGCGTGGCGCCGCAGCGTCGATGCAGGACGTCGCCGACGCCGCTGGCGCACCGAAGCCTGTGTTCTATCGCATTTTCCCCTCACGCGCGGACCTGATCGACGCACTGTTCCGGCACGTAGAAGACACAATGCTGCAGACGCAGCGGGGCAAGTGGGACGGCTATGGATGGGCGCTGCGTGTCCTTTACCTTGAAGCGAAGAAGGATCAGGAGATCTTCCTCGTTGCGTTGAAAACCTTCCGTGGCGATCCCACGCTGGCGCATCATCGCGAACGCCTGCACGGGCTGGTCCACGCCCAGGCCACCGGCTTCTTCCAGCCGGCGGAGGGGGCTCCAGCTGGGATTCCCAACCGCACGGCCAAGGCCTCCGGCACGATGACCAGCCTGATGTTCGACACGCTGGTCAGCTGGCTGGAGGATACGGATGGCCTCACCGACGAAAAGCGCTTCCAGTGGTACGGTCGCATTATCCGCGAATGGCGCCTCGCCATGCGCGAAGCCTATGAGCTCGATCCGCCCGAGCAGGCGACGAAACCGTGATCTCCCGTCCCGCCTTCACGTGGGCTTGCATACCTTAGCGTTCATGCCTGATGCTCCAGGTCGGTATCAACGGTGAGCTACATAGGCCAACCCGGTCGAGCTCCAGGGAGACCCGATCGTGATCATTGCCCGCTCAATCGTGGCTTTCGCACTCTTCGCCCTTGCTGCTTGCGCCGCCGCCGCAGCGCCCCCCGCGCCTGCTGGAGGAAAATTCTCCGACGAGAAAATCCAGCATGACGGCCGGGAGCGCCGCTTCCTCGTCCACGACTTCGCGTCCGGCGGCCCCGCCCCCGTCGTCATCGTCCTGCACGGCGGCGGCGGTCATCCCGAGAATGCAGTCGATATGAGTCAGATGGATGCCTTGGCGGCCCGCGAGCACTTCATCGCGGTCTATCCCGGCGGCACGGGCGGCATGCCTGGCGGTCGCCTGCTAACGTGGAACGCGACCCACTGCTGCGCCTATGCCCGCGAGAATGCCGTAGACGATGTCGGCTTCATTCGGGCTGTGATCGACCAACTCGTCGCTTCGGGCCGCGCCGACCCCAAACGCATCTTCGTCTCAGGCATGTCCAATGGCGCGATGATGACCCATGTCCTTGCTCGCGAATTGCCCGATCGCATCGCCGCAATCGCGCCGATCGTCGGCGCGGTCTACGGTGATGAACCGTCCGCGCGCGGACCCGTCGCCGCCATCATCTTCGTCGGGCAGGACGACACGACGGTCCCGGGCGCAGGCGGGCCCCTCGGCGGACCGGAGAAGCGCGGCGCTGTCGGCAGGATGGCGCGGCGGCCGGAAGACCACGATGTCGCACCAGACATCGCCCAGGCCGACTACTGGGCGAAGGCGAATGGCTGCGCCTCGCCTGTCGAAGCTAGCGACAAATCAGGGCGAGTTGTCGAGATTCGCTGGGAAAAGTGCACCAGCGGCAAGCCAGTTCAGTTCCACCGGGTCGCCAACAACGGCCATGCCTGGCCCGGCGGACGCGCAGGGCGCGCTGAAGCCGACCAGCCGACACAGGCCCTGAATGCCAGCGAAATGATGTGGAGCTTCTTCACCGCCAACCCGAAACGCTGAACCCAAAGGCCATAACGGCCACCTTTCCGCCACAAGACTGTCTTTGGAATTTGACGCGGGTCTCGATGCGGGAAAGGTTTCCTGTCTGAAGCGCAGGTGCGGGGTTTTCTATGGCCCCGCGGCAGGCTAGGCAGTTGACGCCCGAGGCGGGAAGCCGGGCCGTCCGGGCATCCCGCGGCGCAAGGCCGGTAGTAGTGTACTGTCAGTTCAGGAGTTGACGGCTCTCATGACGTTCAAGGTGCGCCTGCTGCTCGGAGCTGCTGCTCCGTTGGTGTTTAGCCTGCCCGCCTTCGCCCAGGTGACGATCTCCACGGCGACGACGACACCGGTCACGACCGGAACCGCCAACAGTGGCGCCCCCTCGGATGTGGCGATCACGTCGGCGGGGTCGATCACCCTTACGACCGCGAACAGCACCGGCGTCACGATCAACAGCAACAACAAGCTCACCAATGCTGGCACCATCGCCGTAACCAACGCCAACGACTCGGTTGGCGTTCGGATTCTGCCGGGCATCACGGGCGGCTACACCGCAACCGGCTCGGTCAACCTGCTGGAAGATTTCACCCGGCTGGACACAGACTCGGACGGCGACCTCGACGGTCCTCTGGCCTCGGGCACGGGCCGCGTTGGCCTGCTCGTCGAACCCGGCGGCACGCTGACCGGCGACATCGTCCTTGGGTTCACCACTGGCACAGGCGCGGCGGTCGGCACGATCGGCGTCGAGGGCAATGACTCCTACGGCCTCTCGCTGCGTTCGAACCTGAACGGCAGCTACATCCAGAATGGCGGCGTCTCCGTTACCGGCACAAATTCCGTGGGCGTCGATCTCCGCGGCGATATCAGCGGCAATGTCGAGATCGGCTCCGAAACTTTCAAAAATGGCGCGACGGTCTCAGCCTCGGCTGGTGGCGTCAGCGTCATTGGTCAGAACGCAGTCGGCGTGCGCGTCACGGGCGACGTCGCCGGCGAATTCCTGATCGATGGCTCGGTGACCGCGACAGGCTTCGCGAAAGGGTCGATCAGCAACTATATCGATCCCGACCTGGTCACCAGCACGACCGTCCTTGTGAACCACGATCCCGACGACCTGCTCCTCGGTGGCCCGGCAGTCGAAGTGCGCAGCAACCTCGCGCGCGGATTGCTGGTCAACGGCGCAGCCGTCGGCGGCGTCGACCCGACCGATACCGTCAAGGACGTGGTGCAGGATTTCAACGAGAACCGCTCCAGCGGATCGTTAAGCTCTCAGGGCTCTGCTCCCGCCCTGCTTGTTCAGGCGCAAGATGGGGTAGCGGGCGAATCCATCACCCTCGGCCAGGTTCGCGAAACCATCCGAGACACGCTCGACGATGACGCTGACAGCAACATCACGGAGACGATCGGCGTTTTCAACTACGACTACGGCCTGATGAACCGCGGCTCGATCATCTCCACCGGCGTGAACATGGGCTTCACATCAACCGGTGTGAAGATCGCGGGATCGGCCGACGGAACGCACACCACCACTGTCGCTGGCGGCGTCTTCAACGGCAGCATCATCACGTCTTCCGCATTTGAAGCCAACGCGACTGGCGTGCAGATTGGGGCCGGCGCCGTAACGCCCCAGCTCGTCAACGCAGGCACGATCCGCGGAGACGTGCTGACTGAAAACACGGACACGGCATTCGGCGTTCGCATTGAAGCGGGCGCCTCCGTCGGCAGCGTCACCAACACCGGCCTCATCGCCGCGACTGTTCGCGGCTGGGATGGCAACGCCACTGCCTTCCAGGACCTTTCGGGCTCGGTCGCGACCTTCACCAACAACTCGCGCGTTGGCGCGGGCCAGACTGATGACGACACCAACGACACGATCACCAGCGGCCTTGGCCGTTCAATCGCGCTCGACCTGTCGCACAGGTCGACGGGCGTCCAGCTGACCCAGTCCGACACCATTGATGTCGCCGTCATCGCCGGTGACGTTCTGTTTGGCGCCGGCGCTGACCGGTTCGACTTGCTGTCGGGTCAGGTCTTCGGCGACGTAAACTTCGGAACCGGATCCGACACGTTCGTCATCAACAGCGCCAAGCTCACCGGCGACACCACATTTGCAGGCGCCGGCGCCAACTTCACGTCCTCGGGCGGCGAAATCGCAGGCGACCTTGCGCTCGGCTCCGCTTCCGGCGCGCTCTCGTTCGGGGCGCTGTCGACATTCAATGGGTCGATCACGCGCTCTGGCTCGGCCGCGCTGTCGCTGGCGGTGGATAACTCCACGGTCAACAACTTCGCTTCAGGAACGCTGAATCTCTCGTCCATGTCGCTGACCAACAACGCGAACCTGGGCCTCACGATCGATAATGCCCGCATCACCGGCAACACGCCGCTCTACAACGTGACGGGAACGCTGGGCATCGACGCGAATACGCGCTTCACGCCGATCTTCACGCAGTTCGTCAGGCAACCCTTCACGCTCCGCGTCATCAATGCCGGAACGATCACCAACGCCGGAACGCTCGGCAACCAGCTGACCGCCAATGGCCCGTACCTCTACAATATGAGCCTCGTTGCGCCGACGCCGAACGCCATTGACCTGCAGCTTCAAGTCAAGACGACCGCCGAGCTTGGCCTCAATACGCGCGAAGCAGGCGCCTACAGCGCCGTGCTCGACCTGCTCGGGGTCAATGACGATGTCGCTGCGGCCGTATCGTCCATCTCCGACGCTGCAAACTTCCAGCGCGGCTTCGCCGACCTTCTGCCCGGCTCTGATGCGTCCGTCATGCGCGTCCTGTCGTCCAATGCAACTGCCGCTTTCGGCGCCACGGCGAACCGTCTCGACATGATCACCTCCAAGCCCGACGCGCCCGGCGGTGCCTGGACGGAGGAGTTCGGCGTCTACCACAAGGCAGAGGCCAACGCAGACACCACAGAAATCTCGGGCGGCGGTTTCGGCGTAGCAGCCGGCGTCGACCTGATCTCGACCGGCACGGCGCTGATCGGCGCATATCTGTCTCTGGAATCTGCAGAGCTGGAAGAAGAAGGCCGCACCCGCGCGCCGCTCAACGTCTCGCAGACTTCGTTCGGCGCCTATGGCGGCTGGATCAACGGCAACCTCGCCCTCAACGGCACGGCCTCCTATGGTCTGGTCAACTTCACCTCCGATCGGAAGCTGACGCTGGGCAGCCTGTCGGACCGCGTCCAGGCGGACTGGAACGGTTCATCCTATTCCGCCGCGGCGCGGGCGACCTACAAGCTGCCGCTCGGCTGGCTCGATGTGAAGCCGTTCGTCGGCATCGATTACATCGGCTTCAACCAGGACAGCTACGAGGAAACCGCCACGACAGAGTCCGGCCTCGCCCTCATCGCAAGCGAGGCGGATGCCTCGCTCGCCACGGCCTCCTATGGCGTCAAACTGGTCGGCAACTTTGGAGCGGACGACGCCTACTCGATCCGGCCGGAGATTTCCGCCGGCTACCGCAACGTGCTCGACTGGAAGAACAACGCCGCGACGCTTCGTTTCGCCGATACCCCGGCGACATCCACCTTCACCCTCGCGCCCGGCGTGGAGCCAGAGGATGCGATCGTCGCTGGTCTGGGATTGAACATCGATAGCCAGTTCTTGAACATCAAGGTCGGCTATGACGCGGAAATTTCAGATTCATCTACCACCCACTATGGATCCGTTACATTCCGCATGGCGTTCTGGTAGCGCGCGAAAGCCTCGCGCAGGGAGTTTCCCGGCATGAGACTTGGTCGCGCCATCGCATTTGTGTCCGCCACATTGGCGCTCGGCCTGGGTGCCTGCACCACATCGCCACGGCTTGATACGCCGCCAGCCTCTCCGCGCGGCGCGAACCCCGTCGGCTTCGATACGTCGGTCCGCACCGAGACGAACGACTACGACTTCCACAAGGAAAATGCTCCCCGAGCCTCGAAGGCAGTCGCCGCCTCGGCAGACCGCACAGTTGACATGCTCGCTCTCTCCGGTGGCGGCGCGGGCGGCGCGTATGGCGCAGGCGTCCTCGTCGGCCTCACCAATGCCGGCACGCGCCCGCGCTTCGAGATCGTCACTGGCGTCTCTACCGGCGCTCTCATCGCCCCCTACGCCTTCCTTGGCTCCGACTGGGACGGCAAGCTGACCGAAGCCTATCGCGGCGAAGCCACCGACGGGCTGATGCAGGCACGCGGCCTTGGCGCGCTGTTCGACGTTGGCGTGTTCGACGGCAAGCCGCTGCGCCAGCTGGTCGAGCGTTTCGTGACCGACGAGTTGGTTTTCGCCGTTGCCCGCGAGGCCGCGTATGGCCGCGTGCTTCTTGTCGCCACCACCAATCTCGATCGCGAAGAAACCGTGATCTGGGACATGGGCGCCATCGCCCGGCGCGGCGGCAAGGAAGCGCGCAAGCTGTTCCAGGA
>Ga0114980_10002367_pt1 | contig 13306 bp, 16 predicted proteins | sample S_140806_EF_Meta_FD_87018 | JGI IMG/M metagenome (GOLD analysis project Ga0114980, IMG submission 87018) | Freshwater microbial communities from Lake Simoncouche, Canada to study carbon cycling - S_140806_EF_MetaG | ecosystem: Environmental > Aquatic > Freshwater > Lake | place: Lake...
ATAAGTTTTGAAAATAAAAACTTATTCTACAGATATTCCGAAGATAGTAATGCAATAAAAAAATTTCTATTTTAAAAGATAAACATGCCAAACAATTATGAAATATTTAATGTAGAAAATGATGAAGAAGGCAATGAAATATGCAGATTAGAGATAAATGAAACAGAAAGAATTTAAATAGCCCCCATTTATCAACAAAAATACTAAAAGGTTGTTTTAACAGCTCTCACAAAATAGTAATCATTGTTCATGTCATCACTTCCCTTAAACCCATCTCCAAATCTCAAAATATACGCTCTTCCAATACTTTCATCATCTGAGCTCCAGTATGTGTATTTGTTGAACCCTCCAATGACTTCTTTATTTTCTCGCATTACAAACAACTCCTCGATAGTAGGCAAACGCCAACCTACGCCCAATTCTGAACAAATTTGTGTTGCCGTAAACCAATCCATTTCCTCCGAAAAATCATACTGTGCAATTACAAGGTGACCAATTTTTGTTACTGTCCCGATAATTTCTTCATTTAAACTCATAATTATTAAATTTATTAAGGATATTTTCTACTATAATAGTAAATTAAACATTTCACTACTAATTTAGAAAAAATGAATATAATAAAAAATAATTTAAAAATTAACTACGGGCCAGGTTTTCATCAAAATCAGGTTAAAACATATAAAATCTGAGAAATATAAATCTATTTCACTCTTAAACACTATTGTTTATCAATAATAGAAAAGGGTTGGAATTCCTCCAAAAACCTTCTTAAACAGGCGTTCCAGGATCATACCCTAGTGGGTCTACTTAAAAATCAACCACTTATGATTCGTTTCATAGGTGGTCTTTTCTTTTGGGCAAGGTTCTGTGTCTTTAGAAATAAGGAGGATAAAACAAAAGATGCTGAAATAGAGATGTTTATGGAATGGTACTCAAATCAAAGATTTCCTATAGAGGAATAATTTAGACCTACTAAAATAAATAGGCATAAATTAGACTAATGAAAAAAGTATTATCCCTTATACTAATATTGAATATATCTACATCGGTTTATTCTCAGAAAGTAATAAGTCCTGATGGGAATTTCATTTATAGTATACCCTATAAAAATGAAACAGGTACTGACTTATTAAAAACGATGCAAAAAATTAATCCGTTAATTATTGATATTCACATATTAAAAACAAAAAAGGGTAATATACCACTTGCACTTTCAAAATACGAAGGTGGCGAAAGCTTACCACTAGAGATTATATTAGAGAAATACGTTAATTCGGTAAAATCAACTAGCAACTCAAGAGTTTTAGAAACAAAAAGTTATAAGAAAAATGGGATAATTTTCCATAGAAAGATAACTGCTATTAGATTTAATAAAAATAATGAGACAATTAGTATAATGTATTATTTTAAAGAATCAAAGGAAACAAAGAATATGTATGAATTAAAGATTAGTTCAGATATAGCTGATTCAACGGACATCAAGAATTATCTTGAAAAGGTTGCTTCAACTGTAAGATTTAAAAAATAATTTACTCCCCACTTATGCTCAAATACCTCCTCATATTTGGATTTATATTCTTGATTGGATGTTCTGATACCCAAGAGGTCAAACGTCCCTCAAAATCGACTTATGTTTCACCTACCATTACTTATAAGGGAAAGTTCAGAAAGGGATATGTAAGAAAGCCTGTTAGCACCAACCCAAACGCAATTAGAAACCAATCTAAATCGAGGTACTATTATAAAACCAAAGGGAAATATATGAGGCGTAAGTCTCAGAAAAATTAAAGTAAATATTAAAAATACTTACACTAACCTTATCAATACTTTAATCTAAAACACCAATTAAATTTGTAATTTAATTTTTAGACAACCTAACTATAAAATTGAAATCTTCTAATTGTGCACTTTTACCGGTTTTGTCAATATCTAATAATCTCCATCCATCTAAATATAATTTCTTTAAACTAGTTTCACTTGAATCCATTATACAATTTGTATTTGGATGTACTAGATAAATGGGAGAATCTTCATTAACTAAAGAATATGAAAAGTAGACTCTATGAGTTGAAGTAAGCATTTCATTAAGAATCTTCGCTTCTTCTTCCGCTTTTATTCTTGCTCTTTCTTTTCTTTTTTCTTCTTGTATTGCTTCAGCTTTCTTTCTTTCTTCCGCTTTTATTGCCTCAGCCTTCTTTCTTTCTTCCTCTTTTTCTAATCGTTCGGCTTCTATAGCAGCAATTTCTTCTGGTGTTAACTTTTTTTTCTTTTTTGAAAAATAATACAAAATTGCAAAAAATATTAAACCATAAATGATATTATTATTCATAATCTATTTTTCAAATATTAATAAAAAATTGAAACTTTCTAGTTGTGCAGATTGTGAAGTTTTAATAGCATGAGATAATCTCCATCCTGTTTTTATCATGTCTAAGGCAGTAGTAGTTGTTTTTTCATTAACGGAAGCTAATGCGCCATTGCCAGTTATTTTATAAATTGGTGACGATTCATTCACAAAACTGTGTGAGAAGTAAATTGTAATTTCCATAAAATTAAATTTTAGATTAAAGATTTATTAGATAGTGAATTTAGACAATATTATAATAAATAACAATTTAATCTAATATCAATAAATAAAGTTAGAATAGGTACCTAAATACATATTTAATTGAAAGGCAATTAGTTAGAGAACTATATTGCCGATTTTCCAACTAATTAATTTTTTTTATAATTATATTATTTTAAATTTATATAAACTTAAAATAATATAAGATGTCTGAAAATATAAACAATAATTCAAACCCTATTGATTCAAAGAGTCTAATTAAGGAAAAATATCTAGTTAAAGGAGAACAAGACAAGTTTACAAAAACTACTGAATATCAAACCTCCTATATCAGTTTTAAGTCAGACTTAGTAGATAATTATTTAAAATCTCTAAGTAAATTTGGGATTGGTGCTGCAATCATTAAATTTACGATCTTATATAGACAAAAAGGAAATGCAAATATACTTCTCGTTGAAGTAAAGATTACTTATTTACCTATTCCAGTTGATATGGTAATATCTAATCCACGTATAATTAAGAATTTAGAAATAATTTTTTTGGTAGATGGTTTACCTATTACATGCAATAAGCAAACCGACCATAATTTTGGAGTTGGAAGCATAGCAGGCATTGGCTATGATGAAACTGCAATATTAGAGTTAGAAATGGATCAACTTATAGCCTTGGTAAATGCTAAAGAAATTGAATTTAGAATGTCAGGGTCAAAAGGAAAATTTATTGAAGAAAAGGTCGATGACCTTCAATTGGCAAGAATAAAAGGTTTCTACAACGCACTATTTGACGAAAATTTTGAGGTAGATTTTTTAATTCAAGCAATTAAAGATCAGGAAACAAAGGACAAGAATGATGAGGCTGAAAGAGAAGCAAAAAAAGCTCAAAAACAAAAAGAAACATCTTCTAATTGCTTTATAGTAACAGCCACAATGGGGGATATAAGTCATCCTGTTGTAAATGATTTTAGAACTTTTAGAGATAATAAACTTTTGACTACCCTAATAGGAACCTACTTCGTAAAATTTTATTATATAATAGGCCCTTTCTTTGCAAAGATTATAAAGCATAATAGTAAAATCAGATCGCTAGTTTTTAATTATTTTATTTTGCCTATACATAAAAAAATTAAACACTAACATTCAACAAACAAATCCTATATGAAAAAATACGGATTTAGCTTCAGCTGGAAAAGAGCCCTCGGGATTACCGCAGTGAAACAAAAAATTGCTAGGCAAACTGGCATACCTACTTCTGTAAATGGTATTGAGCGCAAAATAGGCCGCACAGTTTTGAATACGCTATTTGGTGCTATATTTAAAAGAAAGTAAAAGCTTACACTATGAAGTATATAATTCTCGGAATATTTGTATTGGTTTTTTGTGCCACTTCGGTAAACGCTCAGAAAGTTTATAAGACTTCCTACAAAAGCGATGCCGATAAAATAATCTTTGTGACAGATTATAAGTCGGAAGCAGACATGATTGTTTACGAGACAAAATATAAGAGCGAAGCAAAACCCTATTCTGGCATTTGGTTCTGGACTACCTATAAAAGCGAAGCCGACTGGAAGGTATATTTTACAAAGTATAAGTCGGAGGCTAATTTAAAAATTTACATTACAAAGTACAAAAGTGAAGCTGGGATGAAATAGGCTTTTGGAAATTAATCTTTTTGGTATTTCTTTAAAAAGTTAATTAAATACTCTTTTGCTTCTTTTTTGTCAATGATATTAAACGAAGGCGCTATTCCTTTTTCAACACATTTAACATACTCATTTAGTAATTTTTCATAAGCCTCATTAATGATTGTGGCATTCAGATCCCTAATAAAAAGACTTATATTAAGTTCATAATGAGATTCTACAAACATATTTTTTGTATAAATATTTCTATTTTCTTGATTGATAAAATCTTTCATAAGTAATTATACTATTTATAATGTTTCTGCTCTATTAGAACAATTAAAAGTTATTCAGGCTTTTAGGCAATACCCAAATACCCGGTCATTAAAACTAACGATTTTTTAAAAATAAACCTTTATTTTTTTCAAATAGTTAGTATTACAATCTAAGCCCTAATTCTTGTTAGTATTTGTTTGAACATTGAAATTGTGCGAAACTTTTTTTTAAAGAAAAAAGTTTCGCACATCTGCATAAATTAACATTTGAGAGCTCAAATTTTCGAAATAAGTATCTCACTTTTGTCCCCCTCCAAAATTTTAAAGCAAATTAATTACGGTTTGCTTTAAAAAGCTTCAAAGTAGTAAAACCAGAATCTATGACAAATAAAGAAACCTCAAAAGAGCTACTATCTGCTATTCAAAAAATTGTAAGTGAGACCAAGGGGCAGTGTCTAAACGAAGAGTTAATAGCTGAATTAGAACTAATTACAAAGCCTATTACCGAATTTTATGAAATAACTAGTTTTCAAGCACTTGTGTTTTCGATTTACTTGGAATGTGGCCTAAGAGATATAGATGTTGATACAGAAAAGCTTATAGACTATTATGGAAGAAATATGTGCGTAATGGCAGATGTTAATGAGGCTGTTGATCAACTACTTGAGAAGAAATTAGTCTATATACGTAGGCACGATTATACAGCCAGCAGAAAGAAATCATTCAATAAAACTATAGCTGCTAAAGATAAGGTCCTAGACGCGTTAATGAAAGGAGATAAAACACTATTGGAAATTACCAAAGTCACTAATTTCTACTCTTTACTTACCGAAGTAAGAGAGCTATTAGTAAAACGAATAGATGGCTCAATTACAACCTATGAATTAGGCACCGAAGTAAGGGGCATTCTAGATCATCATAAGGCGTTCCCAGAGGTAGAATGGTTATTATCTATTGAAGGACTAGACAACTATGATATTTGTTTAGCTTTAGACCTTACAATAGAACACGTAGAAGGCGCAGATGAGATTGATTTTGATAAGTTAATTAAAGAAGTCTTTTCCGATGTACAAGATAGAGTAAAGTATAAAAGAAAAATTAAAGAAAACCAGTGCCCATTAGTACTAAATGATATTATTGAGTTTACCGACTCTGGTTTTTCATTTTTAAACTATATAAGACTTACCGATTCCACAATGGACATATTCTTAGGCGGTTATAAAGACAGCGTAAAAAAAGATTTTAAACCTAAAATGGGAAATTTAATTTCTCCAGATAAAATTGAATGGGAAAAACTTTATTACAACCCAGCGGAAAGAGAACAAATTGAAACACTTACAACAGCGCTTGACGATACTAATTACAAAGACTTAATAGAAAGAATGAAAATGCAGGGAATGAAAGCAGGTTTCAGTGTACTTCTTTATGGCTATCCTGGAACTGGAAAAACATCTTCAGTCAAACAAATTGCAAAAACAACAGGAAGAAGTATTTATATGGTTGAAATTGATAAAATACAAAGTAAGTGGGTGGGAGAAAGTGAAAAAAATCTTGCTAAAGTATTTGAGGAATATAAATATTGTAAAAAGCACTTCAATATCGACCCCATACTTCTATTTAATGAGGCCGACGCTATACTTGGAAAAAGATTCAATGTAAACAGTGCGGTAGATAAAACTTTTAATGCGCTACAAAATATCTTATTGCAAGAGCTTGAAGATTTTGAAGGCATTTTTATGGCAACCACTAATTTAGCAGACCAGCTAGACAAAGCCTTTGACAGAAGATTGCTTTATAAAATTGATTTTCAAAAGCCCGAAAAAAATATTAGTAGAAAAATACTAAGCCACGCTTTTAGTTATTTAACCGAAGAAATTATTGAAAAATTATGCGAATGCTATACGCTAACAGGCGGACAAATCTCAAATATTAGAAAAAAGCTTTTAGTAAAATCTATTTTAACCAAGGACTTGAATTTAGAAGAATATGTTCAAGTATTATGTAAAGACGAAATTATACTTAATCAAAACAACAGAACACCCATAGGATTTTCACATAAAACCAATTAATCATGGAAACAATTATCTATTGTATTTTAACATTTATTGCGGGCGGTATTATTACTTACATTTTTGCAAAAGCAAAATTTGACAGTCCTGAATTCCAGGAAAAAGCAGAAGCGCTCGAGAAATATAAAAAAATTATTGAAGGAGAAAGAAATGAATTAGTGATTAAACTTGCAAAAGCAGAAGAAAGAGTAGAAAATGCAAGAACCGCTTACAATGATTTAAAAACATCCATTACAAGTATGGGGGAAACCTATAAAATAGAATTCAAGAATGTTGCCAATGAAATATTAGACCAAAAATCTAAAAGCCTTGAAGAAACAAGTACTAAGAATATAAAAACACTTTTAGATCCCCTAAATAAAGATTTAAAGGACTTTAAAGAAAAAGTTGATAAAGTTTACAGCGATGAAGCTAGAGAAAGGCATTCTTTAGAAGGGCAAGTTAAAAGATTAGTAGATTCTAGCGCTCAAGTAAGTCAACAGGCAGAAAATCTCACCAATGCCTTAAAGGGTAACGTAAAGCAACAAGGTAATTGGGGAGAGATGATTTTGAGTTCTATTTTGGAGAATTCTGGCCTTACGGAGAACCGAGAGTACTTCTTGCAGGAATTTATAAAGGATAAATCAGGGGAGATAATTAAGGACGAAAACGGTAATGGTTTACAGCCTGACGTTACCATCCATTACCCAGACGAAAGAAAGGTAATTGTCGATTCCAAGGTTTCTTTAGTGGCTTGGGAGCGTTATATGTCAGAAACTGACATAAATGCCCAAAAACAGGCCCTAGAAGCCCATATTAAATCCCTTAAAGCCCATATAGATGGCTTAAGTAAGAAGAACTACCCTAAATATGCAAAAGCCTTAGATCACGTTATTTTGTTCGTACCCATTGAGCCGGCATTTTTAGAGGCCGTTAAACAAGATACCGGATTATGGAAATACGCTTATGATAAAAAGGTACTGATTGTGGGGCCTACCAACTTGCTACTTGTCCTAAAAATAGTGGCAGATATATGGCAGATTGAAAAGCAAAGCAAAAATGCTATTGAAATTGCCGAGAAAGCGGGTGAATTGTATGATAAATTATTGGGCTTTGTAGAATCGATGGAAGATGTGGGTGCGGGGCTAAAAAAAGCAAATCAGAATTATGAAAAAGCAATGGGTCAATTATCAACAGGAAAAGGGAATGCTATTAAAAAAGCAGAAGAATTAAAAGGTTTAGGGGCAGATACAAAAAAACAGTTCCCAGAAAGATTAATTGATAACACAGAAATTTTAGGAGAATAAAATTATTTTATTTTGAATAAACTATATCCTTTTTGAGGGTCGTATTCTAAATTGTACTTATTAATTCTATTTAATCGATTGAATATTAATTTATACTTTCTTAATATTTTTATTCTAGCATTAATTACTTTTTTTGTGTTAGAACAATCTAAGCTACAAGGGAAATGCCAACAAAAACCAAGACCAAAATACATTCCAACAGGATTATTTTGTAAATTATCTGTGATTGTAGTTTTTTTACCTTTTTTAAAATATAACATTGTTAAATCCCCATTATATTTTTTAACAGCAGCATCCCAATGCTTATTAAAAAATGTTTGACAACACTTGGGTGTTTTAAATAAAGTGGCACTTTCATCTTTCTGGTCCAGAATAAAAGAATTAATTAAATTAGTTTTATTTTTTGAAAAATAAATGTGAATATCTAAGTTATCATTAATATGTGTGTCCAAATTATAAATTGAAGATATTATATTTTGAAAATCATTAATTTTATTATCACTTTTTGAAGTAAAAATATAATTAGAAAAACAATAATAAACAGGTAGCTCATGAATAATTTTCATTAGGTCTTTTATATAGTTAATAGGTTTGCTAATTCTAGAAACTTTATTACCCTCGATAGCTAATAATACTTCTGCAATTTCAATATCATTTAAATACTTGGTTAGTTTAGAAATGGTTTTATCTGTAATAACTTTTTTTTGTATTGTGCTATTCCAAATATTATGATCAAAGATTGGGCATATTTTTTTATAAATATTTTTTATTCTAACCCAATCATTAGGTTTTAAAACATTATTTAAATCATTAATAGCAGCATCAATATAAATTAGTACTTGTTTTTTTCTTTTTTCAATTCTTTTATCTAAAGGGAATAATGTAGTTAGTTTGTTCCAATAAATATATACAGACGTATAGCTATATAAGCCATGAAGAACCAATTCTGCAGATCTTGGCTTTTTTGCAAAAATTGAATAAATAGGTGGTATACTTTTAATATACTCTTTAGTATCGTTTGTGAAATAAAGATGGTTTTCAAAAACGAGATGGGTAGTTTCATGCGCTAATTGTTCCCCAATGATTAACGCATCTGCATTTATATTTAAATTTATGAAACCAGGAAAGTCTTTAGTAAAACCTGAATTAATAATATTTCTTTCATCATAAATACCTGAAATATTTTCTAAAACATCAACCATATTTTTGTGCCAAATTGAAGATATTTTTTTTATTACTTCTAGGCCTTTTTCAACTTCATTTATAACTAGTGATTCATTATCACATATCCCATTAATAAAATCATTATCTATTACTTTTTCAAAACCATGTTTACTTGTAAGAATTTCTAATTTGTTAAATTCTTTATTAGCACTTTTCAATAATAAGTCTAAGAAAATATAATCTGATTTTAAAATAACTTTATTCGCCCTTTTTTTTTCAATTAATTCTAGGGCTTTCTTCTTAACACTTAAATCTCTTGAGGCTGCTTTAAGATTTTCAAAAGAAATTTGATCAAGTTTAATTTTAGAATTAGACTCATTAAATTGACGTAATATATAAAGATAGATATGAATCCATCTAATTTGAACAGGACTACAATCCTTAAATTGATACATGTTTATAGTCTTTGTTAGCAAATTTACTTAAATGATCAAGTGCACTATCAATTTGCATTGAATTATCAAAATATTCAGAATTGTGTATATCATCTAAATAGCCTTTTAATATACCAAAAATGTCATTGCCAAATTTTGAGAATTTATTGTTATTTGCTAAAACAGTAAGTGCGATATTAACTTGAGTATATCTATATGCAATTCGTTCTTTAAATGTATTTATGAAATTATTGGGTAAATCTTTTTTACATAGTTCATGGTAGAACAACATAACCCCTGTAAATACAAATGCACCATGCAGTACCATATTTAAAGGCCTTGGTTCTTCTTTCCAGGGCGAATAATATAACTCTTCGTTCCCTTCATTATTATTGAATATAGAACTAACATGGTCTAAGCGATATAAATATTGATGTAAGCATTCGTGAATAAAACATTCTGCTATTAGGGTACTATCTTCTACATCTGGTAAATAAACACTGCCCATAATATTCTTAGGGCTCATACTTCCATGTGAGTCATCTTTAGATTCTATTACAAGTACATTTTTTACCAATGGATTGATATCGTATAATATCTGAAGATTAACAGATCTAATAATTTCGAGCGCTTTAATAAAATTAGGCTCCCATTTATGATATTGATTATTTTGATTGAAAACTACATTGTCTCCAAAATGGAGGCCTAAGATATCATTTAAATTTAAAGGAATGTTATATTCAAAACCATTTGATTCAAATTGTAGATTTGAAATTCCTAATGAATTATTATTTAATGTAACCTGTTCAAACAAGTTTTTTATGAATTCTATTTTATTTTCATCTGGTTTAAATAATAATAAAGTTTTTAATATATCTAAGAAGTACCAATTAATTGGAGTATCCGCAATATTATTTTCAAGTGCATGCTTTTCTAAATCTAAAAGTTCATTTTTAAATAGTTCTACTTTTGATTTATCTTTTAACTCCCCAATTAAATATTGATAATTCTTATTTAAATAGTTTTTTGATCTCTCTAAAATAAAGTCAATTGGAAGTATATCAAATAATAGCTGGTTCATTCTTTATTCTTGTTTTTATATCATTTTCAATTGATTCTAATAACCAATAAAGGTCATCACAATAAACACTAGGGTTATTAAACTTATCTTTTTTTGAATATCTATTTGGGAAATAACCGCCAGCACAGCCATACAAATATTTACAAGATTTGCACTTATCATGTAAATCTGTAATTCCAGATTGCCTAAGTTTAACTATATCGTGTCCTAAGGCTTCTGTAAAACTATTCTTAAAAATATTCATATCAGTAACTTGAATTTCCTCTCCAATAGATTTTAAACAATCTACCCCTTCTATATTCCCATCAGTGCTAATAGTAAGTAAACCAATAGGACTTGAGGTCATTACTTCATAAATGGCAGATCCGCCAATTAACTGAGTAATTATATTCTTAATAAATCTTACATCAATATGTTGATTTCTCCCCTCTATCCATTCTTTATAAATTCTGAAATACCATTTCCCATATGCTACACTTTCTTGATTTGGGTAATAGGGAGGATTGTCAAAAGTTTTTAAAGGCAATAAAAAATCAATATCAACTTCAAATTGTGCAAGGAAATCAAATGTTTCAATTGGGTCAGATTCAATATCAATTACGGAAAGAATACCTATAAATAATTCAGGTGCTTCCTGTTTTAGTAATTGAATGCCTTTAATTACCCTCTCCCATGATGGGTCTCCTTTTAAATCAATTCTATTTTTATCATGAGTTTCCTTTAATCCATCAAGACTAATGCTAATTCTGATATTATGTTTTCTAAAAATGTCAATATGTTCTTTTGACATTAGAATTGCATTTGTTTGTAAGCTAAAAAATAATTCAACTGTAGGATCAATAGTAGATTTTAACGAACAAACCAGTTCATCTAGTTTTGAAGGGCTCATTAATAGAGGCTCACCTCCGTGTAATCCTAAATTGTACTCTTTTAATTGAAATTCTGTAATATGTTCTTGTATTCTCTTGCCTAGTTGTTCTGCTACAGCATTTGTCATAAATTTTGAGGCACTTTTCCAGGTTTCATCCCCCATATTATATTCATAACAATATTTACAATTTAAATTACATCGAGATGCAATTTTTACTACTAGTTCAATAATTGGATATTTTTCCATATTCTAAGAAAATTTAATTATATCTGTCCCCTCTTTGAAAATAGTTGAAATGGAGCCACTTTCTTCATTTATATAAATAGGTTTTAGAGCATGTTCTACCATAACCTTAGCAATTTCATTAAACCCAAAACTGATAACATCTGAATGCATTGTTTTAGAATATTTAATTGCACTAGGGCAAATTAAAGAGCAAGGGAAAAGTTCACCTATTATACTAATACCTCCCCAAGTTATTGGGAAACGGTTTGTAAAGTAATTAGCAGATCCATTATTTCTATAATCATTTAAATAAAAAGTTGCCCATTTACCATTTAATATATTAATTTTTTCGACATTATTTATACAACATTTAGGATAGCCTAAATATTTGCCCGCTTTTAATATATCGCCATGGACTTCTGCAAATTCAAAATCGTCTAAATCTTTTATTGATTTAGAAATAGAAAACATTTTAACTTCATTGTAATGTTCTCTATTTATTTTATCTACACTAGAAACTAAATTTCCGAATGAATTATTTTCTAGAGAGCTAAACAATAAAGTCTCTTTAACAATAAAACCAAATTTATTGAATAATTGATGATTAAAGGGATTATTCGAATTGTCAACGACAATTCGAATAATTTTCTTTCGCCCCTTTAGAAAAGAAATGAACTCTGGAAATACCGCTAATTGAACCTTATGATAATCAAATAAATGATCAATTAATGATTTCAATTTACAGGTATTTCAAATTAATAAGTGAGCTTATTAATTTTTCTTGTTAATTTTTTCACGCATTGCACTGCTATGTGAAGAGTGTGAACTTCCACTTCTGTGGCCACTAGTAGTAGAACTGTGTCCAGAAATAATTTCAGTTACATCAGTGTCAATAACTTCAGTAGCAACTCTTTTAAGAATTTCTGATTCTGTACTTAAAAGGTCCTGAGCGTTAAGTTTTCTTTCTGATTTCATAAATTAAAATTTTAGAATACTAATTTAAGAAAATAATCTAAATAAAATAAATAATTTATATATATATTAATAATAATATAAAATAAAGTACATCAAATTTTTATATATTAAATTTTTATATTATATTTTAAGCACCCATTAAGAACTTAAATAGAAACGGTATACGTTTCCAATAACCTTTTGATTTGAAGTAATTCAAGATAAAAGTGGCAATAACAATTGTAAATAAAGAAAGTAAGAAGATAGCAAATTTATTGACCATTGAATAATTGTTCAAATTATACGAGTCTAAAATAGAATCAAATATGGCATTTAATAAATAAGCAAATAAGCTATTCTGACCTAATATATTAAAAAATCTAAAATTAATATTGCTGTATAAATTAATGGTGCCAATAATTATAAAAATAACTGCAATTGGCAAAAGCAATTTTATTCCATATAATGGATACCAAATCTCAAAATATTTCTCTCTGACAATAAAAGTTGTCATATTAAAGTAGAAGACTAAAAATATTAAAGCAGATAACCCAGTTAAAATTAATAAAAACAAAAAAAGTCTATTCTTGATACTATTGTATTTGAAAGATAGTGCCCCCATTAAAACAAGCATAAACCAGGGGAAAAGTGGGAACCATCCATCATAAAGAAATCTTTTTAATGCACCGGCTTTAAAATAATAATAGAAATTTTTATATAAAAGATCAATATTTAAATCAGATAGATTAAATCGGTAAAAAAG
>Ga0114980_10002369_pt1 | contig 13303 bp, 7 predicted proteins | sample S_140806_EF_Meta_FD_87018 | JGI IMG/M metagenome (GOLD analysis project Ga0114980, IMG submission 87018) | Freshwater microbial communities from Lake Simoncouche, Canada to study carbon cycling - S_140806_EF_MetaG | ecosystem: Environmental > Aquatic > Freshwater > Lake | place: Lake...
ATGGGCACAACCAGACCTCGGGGCGAACCTACGGCGATGCCGATGTCAAAGTAGCCGTGGTAAACGATATCGTTGCCGTCGACCGACGAATTGAGAACGGGGTATTTTTTGAGCGCATGCACCGCAGCCTTGACAAAAAAGCTCATGAAGCCAATTTTGACCCCATGCTCTTTTTCAAATTTTTCCTGGAACCGCTTGCGCATGTCCATCACCGGCGCCATGTTGACCTCATTGAAAGTGGTCAGAATGGCGTTGCTGGACTGGGACTGCAACAAGCGCTCGGCCACACGGGCGCGCAACCGGCTCATCGGCACGCGCTGCTCCGGACGCTCTCCCAGGGATACCGCCGGGGCAGAAACTTGAGGCAGAAATTGGGCTGTAGCCCTTGTCGGCGCTGCAGGTGAAGCTATTATTTTAGGAGCAGATGGCGGAACCACCGCCGCCGCCACGGCACCCAGCACGTCGCCCTTGATGACCCGACCATCCCGGCCGGTGCCGGCCACCGAGCCCGGCGCGATGTGCTGGTCGGCCATCAGTTTGGCCGCAGCCGGCATGGCCACACCGGCCATGCTGGTGCCGGCTGTGATCGCCGCCGGTGCCACGGGCGCCGCTGCTGCCGGTGCGACTGCCTGGCCAGCGCGGCCTTCTGTGTCGATGCGGGCGATCAACTGATCTGCCACCACGGTGCCACCATCGGCGACCAGAATCTCGGCGAGCACGCCAGCGCTAGGGGCTGGTACTTCCAGCACCACTTTGTCGGTCTCGATCTCGATCAGGATTTCATCCACCGCAACGGCATCACCGGCCTTCTTTTTCCATTGCAGCATGGTGGCTTCAGCCACCGATTCGGACAGCTGCGGGACTTTGACTTCTACGATCGCCATAACTTTTCTTTCAATGTTGGGGGTGGGGGCGGCTGGACCTTATTTGGTCAAGACAAAGCCCTTGAGCTTGCCGAAGGCGCCTTCGACCAGCGCCTTCTGCTGTTCCTGGTGCAGGTGGGAGTAGCCAACTGCAGGCGACGCCGACGCGGCACGGCCTGAATAGCCCAATTTTTGACCCTCATGCATGTTTTCATGGATGTAGTGCTGGACAAAGAACCAGGCGCCCTGGTTCTGCGGCTCATCCTGGCACCACACCACCTCGGTGGCGTGAGCGTATTTCTTTAGCTCGTTCAGAAATGCCTTGTGCGGGAACGGGTAGAGCTGCTCGACGCGCAGAATGGCCACGTCGTCAATGCCTTTTTCTGCACGTTTCTTGACCAGGTCGTAATACACCTTACCCGAACAGGCGACCACGCGTCGGACCTTGTCGGCTTTTTTGCCAACGTCTTCGTCTTGCTCCGGAATGATGGTCTGGAAACTGCCCTTGGTGAACTCCGACAGGGGCGACGTAGCGTCCTTGTTCCGCAACAGTGACTTGGGCGTCATGATGATGAGCGGCTTGCGGATATTGCGCACCATTTGCCGCCGCAAGATATGGAAGATCTGGCTGGCCGTGGTCGGCTGCACCACCTGCATGTTGGTATCGGCGCTGAGCTGCATGAAGCGCTCAAGCCGGGCTGAACTGTGTTCCGGCCCCTGCCCCTCATAACCGTGCGGCAACATCAGCGTGATGCCGTTGACCCGGCCCCACTTCACCTCGCCCGAGGCAATAAACTGGTCAATCACCACCTGGGCGCCGTTGACAAAGTCGCCAAACTGGGCCTCCCAGATGACCAGGGTGTTGGGATCATTGGACGCATAACCGTACTCAAAGGCCAGCACCGCCTCTTCCGACAGAATCGAGTCAATGACCACAAACGGCGACTGGCCATCTGCCACGTTCTGCAGCGGGGTGTAGGTGCCTTCGTCGAACTTTTCCCGATTCTGGTCATGGATCACGGCGTGCCTATGGGTGAAGGTGCCACGGCCGCAGTCTTCGCCACTGAGCCGCACCGGGTAGCCACCAGCCACCAGCGAGGCAAACGCCATGTGCTCGCCCATGCCCCAATCGACCGGCAGGTCACCCCGGCCCATGGCTGCACGGTCGTCATAAACCTTGCGCACCAGTTGGTGCGGCGTGATGCTGGCCGGCAGCGTGGTCAGCCGCTGTGCCAGCCGTTTCCATTCGGCCATGGGAATCGCCGTATCGCCGGCATCGGTCCACTTTTTGCCCATATAAGGCGCCCAGTCCACCGCATACTTGCTCTTGAAGTTGGTCAACACCGGGTCGACCGTGTGTTTGCCGGCATCCATCGCCGCGCGGTAGGCCTTGACCATGTCATCGCCCAGCTCAGTGCCCAAGCCCTGCGCCGCCAGTTTGTCGGCGTAGAGCCGACGGGTGCCAGGGTGCTGGGCGATTTTTTTGTACATCAGCGGTTGCGTCAACGCTGGTGTGTCCTGCTCGTTGTGGCCGAGCTTGCGGAAACAGATGATGTCGACCACCACGTCCTTGCGGAACTCCATGCGGAATTCCAGCGCCAGCTGGGTCGCCAACACCACGGCTTCCGGGTCGTCCCCATTCACATGCAGCACCGGTGACTCGATCATTTTGACGATGTCGGAGCAGTACAGCGTGGAACGGCTGTCGCGCGGATCGCTGGTGGTAAAGCCGATCTGGTTGTTGATGACAATGTGCACGGTGCCGCCGGTGGAGTAACCCCGGGTCTCGGCCAGCGCCAGCGTCTCCATCACCACACCTTGGCCGGCAAATGCCGCGTCGCCGTGCACCAGCACCGGCAGCACCTGCTTGCCCAGGGGATCGGCTCGCCGATCCATGCGGGCGCGTACCGAGCCTTCCACCACCGGGTTCACAATCTCCAGGTGTGAGGGGTTGAAGGCCAGCGTCAGATGCACCGGGCCGCCAGGGGTGGAGACATCGGAGCTGAAGCCCTGGTGGTACTTCACGTCACCGCTCGTCAGTTCTTCAGGCGCAGTGTGGTCAAACTCGGCGAACAGGTCCGCCGGCATTTTGCCCAGCGAATTGACCAGCACATTGAGCCGGCCCCGGTGCGCCATGCCGATCACGATCTCCTGCACGCCCCGGGCACCGGCCATCTGAATCAGCTCGTCCATGGAGGCGATGAAGCTCTCGCCACCCTCCAGCGAAAAACGCTTTTGCCCCACGTACTTGGTGTGCAGAAAACGCTCCAGCCCCTCCGAGGCGGTGAGACGCTCCAGAATGTGCTTCTTTTTATCGGCGTCAAAACTTGGCTTGCTGCGAATGCTCTCGAGTTTTTGTTGCCACCAGCGTTTCTGGTTCTGGTCGGTGGCGTACATGTACTCGGCGCCGATGGTGCCGCAATAGGTCTGGCGCAGCGCGTTCATCAACTCTCGCAGACTCATGCTCTCCCTGCCGAAGAACGTATTGCTGGTGTTGAAAACCGCCTCCTGGTCCGCATCGTTGAAACCGTAAAACGAGGGATCCAGTTCGGGAATGTGGTCGCGCTCGGTGCGCTTGAGGGGATCGAGGTCGGCCCAGCGGGCACCCACGTTGCGGTAGGCGGCGATCAACTGTTGGACCGCAGTGCGCTTGCGGCCCATTTCGGCATCGACGCTGGCCAGCACCACCTTGGTGCCGCCTTGTTTGGCGCGTTCGGCAAAAGCGTTGATCACTGGCAGGTGGGCGACGTCCTTGGCGCTTGAGCCGTCCACGGCGGGCACGTGTTGGAGGGCATCAAAGTAATCGCGCCAGTTGTCCGGCACGCTGCCCGGATTGGCCAGGTAGTTCTCGTACATCTCTTCGACGTACGGCGCGTTACCACCAAACAGGTAGGTGTTGGCCTGATAAGCCTGGTACACGGACGGCGCTGCCGTCGCACCCGGGGCGTTTGTTTCATTCATGATCCGCTGACCTCCGTTTCCCTTCAGGAAACATTAGCTGGTTAAAGCTTTTTGATTAACCTTCCGCGTCACGGCTGAACCGTTTGGCGGATGCGACTGTGGCGTGGGAAGGGCCTAGTTACTTAGCTGGAATTGTGCCACCGATTCAGCACGGGAAACTTAGGGTGCCATCACGTCACGAATCTGCTGCAGGGCGACCGGGTCTTCCATGGTGGTCAGGTCGCCGGCATCGCGCCCCTCGCAAACGGCCTGCATCGCCCGGCGCAGCAGTTTGCCGCTGCGCGTCTTGGGCAGAACCGACACAAAAAACACCCTCGCCGGCCGGGCCACCGCCCCCAGGTCCCCGTCGACCAGCTTCATGATCTCACCTTCCAAACGCAGCCGGGCCGCCGCATCGCCCAGACCGCTGGCATCCTTGGCCACCGCGAACGCCATGGCAACCTGGCCCTTGAGTTGGTCAGCCACACCGACCACCGCCACTTCTGCCACGTTGGGGTGAGCAGAAATGCTCTCCTCGATCTCACGGGTACCCAGGCGATGACCGGCCACGTTGATCACGTCGTCGGTGCGTCCAAGGATGAAAAAGTAACCATCCTCGTCCCGAATGCCCCAGTCAAAGGTGCTGTAAACCTGTCGGCCCGGCACGCTGGACCAATAAGTGTTGACGAAGCGCTCATCATCACGCCACACGGTCTGCATGCAGCCCGGGGGCAGCGGCCCTTCGATCGCCACCACGCCCTTCTGGTTGGGTGCGGTCAACTCCTCGCCGGTCTGGTCATCCAGCAATTTGACCTTGTAGCCGTACATAGGCACGCCCGGGCTGCCATATTTGCTGGGCGCCTTCTCCACCCCGTTGGCAATGGCCAAGATCGGCCAGCCGCTTTCGGTCTGCCAGTAGTTGTCGATGATGGGCACCCGCAGCCCATCGGCAATCCAGCGCGCCGTCGGTTCGTCCAAGGGCTCCCCGGCCAGAAACAGGGCACGCAGGCTCGACAGATCGTATTTTTTCAACAGCGCCGGATCCTGTTTTTTGAGCACCCGAACCGCCGTTGGCGCACTGAACATGACCGTGACCTTGTATTTTTCAACCAGGCTCCACCACACGCCACCATCAGGCCGGGTGGGCAGGCCCTCGTACAGGATGGTGGCCATACCGGCGATCAGCGGCCCGTAGACGATGTAACTGTGCCCCACCACCCAGCCAATGTCGCTGGTGGAAAAATAGGTTTCGCCCGGCCGCCCATCAAAAATATGCTTCATGCTGGCCGCCAGCGCCACGGCGTAGCCCCCGGTGTCGCGCTGAACGCCCTTGGGTTTGCCGGTGGTGCCGCTGGTGTACAGGGTGTAGCTGGGGTGGGTGGCGTCCACCCACTCGCAGTGCACCACGGTGTCCAGATGTTGCTCGCGCAGGGAACTCCAAAGCTGGTCGCGTCCCGGCACCAGAGCCATACCGGCAAGTTGCCGGTCCACCAGCAATACCGACGCCGGCTTGTGCGCGGACAAGCGAATCGCCTCGTCCAGCAGTGGCTTGTATTCCACCACCTTGCCGCCGCGAGAGCCTGCATCGGCACTGATGACCACGCGGGGCGACGCGTCCTCAATCCGCGAAGCCAGCGAGCCCGAGGCAAAGCCACCAAATACCACCGAGTGGATGGCACCGAGCCGGGCGCAGGCCAGCATGGCGAACGCGGCCTCGGCAATCATGGGCATGTAGATCAGGACACGATCACCTTGCTGCACGCCCAAGTGACGCAGCACGGCGGCCATACGCTGCACTTCTACATGCAACTCGCGAAAGGAGTACACCCGCTCCTGGTTGGTCTCGGTCGACACGGCAATCAGGGCGGCCTGGTCGGCCCGCTGGACCAGATGCCTGTCCACCGCGTTGTGGCACAGGTTGGTCGTGCCGCCAACAAACCACTTGGTAAAGGGCGGCTGGCTGTTGTCGCAGATCACCTGCGCCGGGGCTTGCCAGTCGATCAATTGCGCCTGCTCAGCCCAGAACGGCCCCGGTTCAGTGATGGAGCGACGATAAAAATCCGCATAGGCTGTCATGGTGAAGTCTCCGGTGAGCTCAACAAGCTGTTGTCACCATTATCTGGAGGCAACTTGCTGCACTCTGACTTATTCAACGGCCCTTGACGTGCGCTGCCCAGATCATCCCTCGCCAGGACTTATTTGATCAGGGCATGCGCAGCCTTGAAGGCCGGGTGTTCGGCCGTGCGCAGCCATTCGAACCCAACCATCTCGGTGGTTACCAATTCGGCGCCGGCGCCGGCCAACCGGTCGAAAGCGGCATCGCGGTTGCGTTCGGTCCGTGAACCGCAAGCGTCAGTCACCACCCAAACATCAAATTCATCCTCTAACAGGTCCAGCACGGTTTGGAGCAGGCACACATGGGCCTCACAGCCGGCTATGACCACCATGTCACGAGAAGGCGGAGTCGCCAAAGGCTTCTGCAAATGTTTCGGCAGGCTTCGCGCGTTCCCTACGGCCGGCTTGGCCGGCGGGCGCAGCCATTCACCGAGCCCCTCCTCCACGGCACTGAAATGCATTTTGCTCAGCGTCTGTGCACAAAACCCGCGGATTGGTGGCAGGTTCGGGCCGAGTCTGGAAGGATTTTGCTCGGTGCCCCAGCACGGCACGCCCATCAGCTGCGCCAGCGCCCCCAGGCGGGCGGCATTGGCCAGTACCGCATCGCCGTCCTGAATCACGGGCATCAACCGGGACTGGTAATCCACCAGCACAAGTTGGGATTGGGAGGCATCAAGCAGCATGGCAGTCCTTCTTGGGGTGGCGGATGGGCAACATCATGACCCGATTAAACCGCAGCGGCGACATTTGGCGCCGAGCCACCGCACCTGCCCAATGCGGAAACAGCCTATCCGGTAGCCAAAACGGTACCATAGGCCCACACGGGGCATGCATGCCTCTTCCCCCGGCACCCAACAAGGACAACTGATGGTCACACGCAGAACATGGTTACTCGGCAGCGCCACGGCGACGGGCGCGCTGGTGGTCGGATGGAGCGTGATGCCGCCGCGCCAACGCATGCTTAATTCGCAGCCTCGGACGGCACCGGCCGGACAACGCGTTCTCAATGGCTGGGTCAGCGTTGGCGCGGACAACACTGTCACGGTGGTGATGGCCAAATCTGAAATGGGTCAGGGCGTCCATACCGGACTGGCCATGCTGCTCGCCGAGGAGCTTGACGCCGACTGGTCACAAGTTCGGATAGAAGCATCGCCCATCGACAAAATCTACAACAACCTGGCCACCGTGGTGGATGGTCTGCCCTTCCACCCTGATGACGACGGCGCAGTCAAACGCCTGGCGGGTTGGCTGACAGCGAAGGCCATGCGCGAGTTCGGCGTCATGATGACGGGCGGCTCGTCAAGCCTGAAAGACCTGTGGTTGCCCATGCGGGAAGCCGGCGCCTCGGCGCGGGGGATGCTGGTAGCGGCCGCTGCACAGCAATGGGCGGTGCCCGCGAGCGAGTGTGATGTCGTGGCGGGCCAGGTCAGGCACACAAGCGGCAGGGCCGCGAGCTTCGGCGAATTGGCTACTCTGGCGGCCTCCCAGCCGCGGCCCAAGAACCCTGTGCTCAAGGCGCAGGCGCAATTCAAGCTGATCGGCCAGTCCCGACCGCGCCTGGAGACCGCTGCCAAACTGAACGGTAGCGCCGTCTTCGGCATTGACGTGCAGCCGGCCGGACTGTTGCGTGCCGGCGTCCTGATGTGTCCGACCCTGGGTGGCACCCTGCTGCGTTTCGACGCCAGCAAGGCCGAAAAAATGCCCGGCGTGAAAAAAGTGTTTGCCGTCGCATCCTACAACGGCAGTCCGGCCGGGGTGGCGGTGATCGCGGACAGTTCCCACCGAGCCAGGCAGGCACTGGCAAGCCTTTCCGTCGAGTGGAACCACGGTCCCAACGCCGACTTGGACAGCGACCAGCTGATGGGGCGGCTGGCGCAAACGCTTGACCGTGAAGAGGGCTTCGCCTACTACAAGCACGGCGATGTGGGCGCGGCCTTGGCCGGCGCCAGCCGCACCCTCAGTGCCGAATACCGCGTGCCCTACCTGGCCCATGCCACCATGGAGCCGATGAACTGCACGGTCCAGTTGAAAGACGGCAAGGCCACGGTCTGGGTCTCAACCCAGGTACCCGGACTGGCGCGCGATGCGGTTGCCAAAGTTCTGGGGCTGGCAAACGACCAGGTCGATGTACAAGTGCAGTACCTGGGCGGCGGCTTTGGACGACGGCTAGAGGTGGATTTCATCGCGCAGGCGGCGGCCATTGCGCGCGAAGCCGGTGGCGTTCCGGTGCAAACCCTGTGGTCGCGTGAACAGGACACCCAGCATGACTTTTATCGGCCAGCCTGCGTGTCGCGCTTCACCGCCGGCATCGGTGCCTCTGGCGAGTTGCTCGCATGGAAGAACAGCTCTGCCGGCCAGGCCATCGTGCCCCAGGTGCTCAAGCGTATGTTCGGCCTGCCGGCAGCCGGCCCGGACAAGACCAGTTCGGAGGGTGCGTATGACCAGCCCTATGAGTGGCCCGCGGCCCGCATCGGCCATGAAATTGTTGATCTGGGCGTGCCAGTGGGCTTTTGGCGCTCCGTCGGGCATTCGCACCAGGCCTTTTGCAAGGAAAGTTTTCTGGACGAAGTCGCGGCCGCTGCCAAGCAGGACCCCGTCGCTTACCGAGCAGGCCTGCTCAAACGTCATCCGCGCCACCTGCGCGTGCTGCAAACCGTCGCCGCCATGGCAGCTTGGGGTCAGGCCCCTGCCGAGCCGGCGGATGGCCTTCCCCGGGCGCGCGGGATCGCCCTGCACCAGTCATTCGGATCGATCGTGGCGCAGGTGGCTGAGGTCTCAGTGGGTCCGGACAAACAGATCAGGGTGCATCAGGTCTGGTGCGCGATCGACTGTGGCCAAGCGGTCAACCCCAACCTGATCACGCAACAAATGGAAAGCGCCATCGTGTTCGGCCTGACCGCCGCCCTGTTTGGCGACATCACCATCCGCAAGGGACAGGTGCAGCAGTCCAATTTTCATGACTACCCGATGCTCAGGATGAACAACAGCCCGCTGGTCCAAGTCAACATCATCGCCAGCGATGCACCCCCTGAGGGCGTGGGTGAGCCCGGCACACCGCCCCTTGCGCCAGCGGTTGCCAATGCCGTTTTCGCATTGACCGGCCAGCGGCTGCGCAGCTTGCCTCTGCGACTGGCGTGATCTCATCCACCCCAAATTGCTACATTTTATATAGCAATAAAACCTTCTGCGACAAGGCTTAGAGCGCAGTATTGACCACAATCCTGCCGCGCACCCGACCGGCCATCAACTCGTGCGCGCGAGCCGTGGCGTCATCCAGCGAGACTTCCTGAACCATGGTTTCAAGCAGGGCAGGATCGAGGTCCCGCGCCAAGCGGCTCCAGGCTTGCTGGCGACGCGCGCGTGGCGCCATGACCGAGTCGATGCCAGCCAGGGTCACGCCCCGCAGGATGAAAGGCATCACAGTGGTCGCGAGGTCCATGCCCTGGGCCAGACCGCAGGCCGCCACCACGCCGCCATAGCGGGTTTGCGCCAGCGCATTCGCCAGCGTGTGCGAACCAACAGCATCAACCACACCAGCCCATCGCTCTTTTTGCCACGACTTGCCCGGGTTGCTCAGGGCCGCGCGGTCGAGCAGGCTGGAGGCTCCCAAGTGCCTGAGGTAGTCGCCCTCCGCTGGCTTACCGGTGGCAGCCACCACCTGGTAGCCGAGGCGGCTCAACAAAGCCACCGCAATGCTGCCCACGCCGCCCGTTGCACCCGTGACCAGGACCTCCCCTGCGCCCGGACCGACGCCGTGATCTTCTAGCGCCAGCACGCACAGCATGGCCGTGTAGCCGGCGGTGCCAATGGCCATCGCCTGACGCGGCGTGAACGCTTCGGGCAAACGCACCAGCCAATCCCCTTTCAGGCGGGCTTTTTCCGCCAGACAGCCCCAGTGCACCTCGCCAACGCCCCAGCCGTTGTGCACCACCCTGTCGCCGACCTGCCAGTCCGGGTGGCCAGACTCGATGACGGTACCGGCACCATCGATGCCCGCCACCATCGGCCACTGACGCACAACTGCGCCCGCATGGGTGATGGCGAGGCCATCTTTGTAATTGATTGTCGAGTAAGCCACCGCCACGGTGACATCGCCAGTTGGCAGCATCGACTCGTCCACAGACTGCACCGAAGCCCGGAAGGACGGACTGTTCTCTAACACAAGCGCTTTGAACATTTTTAAAATTTCTCTATATTTCAATGAGTTACAAGATATTCTTAACCTGATTTACAACTTGACACGGCGGGCCTTGCGCCGCTATGCTTGACGCATGCGCCGGACCTATCTTATCGCTGCCCTGCTGTATGGCTCCCAAGCCATCGCCAGCCCCAGTGCGCCAGCAGACGACCTGGAACGCTTGTTGGCTGAAAAAGGTCTGCTGACCCGACTTGAACAGGTGCGGCAGAGCGCTGGCAACAAGGCCTCTGAGCTGGTGTTCACGGCCCTGGGCTTCATGGGTGTGCCCTACCGACGTGGCGGTAACTCTGCCGAGACCGGATTCGACTGCAGCGGCTTCGTCAAAGCCATGTACGAGCAGACGGTCGGGCTGATCCTGCCACGGCGCGCCGAGCAGCAGGCGGCAAGCACTCAAAAAATAGACCGCTCAGACCTGCAACCTGGCGATCTGGTCTTTTTCAACACCATGCGCCGGGCTTTCAGTCACGTTGGCATCTATGTCGGTGAGGGCAAATTCATTCACTCCCCCAAGCCCGGCGCTGAGGTTCGGGTGGAGGACATGGGCGTCGCCTATTGGCGGTCTCGCTTTGATGGTGCCCGCCGCGTCGATGCATCCGCGCCTGAACTGGCGGCCGATCTGCGGGCCAATTCAAGCGTTTCTCCCGCCCGCTGAGAGCCCGACCCGACGTACGAAGTCGGGTTTACCCCAAGTCGATTTCGCTGGTCACGCACTGCCTGCGGACCTAAGATCACGGCTGTCTAAACCCATGCCTGTAGTGGCAGTTTTATGGAGTCCTGATGGCCAAGCTGACTGTGAACAATGTCGTGCGCGAGCATGATGCCGAGGGCGATACCCCCTTGCTGTGGGTGTTGCGAGAACAACTGGGTCTGACCGGCACCAAGTACGGCTGTGGTCTGGCGCAATGTGGCGCTTGCACGGTGCATATCGACGGTGTGCCGACCCGCTCCTGCGTCAGGCCTGTCTCGACCGTGCAACCCAATGAAAAAATCATCACGATTGAGGGCCTGTCCCCCGACGGCTTGCACCCTGTTCAAAAGGCATGGGCGGCACTGGATGTGCCCCAATGCGGCTTCTGCCAGAGCGGCATGATCATGGCGACAGTCGCCCTGCTCAAGGAAAAACCGGACCCTAGCGACGCCGACATCGACGCCGCGATCACCAACATCTGCCGGTGTGGCACCTACAACCGCATTCGGGCCGCGATCAAGGTGGTGGCCAAAGGTGGCAACACCAAAGTTGCGGGCCTCGCCATTCAGCACACTGATGGGAGCACCACATGAGCAAAGCATTGACGCAAAATCGGCCGGGCCTGTCCCGCCGGCAATTCCTGGGGCACTCGGCAGCCGCAGGAACAGGCCTCGTGGTTGCCATCGCCGCCCCTTGGGCCATGGACGCCTCGGCGCAAGGAAGTCAACCGGCCGAGGTGAACGCCTGGGTGGTGGTTCGTCCAGATGACCGGGTGGTGATCCGGATTGCCCGCTCGGAAATGGGCCAGGGCACGCTGACGGGTCTGGCGCAGCTCGTGGCGGAAGAGTTGGACTGTGACTGGTCAAAAGTCACGACCGAGTACCCCACGCCCGGCCAGAGCTTGGCGCGCAACCGGGTCTGGGGCAATTTCAGCACCGGCGGCAGTCGCGGCATTCGCGACTCCCAGGACTACGTCCGCAAAGGTGGCGCCACCGCGCGCATGATGCTGGTGCAGGCAGCGGCCGACGAATGGCAAGTCTCGGCGGCCGATTGTCGTGCAGCCAACAGCGTCATCACGCATGTGCCCAGCGGCCGAACCACCACGTATGGCAAGGTCGCCGTCGCTGCTGGCAAGCTGACACAGCCAACCGCAGTAACCCTGAAAAACCCCAAGGACTGGAAGCTGGCTGGCAAGCGGCTGGCCCGACTCGATACGGTCGACAAAACCACCGGGGCGCAGATGTACGGTATTGACCTGAAGTTGCCGGGTCTATTGAACGCAGCGATCAAAGATTGCCCGGTGTTTGGCGGCAAACTCAAAAGCTTTGATGCTGCGGCCATTGCCGGCCGCAAGGGTGTTCAAAAGGTCGTTCGCGTCAACGACAGTGCCGTCGCTGTGGTGGCCGACACATGGTGGCACGCCAAGACAGCGCTCGATGCCCTACCCATCGAATGGGATGAAGGACCGCACGCCAAGGCTTCGAGCGAAGAATTCGCCAAGGTGCTCAAGGTGGCGTTGGACGCTCCTGAGGCCGCCGTTGGCAACGAAAACGGTGACGCTCGCAAGGCGATCACTGGCGCAGTGCGCAAGATCGAGGCCGTTTATGGCGTGCCGCACCAAAACCACGCCACCATGGAGCCCATGAACGCCACAGTCAAATTGACTGTGTCGGCCAATGGCACCCCCGAGCGATGTGAGGTCTGGACACCCACCCAGAACGGCGAGGCCGCGCTGGCTGCCGCCTCCGAGGCGTCTGGCCTGCCAGCGTCGAAATGTGAGGTCTACAAGCTGATGCTGGGTGGCGGCTTCGGCCGGCGAGGTGGCACCGATTGGATCAGCCAGGCGGTCAGCATTGCCAAGCAAATGCCCGGCATTCCGGTCAAATTGATCTGGACCCGAGAGGAAGACATGCTGCACGGGCGCTACCACCCGGTGACGCAATGCAAACTCACGGCCGGTATCGATGCCCAGGGCCAAGTCACCGGCCTTCACATGCGTATTGCCGGCCAATCCATCCTGGCCACGGTGGCACCCCAAAGCATCAAGGACGGCAAAGACCCTGTCGTGTTTCAAGGCCTGCCGGCCAGCGGTCCGGAAGGACATCTAGGCTACACGTTCCCCAATTTGCTCATCGACTACGCCATGCGCAACCCGCATGTGCCAGCCGGCTTCTGGCGTGGCGTCAACTTGAACCAGAACACGATTTACGTGGAGTGCTTCATTGACGAACTGGCCCATGCCACCGGGCAAGACCCCTTGGCTTTCCGGCACAAGCTGCTGGCAGGTCATCCCCTGCACCGGGCGGTGCTGGATGCAGCAGCCAACGGGGCCGGATGGGGTAAGCCTGCACCCAAAGGGGTGTTTCGCGGTCTGGCTCAAACGATGGGCTTCGGCAGCTACGTCGCAGCCTGTGCCGAAGTGTCGGTCAGCGATGACGGCGAGCTCAAAATCCATCGCATTGTGGCCGCCACTGACCCGGGGCATGCCGTCAATCCGCA
>Ga0114980_10002373_pt1 | contig 13296 bp, 8 predicted proteins | sample S_140806_EF_Meta_FD_87018 | JGI IMG/M metagenome (GOLD analysis project Ga0114980, IMG submission 87018) | Freshwater microbial communities from Lake Simoncouche, Canada to study carbon cycling - S_140806_EF_MetaG | ecosystem: Environmental > Aquatic > Freshwater > Lake | place: Lake...
ATCAGGCCATAGGAACTCGCCGACTTCCTTGCCGGTATGACCCCAGATCTCAATGAGTTTTCCATCCGGGGTGAACCGTTGGATGCGACTGTTGTCCGTGTCAAGAACGAGCACCGTTCCCTCTGGACCTATTGCTATTCCCAAGGGCCAGTCGAAGTCTCCAGGGCCGTCGCCGGCATGTCCCCATGCGCGGATGAAGTGGCCGTCCGGGCTGAAGACCTGGACGCGATTGTTCCCGAAGTCTGCGACGTAGACCAGGCCTTCGCGGTCAGTCGTCACTCCGCGCGGGTATCTGAATTCCCCTGGCGCGTCTCCCTCACGACCCCACACTGCGCGCACCTCACCTGAAGGCGCGATGGACTTGATGCGGTGATTGACGGTGTCCGCAACGAGGATTTGCCCGTTGGTTGCGATCGCGACGCCGGAAGGATTGGCGAAATCCCCCGTCCCGGATCCAAACCCGCCCCACACCGTGATCGGTGTTCCGTCGGCCCCGAACCATTGCAGGCGGCTGTTGTCCCGGTCTGACACCAGGATGCGCCCCTTGCCATCCACGGCAATCCCGTAGGGACCGTCAAACTCGCCGGGCCCGATACCGCGTCGCCCAAAATCAGCGATGGGCGTTCCGGATGGCGAGAGTTTCCGGATTCGGTTTGCTCCGAACTCGGCCACGAGGACGTTCCCGACAAGATCGAAGGCCACGCCAATCGGCCCCACGAACTGTCCAGATCCGGAGTGCGCGCGTCCCCACGATGCCTTGGGTGATCCGTCCTGACCAAGCACGTGGACCTGCCGTGCGCCGCGATCGGCGACGATGAGTGATCCGTTTCGGTCGATTCCGATCCCGATTGGGTTCCTCAAGTCCGGCAACTTGGGACCTCGCACCCATCGGCCCGTCACCCGACCCGTGGGGTCGCGCGCTGTCACATCGGCCGTGACCTCATCGCTGATGAACACCGTGGCATCTCGCGCGATCGCCAACCCCATTGGCGCGGGAGACATCGTGTCTTCGTCAGAGGATCTTCCCCAGTCATCAAAAGGGTGTCCGATCCCTTGCCGGTCCGGCGGGTCGAATACGCGGACGCGGGCGTTCCCGGTGTCAGCAACGTATGTGATGCCATGGGAATCGACCGCAATCCCCGTCGGGCGGTCGAGTCCGAGGGTGTCCGATCCGCGATGCCCAAAGGCGTTCAGGAACTGGCCGTTGAGATCAAACGTCTGGATCCGGTTGTTCTCGCGGTCCGTGACAAGCGCGGTGCCACGCCAGATGGCGATGCCATAGGGAACATCAAACTCACCAGGGTCTGAACCGCGGTGGCCCCACTCTGCAATGGGCGCGCCGGACGCGGAGAAGACCTGAACCCGGTCGTTTCCGCTGTCAACCACATAGACGCGTCGGTTCACGTCAATTGCAATCCCCGTTGGGCGGTTGAACTCGCCTGGACCGCTTCCCATCCGTCCCCAACGCGCCACCGTATGCCCTTCCGGATCGACGCGAATCACCTGGGCGCGGTCGCGGTCGATAATCAGTGTGGTGCCGTCGCTGTCACAAGCTACCGCCCACGGAGTTTGCAGGCCCGGAATGCGGTCATCCGCGCTGCCAAGGACGCTCCATTCAGCTGGTCGGTCGCCACCTAACTGCCCGATGTGGCCGAATGTGAGAGTGACGCTGACGACTGCGAGGCCAAGTACGATGATCGTGGCGACCCGGATGGACAAGGCGCGCTTCATGTGATTTCGCAGATTTTGGAACACGTATAGACGGTGCGAAGATGGCCCAATTCGTGTCCCGTTGAGATTGATTGGTATCTGCTGGCGCTGGGTCGTTGCTTGGTTTCAGGCTTTATGGGAAGTGTCGTGCCTCGTTCGCGGGTTCTTCGGGTGGCGTTGGTCTATCAGGCATGGCGTCCCACCTCGGGAGACCGGATCAACTTTTCCAAGTGCGCGACCTCGGTCTGGGATGCGAGCCATGCGTGCCACTCGGCGATCGAATAGCGCGCCGACTCGAAGGCACGCCATTCCGGCCGACCGGCACCATCACGCAAGTTCCGCTGTTCCTCGGGGAGCGATGCGCGGACCCGGAGCCATTCTGATCGCTCCGGAAGCGCATCACATGCCGTCCAATATTCTTCTTCGGCACGGTCCATCGTCGCCCGTGCACGCTTCAAGTCATCTTGAAGGTTGTCCATAACGTCCACCATACCGTGTGTTGGATCGGCACGAAAGCTTTGAAGTTTCGATTACAGGGGAAAGCAAGTCGTGTGTCTGCTCAACTGTCGATTGCAGCGTGGGCATCAACCCCGCGTCCGGCCGGGCCCGCCAGTGCGATCTGGCCGAGGCCGGTCACGGGTTCGCGAATCCCGTCGCGGGCCGGGTCTGCATATCTCACGAACCAGTCGTCGATCTCACCCTTGAGTTCCCGCCGGGTTGTGGCGTGTCCCGGATCCGCCACAAGGTTGACCAATTCGCCCGGATCTTCTTGCAGGTCGAAGAGTTCGTGCGGGCCATAGGCATACCTATGGACATACTTCCATCGATCAGTTCGGACCATCCGAACTGGACCGTATTCGTCGTGGATCGTTTCCTGGTGCGCGCCCGTCGCGACAATTACCAGGTCCGATCCGGCACCCGTTCCTCCACTGAGCGTGGTTGCGAAACTCCGACCCGGTAGGCTGCCACGATCAGGCACCGGAAGCCCGGCGTAGTCAAGAAGGGTCGGAAAAATGTCGAGGTGGCTGCGCAGTTGGTGGTCAACATGGCCGGAGGCAACCCGCCCAGGCTGACTAATGATCGTCGGGACTGTCACCGAGTTCTCGTACATGTTCAGGGGAAACGTGCCATTCCCTTTCCCCCAGAACCCATGTTGCCCGCACGAAAACCCGTTGTCACTGGTGTAGATGACAAGCGTTTCATCGCGCAGGCCAAGTGTTTCAAGCCGATCAAGGATCCGTCCGATGCCCGCGTCCATGGCTGTCACGGCGGCGAAGTACCCGGCGAGGGCGTCGCGGTTCCCGCGGTTCTGGGTGGTAAGAGGCCCGGCCCAAGCGTGAATTGCGTCCTGCGGGCACGATGCGAACGCACAGTCCGCGTATAGGTTGACGACGTCTGCCGGATGGTTGCCAATCCACGGACTATGCGGCGCGGTGTACCCGACTTGGAGGTAGAACGGCGTTGCATTGGCCCGGCCGGGGATCACCGCACGGCTCTCCAGGAATTGAAGTGCGTCGTTGGTGATCGCATCCGTGAGGTAGTCGGGTTCCTGATAGAGGACCCCATCGCGGATCATCGGTGCGCCGTAGTACGGGCCTCCGCCAAACTGGTGTGCGTACCAATGGCTGAACCCGAGGCGCGGTGTCGGGCTGTCTCCGAGGTGCCACTTGCCAGAGAGGGCACAGTCGTAGCCATGTGCTGCCAGGATGTCCGTGTAGGTGGTGATGCCGTCGAGATATCCGATGGCCGGTTGCGTTCCGCCGTTTCCGTCCCGGAGCCAATCGTGGATGCCGTGATGCGATGGGATGCGTCCGGTGATCAACGACGCACGCGCGGGGGAACAGACGGGTGACGCGCAGAAAAAGTGCGTGTATCTCGTACCGGTCGACGCAAGCCGGTCGAGGTTGGGGGTCATGATCTCAGCGTTGCCTGCGCATCCCAGTGCCCAGGGACCGTGATCGTCGGCAATGATGACTATCACATTCAGCCTGGTTGCATGTGTATCAGACACCCGCATTTCCTTCCGCTCGGCTCTTGTCGGTACCAAACCCAAATGATCAGAGCTCGAGGCCGAGTTTACGGAACCGCACGGGGAATCCCTCCACGCCAAGCGCTACTTTCTGGAATGTCATCCGTCTTCTATTTTGCGACCGCGTGATGAAAGTAGAGCCTCATCCCGCGTCGCACGACTTGGCCGGGCGCACTATGGCAGGTGCTCCCGGCTTCTTTTTTGTCCGGCATGCAGGCGATGCGTTCGCTCGAAGTGTCCGAAGGGGACAGCTTTTCGGCATCAGGTCCGTTGACATCCCAGTGACCGCTGGTGCGCGGATATGCTGCGCCCACCCCTTTTCGCGAAGCGCATGCACATCATGTGACGATAGTGCGATGTGGGGAAATCACGCACCGACCGGATACGTCAATGGCCGAGCCACGTTATGTCGACCGGATCGATTCGGTCGAGGCCAAGGTTGAGGCACTGTCGCGCGCCCTCGCCACGGGCGACCATGCGGTCGCTCTTGCCCTCGCCGACTCGATCAAGGACGGAGTACGTGCGGAGGCGGCGTTTGCATCTGCCGTTCCCTCAGACGGCGATGCGGACGCACACGCCAGCTGGTCGCCGGTTTCAGGGCTTCCAAACCTATGGCAAGCGTGGATTGCTGGATGGACCCACTTTCGCATTGTCACGGTGACGGAGCCGGTCGGACGGTTGCGCGATCATGAACCGGTGGACATCGAGGTCGTGGTCCCCGTAGCGATGGCAACTTCCCTCGCACGGGAACTGAGGGTCGCCAGACTTGAGCATTCGGCTTCTGGCACATCATTGGTCCGGGTTGTCAGTCAGGTCTACGGCGAGGCGCGGACCCGCGGGCCCAATCCCGTCCGTCGTGCGCACCTCACCTGGTCGGTCACGTTGGACGCGAGCCAACAGGCCACGTTCGTGATCCTTGTTGGCAATCCGGCAGCGGAACTTCCTAGGGACGTGACCGATCTCACCGTGAGTGGCGAAGGGGCCGCCCTCGAGATCGGCAATGCACACCACGTTGCGTTTCTCTCGGCGCAGATGGGTCAACTTGAGAGGCTACGTTACCGGCGAGGGCATGGGCTGGAATTGTTCGCTGGCGGCGAAGGCCACGGCGAACCTCCGCACATCGACTGGGCACATGACTATCTGGCATCTGATCGTTTCCAGAAATTTCGCGTGACCAACTGGGATGCATGCCCGAACATGGAGGTCATCCGGGGCCCGATCGTCACGATCGTGCGACGGTGGGGGTTTCCGCACAGTCCCCTCCATCCGATGTTTCCTGCGTCGCGAATGTTTGTTGAAGTCCGCTATCTCTTCTATGCGGGTGTGCCCTATTTCGTGAAGGATGGGCGCATGGAGGCGACCCGTGACTTCAGTTTGAACTATCTTCGAGATGATGAATGGGTCTTCTCGGGATATGCATTCACCGATCAGGTGTGGGTCGACGAGGATGGCGTGGCGCATGAGGGTGCTGTCCCTCCGGAACATGCCGACCGGATGTGGGGTGTGGGCTTCTTTCACCGGGACAGCCAGGATGCGTTTGTCTCGCTGCGCCTCGAACACCACCTCGAACCTGCCATCACCCGCACCGATGGGCGCCGAACACTTCCTGCCATGCATCATGCAGATGCGCCCGCGCTGCACTATCCCGGGCATGGGCAACTGTGGAGCCGGTGGGCACTTCGGGACGACCCGGAACTGGTTGCCGGGGACCGCCTCGTGCAGCGCAACGCCTACCTGACCGCCCCGTATCCACCTGACGAGGGCGCGTCTCAGATTGGCGAATGGGTCACACGATTCAGGAACCCGGTCGTCGTCTCCCAGTACCCATCCCGAGAAGCCGGAGCCGTTCCCTTCTCGACCCTCTCAGGTGACGATGTCGACACGCAAGCGTCTGCGCCTCCCGGTCGCCTGGCAACGGCGGGTGAGGAAACCACGTGCGCATTGCTGAAACAGTCAATGTGGGATGCATTGCGTGATGTCCGTGACGACATGTTCTATGCCGTTGATGCAAACATCGCAGGGATGGGCTACGTCTATGACCTGCGGATGCCCGACGGAATGGCATCCGGTCGCGTCGAGATGACCTTTACGATGCCCCATCGGGGGCGTCCAATGTACCGCTACCTCGCCAATCCGGCGCTGGCCCGTCTCAGGCAGGTTCCCGGTGTTCAGGATGTCACCGTCGTCCCGGTTTGGGACCCACCCTGGAATCCGGACAGAATGGACGACGACACGTGGAGGGCAATGGATTTCCCGGTCAAGCCACCGGTCTCCACGGCCTGATCAGGCGCATCCATGGACGCTGGGCAGTAGTGCCGACCCTTCTTGCCCGACAGTCGCGTGGGAAGTCCCGGGACGTACGGCGTGCCCCACCGTCGGGTGTCGTCATTGGGCGCGGTGCAGTCACGCAGTTGGGGAAGAAGCGGGCAGTGCTACGCGGATATGTTGTCCCGGTAACCGACAAGCGGCGTCCAGTTGAACTGGTCTGCGTGCGGTCGAGAGTACGGAAGGACCGACGGAAGTGACTGGCGAGCAAGTGAAGCACGGTGCAACCGGCGCCGAAGGGACGGTGGTTGCGTCGGCGGGCGGGATGCGCGCGTGGATCGACGTGATGCGTCATCTCGAACCCATCATGGCCGATTACGAGCGTATTTTTGATGCGTGGGGATCAGGTGGCGTCGACGGCTTGGTCATTGGACCCCTGGCCTTCGAGGACAAGAGTTTCACGTTCGACCCGAATCCGGATGTGTACCGGCGGTTTGGTGTAGAGCCCCCGCCGGCGAACACCCAGGATTCGCTCTGGTGGAAACTTCCCGCCACTGATGTCCGGGGCACCTGGCGTCGGCCTGATGCCGATGGGCGGGATACGGCATCGGTACCCACCGATCTCCGCGAACGGCGCGCACTCCTGACCCGCATGATCGAGGCCGCCAAGGCACGCGGTTGGCAGGTCTGGCTTTTCTGTCCCCACTATGGGGTCGGTCCCGGGTCCCGGGGGCCCATCCTTGTCGACGAGCAGACCCGACGGGTCAACGCGGCCCGGCTGGTCGATGCCATGGAGGCATACCCCATGGCCGATGGTGCCCTCTTCGATGGCCCCGAGTGGGGCTACGAGATTGCACCCTTCCACCAGAATGCGCGGTCTTCAATTTTCAATGACCTGCCCGAAAGTGTTGCCGAGGGCGCGGCCCGGATGGGATTCGATTACGCCAGGATGGTCGGCGCCAAGGACCGCTTGTTTGCCCGGTTGCATGCCTTGGATGATCGGACAATCGACATCTGGGGAGACCGGTCGGGGGGCTTCATGGGCGGGTTCGGACTCCTCGGAGGTGACCCGGCACTGGCCGAATGGATCGCCTTCCGGACGACAGCGGTCACCGAAACCTTCTCCCAAATCAAGGAGATGGCCAACGCCAACTCCAACCGCAAGATCCCAATCGCATGTGGTCCTCGTTCAGCGGCCTGGTCCTCGATGGCCGGATACGACTACGAGGCACTCGGCAAGGTTCTTGACCGGATGTTCCCGAAGCACTATTTCTGGCATCGGGGCTTTGATGGGTTGTATGGGTCGGTGGCCAGATTCGTCGAGACCCTGCGTACGTGGAACCCAGGCGTCAGTGAGGTTGGTGCCCTCAAGTTCGTCACCTCGGTCTTTGGGATTGACCTTCCAGAGGTGCATTCGTTGCGTGACTTCGACCGCGGATTTCCGCAAGCCTTCTTCGACACGATCGTGGTTCGAGAGACCACGCGGGCGATCGCTGCCATGGGAGGTGATGCGGAAAGGGTGGTTCCGTGGGTCGACTCCGGCCGGAAGCCGCATGATGGCGACCCGTTCACGGCGCATGACCTTGATCGCATGCTCGAGGCTGCCCAGGGTGCGGGATTGCGCCGGTTCCTCTATCACCACCACGGCAATCTCACGCCGGGTGACTGGGCCGTGATCTCCGCGCGATGCGGGACCCCGTGGCAGTCGACAACGAGTCCGATCTGGAGCCTGGAGGGGTACATCGGCGCGTACTCCATGCCGGGATACCACCCACCCGATCTCGCAACCCTGTAGTCCGGAGTGTTCGCCAGACAAGGCATCACGACCACCGAGACCCCATCCGGAGAACGTACCGAATTGTTCCTCCGGATGGGGCCGTACCGAACGGTTGCCTAGCTCGCCTGTTCGGTTTTCAGGATGGCCTCGGCCTCTGGCTTCGCCACGCTGATCATTCCACCGATCGATTGCTCCCCGTTGAGCACCTTGGTCCACTCGCGGTTGATCACTACCATGGCCTTGTCCCAACCCTTCGGCCGGTGTTCCAGGCGGGCGTAGCCGTCCATCGCCTCGAAGACGACCTTGCCGTTCTTGGCCGGCGCCCGGGTCTCTGGCCACTTCTCGGTCGCCTTCTTGTTTGCCATGAAGTTACCGGCTTGCATCTGAACGGTTGATCCGTCATCGCCGACGAAGTACTTCACAAGCTCCCACGCAAGGTCGGGGTTCTTGTTCTTGCCGGTCGTGATGACGCCGTACGCGTTGCCCGCCATCCTGGTTGCACGCTTCTTGCCCGGCACTTGCGGGAGCAGCTGCAGATCCCAGTCAAACTGCACGGTGTTGGTACCCACGGGTGCGGTGTTCTGATTCGACGCGTAGCTCCGGAAGCGTCCCGTGCCGAACATTCCCTGCTGGCTGCCGGTCAGGCCACTGGCCGTCAGTTCAGCGGGTGACGGGGTGATGTGGTGCTTCGACACGAGGTCCACCAGAAACTGGAAGGCATCACGCGCGGGCTGCTGGTCGATGATGCACGACTTGCCATCGGGGCTGAAGAACTCGGCGCCGAATTCCCAGAAGATCGGGAGGCCCATAGACGCGCCGCTGAGCGCGGTCACATTCTGGGCGCCCCACTTCGCCTCCTGCGGGTTGTCCTTCCAATCGGAAAGTTTCATCGCCCAGTCCACGAATTCGGTATGCGTCCAGTCCTTGCCCGGCTCCTTCAACCCAGCCGCGGAGACCGCGTTCTTGGCGTAGTACAGGACCGTTGCGTGTACTTCGCGCGGGATGCCTATCTGTCGGGTGCCAGTTCCCACCTGAACGTCAAACGCCTTGAAGATTGTGGGGAAGAAGTCGTCCGCCTTGATCTTGGTGTCCTTGGCAAGGTAGGGCTTGAGGTCCGAGAAGTGGGGCCATTGCTGCATGAACCCGGTATGGGTCGCGGCGGCGTCAGGCATCGTGCCGGCCGCGAGCAGGATCGCGAACTTCTCCTGGTTGTCGTTCGGCTCCACAACCCCTTCGTACTCGACCTTTGCGCCAGGGAATGCCTTCTCGAACTCGGCAACCCGGCCTTCAAGTGCCTTCCGAACAGGGAGTTGCAGTGGATGGTCGAGGATCCAGATCGGCCCAGCAGACGCTGCCTTGATCGGTGCAACCGTCGGCGCGACCGTTGGCTGGACTGCGGGTGCAGATGTTGGTGCAGCGGCTGCCGGTGCCTTGGTTGCTGCGGTAGCCGGCGCTGCTGCCGGTGTCTCACTGCCCCCGCATGCGACAGCGGCAATCCCCACCAGTCCTGCCCCCAGGAACCCGCGGCGTGTGTGTCTCATAGGACCTTCCTTCTTCCTGTGCCACCCTTCAGGGCACCCCACCCCGAAGCGGATGCGCCAATATACTCGCGTTCATTCCCAAGCACAATGCGCCGAAGTCAAGGACGATCACGGTGGAACAAATTGTAAATACATATGAAAAAAATGTGAGTGAACTCGTCGCGACGTTCGGGAGGGTCCCGACCATCAACGGACACACCCACGTCATCAGTGAAACCGACCGACTGGCGCGAGACCTTGACGCACTGTCCTATTTCGCACATCCATACCCCGCCGCTGATCTGCGGTCTGCCGGGATGCCGCACGAGGACCTCTTGTTTGTCACCGGCGACCAAGGAAACCTGACAGTTCCCGAGCGTCCCGCTTCGCCTGCGCCCCTTGAAGAGCGATGGGCGAGGTTCCTGCCGTGGTGGGACCGCATCCGGTTTACCGGGTTCAGCCAGTGCCTGCTTGAGGGTTGGCGTGGCGCATATGGGTTTGACCGACTTGACGCCACGACAGTCGGCCCGATTTCCGATGCAATCCGCGCCGGACGTCGCCCGGGGCACTACGCCGAAATCCTGGGGGACCGCGCCAACATCGCGATCAGTCTCGTGCAGATGACTGGCACGTACGGCGAAGAGGTCGCTGAGATCGACCGCAACCTGTTCCTGCCGGTTCCAAGGCTGAACCGGTTCACGATGATCCGAAGCCGGGACGACCTCGCTTCACTTGAGTCGGACTATTCGACAGACTTTCGAAGCGTCGATGACCTGATTGACACCATGCACGTGAGGTGTGCGGCATGGAAAGCCGCTGGTGCTCCCGAGATCAAGTTGTCGCAGAGTTATCACCGCGCGATGGATTTCGGTACACCTGACCCCTCTCGGGCGGCGGTAGTCTTCCGGCAACTGCGCGACGGGCAGTACCCGGGGCTTGACACACCGGACGGCCGCGTTCTCGAGGATGTCCTCGTCCACGGCGCGGTCTCGGCAGCGACGGCTTCCGGTTTGCCCGTGCAGTTCCATGTCGGACCTCGGGCAGGCAGCTACGGCAGTCTCGAGGGAACTTCACTTGCCCCGATGGCTGGGCTCATCCGCGCGCACCGGGATGCGCGGTTCGACATTTCTCACAGTGGGTTTCCGTATTTGACCGAGGCAGCGGTTCTCGCCAAGACGTGCGAGAACGTGTTCCTGAACCTGTCCTGGATGCACATCTACTCACCGGAAGGGTGCGTGCGTGCCCTCCGTGAATGGATCCGCATGGTGCCAATCAACAAGATCATCGGCTTCGGTGACGACTTGTACTGGGTCGACTCAATCCTCGGCCATCTGGTGATGGCACGGCAGAACGTCGCTCACGCGCTCGCCGGAATGATGATCGAGGGCCTGTTGACGGAGAGCGATTCGGTGGAGATAGGCCGGGCACTCTTCAACAGCAATCCGGCGGCCCTCTACGGCATTTCGCCCGTTCGGTAATGCGTTTGGGCGGTGTGGGGTCCATCGTGGAAGCGCTTGCGAGGGCGCCGGCGCTCCCAGGGTGCCGAACTCGGACCAATTTTCATGGCCGGGGACAACCCGTTCCCCACCCCGGTTGCGGTCGGGAGCCAGGATCCCTCTGCCAGATACGAAAATATTGATGGCAGGCTCTGCCGTCTCCGAGGTGCCAGATCCTTCCTGATAGCGAAGGTGCGAACGTGCGGATCGGGACGGATTAGTATCGACCCCAAGGTATCGCAGATCATCATGTGGCTTGGGCGTTTTGGAAAAACTGGCATTACCGCCGGTCGCACCAGAAAACGTCGGCTCGGTGTGGAAACTCGATCATCTCGCGGTCGCGAGTATCGGGGTGTGTATCAAGCAACGCAGTTGCCTTAGCAAGCAGCTCCGCACGAGTTTCGTTGGCAAGTGCTCCAACGAAACTGGTCGACGCAACGCGCGCAATCGCAGCGCTACGTGGCATGACGTGTGCAAAGGCGAAGGTTGACTCTCCAAGTGGCTCGAACCATGCTGACCCCTCAGGGGTGTCGAATGCGGATCGCCACGCTGAAGATGCGTACCGCGGCGGGTCGCCGTGCATGTAGGTCGCAACCATGGCGACCAGGTCCGCTACCCACGGCACGTTCTCGTCGCGCACGTTCCACGCAAGTCCAAGGGCCCCTCCCGGCCGTAGGACCCGTCTTGCCTCGCGCAACGCTTCGACGCCATCAAACCAGTGGAATGCGGTTCCGACGACAACGGCGTCGACTGACGCGTCCGGCACGGGGAGTGCCTCAGCGGTGCCATCGAGAATTGGAGTGCCGGGAAGCGCTCGCATGAAGGCAGCGCGCATGTCGGGAACCGGTTCGATGCCGGTCACGTTTGCGCCAGTGGGCAGGAGCAAACGGGCCAGTTTGCCCGTGCCCGCGCCGACGTCCAGGACGTGTGTCCCAGGTCCTAGACGGAGTCGATTGACGAGGCAGTTGATCGCTTCAGGTGGATACTCCGGCCGACCGGATTCATACGCTTTGCCGGCGGTGGCAAAACCCTGCGAGGCAATTCGGTGAATTGTTTTCATGGCGAACGATCCACTACCCGCCACATGACACTGTAAAACGCCGTGCTTGTGAGTGCCATGATGCCCAGCTTACTCAAACGTCGCGTCGACTTTCCCGAGCGGTCCGAAGTCGGCAATGAGGCGGTCGCCTGGCGCAACGAAGAAGTGTCCGGTGCACGAACCGGTGCTGACGAATTCGCCAGCCTGCAGTCCCATGCCACGTTCCCGCAACCAGTTGGCGACCCACGTCAGAGCGGTCAGCGGGTGGCCCATCGCCGCCGCACCAACACCCGATTTCTGCCAGGTGCCATTCAGGGATAGGTCGACCCGCGCTGACGCGAGGTCGAGGTGTCTCCAGTCGGTGACTGGATCGCCGGGGACAAAGGCGGCAGCTCCATTGTTGTCAAGGGCCGCCCCGAAGTAGCCGCTTGCGCCGTACCAGTCCTGGAAGACGGTGTCGCCGATCTCCAGCGCGGGATGGAGTGACGCAACCGCGTCCGCCACTTCATCCTCACTGAATGGCGAGGTACGTGCTGGCAACGCGTGCGCCATCTGGAACGCGAACTCGGACTCTGCGCACCGGTAATTGATGAACAGGTGGGCCGGAACACGCGCCGGGCTTGGGTGGACGCCATCGCGTGCAAGTTGGCCGGGACTGGCACCCGGCATTCCTTCGGCACGCTGGACTTCGAGACTCGCCGCGCCAATCTTCCACCCGGCGGACGGCCAGCCGAGCCTCGCGTTGATGGATAGCATCGCTGTCATGGTCGATTCCCAGTGACGGGTACGGAGGTGCTCCGGAAGGAACGCGGTGTGCCTGCCGGCACGAGCAGTGGCTATCGTTGTCACCACTTCGTTCATCTCGGCGTCTGTCAGCGCAGACTCACGCGCGCACCGAATGCCGGATCCCGGCAGCGTTGGCCCGTGTATCCGTCGGCCCCACTTTGCAATCTCATCAGTCATGCATGTCTCCTGTGGCCTGTCAGCATACTGGCGCCGAGCAGCTATCAACGTTCCCGCTGATCGCACATGACTCGTTATGTTATGTGTGTCAGCGTCTTTCCTTCGGGACGTGATTTGCGGTCCGTGACCCGGTTGGGTGCTAGGTCGCGCGTGGGTCGCGATGTGCCGACTCTTCTTCCCGACATTCCAAGGAACTGCAAGGGTGGTTGAACAGCCTTGACGTGAGCAAAATACCGCAACTATTTGACACATTCGAGTAATGATCTACACTTGATTGGTGATCAGATTACGACGAGTTTGCAAGCGGTATGGACTGCACTGCATCGTGCTGGCGATTGTGCTTTTTCCGGTCAATGCGTTGGTCCAAGTGACACGGCCTGAACCGTATGACCGCTTCGAGATAGATTGGGATTCGTTTGGCCCCGCCCCCTCGGCATGGGAGATTGGGCATGACCTGGAGGTTGTCTCTCCATCTGGCATCACGTATGCTGTCGGTA
>Ga0114980_10002374_pt1 | contig 13293 bp, 11 predicted proteins | sample S_140806_EF_Meta_FD_87018 | JGI IMG/M metagenome (GOLD analysis project Ga0114980, IMG submission 87018) | Freshwater microbial communities from Lake Simoncouche, Canada to study carbon cycling - S_140806_EF_MetaG | ecosystem: Environmental > Aquatic > Freshwater > Lake | place: Lake...
CCTGCCCCCACCCCCCCCCCCGCCACGGCCCCCCCCACCCCCGCCGCCGCCACCGCCACTGCCACCACCGCCACCACCACCACCCCTGCCCCCACCACCACCGCCACCACTGCCACCACTGCCACCACCACTGCCACCACCACTGCCACCGCTGCCACTGCCACCACTGCCACCACCACTGCCACCACCACTGCCACCACTACCACCACCACCACTGCCACTGCCACCATTACTGGTTGAATGGCTGGTCACCGAACCAAGTGGCGCAGCTGGCAGGCAGCAGTCGAGAACGAATCCTTTGCGCCGAGTGTTGCGCCGATTGCTGCCGGGCTTGCCCAACTTGCCAAACGCCATCTGGGAGTCGTACACAAACTGCTGCTTGATGGCTTGCCGCAAGGCTTTGCGTTCTAGACCAAAATTCGCGTGCTTGTCAAAGTACCTTGTAGCAGCCGACTCGACGTCCTTGATCCATGTGTTGACGCCTTGTTGATGCACCAGTGTGCCGACAAAAGCATCCAGCTGCGCGCTGATTGGGTCATTCTGGCTTGACATGGACCGACTGCAACAAGTTGAGCGAACCACACAGATGTTGGTGTGAATGCTTGAAAGGTTGAAAAGTTGAAAAGTTGAATCATTGAATCATTAAATGCTCAGACGTTTCGGTTGGAAATCATTTCCAATCTTTGCCTGAACAGTTTTTTTGGTTTTTTGTTGAGTGCTTAGTTTGGTCGCACAACATATGACGCTGTGTCAAAGCTAAACTGCCGAGGCTTTCCAACCAAACAAACCCAACAACCAAACAAACCACAACAACCAAACCAACCAAACAACCAAACCAACCAAAATGCCCAAAATTTGCCTGACATTCAACAACACCAAAAAGCGCCGCTTGGTGCTCGGCGCAAGCCTCGACGACATTGTGCTCGATGCTTGGAAGCTGCAAGTTCTGGGCCAAAAAGTGCTTGGCTGCAAGCGCACCAACCAAGTGCGCATCAGCTACGACGGCCAAGACCTGACGCTGAGTCCGTCGGCCAACGTCCACTACGACAAGCTCGGCAAGCACAACTTGCCGCATTTGACAGCATACAGCCCAGCCAGCAAGTACGCATGGTTGAAGCTGCAGCAGGCCAACTCGGCCGACCTGCTTCTGTGGCAGTACAGCCACGACGAGTGCATGCTGGCCAGGATGACTACTGCTGAAACCAGCCAGCTGGTGGACTGCTACACCAGGATGCACAAGCGCCACCGACGCAACGCCGACATTTTCTTGGCAGGATTCAAACGCCAGCCGCAGTTGGCGCTGTTCGTGCCGTCTTGCTTGCTGGACGACCACCGAGTTGCCTGCGCCATCGCCAAGTACCACATATTGCGCGCGACGAGCGACCAACTATTTTCGGATCTTTGTCAGATCGCGCAATCTGTGTCGGCAGCGCAACAATCCAAACGGGCCACGCATGACCCGCTGTTGTGGGTAATCTTCTGGATGTTTGTAGTGGGACTGCTTCGGATAGGCTATGTAGTTGGCATACAGGACTGTCAACCTAGTGGCTGGCTTGCCAACCAAACCGACCCAACCAACCAAACCAATCAAACCTTCCAATTGGCTTTGTGTTGAATCATGTATGTCAAGATACAACTTGCAATTAAAACATTATTATAAAAAAAGCACAAAAACACATTACAGGCATGACAGACTGCAAAACAGGCATCTTGGTGGGCGGCAGCTGCGACAACCAGACGTCGTACCCGGTGCCGTCAGAGGGCGCGCCTAGTTTCTACACCACATGGAGCTTGTATGCCTGCTTTGCAGGCTGCTTCTTGACTGTTGTGTGTGCCGCACTGAGCCTGGCATCCAAAAGCTTTCCAAGTTCCAAGTTCTCACTGCACTTGGCGACCATTTGGGCTCGCACAGTCCTGATGGTTGTCAGCGCGGCGTGTGCAGTAAACTCGATTGGCGTGCTGCTGGCTTCCCAGTTGCTGCTTTCAGACAACTTTAAGCTGGTCAGTTCTGACCCATCTAGCCAACCAGACCAGCCGCGCAGCCTGTCTCAGAAATTCTTTGGGTCCATCATGCAAGTCAACTTCAAGGCACACATCGTGCCAGCCTTGCTTGGCGCGCTTATTTTGCTGGTTCTGTTGGCAAGTTGGGCTGGTCAGTCGGTGGTAGCCTGGCCAGTTGTGTCGGCGTCGATATTCGTGCTGGTTGCACTGTTTGCATTCATCTGGATGGCTGTTCCGGTCGAGAATCGCGTCTTTGTCGACAAAATCAACTTGGTGTACAACTCGCCAGACATGCAAGTCTTTGCATGGCAGTTTGTCGGCGTTGCGTTCTTGGCGATGCTGTTTGGAATTGCAAACAGTCGGTAACCAGGACACGTCATCAAACATATGTCTGTTTCAATGAATCTATTGGTGCACTTGTATATAGTTGTATTGTTGTGTAGTCAAAACTACTCAAACATGCCAAAGCGCAAGTTGGACCAAGTAACCACGCATGCCCGGCTGTCGAATGACTGCGACGTTAGGAAAGTGTTGGGCGTGATTGGCCAGCTAGCCAGTCTGGCCAGCAAAACGACCTCACTGGTTCTGGCACCAGTTCTGATGGCCATTTGTGAGGTGGTCAAGTTTGTTGACCCGGATGTACTGGTGGAACCGGCCGAGCTTGCCGAGCCGACCAAATCAACCGAGCTTGCGAAAACAGGCGAACTAGCCGAGCTAGCGAAACCAGCCGAGCCGACCAATCCGGCCGAGCTAGCGAAACCAGCCGAGCCGACCAATCCGGCCGAGCCGACCGAACCAGCCGAGCCAGCCAAGACGGCCCAGTCGACCAAACCAGCTGAGTCAGCCGAACCAGCCGAGCCAGCCAAACCAGCCGAGCTAGCCAAACCGGCCGATTTGCCAGAGTTGAAGCGGCAGGCCACACGATTGTGGCTGTCCGAGCCAGACGCCGAGATATTTCTTCCTGCTTGGTTCGAGCTAGACATAAATGTTTTGCTCAAAGCTCCCGAACTCGCGGCAGTCTACACCAGACTGCCGCGCCAGTTTTCCAGGGACCACGACATCATCCGCGCGGTGCTGGACGCAGACTCTTCGATGATTGAGACAGTATTGACCGTGCTGCTGGACGGCCAACTTACCAAAGACCAGATGTACCGGCTTAGCCGCAACGAATCATGGTACAAATGCGTGTACGACCATGTGCTGCGTGCAGCGCAAACTTACCCACAGGCCATCAAGTATGCAGGCATTTTTGCAGAGAGCAACAAAATGATGGCGCATATTGTTGTGCAGAACGGCCAAGCCATCCAGTACATCCCGGTGGAACAGCGCACAAGCCAACTGGTGGTGCTCGCCATGACAACCTTTCCAGATGCTGTCAAGTACGCGCCGGAAGACATGCGCGCCCAGATTGAACGCATGGGCGACAAGTTTGGCCGGCTTGCTGAGCTGTTTGCCAGCATGCACAATGCAAGCCAGGCAAAGTGAGTCCTGTGTGATTAAAAATTGGTCAGGCAACATATGTGCATTCAACCCGAATAACCAAACAACCAAACGACCAAACAACATGTAAAATTATAAGCAAAACATACATACATACAACCAGTCGCAACCAGAGTACAGATTCAAACAAGCATGTCGAAGCACAAGTGCGACACAAACCAACCAGTCGACAAGCTGACTCCAAAACAACAGATTACGCAAATTTGGCTGGCCGAGCCAGATGCTGCAGCGTTCGTTGGCGAGTCGTTCGTGCCAGACAGGCAAATGGTGTTGCAGCACATCCGAACTCAACGATCTGGAAAAGTCTACACACGGCTGCCACGTGTGCTGGCGGACAATGGTCAAGTCATCGACGCCGTGATGGAAGTTGACGCATCGCAGATCGTCTACATTCTGCAGCAGATGCGCAACTGGCCGAGTTGTGACAACCGCGGGTGGGTGCGCGAGTTCGTTTTGCGTGCTGCATTAACCAAGCCGAAAGAAGTGATTACGTGGGCTCGCTGTGTCGACCATATTTTGCCCTATGATGAAATGTTGGTGCAGGTTGTTGCGCAGGACGGCCAAGCCATCCAGTACATCCCGGAGAAAGAGCGCACAAGCCAACTGATGATGCTCGCCATGAAAACCTTTCCAGATGCTGTCAAGCACGCACCAGACAACATGCGCGCCAAGATCGAACGCATGGGCGAAAAGTTTGGCCAGCTTGTAGCACTGCTCAACAACGATGACAGTCAAGCAAAGTGAGTCGACATGATGTGATGATGTGTTGTCTAATTTAAAATGACACATAATGGCCTATGACCAGGATAACCGAACAACATATGTGTGGATTCATCGCATGTGTTGAAACAACCTGTCAAAACCAGTCAAAACCAGTCAAAACCAGTTTACACAGTTCCAACAAACATGTCGGACCACACGAACCAAGCTGCACCAACTGAACCAGCTGTCAAGATGGATCCAAAGCAACAAATCACACAGCTGTGGTTGTCCGAGCCAGATGCTGCAGCGTTTCTTGGCGAGTGGTTTGTGCCAGACAAGCAGACAGTGTTGCAGCACATTGCAGCACAGAATGGGCAGGTCTACTCCAGACTGCCACGTGTGTTGTCATGCGATGCAGATGTCATCGACGCCGTGCTGAAGGTCGACGCCTCGCAGATCGACAACATTTTGGTGGTGCTGCTGGACAGAGGACAACCTTGGTCAAAAGCAAGCCCGATGTCACAAGCAGGTGCGCTGTGTGTTTGTATCATCTTTGTCATTGAGTGATCGCCATGAATGATCATCACTATCATCATGACTATTATCTGACAGGCAGAATGGCGGACTCGCTGCGATACAAGGAAGAGTACGAGCCAGCTTACTTCAAGTGGGTTTGTCGGCTTGTGCTGACTGCTGCACCAACTTACTGGCAAGTCATCAAGCACGCCGGCTTGTTCGACAACGAGATGTTGGTGCAGATAGTCAGGCGCAACGGCCGGGCTATCCAGTACATTCCAGAGGAACAGCGCACCAGTCAGCTGGTTATGCTGGCCATGCACACTTTTCCAGATGCTGTCAGGCACGCACCAGACAACATGCGCGCCAAGATTGCAAGCTTGGCCGACAAGTTTAGCCAGTCGGCCGAGCTGGTTGTCAGCATGCACGACTGCGAGTTTCAGCGCAAGTTTAAAATGCAAGTCTAGTTGGTCTAGTTGGTCTAGTTGGTCTGACAAACTACATATGTGTGTATCAACAAAATAACAAAATAATACATAATTGCAACGTTACCAGCCAGACAACCAAACAACCAAACAACCAAACAACCAAACAACCAGAAAAAAGCAGACCTGCTAACAAGCAGAGCAAGCATGCAAGACAGTGAAAGTCTGGATGCACAAAGCATAGAAGCAAGTAGTCAGGAAAGTTTGGATAGTTTGGATGCACAACAGATTGAAGCACAGGCCAGCAAGTTGTGGCTTGAGAATCCAGACGCGCGGATGTTGATGCCAGCAAGGTTTGCACCCGATGAACACGAAGTGATAAAGTACCTTCAAAACGACTGCTCTGTCTACAACCAACTGCCAAACAAGCAAGCTACCTGCAAAGAAATCATCTTGGCAGTGCTGGAACGCGACGGCTCGTTCATCAATCGCGTGCTGGACAAATTGCTGCATGCCGGGACGATGGACGACTTGTTCGAAAAGGCAGAGTACAAGTATGACTATGACTCTGTTGATGAACTGCGCATCGAACTAGACGAGTACATGTTGCTGGCAGTGCGCAGCTACCCAAAAGCAGTTGTGTGGGTCGAGCGCTGGGACCAGCAAGAACAAGCTGGTTTGCTGGCCAAGATGGTCAAGATCAACGGCGAGGCCATTCGGTACGTCGCGCCGGAGCAGCGCACAGCTCGGCTGGTCCTGCTGGCCATGCCGACATTCAAAAACGCCAAGAACTATGCTGTGGGCAAGCTGCGCAGCCAGATTGATTCGATGCGCGACTTTGACGCGCACGCCGACTTGCTGGCCAAGCTGCACGACTTGTACCCAGACTAGCAAAATATGAAAAACCAAATAACAACCTAACAAACCTAACAAACCTAATAAACCTAACAAACCTAACAAACCCAACAAACCCAACAAACCTAACAAACCTAACAAACCTAACAAACCTAACAAACCTAACAAACAGCTAGCCAACGATACTTCCAAACCTGTTTGCAGCCGACAGCAAAACAAAACTACAAACAAGTTGTTGGTTGGTTTGGTTGGTTAGTTACGTGCTTGGACAGTCCAGGCAGTCTGCACAGTCGGCGCAGTTGCACACAAAGCCGTGCTCCTCAAAGAGCTCCTTGCGGCGCTGTTCGCGGCTGAGCCAGCATGGGTCGACATCCATGTAGGCGATGAACAGCTCCTGGCCTGGCTGGACTTCCTCGGTTGTGACCAGCGCCAGAATGTTGTTGTTTGTGTTGCTGACCGGATTGACCATGACGCAGTTGGGCCGGCAGGCGTGGTTGACCTTGGACATCATGTTGAACATGCCCAGGCGCTTTGCCTGGATCGGTTGGTCGGCAGGCTGCAGCACGTTGACGCACAGGCTGTTGGTTGCCATGACGTCCAGCACCTGCTTGATCTGCTTGACAGACAAGCCAGACAAGCCAATATGCTTCATGGCCGCCAGGCCAACCAGCATGGCCAGGTTGGTCTGGTCCTCAGTGTCCCAGGCGCGCAATACCGCGTTACTGCGGTGGTACTGTTTCAGCAACTGCGCCAGGCTGGTTGGGCAGCCTGGTTGGCCCGGCTGGACCGGTTGGGCTGGTTGATCCAACTGAACCGGTTGGGCTGGTTGGGCTGGTTGGTCCGGCTGGGCTGGTTTGGAAGCCTCGTCTTGCAGGCTGAGCATGAACTTGAGCACCAGCTCCCAGTTGCACGATCCAGTCAGCCACGCCTTTTCGACTGCAACCCGAGTTGATGGTGCCAGATAGCGCGTGGCAACCAAACCCTGGTGGTGGGCAGTCTGACTGATGCGGCATAGTTGGCGCGGTTGGGACAAGATGGTGCCCATTGTTTGCTGGCTGGCTGGCTGGCTCGCTGGCAGGTTTTGCTGCTTGGCTGGTTGGCTGGTCGGCTGGCTCGCTGGCTAGCTGGCAGGTTTTGCTGGTTTTGCTGGTTTTGCTGGTTTTGCTGGTTGGCTGTTTTGCTGGTTGGCTGGTTGGAGAGTTGGCTGTTTTGGTTTGGCATGCAAACATGAAGGCGCCTAGTCATGCTGGAGCAAACAGTTTTGACAAACAGTGCGCTCATCGCGATGAACTGCCAACCGGCTGTGTATTGGCGTTTCTCTTAACTGCGAGTTGTTTAGATTGCAGAACGCATTGCGACTTGTGTGGTTTCGTGCAAAGATGAATATGAGAATAACTACAAAACAACTCGACACGCTTGGTCATGTCGCAGTCGGCCGATGTGACTGGTATAAACAAACACACAATTCACCACGATGCAGCTAAAAATTGAACCGACAGATGGTGGGTGTTGGCCACGCGGGTCGGTGGTATCGGACGGGTCGGTCGGGTCGCTTGGGTCGGTTTGGTCGGTTGGTTTTTTTTTTTATTTTACCTGCCATTCCAACACCAACCACGAACCACGAACCAACCACCAACCACGAACCACCAACCACCAAACACCAACCGCCAACCACGAACCACCAACCGCCAACCACGAACCACCAACCGCCAACCAACCAACCGCCAACCAACCACCAACCACCAACAACAAGCAAGCATGGACGCGCGGTTGGAAGAAATGGTGGATTGGTTGGTGCACAACCACGACGACACCGACGACACCCACGACACCCACGACACCCACGACACCCATGACGAACTGCTTGCTTTTCCGCCTGGGCTCGGCTTCAACAACAACAACAACACAATGTATGACCATCGTGACATTGTTGCAGTCGGCATCACCACTAATCCACGTGCAACACCTGATCAGCCACAACCAGTCGTCGAAGTTACCAAGGCATGTCGGGCCGTCCACGACCAGGTCGACAAGGCCGACCAGGCCCAGGCCCAGGCCAAGGCCAAACGGGACCAGGCCGACCAGGCCAAGTCGGCCTTTCCACCTTGCTGCACACCAGCGTCACCAGCGGCATCACCGGGTGGTCCGGCTGGTCCGGCTGGTCCGGCTGGTCCGGCTGGTCCGGGTGGTTGGAAACAAGTCGTGTGCCGGAACCGTGACAAGCCGGCTGGCAAGAATGGTCCGGTGGGTTCGGCCGGTCCGGCTGGTAAATCTGTTAAATCTGGTCCAGCTGGTCCGGCTGGTCCGGCTGGTCCGGCTGGTTTGGTCAGTGCAAACACAAATGGCCAGTCTGACCGGTCTGGCAAGGCTGACCAGACTGCGCAGATCCTGCCTGGCGTGGCTGTGGACGCAGCCGGGTTGAGTGCAGTGCTGCAAAAGCGCGTCGTGGCCAAGCTAACCCACTGGAACAACCGCCAGTTTGGATTTGCCGAGATAGTCTCGTCCAGTCTGGCAGGCATGAAGATGTTTGTGCACATCAAGCGCGTCTTTGACAACGACGGCAACAATGTCAAGCAAAGCCCAAAGCCAGGCAGTTTCCTGGCCGCATACAACGTGCGGCTGCGCTACAACCCAGACAGCAACGTGCGGACGCTGTGTGCCGAGTGGTTTACTGGCTGCAAGATGTAATTTACATTCAAATCACTTTAAACAGACAAACGTCTTTGACGCCAGTGGGCAGGTTGCGCGTGACTTCCAGGCACTGTCCTGCAAACCCGCCTGCTAGAATGACGGCTGGGTCCGTGCTGGGCAGCACGTTGAGTGTGATTGGCTCGCGAAACTTGACTTGCTTGGCCTGCTCAGCAGTCAGCCGGCGAATCTGCACGGGCTGGTCTGGGTGCAGCATGGTGTTGACTTGCAAGTCGTCAAGGCTGAGCTCGATGACGACAATCTGCTTTGCAAACTTGGCTTTAAAGGCCGACACCAGCTTGGCTGCATCAGGCGTGCAGCCTGAATAGTTGATCAGCACCAGCTCGGCAGGCTGGTCTGGCTGGTCGGGCTGGCCTGGCTGGTCCGGCTGGTTGGGCTGGTTGGGCTGGTTGGGCTGGTTGGGATGGCTGGGATGTCTGGGTTGGTCTGGCTGGTTGACCAATTCGTGCTGGACAACTTCCAGTGCGTCGCGCATGATGTGCACATTGGTTGACTTTTCACACAGCATGATGCCCGGAAAGCAATAAACGAACCACATCTTGCATCCTGCCATGTTTCTGGCGCGCACAACTAGAAAGTTTGTAAACTTTTGTTTGGTTTGGTTTGCACCACCGGGTTGGTTGGTTGGTTGAAACGGGTTGGCTGGGTTGGTTGTTTGAAACGGGTTGGTTGTTTGAACCGGGTTGGCTGGGTCGGCTGGGTTGGCTGGGTTGGTCTGGTTGGCTGGGTTGGTTGGTTGAAACGGGTTGGTTGTTTGAACCGGGTTGGTTGGGTCGGCTGGGTTGGTTGGTTTGGATGCAATGTGTGTTTTGGCTGGTTTGGCTGGTTTGGCTGGTTTGGCTGGTTTGGCTGGTTTGGTTGGTTTGTTTGTTTTGGTTGGTTTAGATGGTTTGTCTGGCTGACATGCTGGATTGTTCAAGACTTGTCTGGCAAACTGGGCAGGATCGTCCAGAGATGCAAACAGCGACTCATCACCAAGAGTGACGTCGATATCGGTGCACTGTCGCTGCAACAACATTTGGCGCAGCGCGACCAGGCTTTGGTGGAGCAGCGCCAAGCACTCGCGCAGCAGCATTTCGAAAGCGCAGCACCGAAAAGCCAGCACCAATCCACCGCACGATCAGGTAAAAGGCTTTGCTGGGCTTGCTGGGCTTGTAGGTTTTGTTGGTTTTGTTGGTATTTTTAGTTGTGGTCTGGTCAGTTTGAACTGGCTCGGCTTTGCGCCACCAAAACATGTCTGCAAGCTAGCCAAGTCAGTCAAACAAAACAAGCCAAATATGTATCTAACTAGTATGCAAATATGTTGGCCAATTGGTTTGCTGGTTTGCGTTGTTGGTGTTTGGTCAACCGGTCAATCGGCCAACTGGCCGACTGGCCGATTGGTGTTTGCGTCAGATATGTTGCTACCAGGTTTAGATAGCTAGCTGCCGACCTGGCAGCACTTGCATGGTAGCGGTTATCACGCTGTGCTTTCACCACAGCCCGGGTTCAAACCCCGGTATGTATTTTTTGCTACACATAGCGCATATGTTTGACAAAGGATTCTAGTTTGCATGTATAATGTTTGTATTAAAAAAAACAGACGCATCAGCAAAAATGAGTACCGGAAGATTGTTGAAAGAACTGAAGCAACGAGCAGCCAAAAACAAAAAAGCCGAGGACAGGCAACGAGCAGCCGCAAAACTAGCAGCCGCAAAACTAGCCGAATCAGCCAAACCCGCCAACAAACATGTTGCAGCCAGAACAGCCACACCGGCCGCAACAGCCAGAACAACCAGAACAGCCGCAACTACCAGAACAGCCAACACGGGTGTTCTAGCCACACCAGCCACACTGGCCGCAACTACCAGAACAGCCAACACAGATGTTGCAGCCACACCAGCCACACTGGCCGCAACTACCAGAACGGCCAACACGGGTGTTCCAGCTATTGTCGGCGCAAGAGCATTTTTGGCAGATGCAAATGCAAAACTGCATCAAGTTCAAAACGCGGTACCAGCTGCGCGCAGCATCGAACCGGCCAGTCTGGCCAAGCCAGCAAATATGGCCGAACCACCCACAGCCGACGACTTGGCACTACCGATGTACGAACCACCCGAGCCTGTCAAACGTCCAGACGAGTATCCCGTGCTGGCGTTGCCTAATTTGAACTCGCCTGATGTCCAGCAACGCGTCAACCACCAGCTAGCACGTTTCAAAGAGCTGTACGGTGAGCCATATGCGCGAAACTTGGCCAGTTTAGACGACGTTGGTGACGTTGCCGAACCACTTTTCTTTTCGCAACAGCAGCATGTGATGCTGCACAGCTTTGCCACCTGTCCAGTCACGCTGGCAGTGACGCTGGCAGGCAAGACCAACAAATACATGAACAAAGTGTACACCTTTCCCAGCAGCGAGCATGCTTTTCAGTGGGCCACACATATTTACCCAAAAGACAACACAGAGCGCGCGTTGTTGCCGTGGTGTATTGGCGGCGCATTGGCTGATCCAAACAGATGGGAAGGCGTTTCAAGCAACATGCTTGGCAAAGCAGCCAAGCTTGTCATCCAGAACTTTACATACTATGGTCCACGCGAAGAACGAAAATTTGCTCATATGCGAAAGTTAGCAGACGGAAGGTGGCTGCCCGTCTACCGCAACAAGGACAACACACGCTCAAACCCTGGCTTTTACTTGTACCAAAATTACTTTGAAATCCATCAACTTGAGCCAGAATGGGACGACAAGCTGTTTGAGCAAGTGTGGAAACCCATTCTGATGGCCAAGTTTGCGCAACACCAACTGCGCAAAACAAACAACAACTTGCTGGTGCAGACCTGTCGGGTAAACCTTTTTTGTCAAACCTGGTTGGACCAACTGGACAAACAAGAAAAAACAGATTCACAACTGGAGGAGATGGAGCTTGCCTGGATGCTGCACAAGCGGTGCGGAAGCTTGGAAGCGCTGCCAGGCGGACAAGCAATGGCTGCATGCGGGTACAACGCGATGGGAGTGTACTTGATGCGAATCCGACACATGCTGTGTGGCACAGAAAACCAAAGTTGGCCCCACCAAATCGGACACGAATCCAAACAGCTGACGTTTGACCCAACTACAAACCGTTTTGTGCCGGCCGTACCCGAACCTGAACAGCTTCAACATGCAAAATCGGCCAGCCCAGAAAAGCGCAAGTCTGTTTTCGACGATTTACACTGGTTAAACGATTCGGATGAAAGCATGCCCAACGAGGTGTTGCAAGCCCAGCCCAAACAAGCCAAACAAGCCGAACAAGCTGAACAAGCCAAACAAGCCGAACAAGCCGAACAAGCCGAACAAGCCGAACAAGCCGAACAAGCCAAACAAGCCGAACAAGCCAAACAAGCCGAACAAGCCGAACAAGCCGAACAAGCCGAACAAGCATTTACTGAACCAGTGCAACCAGTTCAACGCATAGACATGCAAAAAGAAAGCTTTTACCAGCAAAGCAGCCCAGGTGTGAAGCCAACCAAACCAATAAGTCCTGTTCTGCCCATCACACCAATTACACTATCCACTCCAAGCAGTGATGATCACGTAAAAGGTCAAGTTGTTGCTGGCAACCAGCAGACCAACAGTGTTCATGCCGACCGTGTCGGTAACAATGCCGACGATGCCCAGTTTGATGACCATGACGATGGCCATGACGATGGCCATGACGATTATCGTGGCGTTGACGACCATGCCGATGACGACCCTGCACATGCCGATGTTGCCGACCATGTCGATGATGCCGATGATGCCCAGGATGACCACGACCATGCCGATGATGCACAGGATGACCATGCCGGCCATGATGATAACCAGCACCCGCTTGGTGGCAGCCAGCATTTGTACCACATCCGCGGCGAAATTCTCGACTATTTGTTGTAAGCCAGCAACCTGACGCGCCTGGTCTCGGCAACACACCATGCAATGACAATCAGCACCACGACCAGCATCACCAATGCCAGCATCCACCCGAGCCAGCTTGTCCAGCTGTGTTGGTTGTTGTGGCTTGTTAGGTTGTTTTGGTTGTTTTGGTTGGTTTGGTTAATTTGATTAACTCCGACATGGCCGGGTTTAATGGGTCTGCCAGACTTGTACAGATTCACCACAAAATCCTCGTCGGCCAGTTCCTTGTTGGTCATCTTGTTGACGTTGTTGTGCGCTTTGATGCTCCACCTCAGCAGGCTGGGGTCGTTGACGCCGTTGGAGTGGTCTGGCAAACTGACTTGCTTGGCAAAATCGCGAAAGTGGTGCCTGCACACGCTGCACGGCAGAGCAGTGTCGACGCCGTCCAGCACGCGCTTGACGTCGGCCTGCCACGCCTCGTGGCGCTGTTTGTTGTACGTCGAGTCCAGATAGTAGAACGCAAAGTGGATGAACGCCCAGTAAATGCTGCCCCACACGTTGGGTCCCATTTTTCGCAAACCAGTACACTTGGGTGTTTTGTTCGGGTAGCCAGGTAGCCAGGTAGCCAGGTAGCCAGGTAGCCAGGTAGCCAGGTAGCCAGGTAGCCAGGTAGCCAGGTAGCCAGGTAGCCAGGTAGCCAGGTAGCCAGGTAGCCAGGTAGGCAGGTAGCCAGGTA
>Ga0114980_10002380_pt1 | contig 13278 bp, 16 predicted proteins | sample S_140806_EF_Meta_FD_87018 | JGI IMG/M metagenome (GOLD analysis project Ga0114980, IMG submission 87018) | Freshwater microbial communities from Lake Simoncouche, Canada to study carbon cycling - S_140806_EF_MetaG | ecosystem: Environmental > Aquatic > Freshwater > Lake | place: Lake...
ATTGGCGTACCCCCGAAGTGGTCTTCGGAGGAGGAGACGCAATGGGAGAAAATCCTGCAGGCCAGAGCGAGGGTAAACGAAGCGTTGGAAGAGCAGAGGAAGGTCAAGAAGATCGGCAAAAGTCTGGAGGCCAGGGTTGAGATCCGTGGAGAGGGGACCGACGCCATGGAGGCAGCTCTTCTGGAGGAAGTTTGTCTGGTGAGCGGGGTGGAAGCAGGGGGCGGTGGTGGCCCTCTGGAGGTAACAGTATTTCCAGCCAAGGGCACCAAATGTGAGCGGTGTTGGAGGCATTCCGAGACCGTGGGAAAGAGCGCCGCGCATCCAGCCCTTTGCCACCGTTGTGACGGGGTGGTCACTGCTGGAGCGAAAAGTTGAGTCGACTGGGGCGGGGTTGGTTTTTACCGGTGTGGATCGGGATCTTGGTGGTGGATCAAGTCAGCAAAGTGTGGATTGAACGATCGTTACTCCCGGGATGCGGTATGCAGATCTTGCCGGGCTTCTTTTCTTTGACCCGGGTGCACAACACTGGGGTGGCTTTCGGTATGGCCCAAGGCAACAACCTACTGACCGGAGTGTTGGCTCTGGGGATTCTGATTCTTTCTGTATGGGTGGTGAGGGGCTGGGATTGGGAGAAGCGGTGGGTCCAGGTGGTGGCTGGGATGGTGGCCGGAGGGGCCGTGGGAAATCTAATCGATCGGATGCGGTTGGGGTACGTACTGGATTTTGTGGACTTTCACTATGGGAGATGGTCTTGGCCGGCCTTTAACATCGCTGATTCGGCGATCAGCGTTGGGGTGGCGCTGTTAGTCATCTCGTGGCTGGCGGGGCGTAGTCCAGAAGCCGGGCCTAGGCCCGGCTTCTGAATTAGACGGGAAGGTCGGGAGCAGGGGCTTGGCCGTGGGCCCGCTGGGTGTTGCGGACATAGGCCATGGCGCAGGCTCCGAGCAGGCCGAATGCGGCCATGATGACAAACCAGAAGGTGTAGCCAAATTGGCCTTTGGTGGCTTCGAGGACGCGACCGGAGAGAGAGAGGGAGATGGCGGCCCCATAGTACTGGAAGGAGTCGATCACGCCGGCGGCAAAGCCGGCCATCTTTTTTCCGCCGATGTCCATAGGAGCTGCGGTGCCGACGATGGAGTGAGTGGAGTTGGCAGTGAAGGAGATGAGGATGAGAATGAGGCAACCCACGAAAATTCCAGACGGAGTGGGACCAACCTTGCCAAGGAGGAGAACAAAAGCGGCAATGCTGATGACAATGGCTTCGATCAAGTAGAGAGCCATCGCCACCGGAGAGCGGTGCCCCTTAAAGATATGGTCGGAGACCCATCCCGAAAGGAAGGATCCCAGGACGGCCACGACGGGCATGACTTCAAGGGTGATCCGGGCGGCGGCGGGAATGTTGGTCTTCATGTCGAAGCCGAGTTGATCCTGAAAATAGAGAATAGCGATTTGGTCAGAGCTGGAGCGAACGGCACCTGTACAGCCGTAAGCCACGGCGTAGAACCAAACCAAGGGGTGGGTGAGAATAGTCTTGAGGGACTGGAGGAGGGGAACGGTCACGCCGGCGGAGTCATCGATCTCGTCATGGATGGCTCCGGGGAAACCGGCTTCATCGGGGGTCTGCTTCACGCAGAGTGCCATGAGGATGGCGGTCACGGCCGTAAAGATTGGGGGGATTCGGAAAAGCCAGCGCCATTCGCCTGGGGGTACGGTGAAGGCAAAAATCGTGAACCCGGCGAGAATGATGGGGGCGATGTGGCTGATGGCGACCTGGCCTGATTGGATGACCAGCCCGTAGATTCCCGAGAAAGTTCCACGTTCGCGACGGTCGAACCAGGCGGTGTTGATTTTGACCATGCCCGGTCCCTCGGCCTGAACGATGCCGTTGATCAGCCAGATCAGGGTGAAGGTGGCAAAGTTGGAGGCGAGGCTGGTGCAACCAAAGACGAGGTTGACGATGATGGTTCCCACGCCACCGATAAGAAGGGAAAGCTTGCCGCCAATTCGGTCGGCGAGAAGACCGTTAAAAAGCTGTCCGGTGCCGTAGGCCAGGGACCAGATCGCCATGATGTCGGTGATCTGGGAGGTGGTGAAATGGAACTCATGCATGATCCCGGGTACGGCAAAACGGAAGTTGTATCGGCACATGTAGAACGAGGCATAAAGAAGACCCAGGGAGATCCAGTTGAGAGCCCGGCGGGAGCGGAAGCCCTTGGGGTGGGGAGTGACCGCCATGACAGAAGCCAAGGACATCCCTCGAGATTATGGAAGGAGCGTTCGGCGGAAAAGAGGTAAAGAAACCGAGGGTTAAAAATAGATCGAGGCTCAGAATCCTTTGGTCCATCTTTTGAAAACGTGATTCTGAAAAAATATAGGCACCTGATCTGGGATTGGAACGGGACCCTGCTGGACGATGCCTGGCTCTGTCGTGAAATCATGAACGGGCAACTGCGCAAGCGGGGATTGCCCGTGATCAACCAAGAGAGATATGAGGCGGTCTTTGATTTTCCGGTCGAGAATTATTACCGGACCGTGGGTTTTGACTGGAAGAGGGAGACTTTTGCGGAGGCCGGCACCGAATTCATTGTGGAGTACGAAAAACGAAAAAAGGAGTGTCGCTTGCAGGCGGGAGCCAAAGAGTTACTGAGGAAGGTTGAGGGGCATGGAATTTCACAGGCAGTTCTCTCTGCCTACTCCCACCATACCTTGGAGGAGTTTCTTAGGCATTTCGGAGTGCGGGCTCATTTTCGGAGTGTGGCCGGGAATCGGGATCACTATGCGGCGGGCAAAGTGGAGCAAGGGTTGGAGATGTTGAGAGAGCTGCATGTTCGTCCGGAAGAGACGGCTCTGATTGGTGACACCACCCATGATGCGGAGGTGGCCCGGGCCATGGGGGTGGACTGTTTCTTGATTCCTTGTGGGCACAACAGCCGGGATAGGCTGGAGCGTTGTGGGGCTCCCTTGGTGGCGGGGTTGGGGGATTTTTTGACGGGATGAAGGAAAGGAAAAAGGTCACCTCGGTAGACGAGGTTTGCTAGGATGGCGAAATGATGAAGGTGGTGATGATCGACTACGGCAGGGGAAACCTGCGGAGTGTGGAGAGGGCCTTGGAGAAGGCTGGTGCCAATGTGGCCCGTGCGGAGACTGGTTCCGCACTGGATCAAGACGGGTTGGTGGTGTTGCCGGGGGTGGGGGCCTTTGGCGATGCCGTCCAAGGTTTGAAAGAAAGGAAACTCCTCGAACCCTTAAGGGATTGGGTCAAGGCTGGGCGCCCTTTTCTCGGTATCTGTTTGGGATTCCAGCTTCTGTGGGAGGAGAGCGAGGAGGCGCCCGGGGTCGCGGGGCTCGGGTTGCTGCCCGGTCGCGTGGAAAAATTTCAAGGGAAAGGCCTCAAAATACCACTGATTGGCTGGAGTGAGGTGAGGGTTTCCGCCCGGGCGCAGGAACTGTTTACCGGTAGGGACCGATATTTTTACCATGTGCATTCCTATCGACCGTCCTCGGCGCCCAAGGATTGGTTGGCCAGTGAAACGGAGTATGGGGGATGGTTTCCCAGCGGAATTTGGAAAGGGCAGGTGGCTGGGTTCCAGTTTCATCCGGAGAAAAGTCAGGAGTCGGGAATCTCCTTGTTGAGAAGGGTTTTAGAGAAAATCCGTCCGGCCTGACTTGCGTCTGCCTGTCCTCTTTCTACCTTCTAGGAATGATCAACAAATCGACTCGTCTTGCCGTGTTGGGGTTGGTGGTGGGATTGGCTTCGGCTCAAATTGCAGGAGCCCAGTGCTCCAGCTGTCACGATGATGACAGCGGTGGGAAAAAGAAGAAGAGTTCCGAGACCAACAACGTCGCCCCCTCCGACAAAAAATAAGACATCTAGACAAACAAAAACCCTGCCCTTTACGGGGCAGGGTTTTTTGTTGGGTTAATTCGTTTAGTCCCGCTGTTCGGCGGGTACGGGCAGGATGACAGATTCCGGTTCGGGATCAGGTTGGTCTGCCATGCGGGCTTTAATCCGCTGGGGGGAGATGAGAACCACATCGCGGACGAGGCCGAGTTTTTCAAAGAGCCAAATCATCCATGCGGACATATCTGGCTGGGTCCAGTGCATGCCGTGGCGGGCGGAGCGGGGAAAAGCGTGGTGGTTGTTGTGCCAACCTTCCCCCATGGCGAGGATGCCGAAGAGGAAGTTGTTGCGGCTGGCGTCGGTGGTTTCAAAGGTGCGACCGCCAAAGGTGTGGCAGATCGAGTTCACGGACCAGGTGATGTGCTGATTGAGAAAGAGACGGACGAATCCACCCCAAACCAATCCCCCGAAGGCTCCGAGCAGGAAGGATTGACCGAAAAGAGTGGCGGTGGCTCCCCCAATGAGGGTGGGGATGGCTAAGCCGACAAAGACCCAAAGCCAAAAGGTTTTGTGGATGAAGGCGATGATGGGGTCTTTGAGAAGGGCCCCGGCGTAGCGCTGAATGTCGGGCTTGAAGTTGTCGAGGATCCAGCCGGCGTGGGCGTGCCAGAGGCTTTTGAGGGGGCTATGGGGATCGTCGTCATCATCTGAATTGGCGTGGTGTTGGATGTGGGTGGCGGCCCAGTGCAGGGCGGGACCTTGCATGGCCATGGAGCCCCAGATCAGGAGAACGGTTTTCAGCCACGGGTGGGCTTGAAAGCTCTTGTGGGTGAGCATTCGGTGGTAGCCGAGGGTGATGCCAAAGGCTGCCATGACGAAGAAAGACAGAAGAAGGGTGAGGTCGACCCAAGTGACATAGGAGTTCCAGAGAAGGACAATGGCCGAAATGACCCCGAAGATGGGAAGCCAAACCAAGGCTAAGAGGATAATCTTAGTCAGTGGGGTCGTGGCTTGGGCGTGGGAGATGGAAGACGACAAGGTGTTAGTTTGCTTCATAAACACCGACGGGGCAAGCCTTGGCCGAAAGTTTCTCGAACAAGTCACCAGGCCCTGCCCATTAGGGCTTTAAGAAAGTTTTCTCAAAGTTCTTTGGGTAAAAATCAGCGTGGCCGTCGGGGTGGGTGGCGCATGACCGTGAAAAAGAAAAGGAACTCAAGGGTGTAGACGGCCACAAGGGCAGTCAAAAAGAAGTCGAACCTGGCCAGAGGTAGGGAGGTGAGCCAGCGAAGCAGGCCGTAAACCGCCAAAGGGATTCCCAGCATTTGGGTGGAGAGAATCAGGCGAGGTTTGAGTTCGCGGTATTTCGGATGCAGGAGAGTCAAGGCCAGAGTCACGGCCACGGATCCGATGACGGTGAGAAGGAGCAGGACCAGAGCGATCTCCTCCGAAGACTCCACGGGGATCAGGGGTTCGGATTGATCAACCGCAGGAGTTCCCGACGGCGGGCGGCGATATCCTTTTCGGTAAGGGAGGCAAGGCGGTTGAGGCTGAAGTCTTCGACGGTGAAAGAGGCGAGGATGGTGCCTTCGATGACGCCTTGGGCGAGGGTGGAGAGGTTGGTCTCTTTTTGGCCGGCGAGGTAACCGGTGAGTCCGCCGGCAAAGGTGTCTCCGGCGCCAGTGGGATCCAGCACCTGCTCGAGGGGTACGGCGGGGGCGGCAAAGGCGCCCTCTGGTCCCGAGAGGAAGCAGCCGTGTTCTCCTTTTTTCACGGCGACATAACGGGGGCCCCGTTCCCGGAGCCAGCGGGCGGCCCGGACGAGGTTGGATTCGTCGGAGAGCTGGGTGGCTTCCGAATCGTTGAGAATCAGGAGATCGATCCGGGGCAGAAGTTCGAGAAGACGGTTACGGGCGATATCGATCCAGAGGTTCATGGTGTCCGCCACCACGAACTTGGGCTTTTGCATCTGATCGAGGACGGAGTGTTGGAGGTCGGGGGTGAGGTTACCGAGAAGTACGAAGGGAAGTTTTTTCTGGCTCTCGGAGAGCTGAGGTTGGAAATCGGCCAGCACGTTAAGGTCGGTCGAGATCGTCCGGCGGTTGTTCATGTTCTGCTCATACTGGCCGTGCCAGCGGAAGGTTTTGCCTTTGGCAATCTGAAGTCCGGAGAGATCGATCTTCCGTTTTTCCCATATGGCGCGGTGGTGGGCGGGAAAATCCTCGCCGACCACGGAATTCAGGCTGACGGGGGCGTGGAAGCTGGCGGCGAGACCGGCAAAGGAGGCGGAGCCGCCCAACAGATCGGAGCGCTCGCCGTGCGGGGTTTCCACGCGATCGATGCCCACGGTGCCGACAACCAAGACGCTCATGATCCGTTAGCATCCTTCATCGGGCGCTCGCTGCCAAGCCGTGAAAGAATCTCGCGGGCGGCATCGGCGGGATTTTGGGCCAAGAGCAGATGCGAGACCAGGCAGACGCGGGTCGCGCCGTGCTGCCTGATTTCCGTAATCCGGTCGGGATTCAGACCGCCGATACAGAAAAAGGGAAGTTGTACCCGACCGGCGATTTCACGGATTTTTTCGGGGCCGATGGGTCGGTAATCGGGTTTGGTGCCCGTGGCATAAATGGGACCGAACCCGAGGTAGTCAGGGCGGAGGGCTTCGCCGGCTGCCGCCTGACAAGGGGAGTGGGTGGAGAGGCCGAGAAGAATGTGGGATCCGAGCAGACGGCGGGCCTCGGGAATTCCGAGGTCGTCTTGACCAAGATGACATCCGGCGGCCCCGGAGGGTTCCACCAAGTCGGGGTGGTCATTGAGAATCAGAGGCAGACCGCGTTCACTGAGCAACGGAACCAAACGGCGGGCGGCGGCGAGAATGGTTTCCTTGGGGAGATGTTTTGCCCGGATTTGGAAAATGCCGGCTCCACCGGCGGCGAGTTGGAGGGCCAAGTCCGGCCAAGATTCCGGAGGGGCATAAGACGCATCGAGGATGGCATAGAGCCGGGCATGTTGCAGGGCGGAGCGGGCCTGGTTGGGATCCAGAGCCGGCGGCATGGTTCAGGAAGCGCTTTGGATTTTTTTCTCGAAAAACCGTTCGAGAAAATGGGTGGAGTATTTCCCGCGGCGGAAGTCCTGATCCCGGACAATTCGTTGTCCCAACGGAATGGTGGTTTTGACTCCCCGGATGATGGTTTCATCCAAGGCGCGCTGCATCCGGGCAATGGCGGTGGCGCGATCTGGGCCGACGGCAATTAATTTGCCGATCATGGAGTCGTAAAAAGGAGGGATGGAGTAACCGCCGTAGAGGTGAGAGTCCATCCGGATGCCGATTCCGCCGGGCGGGTAGTAAAGACTGATGGTTCCGGGGCAGGGGCGAAAGTCCATGGCGGGATCCTCGGCATTGATGCGGAACTCAATGGCGTGGCGCTGGGGCCGGAGATTTTCGAATTCGGATGGGATGCGTTCACCAGCGGCGATCTTGATCTGCTCCTTGACCAGATCGATGCCGTAGACCTCCTCGGTCACGGGGTGCTCGACCTGGATCCGGGTGTTCATCTCCAGGAAGTAGTAGTTTCCATTTCCGTCGACGAGAAACTCCATCGTGCCGGCGTTCTCGTAGTGGACGGCCTCGGCAAGTTTGATGGCGGCACGTCCCATTTTTTTGCGAAGATCAGCATCGATGAGGGGGGAAGGTGCTTCTTCCAGAAGTTTTTGGTGCCGGCGCTGGATGGAGCAGTCGCGCTCCCCGAGGTGGACGATCTTGCCGCGTTTGTCGCCGAGGATCTGGAATTCGATGTGGTGAGGTTCCTCGATGTACTTCTCGAGGTAGACGTCGGGGTTGCCGAAGGCCTTCTCCGCCTCCATGCGGGCGGCGAGGAAACCTTTGACGAGGCTGACATCGTTGTGGGCGGGGCGCATGCCTTTGCCTCCGCCACCGGCCACCGCCTTGATCATCACTGGGTAGCCGATCTTCTTGGCGGCCTTGATGGCCTCCTGCTCGGTTTGAACAGGGCCATCGCTTCCCGGAGGAATGGGGACTCCGGCCTTACGGGCGTTTTCCCGGGCGAGGGATTTGTCACCCATCCGCCGGATGGATTCGGGGGAGGGACCGATGAAGCGGATATTGCAGGATTGGCAGACTTCGGCGAAGTGGGCGTTCTCCGAAAGAAAGCCGTAACCCGGGTGGATGGCATCGACATCCCCCACCTCGGCGGCGGAGATGATGCGGTCGATCTTGAGGTAACTTTGATGGCTGGGGCCCGGACCGATGCAGATGGCCTCATCGGCGGCCTGGACGTGGAGAGAATCGTGATCCGGCTCGGAGTAGACGGCGAGCGTCCGGATGCCGAGATCCTTGCAGGCACGAATCACCCGAAGGGCGATTTCGCCGCGGTTAGCGATGAGGATTTTGTCGAACATGGGTTTTCACGGGGAATCGGGAGGTTGACTCCCGAGAGGGATTAGGCGGGTTTGATCCGGAAGAGGGGTTTGCCGAATTCCACCGGCTTGCCGTTCTCCACCAGAATTTCCGTAATGGTACCGGACATCTCCGCCTTGATCTCATTCATGACCTTCATGGCCTCGATGATGCAGACCACGGTCTCGGCGTTGACCACGGTGCCGACCTCTAGATAGGCAGGGGCATCGGGTGCAGGGGAGGAATAGAACGTGCCGACCATGGGGGAGTTGATGGAGGGGAGCCTTTCCTGGGCTGGGGCTGGGGCTGCCGGGGTAGGGGTTGGGACGGGCATGCCTGCGGCGATGGGAAGAGGAATTGGGCTTGGGATTAGGTTAGGGGATGAGGCAAAGACTTGGGGTTCGCCATCAGGACCTCGGCGGATACGTATCTTGGTTCCATCTTTTTCATATTCGAACTCGGTGAGGCTGTTTTTCCTCATCAAGTCGATCACGGCCTTGATTTCTTTAATGTCCATAGATTAAGACCAAAATATAACTAAAATCGGCACCAAGAATCAAAAAGAAAATACTTTATCATTAAAGTAACACTATAAAATGAGTATTTTTAGTGTATGTTTGATATTAAAATCAGACTAAACCAGCGATACGCAAGCAAGATACCTCAATAGCCAGAGTTTGGTCAACATTTCTGGCGAGGGCGAAGCGCAACTTTTCGAGTGCATCGACTTCGCGCACGGCTTTTGGTTCGAGTCCTGAGCCGGTTTTTGACCAAGTAGCTCGGATAAGGTGGGTGATAATATCTTCCCGGACCCGAACCAGTTGCCCGGCGGCAGAGGCAGCTTGGGCGGATTCGTTTTCTTCCTCCTCCTCATCCTCGGAGGCGTCCATTTCGGCGATTCTCTCTTTGATCGAGGTCAGAAAGGATTGGAGGAGAGTGGCCCGGCGGTAGGCGTCCTGGGGTGTTTGGCCGGAAGATTGCATCCAGTCATGGGTGAGTTGTTCCAGTCCAGGAAGGGGTTCCGGATTTTTACCGGGGATGATCGGGTAGGTCAGACAACGGGAACGGACGGTGGGAAGGAGTTGCTCCGGGCGATCCGAGGTAAGGAGAAGAAGGCTGTGGTCGGGAGGCTCTTCTAGGGTTTTAAGGAAAGCGTTGGCGGCTTCGGCCGGAGGGATGCACATCCGCTCGGCCTCGAGGATTAGGGCGACCTTGAGCTGGGCCCGGTGGGGGCGGCGAGAAAGGGAGTGTTCCAGTTGGCGGATTTGGGCGATGGAGACCCGTCGGGATTTCGATTCAGGGCGGAGGATGAAGAAATCGGGGTGCCCATCCAGATCAGCATCCAGAAGATTGGCGGCCAGACCTTTGCCGAGGGATTCTAGTTCGGCGGGCGGAGCCCCGGTTAGAAGATGGGCATGGGCGAGACGGCCTTCTTTGGCGGCTGCCTGAAAAAGTTCCTCAACGCGGGAGGGAGGAAAAGGCATGACGCAGCTCCTTTTGAATCAGGGCGAAGGTGGCTTCCCGGGTTCCGGAGGCATCGATCAATTTAACCCGCTTGGGTTCGCGTTGGGCGAGGGATCGGTATCCCTCGGCAACTTTCTGGTAGAAGCCGAGGTCCAGATCCTCGAGCCGGTCTTTCTGTCCGGCCGGGCGGGGACGGCTCAGGGCGCGGCTTCGGGCCTCGGAAGGATCAAGATCCAGAATCAGGGTGAGATCGGGCTCGCGGTGGGCGATGGCAAAGTGGTTGATGAATTTAACATCCTCCATCGGCAGACCGCGGGCATTGCCTTGGAACACGGTGGTCGAGTCGTGAAAGCGGTCAGCAATGACCCATTCCCCTCTGGCCAAGGCCGGATGGATGAGTTGTCGGACGAGTTCCGCCCGGCTGGCGGCAAAAAGAAGGAGTTCGGTCTCCGCCGTCATCGACTGTCCGACGGGATCGTGTTTGAGAAGGTGGCGGATCACCTCACCGACTGGAGTGCCGCCTGGTTCCCGAACCTCATGAACGGTGAGATTGGCTGAGCGAAGCCAGGCGAGGGTGGAGGCAATCTGGGTGCTTTTGCCGCACCCCTCGCAACCTTCAAAAGTGAGAAACTTTCCCGGAGCGGTCATCCCGGAAATTCGAGGGCGGCAACGGCAAGAGCGGCGATGCCTTCTCCCCGGCCGACAAAACCGATCTTTTCATTCGTCGTGGCCTTGAGGTTGACCTGTTCCTCCTTGAGACCGAGAGCAGCAGCTATTTTTTTGCGCATCGCGGGAAAGTGGGGGACGAGTTTGGGGGCCTCGGCCAAGAGAGAGGCATCGACATTGAGGATGGTGGCTTTGCGCTCCTTCGCGAGACGGGCGGCCTCGGCGAGGAAGATGGTGCTGGCGGCGCCCTTCCATTTGGGATCGGTGTTGGGAAAGTGGGTACCGATATCGCCGGCGGCGAGGGCCCCGAGGACGGCGTCGGTCAGAGCATGGAGCAGGACATCGGCATCGGAATGGCCCTCCAGACCGCGGTCGTGGGGAATGGTCACGCCTCCCAAAATCAGGGGGCGGCCCTCGACCAGAGGGTGAACGTCGTAACCCATGCCTACGCGCAACATGGGGTGCAGGATGAGGGCAGGGTGGTCCGGAGCCAAAGTTTTTCCGGCGAGTTCTTGGCAAGCGGTCATCGACAGTTTGCGAGGAAGACGGTAAGTTATGAATTATGCACGTTCATATTACCCCTCGCCATCTCCCGTTGACCGACGGGATCGACATGTATGTTCAGAATAAACTTTCCCATCTGGACCACTTTGAGGGCCGGATCATCGGCGCCCATGTGGTGCTTTGGCATGACCACAGCGCCCCGCCCAAAAAGCAGTATCGGGTCAAAGTCCATTTGGCCGTGCCAGGACCCGATCTCTTTGCCGAAGCCGGCGAGGATGATCTTTACGCCGCCATTGATCGGGTCGAGGAGAGGTTGAGCAGTGAATTACGTAAGCGGAAGACCAAGATGGTGGATCGCAAGCGCCATGTGGAGGCGCGTCGGAAAGAAAAAGCCCGCAGGTTTGGGCGATAATCATTCGTCCAAACCGGCCGACCTGTATTTAGATCCTAAAAACATGTCTGGAAGGACTTTGGGAAATTTAGCCTTACGATTTCCGGCCGATCATAACAATCCCCTTGCTCTATTATTTTATTTTTGATTTTATTTAATTCCTACTGAAAACCTGAGGGCTAAGTAAGTCCATGGTTGTCTGGTGGAAACAAAATACTCGGAGGATCGAGAAAGTGATGAAACAAATGACCAAAGCAATTTTCGCCTTTGTTGTGGCGAGTAGTTTGTCCCTTGCGGACAGCAGCCCCGATGTCTCTGCCAAGGACACCAAAAAGATGGTGCAAAATAACTTTGTGGAGACCGCCCAGAAGGGCGTGAAGCTCAGCGGATACGTCGACGCCGGTTACAGCTACAACTTCAACGGGCAACCCCAGCAAACCGTGGCTGCACGGTTTGGCTCTGACACTGCCTACAAGGGTGACTTTAACCTCTACGCGGTCAAATTAGCCTTGGAGAAAGCCCTGACCTCGGAAAATAAAGCCCAGGCTGGATTTCGGGCCGATGTGATGATTGGGGAGGATGCCTACTATCTTGTGAATCGTGACACAGGGGACACCCGTTCTAATAACAGCAGCCAAAATTCAAACGCGCTCTTTTTGGAGCAGGCCTATGCCAGCATCCGCGCCCCGGTGGGTAACGGGTGGGACTTTAAGGTGGGTAAATTTGTTTCCATCCTCGGTTACGAGGTGATTGAGCGCCCGGCCAACATGAACGTGACGTACGGGCTGCTCTGGCAGGAGTTCCCCCTTTACTACACCGGAGTCCTTTCCTCCTATAAATTTGACGACTACCTGGATGGGAAGTTGGGCGTGGTGAATGGTTCCAACACCGACAACAACACCACGACCTCGAATGGAGGCGACGGCTGTGCCGTCTTGGCCGCCTTGAACGTGACGGCTCCCGGTGGGAACGCCAACTGGAGCAATAATTTTCAATGGAGCACCAATGCGGAGAATGACACCAAGCAGGGGGCCAACCTGAGCTCCACCTCGGTTGGATTGATGAATTACAGTTCCGGAACAGGCTACACCCTGATCTACAACTCCTGGGGAAACTGGGCGCCGAAATTTGCCGATGACAAACTCTTGTTCGCTTTCAACAGTGTCTTGGGAACGGCCAATTCCAATAATAGCACACCCACCCGGGCGACGGTGATGAATAGTGGGGGGACTACTTGGTACGGAGCTGGCGCTTATGCCAAGTACCAGTTCAACGACTGGTTTAGTTTGGCCAGCCGAGGCGAGTACTTGGGCGGAAACAATCTAGGATTAATCGCATCCTACACCCCTTATTCGGAGGCCGGCATGAGCCTGTGGGAATACACTCTGACGGCGGGCTTCAACGTGATCGACAACCTGTTGATCCGTGCGGAATACCGGATGGATTGGGGAACCAACAGTACGCAGGGAAATTCGCAAAACGTGCAAGCCAGCGGCTTTGGCAGTGGCCCGGCATATTATGCTGGAGCGGAAGTGGTCTACAGCTTCTAAAGAAATTTAGAGCAAGACTCTTAAACAAAACCCCTGGGACCCGTGATTGGGTCCCGGGGGTTTTTGTTTTAGGGATCAGTTAGCTAGAACAATTAGCACGGGCGGTTGGGACAACCGCCCCTACCGACCGCACGGGGCTCATCATTCAAGCTTGGTAGGGTCCGTTATCCCTAACGGACCATGCCTGTGATTGAGGATTCAGTATTTCTCGGGTTCTTTGTTGGGATCAGATAGAAAGAAGCAATGCGCGACCTGCCCTACTGGACGGTGGTGAATACTCTGCGTGGGATCTTTTCTCCCGTTTGTCGGATCGAGGTTAGTGGCACGAAAAGTGTTCCTGCTGGGCCATGGATTTTGGCGAGCAATCATCTGAGTCACTTTGATCCTCCCTTGATTGCCGGAGCCTTTCATCGGCCGATCGATTTTCTCGCCATGCGAGAACTGTTTC
>Ga0114980_10002383_pt1 | contig 13268 bp, 12 predicted proteins | sample S_140806_EF_Meta_FD_87018 | JGI IMG/M metagenome (GOLD analysis project Ga0114980, IMG submission 87018) | Freshwater microbial communities from Lake Simoncouche, Canada to study carbon cycling - S_140806_EF_MetaG | ecosystem: Environmental > Aquatic > Freshwater > Lake | place: Lake...
ATCCTTGTGTAACAAAAGTCCCAAAAGGATTTACAAGCTATTCCGAGTTTTGTAGAAAATAACTCAAATGAAAAGTAATCTAGGAACAACCGACAGGGTATTGCGGGTTTTAGTAGCAGTTGTAATTGCTGTTTTGTACGGAACAGGAGTCATTTCTGGAACAATCGCCATTGTGCTGAGTATTTTGGCTGTGGTTTTTGTACTTACATCAGCAATAAACTTTTGTCCTTTATATACAGTATTTGGAATTTCAACCCGAAAAGTGAAGAAAAATGATTAATACATTGAAAAAATTATTTGGTATTCAGCCTCCGGCTGATTTTAGGGAATTGCTTGCTCAGGGTGCTGTAATCCTTGATGTTCGTTCTCCGGATGAGTTCAAAGGAGGACATATAAAAGGTTCAGTAAACATGCCGCTACAGACACTTGGAAATAAATTAAAACAAATTCCGCAAAACAAACCTATTATAACCTGTTGTGCGTCTGGGGTTAGGAGCGGAGCCGCTAGGTCAATGCTGAAACAAAATGGTTTTACTGAAGTCTACAATGGCGGAGGCTGGGCTTCGCTAAAGTCAAAAATTAGTTAATTCGACATTCTGCCAACCCAGTGCAAATCTTTATCCGTTCTTTGCACTAAAAGCACTTCTTCTTCAAGTGGAATATCCGAGGAACGATATCTTAGGTGTGTATTTAGTTGTAAGTTACGTATAATTTCAGCGTCGAAAAGTTCATCAAGTCCTGAAATAAATCCAGGTAATATATTTTCTTCTGCATCGCAGCAGAGCAGCAGTTCAACCGCAGAACTTTGCACTAAATTAACCTGAAGTCCATCCGAAGCAATTCTTTGAAAAACTTCGCCGAGCGCAATATGATCCATAAAAGAATAATTTCGTGTGCGTAGACGAATTAGGCACTGGTTTTTTTTGACCATATGCACTGTCAGCTGAGGTTCATCATGTCGTCTGTCAATTTGGGTACCCAAAGATTCGGGAGATAAAAAGGAACGGACTTTGAGCGGGATTCCTGCATTCTCCAAAGGTTTAATGGTTTTAGGATGGATTACTGTTGCCCCATAAAATGTCATTTCCACAGCCGTATAGTAACTCAATCCTGAAAAAACTTCGGCTTTTTGATCTGATTTAGGGTCTGCATTCATGATGCCAGGTACGTCTTTCCAAACAGTAAGAGCATTTGCTCCTAGACAAGCTGCAAAAATGGCTGCAGAATAATCCGAACCTTCACGACCTAAGGTTACCGTTTTACCATTGCTTGACCCAGCTATAAATCCCTGAGTTATTATTAAACCGTTATTTTGTATAATTGGCAGAACCTGCGTCCGGATATTTTCCTGAGTTTCAGTCCACAAAACTTCTGCTTTCCTAAATTGTGAACCAGTTAAAATCAATTTACGAGCATCCATCCATGTTGGATTTAAGCCAATCGTTTCAAGGTATGCTGCTAAAAAATAAGAAGATAGCAATTCACCATAGCTCACAATTTTATCATATGCACTGGCAGGAAAATCTTCCAGCATAAGAATGCCGGTAACAGTTTTTCGAATACCATCATACATTGCTGAAAGATCTTTTTCCAATAAGGGATGAGACTGAGGGAAAAGCTCCTTTTTTATGGATTCATGAAAATGAATGATAAAGTCCAGTTGTTTGTGTACCGACTCTTCGTCCTGTTTTTCGGCATAGAAAGCCAGCTTTTCAAGGTGATTGGTCGTTTTGTCCATAGCTGAAACCACCACCAGCAACGGTTTTTGTGCTGATAAAATGATTGTGCCTGCATTCTGTATGCCAGCAGCTGATTTCAGGGCTGCCCCACCAAATTTCATGACCTCCATACTGCAATATTACAATTCGTATGTAAATTCATACAGAAGACTCCTCTGGCACTCAAGTGCCCTAGGGTAGCCCTCCTAATTCAAAATAATATAAGGCAATAATCATTTTCGCCAAAAAATATTCCTCTTCTGGAATTAATTTCAGAAATAAACGGTAAAAAACAGGTTTAGGATTTTTAATACCATGAATAGAATTTAAATTTGTTCAACTCAATCAACGGATAATGGCTTTCTATCAATGCAGTGAATGTGGTTCAAGAAAGTTTTCCTTTTTTGCTGAATCCTGTGAGGCAGAATTGGAAGTAATTGATGCTTCCAAGTCCTGTAATAATTTCCGCAAAGGACAAATGTTTTTTTATGAAGGAAGTCGCCCTTTGGGACTATACTGCATCAAAGCGGGAAAAATTAAATTGTTTAAAACAGGCCATGATGGAAAAGAACAAATCATTTCTTTCGCTCAGTCAGGAGATTTTTTAGGGTATCGTTCTCTAATAGCCGAAGAATTGTATCATTCCTCAGCAATGGCTCTGGAAGACACTTCTGCCTGCTTTATTCCAAAGGAGAATTTTTTTAAGCTCCTTTCCGAAAATCCTGATTTGTCGCGCTCTATGTTGAAATCTCTTTGCCATGATCTTGGCATAGCGAATGAAAAAATTAAAAGCATGGCTCAGAAAAGTGTAAAAGAACGATTGGCAGAAACCTTGATGTTTCTTCAGGATACTTTCAAACGGGATGCAAAAGACGAAAACCTAATCAACATCACCCTACCAAGGGAAGATATTGCCAATATTGTAGGAACAGCAACTGAAACTGTGATCAGAATGCTAACTGTTCTGGAAGAAGAAAAATTAGTTGTACTGGAGGGGAGAAAAATCAGAATACAGGACCGTAAGGGACTTGAAAAAATTGCCCAGGTTTACGCCTGATTTTCGATTTCTGACAAAAGTCATTTTTACCCCTATTTTCTTCAACTACCTTTGGATACCTGCAGGTGTCTGAAGGGTATGGCCAAAAATAAAATCATTTTAGTTCTTGATGGTTCTTCTGAGATGGAAGAGCTTTTAGATCTTGTGAGTTTTTTCTCCGAAGAAAAAGAAAATAAGGTAATTGGTCTTATTCCTCAATCTCTTTTGACTTATAATCTACTGGAAGTCTTTGACGGTGAATTCCCGCACCCTTCAGTTTATTCTTTTTATGAAATTCTGGAGAAAATCATGCATTTTTCTCAGGGAGGATCTAATCCTATAGCAAACCGAATTCTGGACAAATGCAGAACCCTGAAAATGGGGGTAAAAATCATATTTGATGCCACCCCGTTGAATAAAATTTTGGAAAGGGAAAGCCTTTTTGCCGATCTGATAATGATGAATTATGCTAAATATTATCATTTGCCTACTGAAAATGTGCCCGAATATGAAGTAAGTATTTCTTTGGAAGATTCAAAGAATTCTCTGGAAGTAAGGGAAACTTCGGTAATGTGTCCGGTTATGGTTGTGCCATCCGGCGTTTCAAGGGTAGGTCAGGTTATCCTGAATTATGATGGGGGAGAAGAATCGGTGATGGCTATCAAACAATTTGCTCACCTGTTCCCTAACCTATGTAAAGACGTTTCAACGTGCTTGTTGGCTACTTATACAGAAAAAGATGTTTTAGCCGGAAGGTGCAACCCCGAGGAAGAAGCCCTTTTAATGGATTATACCCGTTTGCACTTTCAGGAAGTTTCCTTTAAATCCCTCACCCATGATCAGGAAAATCTGGCTAGATTTATTGACTGGGGAGATTTCCCATTGTTGGTTACAGGAAAATTGAAAAGTTTTGATGATAGCATGCATAAACAGGGAAAAAATATTCCCGGATCATCAGATACCATGCCCTTTTTTATAATGAATTATTAGTCTGTTTATTCTTTCCAGACCTTCATTCCCCTGACTCCCATATCCACAACAGAGTCCCCAATCTCAGGTTCAAACAAACCATTTCCGTTTACATCCTTCCATTCAAAGCTTTTGTTGGTGGAAATGGAAACAATCACTTTGATATCTGAAGTTTCATTTCCGGTTAGAACCAAAGGTTGCTGGAATTTTCCAGTTACGACGCAGGAACCAGCAGGCACTGGCGAAGTTGCCGCAATTGGATTTGGAACCGTTGTATTAGAGGCATCACCAGAACTGAAAGCTTTAATCAGAGGTGAATTTACCCTAAGACCCCAATAGCCTTGCTTTTTGAAATCATTAACAGTAATTGTGGTGTCAGCAAGTTGATAATTGCGGATATAGGTGTTGTACCCGATAAAAGAAGCTACGCGGGTAATGAAATCATAATCATTTGGTGGACTTGAAATACGCACAGAAATATCATATTCCTGATAGGCAAGTGAGACACGAAGCCAGTTGAAAGTGCCTGCTCCAACCTGTGAAAGCGGGATTCGGTAAAACTCTTCATTGTTTCCCACTCTGCTTTCCAAATCAAAATCTATCCCAGTATCGGCAGCGGTCATATAGGAGGAACCCATATACACTACTTTGCCTGTTCCTAACCAGGTAAGAGAATCCGGAGCAAGCTCAATATAATGACCTGCCATTTTATGAAATACTGGCGACTGACCTGCATTTCCTGCCGGAATAGAAACCGGTTGACCGAAATTTCCCAAACGTTCTTGTGTGGAATCAAACTGAAAAACAAATATCAGCTCTGGAACATCAGCAGGAGGATTGGTAGGGTTGGTTTCGTTTTTATCTTTTTTGCAGGAAAAGAGAAAAAGGGACATTACCAAAAAAGAAAGCAAGGCAGGTGTTTTCATTATTTAAGTATACACAAAAGTAAAACGAAATTGGATTGCTAAGATTATTGTATTATTTATTTTGTTTAAGTAAAAACAAATCCAATCCTTTTATTGCAATTTATTCATTTTATCCCGCAGAGTGCGAAAAGGATTCTCCAGTTATCACGCAGAGTTCGGAAAGAACTCGCAAAGCTCGCCAAGGTTTATTGTACTTTGTGAAAGAAATATATGGCTTTTTCTTGCAATTTATTCATTTTATCCCGCAGAGTGCGCAAAGAATTCGCCAGCTATCACGCAGAGTAGGGAAAGAATTCGCAAAGCTCGCCAAGCCTTTTCAGCACTTTGCGTAATTTATCTGCGACCTTTGCGTGGATATCTTTGCGAGCTTTGCGTGAATATCATTGCGGACTTTGCGTGAAATTAAAGATTGTTAACAATTCTATGGATACCATCCTTTAGCAATTTAGTATTGAAATTGATTAGCAAAGCCAATTTTTTATCAGCTAATTTTAAATAAGTTAATGTCTGTGCAAAATGAACGGGCGCAAGATTTTCTATTGACTTTATCTCTACAATTACCTTGTTTTCAACAAGCAAATCAATTCTATATCCAATCTCCTGTTTTACTTCTTTGTAAACCAATGGCATTGGAACTTGAGTTTTTACTTCCAGGCCAATTTCTTTCAAATCATAAGCTAAGGCAGCCTCATACACCGATTCCAATAAACCTGGACCTAATGACTTATGCAATTCCATTGCAGCACCAATGATTTTAAAGGATAATTCATTTTCATTCATCTTTGCTCAATTTTTAGAAATGAACAGGATTATAATTTTGTTTTTCTTTATTCAGGTATTGAGGACTTTTCTTAGGTAAATATAGTTAAAAATGTGGTGAATTTTTTTCGCGCAAAGGCGCAAAGGACGCTAAGATTTGCTGTATTTTTTAGTAAATGTCAATCAGTCTTCGCGTAAATATCTTTGCGTCCTTTGCGTGAAATATGTTCGTGAGCTTTGCGTGAATTATCATTAGCGTCCTTTGCGTGAAATATCTTTGCGTCCTTTGCGTGAAATATGTTCGTGAGCTTTGCGTGAATTATCATTAGCGTCCTTTGCGTGAAATATCTTTATCGAGCTATGAGTGAAAATATTTGCTTGAAATAATTTTAGGTTAATGACAATTCTATGGATTCTATCCTACAACATTTTGGTTTTGAAATTGATAAGTATGAAAATCTTTTATTAGCTAACTTAATATTTTCATACTTTACTTGTTTTTTTAATGGTTCGCCTTCTGCTTTATTTTCCAAAAGTTTTATAATTCATTAAAGCACCAAATTTTTTTTTCAGGAAACTCAAGGCTTTTGAACTCAAGGTTTCTTAACCACTTTTTGACTCAGCTTCCCATTGGTATTGATCAAAATCTGACCATTAATAGTAAGCTCTTTTTTGCTAAGCATTTTGGTATCAAAACGAATTTCATCTTCAATGGTAACGAGCGATCCGCCGGTAGCTGCTGCAATATTGACATAATCCATGCACAGCGGTTCTTCTTTTTTCCCAACTAAAACAACATGTATCGGTTTATTAATTTTACTTAAAAGAATGTAATCTCGTACAGGAGAAGCGTTGTCGGCTACTAAAACAATGTCTTTTGAACTGCCAAAATGCTTTAAGCCTTTCACCAAGGCTTCCAGATCGTTTTCTTCTGGTTCACCTCCGGCTCCTGCTTTCATTGCCTTGCACATTACTGCAATTATTTGATCCAAATTATAAGGGTCAGCAGCATAAACACCTCCAGTAAAACCTATTTCTTTTTTTCGGTTTGGGTCATTGTTCAGGTTGTCATTGCCATCATTAAAAAGTATAAAATGACGGATTTTATCCTGATTAATATTCAGTTTTAACCATCTTACCACTTGAGCCGAATATGGGTACATACTGCCTGTCCAGTCTAATACAACCAACATATCTGACCATTCAGGATGATTAGCAAATGCATTAAATACCAGAGAATCTGCCATTGGTTTTTTACCATAAATAATATCCAGTACATGAGTCATAGCTTCCTTTTCCCCTGGTAAAAGTTTGGGCAGACGGTAATGAACCGGAGTGTATTTAATCACAAATCCGTGAAACATTTCCTTGGCTTCTGCAGCTGTTTTACATTTTGTTTGCAACACCATATTCCATTTTATATCAGGATTCTTTAATGTTGGATCTAACTGAAAAAGTGTTTCCAGTCTTTTCTTCAACAAAAAAGAATAATTTGTAATCCACTTATTTAATTCGACCGGATACCGTGTAAATACCAGATCTATTTCATATACTTCTTTGTCTTTTTCCTTGTTGTTCCAGTCACTTGAATTATAGATTTCATATTTGGCATAATCCATGCGCAACGTTACTTGTCGGGTCAAGGGGTCAAACTGATAAAAGGATGTTTCCTTTTGAACGAAGGGAATATTAAATGGGTAGGGCTGAGCTGATGCTGTAAGGGTTCCTTTTGGTGAAATAAAGAGTAAACTCAACACCAAAAGTTGACTGAAACTAATTAAACCTCTTGACCAAACCAAGTTTAATCTTTGGAAAATGCCCAACGAATAATTTCTTTATAAGTGGGCTTTTTACCATACATAAGGATACCAATTCTATAGATTCTGCCAGCAACCCAAATCATTCCTAAAAAGGATAACACCAACAATACCATGCTTAGAATAAGTTGGTAAGCAGGTACATCCACAGCACACAATCGTACCATCATAATCATTGGTGAAAAAAACGGTACAATGGAGAAGGCTATGGCAATACTTCCATTTGGATTCTGAAGTACTGTAGAAATAAATATCATAGGAATAACCAACAGGATAGTTATCGGCGTCATGAGTTGTTGTGCATCGCTTTCCTGATCCACAGAGGAACCTACAGCAGCAAAAACGGCACCATAGAGCAGGTATCCACCTAGAAAGTAAAACAGGAAATAAAGAATTAAAACCGGATTAAACATGCGAATACCTTCCAAAATCTCAGCAGCAGGTCCGGCATCAACATTTGCAGGTGTTCCCATTCCCATTGAATTTTGTGGTGTCGCCATTTCGGGTCCAAGTATTGAGCCAGCCAGAAAGGTGCCAGCTGAAATGAGCAATATCCAAACCAGGAATTGAGAAAGTCCCACACCAGCAATTGCAATTATTTTTCCCATCATTAGTTCAAATGGTTTTACTGTTGAAACCATTACTTCCATAATGCGGTTGGTTTTTTCCTCTATCACTCCACGCATTACAAATCCCCCGTAAATGAACATGAACATGTAAATGAGTAATCCCATGATGTAGCCCATAATCGCTGCAAATCCGGTACTGGTATTTTCACTACCTGTTTCGGTGATTTTCTTGGTTGAAATTTTAACTTCACCATTTAACAAAGCCATTGCACTATCACTGATACCCGTTTCCTGCAAACGAATTTTCTGAATCATTTTTGTTAGGGCATCATCAATAGAAGATTTAAGTGAAAGGCTGATATTCTCTCTTGCCGTTAATTCCAGCATCAGAGTGGTAGCATTTATATCTTCCGGTATGACGAGTAAGCCTTCCGCATCACCAATGGTTTCATCTGTAGAAGCCGGTTCAAATTTCAATAATCCTTCTGGCTTGGGTAGAGCAGGTAATATCTTTCCAGATAAATCTTTCACCTTAACTGTAAAGGATTCTTCTTCATTCCAGGAAGCCGCAAGTGCTGATAGGAAAATGATAAGAATAAATAGAAAAGGTACCAGTAGGGTAGAAATAATGAATGTTTTATTTTTTACCCGGGTAAGGTACTCCCGTTTTATTATGATGGTTATTTTATTCATGGCGGGGATCATTTTTAACAGACTCAATAAAAATTTCGTTTAGTCCGGGAAGATGATGTTCAAATTTCGTTAGTAAAACTTTTCCGAAAAGGTCAATTGCGAATGCCTGAATATCGCAGTCTGGGTTTAATTCAATTCTGCATCCTTCAAGTGTTTTTTCAAAAAGTACAACCTGAGGCAAATCAGCCACAAAATCCAGTGAGGCATCAGAGGCAAGGACAAAAATGTTTTTACGGAATTTCATCCGTATCGCACTGGTTTCACCTTCCAGAATAATTCGTGCCTGGTTGATGAGCGCAATTCGGTCGCAGAATAATTCCACCTGCTCCATTCTGTGAGTGGAAAACAATATTGTGGTGCCCTTTGATTTCAATTCAAGAATAATATCCTCAATCATTCGGGCATTTATCGGATCTAAACCGGAAAAAGGCTCATCCAGAATCAGTAGAGTAGGGTTGTGCGCAATAGTCGCAATAAACTGGATTTTTTGCTGCATTCCCTTAGAAAGTTCTGTGACCTGCCTATTTTTCCATTCGTAGATTTCTAGGCGTTTCATCCATTCGTAAACAGATTTGCGGGCGAGTTCTGCCGACAGCCCTTTGAGCTGAATGAGGTATTCCAGTTGTTCTCCAACCTTCATTTTTTTATACAGCCCTCTTTCTTCAGGCATGTATCCAATTTCATGGCGATGAATACTATCCAAAGGCTTTCCAAGAAAGGAAATGCTGCCTTCGTCGCATCCGGTGATTCCGGTTATCATCCTCAGAATGGAGGTTTTACCTGCGCCATTTGGACCCAACAGGCCAAAAATGCACCCTCTTGGGATACTCAGGCTAACCTCCTGAACCGCAGTTTTGCTGGAATACCTTTTGGTAACCTTGTTCAGATCCAGAATATGTTCCACAGATTATTTTCCACTAATTACCGAAAATTATAGGACATCACCACTGAATTTCCCCTCAGGGTTTAGTGTTCCACTCTATAAAAAGAATTCCTAAACTCAATTCCCTAATTTTTAATACTATACTTAAGAATGCGTATAAACATGTTTCCTGTGGTCTATCCATCGTGGGATTAAAACTATATTTGCACCATGAAAAAATACCTTGTAACCGGGGGTGCCGGATTTATTGGGTCGAATATCGTTGAGGAACTGGTTTTTAGGGGAGAATCTGTCAGAGTACTGGACAATTTTTCAACCGGCAGAAGACAAAATATCGAACATTTACTTAATGATATTGAACTCATTGAGGGCGACATAAGGGATTTTCATACCGTATTTAAGGCGGTTCAGGGTATTGATTATGTGTTACACCAGGCAGCTTTGCCTTCTGTACCAAGATCGGTCATTGATCCGATATCTTCCAATGAAGTTAATATAAAGGGAACGCTCAATTTGCTATACGCCAGCCGTGATGCCCGCGTAAAACGTTTTGTATTCGCTTCATCTTCATCAGTTTATGGTGAAAACCAACAGTCTCCCAAAATGGAAGACTTTGCACCGTATCCGAAAACACCATATGCTGTAACTAAAATCACAGGAGAATACTATTGCAGGAATTTCTTTGAGCTTTACGGGCTGGAAACAGTTTGCCTGAGATATTTTAATGCTTTTGGACCACGTCAGAATCCTTATTCTCAATATTCTGCTGTTATTCCTTTGTTTCTGAAGGCACTGCAAAGTGGAAAAAGTCCCATCGTTTATGGCGACGGCTTACAAAGCAGAGATTTTACTTTTGTTAAGAATAATGTAAACGCCAATTTCCTGGCTTGTGAGGCCCCTCAGGCTGCCGGACAGATTTATAATATTGCCTCAAATACCAGTTATACTTTACTGGATGTCATAGCCCAAATTAATCGCTTGCTCGGAACTAAAATAGATCCCGTTTTTGAAGCAGAACGTCCTGGTGACATCAAACATTCCCTTGCTTCTATTTCAAAAGCACAGGACCAATTAGGGTATAGAGTGGATATTGGTTTTGAGTCTGGTTTGGAGAAGCTGATTGCTAATCCCGGATTCTAAATCCTTCCGGGAAACTGATAAAATATTTAACCACTGGCTCTGATAAAGCTGCAATGTTTTCCATGTCGGAAGCCTGAGCAATATCTACAACTTTTCCATCTCTGAAACGGATGCCTATTGGTTGTCCGGTTTGGTTCAGATAAGCTAAATTGGAAACCGAACCATCATACACATAATAGGCAGCTTCTTCTTCAGAAATAGCGAAAGCAACAGCTACTTGCTTTCTGATCATATCCAATTCTTTGGTGTCAAAAGGTTCTTTACTGATTTGTATTTTTAATAATTTTCGGTCAAGTAATCTTGAACACAAATCTGAAAGTACTTTGTCTGAATGATTTTGCCAACGCTTTATGGAATACCAGATATCTTCATCATCCAGTGCCACAAAATGTTTCAGGATATCTGCCTCATTTCTGTCTTTTTTGGCAGTAAAAAAATAGCCTAATTCCGGACCTGTAAAAATATCCTGACCAGCTTCAAATAAGAGACGGGCACGTTTCAAAATATGTACCAACATATATTCCGATGCAATGACTGCTTTGTGTAAGTACACCTGCCAATACATAAGCCTTCGCGCTATAATAAAATTCTCAACCGAATAAATTCCCTTTGATTCAACTACCAAAGAGGAATCTTCTACATTTAAGGTTTTAATAATACGATCAGCACCTACAATACCTTCAACCACTCCTGTAAAAAAGGAATCTCTTTGCAGATAGTCTAATCTGTCCATATCCAACTGACCGGAAACCAGTTGATGGAGAAATTTTTTTGGATGATTCCCTTGAAAAATTCTAAGAGCCAAGTCAAGTTTCCCTTCAAATTCAACATTGAGTTGCTGCATCAGTTCCAGACTTATTTTTTCGTGACTCGTTTCCAACACCAACACTTTTTCAAGCGCATGGGAAAAGGGTCCATGACCAATATCGTGCAGCAAAATAGCTATAAGCGTAGCTTCCTCTTCTGCTTCAGTAATGGGTACTCCCTTGGTTTTCAATACATCTAGAGCCTGGCGTGTCAGGAACATGGCCCCCAGCGCATGGTTAAATCTGGAGTGATTAGCTCCTGGATATACCAAGGAAGTAAGTGCCAGCTGGCGGATACGTCTGAGGCGTTGAAAGTACCGGTGATCTATCAGCTCCAGAAGCAAAGGGTTGCTGACTTCAATAAAACCATGTACCGGATCGTTAAAGATTTTGTTTATCACAACTGCGGGATACCTGAAGGGTTCCAAATTTACCTAAATTAGCCAAGCTACTTATGCAACAAGCAACTATACTATGGGTTGACGATGAAATCGACCTGTTGAAGGCACATATTCTCTTTTTGGAGCAAAAAGGGTTTACCATTACCTCCGTTTCAAATGGGGAAGATGCGGTCGAAGCCGTGAAAGAAAAAGATTTTGATATTATTTTTCTGGATGAAAATATGCCTGGCATGAATGGACTCGAAGTCCTGAGTCAGGTTAAAGTAATATCTCCTTCCACACCGGTAGTGATGATTACCAAAAGTGAGGAAGAGCAGATTATGGAAGATGCTATTGGCTCAAAGATTGCCGATTACCTCATCAAACCTGTAAATCCAAATCAAATTCTGCTGGCCTGTAAAAAAATTCTGGACAATAAACGTTTGGTTGGCATCAAAACCAATCAGGGATACCAGAAAGAGTTCACCAAAATAGGGATGGCTTTTTACGATGATCTCAGTTCGGAAGACTGGATTGATATCTATCGCAAATTGATTTTCTGGGAATTGGAACTTGAACAAAACGAAGATAAGAGTATGTTCGAAGTGTTCGAATCACAAAAGATTGAAGCCAATGTAAATTTTGGAAAATTTGTGGTGAAAAACTACCTGAAATGGATGAAAGCGGAGTACGGCAAAAGACCTCTGCTGTCTCCGGATATCATGTCCAAAAAGGTTTTTCCAGAGCTCAAAAAAGGAGCTGACAGCGTGTTTTTTTTATTGGTGGATTGCCTGAGGTATGATCAATGGAAATTTTTCGAACCCATTATTAGTCAGTATTATACGATAGAGGATGAATCAGCCTATTTCTCCATTTTACCTACGGCAACGCAATATGCAAGGAATGCTATTTTCGCGGGTATGTTTCCGGATGAAATACAACGTAAGTTTCCTAAATATTGGTTGAACGATGATGAAGAAGGAGGTAAAAATTTGTTCGAAGCTGATTTGCTGAAAGAACAACTTGCCAGACACCGAATTGATGCCCGTCATTCCTATACAAAAATTGTAACTAACGAATCCGGAAATGACCTTGAGGAAAACATTCTCAACCTGATGCACAACCCTTTTAATGCGATTGTATTTAATTTCATTGATATGCTGTCGCATGCCAGAACGGAGATGAATATAGTAAAGGAGCTTGCTCCGGATGAGGCTGCTTTCAGAACGCTTTCACGTGCCTGGTTGGAACATTCCTCGCTTTTATCTATTCTTAGAAAGTTAAAAGATAAGAATGTTAGAATTGTGATTACCACAGATCATGGAACGATTAAAGTGAATCGTCCGATGAAGATTATTGGAGATAAAAGCACGACCACAAATCTGAGATACAAACAAGGCAGAAATCTGAGTTATGAAGAAAACCGAAACCTGTTGACGATACGGAATCCCGAAGAAGCTCACTTGCCAAAAATGAGTGTTTCGGCATCCTATGTTTTTACAACAGAAGATTATTTCTTTGCTTATCCCAACAATTACAATCATTATGTCGGGTATTACAAAGGCACCTTTC
>Ga0114980_10002384_pt1 | contig 13268 bp, 9 predicted proteins | sample S_140806_EF_Meta_FD_87018 | JGI IMG/M metagenome (GOLD analysis project Ga0114980, IMG submission 87018) | Freshwater microbial communities from Lake Simoncouche, Canada to study carbon cycling - S_140806_EF_MetaG | ecosystem: Environmental > Aquatic > Freshwater > Lake | place: Lake...
GCGGGGAAGTTCGAACAGGACATTCCATTGCGGTCTGGTGATTCCATTTATGTTCACCGCGCTCCCGTTTATTACGTCTACGGGCAGGTACAGCGTCCCGGGATGTATCCCATTGAACGCGGGATGACGCTTGCTCAAGCCGTTGCAAAAGGGGGAGGGCTGACCTTACGCGGTACTGACCGGGGCCTGAGGGTGTTTCGCCGGGACGATCGCGGCGAGGTTCGCGTATCCGAACCCCGACTCGACGAAGCCGTTCGAGCTTCTGACTTGATTTTCCTTCGTGAGAGTCTGTTCTGAGTGGCGTGCTCACCATGAACTCGGTGATTCGGAGAACCTCATGAATCCACGTCAGCTGTTGATGATTGTTCAGGCCCGTTGGTGGGTCATCGTACTCACAACCCTCATTGTATTAGGTGGTGCCCTTGGGTTCGGTTTCACCCGCAAACCCACCTATCTCGCCAGCACACAGGTGCTCTTGGATCTGGGTGCAACCAATCCGGTGTCGGGGCCAGCCCTTCCGGCCGCGATGATGCAGGCCTATCTGTCGACCCAAGTCGAAATCCTGACCAGCCAGAAAGTTGCGCTCAGGGTGGTGGATGCACTGGGTCTGACGGATTCGCCTGAAACCGCAGCGGCCTGGCAAAAAGAAACTCAGGGCCGGGGGGCGATTCGGCAATGGGTTGCAGATGGCTTGCTGCGACGTCTGGATGTCCGACCGACACGCGATTCGTCGGTTTTGTCGATCACTGCCACGGCTGGCAGCGCCGCAAGTGCAGCCTCAATTGCCAATGCTTTTGGCCAGGCCTACGTCGAGACCCAGATTGAAATTCGTATCGCGCCAGCCAAACAGTCCCGAATCTGGTTTGCGGAGCAGGTTCAGTTGCTGCGTGAACGGCTCGATCAAACTCAGCGGCGGGTAACGGATTACCAGCGTGCCAAGGGCATTTTTTCTTCCGACGAGCGCTTTGATGTTGAAAGCGCCCGACTCCTCGAGCTCTCGACCCAGATGGTCGGCTTATCCGCCCAAACCGGCGAGGCTGCTAAGCGTCGTCAACTTGCGGTCGAATCTCTGAGTCGCGGGGTGGCCTCAGATCTACCCGAAATTCTTCAGAACCCGCTGGTCCAGCAACTCAAGGCCAATCAGGCGCGCCTTGAGGCCCGTCAGCGTGAGCTCTCTGCAGTTTACGGCCGCAACCACCCTGAGATTCTAAAATTGCAGCAAGAGCTTGACGCGACCCGTACTCGGGTGCTTCAGGAAATTGATACGGTCGCCAGCAGTATTTCCAAGAATTATTCGGTGGCCGAACGGCGAGAGCTCGAGGCGCGGACTGCCCTTGATTCGCAGCGTGGCCGGGTGATGGCGATGAAGCAAAGTCGCGATGAACTCAGAGTACTTGAGCGCGATCTCGATAATGCCCAGCGGGCGTATGACCAGAGCCTGCAGAGGCTCAATCAGGCGGGTCTTGAGAGCCGATCGACCCAGGGCAACGTGGTGACCCTGAATCCAGCCGTCGAACCTCTCAAGCCCGCGAGCCCCAATTTGACGCTGAACGGTCTCGTGGGAGCCTTTCTCGGCCTGATTCTTGGCTTCCTCGGCGTCCTGCTGCTCGAATTTTCCGATCAACGCATCCGTACCCTGGAGGACTTGGAAAACGTCTTGCCAGGTCCTGTGATCGGGCGGATCCGGGTTGTCGGCAGACGCCCCCTGCACCTTGGGGTTTCGCCTTCTTCGTTGACTTGATGATGCTCAGGAGCACAGGAATGAATGGACCGGTGGACCTGAGCGTTCAGCACTCTTCAAATCGACTAAGCCGGGTGACTCAGACAGGGGTGGCGCGCGATCAACCACTCGGCCTGATTCTGCGAGAGGCGGGACTACTCAATGACGAGGAAATTGATCGAATCGTCTGTCATGCGCGGGCCTCCGGAATGCGATTTGGGGAAGCAGCGATTGCTCTGGGCCTCGTGCGACCCGAAGATCTAAAAGCGATCTTGGCCTATCAGTTTGATCTGCCGCTCGTCATTCCGGGAGAGCACCGAATTGATCGCGAGGTGATTGCAGCGCACGAGTCCTTTCATCCCGTTTTAGACGACTTGCGCGAACTTCGGGACCAACTGATGCTGCGCTGGGGCGCACAAGGTCCATCCGAGCCCCGCACTGTCGCTCTCGTTGGCGTTGCCCGCGCCGAGGGGCGCAGTTTTCTTGCTGCCAATCTCGCAGTGGTCTTCGCCCAAACGGGTCTGGAGGTCCTGCTCATTGATGCAGACATGCGCCGCGGTCGACTCCACCGCATGTTTGGACTGGACGGCAGCGTGGGGCTTTCGACCATTCTCTCCGGGCGTCCGTCGTCCGGTGCCAAGATTCAGATCGAGCCCATGCGCTCGCTCAGTCTGATTCCGTGTGGCGGCGAGCCCCCCAATGCAGCCGACCTTCTTGTGGGACCTCGATTTGGCGAGCTTCTTCGGCATGCCGCCGAGCTGCATCAAGTGATTATTCTGGATACGCCAGCAGCATCGGAAGCCCCAGAACTCCTGGCAATCTCGGCTCGAGTCGATGGCAATGTGCTGGTTGCGCGCCGGGGCAGTAGCCGGGCCAGAGCGGTGCAAGCCTTGGTCAAGTCCATCACGGACGTAGGCGGCAAGCTTGTCGGTTCGGTGCTGTCGGGTGCTTGAACCCTCCGTAAGGCCGACGGGAGCGTGGCCGCCGCAGTCGTCTCGTTCAACGCTACCGACCTCGCTGATTTTGCCGGCCCCGCCGGCTCTGCCAACGTTGGCGCTTCTGGCCCTGTTTGGCCTTGCCATCGCCTCAGGCCTGCTGATTGCGATCGGCGCGTTGCCCATCCTGTTCCTCCTGCTTGGTGCAGTTGCTGGTCTTGGCGCGTTGTTCCTGCCACTCGAGTCGCTGATTTGGATGTTATTGATCCTCACCTTTTTCATCCAGGGGCCATTGGCGAGCGCTTTATTGTCACCAGTCGTCGCATGGATCCCATATGGCTTAGCCGTTCTGGTCTTTGTGCGCTCATTGTTAGAACGCCTGAGAATCGCCAAGCCCTTAGCTCAGCCTGAAGAGCGCGCAGGGAATTCCGGTGCCATTCCAATTTTATTGATGATTTACGTGGCGATCATACTGATTTCTGCATTGATCAACCAATCGCCATGGGTCCAATTCGCCGTTGGTCTAAAGACTTACCTTCCATTTTGGGCGGTCACGTTTGCGCTGCTCGTTAACCGGTGGAGCGTCGAACAACTGGACCGGCTCTGGCGCTGGATTCCCTGGGGCCTCGCGCTGCAACTTCCAATTGTTTTATATCAAGTTTTCGTAATCGTCCCGCAACGTCAGCAACGCGGTGATGAGACCGCGTTTGATGCGGTTGTCGGCACATTCGGCGGTGATGGTGGCGGCAACAGCAGTTTTCTGATTCTTTACGGCATCGCCGCATCCGTCCTGGCGGTTTCTCGCGCGCAGTTCAAGTTGGGGGGGTGGGGGGTAGCGATCCTGACGATTGTGTTTTCAATTGCCCTGACCTTGGCTGGTGAAGTGAAAGCGGCATTTTTCTGGGTGCCGATCGCGGTCGGAGTGGGTTTTCATGACCATCTGATCCGCCGACCCGGATTTTTGATCGGCGTGATCGGTGGGCTCGCTGCATTCGTTGTTGGGACTGCCATGGTCTATGAAGCGATCCACTGGACCAGTCGGGGCGCTGAACATGTGCCCATTGAGATACGGATTGAGCGGGCATCCCGGTATTTTTTTAATCCATCCGAAATGAATTACGAAACCGGTGAGATCAGTCGGGGGGCCTCCCTTGCACTCTGGGTTGAGGATCAGTACTCCGACTGGCCGACCCGACTGATCGGGTTCGGTCCCGCGGCCTCTCGGGCCAAGAGCGTTGTCGCGGTCGGTGTTGTTGCGCAGCGGTTTGCGCCGCTCGCCATTGCCGCGACGACCTTGTCGATGCTGCTCTGGGATGCCGGCGTCATCGGTGCCCTTTTATTTGCCGGATTGATCGTGGTGACGTTGGTCTATGCCATGCGTCTGATTCGCGATCCAAGCTTGTCCGCAACCCACCGGGCATCGGCACGGATGGTCGCGAGTCTTTTGGCTGTTTTTGTCACGATGCTCTTTTACGACCGCGCCCTCGTCGATGAGCCTTGTACGCAGTTGCTGCTGGCCCTGTTGATCGGTTACGTCGGCTGGCTTCGAACCCATCGCCCTCCCCCCTAAGTCACGATGATTGGGTTTGCGGTAATCCGGGTGCTGACCGGACTCCTGGGCCTTTTCGTTCCGATCGTTCTGGCCCGAAATATGGCGCTCACGGCCTATGCCGACTATGCGTTGCTGTTGTCGATGGTGATGTTGGTGATCGTCGCCGGCTCACTCGGCTACGACCGCGGGGCATTCCGATTTGTTCCGCCCCTGTACGCTGCTGGCCATGTCTTGTCAGCCCTTCAACTCGGGGCCGAGTTGATTCTGATGCGCTTGGTGGCTTCCATCGTCCTTGCGACCGGCGTTACGTGCGTCGCGCTTGAGGTGGCCTTTGTTGGTGCTCCGATTGCCGCCATTTCGGCGTCACTCTTCGTGACGATGGTTGCCGTTGTTGCAACCACAGAGGGGCTCACCGTCATCGCCTCGGCCTTTGCGTTGCACCGCACAGTCGCCGCAATCGGATTGTTGATCTTGTTGGTCAGAAGCTGTGCATTTGCGGGCCACTTGTGGATCGGCGAGGAGGCTTTGACGCTTGAATACGTCATCCGCGTCACCCTCTGGACGGAATCGCTGCAGGCCTTGCTGGTGGTATTTGCCGTGCTGCAGTTACTGGGCCGGCAGATGGTCCAACGCAATCAGGTCCTTCAACCTCGATCCGTTACAGACCGGAGAGCAATCCTGAAGTGCTGCCTATCCGCTTGGGGGGCCTATCTCACCTCGATACCAACGCAGGGGCCAGCTCTTCGTTTGCTTGTCGGAGTCTTCGCAGATACCGCAAGCTTGGCCGCGTTTGCCTTTTTTCAACAACTCGTCGATCGCGGAAAAGCATTCTTACCGCTTCAACTGGTGTTGCCCAATATTGAAACCAGCCTTTCGGCCCGCCGACTGAACCACGTGCGCGCAGACGCAGCAGTTCTAGGGGCGCTCACGGTCATGGCTAGGGTCAATTTGTTCGTCCTCTGTGTGGCTCTTGTTGTCTTAATTGCGGCTGGGGCGGAGATCGAACACCTCTTGACTAAAGATCGATTTGGACAACATCTTTTGATCGCAGCGCTACTGGTCGGGCAATTGATGCTTTTCAGCATTGAATCCGCGCTCTGGAGCGCCTACAACGCGGCAGGCGACGCGATGCTGTTGAACCGCGCGAGCATGATTTCCTCACTCGTCGCCGTGCCAATCGTCATCGCAGCCGGTGCCTTCGCTGGTGCAGTGGGGGTCGCGGCGGTCGCAGGTGTCCGAGTCGTCATTTTGGCCTCGATGCTTCTCAAGCTCGAAGGAGGCGAGCCCGCACGATGTTTGCTCACGTGTCCTTTGGGCATTCGCTCACTCTCAGTGGCCTTGTTGTCCCTTGGGTTCACGTTCTGGGCGGTCCTTGGGTTGCAAACCGCTGGAGGTAGCGGCTTTTCGAGTTTGTTTTTGGCCCTGATCGTCTTCGGCAGTTCGGCTGGGCTGTTGCGGTTCGTCAAATTGAGTGAAATCTCGACAGTCGCGCGCCTCGTCAATGCGGTTCGTTAAATAGAGGTGCTGATGAATGAAAGGCCACTCGCGATTGTTCCTGTCTGGTTCTACGATGATCAGACCGGCTATCAGGACTTTCGCCAGCGAATTGGTTCGTTGGCTTCTCGATGGCGGGTCATCGTTGTCGTTCGGGACATTCGATTTCTACGCGAACTTGAGGACCTTTCAGTCTCGGTCGAGGTGTTGCCTTCCCCCGGCGGTTCTCGAATGCAAATGTGGTGGTGGTGCCTGCGGCTTATCCCCTGGATTGCCAAACGCAACCCCGATCTCGTCTTCCTTCTCGGCAGTCAAATGGCCCCCGTCCGATTGGGTTTGCCAGCCTCGTTTCCAACGGTTCTCTACTGGAATGTCCACCCATCCCAGCTGTTCGATCTCCATGCCCCGACACGTTTAGCGCGCTGGTTCAATATCGCATTGACCCGACTCTCCTACCTTGCAGCCGCACGCGCTTCGGTCGTACTCCCGATTGGTGCGCGGCTCCGCGAGGATTTGCTTGCGCACGGCGTGCATCCTCTGCGGGCCGTGACGGTTCCATTAGGGGTTTCCGAAAATCACTCGATGCCCCGGAAGCCGTCGCCTCGCGAGCATCTTCCTGGTGAAGCGCTTCGCCTGATCATCGCGGGCTCGATCAACGCCGAGCGAGGCCGCGACGTCATGTTTGACGGAATCGCCCTCCTCAAAAGCCAGTCCCTTTCTGTTCATCTCACCCTGATTGGTGCAACCGGCCCTCAACTCGAAGAGTGCCGCTTACGGGTCCAGAGACTCGGGATTGAAGACCAGGTCACCCTAATAGGCCGGCTTCCTGGCCAGGAGATCCCTGCATTGCTTGCTAAGGCACATATCGGTTTGAGCTTGGTGGCCGAACGCCCCTGGAATACCTTCAATCCGCCGACCAAAATTCACGAATACATGGTCAACGGGCTTCCGGTGATTGTGTCCAATAACGCCTGCCATCGAGACCTGCTCTCTGAAGGGGGGGCAGGCTGGTTTTGCGAGTTCGACGCCGAGGACTTCGCCCGCTCGATTCGAGAGCGCCTCGCCAACCCCGCTGAACTTGAAGTTGCCTCAAAGCTGGCCTATCAGGAGGGGATTAAGGCGCTTTGGTCGAAGCTTGAACCCGACTTTATTGCCCTGTGCCGTGCCGCCCGCAACTGGAATCCATCGCCTGCGGCAGGCTGACCTCGGGAGTCTCCCGGTTGTGACAGACCAGCGCTCGCACTACCGAAAAGAGCTGGATGGCCTAAGGGCACTGGCCATTCTTCCGGTGATTCTGTTCCATGCCGGCTTCAAGGAGTTTAGCGGCGGGTTTGTGGGCGTCGACGTGTTCTTCGTCATCAGTGGCTATCTCATCACCGCGGCGATCCTGGCAGAGAAGAATGCGGGGACGTTCACCCTGGCGCGATTCTATGAACGGCGCGCTCGAAGACTACTTCCTGCGCTAATACTTGTTCTATTAGTCAGTATCCCGTTAGCCTGGATCAGCCTGCTCCCAGCGGACTTCAAGAACTTTTCATTGAGCCTGATCGCCGTCACGCTCTTCGCATCGAACTTCCTCTTTTGGCATTGGAGCGGCTACTTCGATAGCGCTTCCGAACTGAAGCCGCTGTTACACACCTGGAGTCTTGGGGTCGAGGCTCAGTACTACCTGCTGTTCCCCCTATTTTTTCTCGCGGTCTGGAAATTTGGTCGCCGGTGGACCCTCGTATCGCTCATCATGCTGGGGCTAGCAAGTCTGCTGATGGCGCAATGGACCTCCGTTGATAAACCATTTTTTACCTTCTTCCTCTTGCCAACTCGCGGGTTTGAGCTATTAATCGGCGCTTGTGTTGCGCTCCATTTGGCGCAAAACCCAGTAGGCGTATCGCAACAGTCCGTCAACCCGAGCCGCGACCGCGCTTATTCAATTGCAGAGATTCGAGATGAAATGATCCCGGGGTTGGGGGTGGCAATGGTGGTTCTGCCAATTTTTATCTTTGACCGTCAAACCCCATTCCCCAGTATCTATACCCTGGTCCCAACCCTTGGTACAGCCATTCTGATTGCGTTTGCCACCCAGAAGGTATTCGTCGGCCGCCTGCTATCCACTCCCCCCTTCGTCGGGATTGGGCTCATTAGTTATAGCGCCTATCTTTGGCACCAACCACTTTTTGCTTTCGCCCGGCAGCGCAGTGCAGAAAGACCCGAGCCAATCACTCTGGCCATGTTGTCAGTCGTTGTCATGGCCATCGCGTACTTTAGTTGGCGATTTGTCGAGAAGCCTTTTCGAAGCGAAAAAATAATTTCCGGCGCAAAAATCTGGTCATGGGGACTAGGCGGAAGTCTTGTTCTGATTGTTCTAGGTACGCTCGGCTTCGTGAGTGATGGATTTCCAGACCGATTTGGCACCGATGATCGGCCGCTTGCCAGCCTGGATACGATCCAGATGTCTCGATACACCGATCGACTTTTTCTCGCTGCGTTGGATCAACCGTTTGACGACTCAAAAAGAAAGAAGGTCCTGATCGTAGGTGATAGCTTTGCAAAAGATCTCGTCAATGTGATCAACGAAACTGGGATGTTGAGCGGCCTCCAGGTCTCGACCCATTTCATTTCGAGTGATTGTGGAAATCTGTACCTTCATCGGAGTTTCACGGCCTCCATCCAGTCATCAAGACGGGTAGCATGCGAGCGCACTGGGTGGTATGAGCACGAAAAACTAAAGCGCCAACTGAATGAAGCCGACGAAATTTGGCTGTCTTCCGCCTGGAGTCCCTGGGTCGCGGCGATGTTGCCCGAGAGCACTCGAAATCTCCGGGCAGAGTTTAATAAGCCGGTTCTCATCTTCGGTTCTAAGAATCTGGGACAGGTGACCGCGAGGACTTTGCTCAATCTTCCGGTTAAGGCTCGATTCGATATAGCCAATTTAATTCGGAGCGATGTCGTCGCAGTGAATCACCAAATGCGAGCGACCTTTTCCTCCGAGGAGTTTATTGACGTCAGCGCATTACTTTGCGCGAACGAACTGACCTGCCGCCTTTTTGATCAAAGCGGTTCTCTACTTTCCTACGATGGTGCGCATTTGACTCCCGAAGGTGCCAAACATTTGGGTGCGCAATTGATGAAACAGCCGCGATTCCGTGGCCTCTACCTCGCCAACTAACCGGTAATCCATCGGGGAACGGTACTTGCGTTTGCTGTCTGTCAATTCATTGAATAGGCGGCGCATGTGAGTGGTAGAGATCTTAATATCCAAGTCAAGGTCCTGCACGTCATCAAGACGCTAGGGCTAGGTGGCGCAGAGACCAACCTCCTTAATCTCGTTCGATCGCTGGATTCAGCGAAAGTTCAATGTCATGTCGGGTATTCAGGTTTCGGCCAGCTTCGGGAGCAATTCCGCTCATCGGGGAGCGCGCTTACCCAATATGCTCAGGATGAACACCGAATCAAGAGCCTAACGACGTTTGGCATTGTTCGCCGTTTGGTGCGCTACATTCGCCAACATCAAATTGATATTGTTCACACCCACAATTTTAGCGCCCATGTGTGGGGTTTGCTGGCGGCCAGAATTACTCAGACCCCGGTGATTGAGCACGTTCATGATCAGCGATACACACCGCGCGCTGAACTCATTCGCGGTTTCGGCTCGATTGCTCAATACCGCTATGCGCGCTTCTTTCGAAACCAGGCGGATCGCGTCGTTGTCCTGACGCGCAGGTCGGCCGAGGATGTCATTCGTCAGCGCATGGCTGCGCCGGAACGCGTAGTCGTTTTGCGCAATGGCATCCCTCTCTCCGATCGAATCACGAAGGGGAGGGGCGCAATTCGCCAAGAGCTGGGGATCCCCTCGAACGCGATCGTGATCCTAACCTGTGCTCGGATCGAGCCGGCAAAGAACATCCAGCTTATTCTTCGAATTGCGGCCGCTGTTAAGAGGGCTGTGCCCTCTCTGGTATTCGTCATCGCCGGGAGTGGTAGTCACCTCGAGGCCTATCGCCATCAATGCAGAAACGAGGGACTGGAATCGCTGGTCCGCCTAATTGGTTACCGTGCGGATATCGAATCTTTGATGGCGGCATCCGAAATATTTCTACTGCCGTCATTTTTGGAGTTGCATTCCATCGCGGTACTCGAAGCACTGAGGATGCAATTGCCAGTCGTTATTTCGAGTCAGGTCGGATGTAACGACGAAATGATCAAGTCAGGGTGGAATGGATATCTATGTGACCCCTATGAAGATTACCAATGGGTTACGACGTTGACCGATTTGGCCAATAGTGCGGAGTCTCGCGATCGGGTCGGACGAAATGGGCAGGCCACGTGCCACAATCAATTTGACATTCGATCGACCGCGGCGCAATTCGAAGAACTGTATTTAGAACTGGCTCTCGGCGTCGAAAGGATAAAATCGTGAGACTACGAGGTCGCGACATCATTTGCTTTGCGGGTGAGGACTGGTGGTTTCATAATCCGCACTCTAATCTCCATCTCATGCGGGAGTTCGCGAAGGACAATCGCGTCCTATTTGTCAATTCGCCTGGTATTCGATTTCCAAGCTTCCGAGATGGCCGGTTTGCTTGGAAAAGGGTGTTGGGGAAACTCAAGAGTCTTGCAAAATCTACCCAATTGGCTGAGCGTAATCTTTGGGTGATGACGCCATTCGCAATTCCGATGATTTCAGGATGCGGGCGCCTGATTTCTTGGATCAATGAACGACTTCTCTTATGGCAAATCAAACGGGCGATGAGCGGTCTGGGTCTTCAGACCCCGATCCTTTGGGTTACGGTCGTTGTTGCGAATGCGGTTGCGTTACGCCTAAGGCGAGAGCTTGGTTGTTATCTCGTCTATTATTGTGTCGATAACATCACTGTCTTCCCTGGTGTTGATTCTGCTTATCTGGCAACCCTTGAAGAAGATCTCCATCGAGGTGCAGACATCGCGTTTTTTGTTAATCATGCTTTATTGGTGCATTACCAGGGCAGAAACGAAAATACGTTTTATGTGGGGCATGGTGTGGATTTTGAGCACTTCTCGCGTGTTCACACGGACTCCTTGCCAGTGCCCGGTGACATGGTCTCAATCGTTAGAGCCTCGCAGGGCCGAATCGCTGGGTATATGGGTGAGATTAATGGAATGGACGCTGATCTAATCGCATATCTTGCCAACGAAAACCCTTCGGTGTCGTTTGTATTTATTGGTACGTCCTATGAGGATATTTCGGTTCTTCAGGCATTACCGAACGTCTTTTTCTTGGGGCAAAAGGCGTACCAAGATTTGCCGGCTTATCTCTCATGTTTTGCTGTTTGCTGTCTTTATTACAAGACAAATTTGGAGTTTAACAAGTATAGGAATCCGAAAAAGCTCCTTGAGTATTTGGCAACCGGGAGGCCTGTTGTATCCGTCGATATACCCGAGGTTTCGTATTTTGGGGGGGCAATCGCGATTGCGAAGACGTTTGCGGAGTATGGTCAACTTCTTCGGTGCGCATTATCCGAGGATTCTGCGCTCAAACGGTCGGAACGGGTCAACTTCGCGGCGAGTCAGACATGGGAAAAGATCGCAGCGAGTATTGTGGATCGATTTCCACTTCGGCTCTTTGGTACCGGAACTGAACGTCCTAGCGAGAATATGCACGCTCCCGGGCTTAGACGAGAAACAGTGACGAGAATTGGAGCGCCGTGATGCGCGTTGTCGTGCTTGGACTTCGTGGTATCCCCAATGTTCAAGGCGGGGTAGAGACCCACTGCCAGCATTTATTTACCAAGATTGCCGCGCAAGGTCATGAGGTGACGGTTGTTTGTCGTCGGCCTTATGTGAATGCCGACTTGAGTTGTGGACCGGTCAAGCTATTCCTATCTCGTTGCCCACGGCAACAGAATTTGGAGGGGATTTTTCATACTTTTATTGGGGTCTTTCATGCTTGGCGGTTCAGGCCGGACATTTTGCATATCCATGCAATCGGCCCCTCGTTATTTGTACCTCTCGCGCGCCTGCTAGGTATGCGAGTGGTCTGTACTAACCACGGTCCTGATTATGAGCGAGGCCGTTGGGGCCGCCTAGCCAGATCGGTCTTACGCGTTGGCGAACGGTTTGGTAGTCGTTTTGCTCATGCCGTGATTGCAATTTCTCCCGCGATCGCGGATCGCCTGACGGCGAGGCATGACTGTGAGGTTGACGTCATTCCAAACGGCGTTGTCCTGCAACATCGGCGTACGGCAAAGACTGCGCTCGCGGGGTCTGGTCTGCAGAGTGGCAAATTTATCCTGACAGTTGCGCGTCTGGTACCGGAGAAAGGATTGGACGACCTAATGGACGCTTTCCAATTGGCTTCTCTTCCCGCAGATTGGAAACTCGTGATCGTCGGTGGCGCTGATCATTCCAATCAATACAGTCGCCACCTTGTGACGCGGGGCAGCACGATCGCGGGCGTGGTCATGACGGGGCGGCTTCATGGCGAACCGCTGGCAGAGCTTTATAGCCATGCTGGGATGTTCGTTTTGTCATCGCACCACGAAGGGCTACCGATCGTACTTCTTGAGGCGATGAGCTATGGTTTGTCGGTTCTTGCGAGTGACATTCCGGCCCACCGCTGCCTAAATCTTCCGGAGGCCCGCCTGTTTCGGATGGGCGATCCAGTTTCCGCAGCTCAAAAGATGACTTACTTCGCGGCTCATCCCCAAACCGCTGAGGCTGAAGTTGAGCAAATCAATCGTGTGGGCGAGATGTTCGATTGGGATTCGATCGCCAAGAAGACACTCGACGTTTATGGACGGGTATTGAGGCCGTAATCATGTGGAAGAAATTGGAGCTTGTCCCAGGGGAATCCATTCAGAATGTCGTACGACTGTGTCTTTCCAAATAGAGCGGGATACGGATCCGGTAGCCCGGCCGCGGTGTAAGAGCGTGGGTTTTGCGAGCGAAGCGTAATCGCGCCACCCTTATCCCAAACGACGAACCCATACTTCTGAGCAGCCTTTGCGATTGTCTTACCAACGGGATGCATCGGCAGTTTGTCGACATTAATCGTCGGGTCGAGTCTAAATCGGAGCCCCTCCGGAATTCGGTTTTCGATCTTTTTGGGGTTGTAGCCGTCAGAGCGCTTCGCCGGCCAGGAAAAGTTGGAATACGTCTCTGTTTCCACGAGGGTGATGCCGATGACGTGGCGGATTTCACCTCGGCGCAACTCTTCAGCGGTGACTTGTCCGCCTAAGAAAGGCAATCCGGTCGCTGTTGTTCCATAGATTCCTGGCCACCGACCGTCACTCAGGGACGCCTTTTTGAACTGTCCGCCCCAGCAGGCCTCCCACTGTCCCCCGGCCTTTCGCATGCGCCAGAATTCCCAGATCGAATCCGTTGAGGGCTGGTAGACCGTTAATTCACTATCGCTTCCCGCGGCGGGAATCGCATAGGGAGGTAGCGGAACCGCTGACCACTGTTCGGCCAGCGAACGGTCTAAGCCAAACTGCGGAAAGCAGGCCCATTGAGCAACACGAACGGTCGGCTGGTCGCGAGGGACGACATAGACTGGACTGGCATATGCCGTTAAATTGATGGACACGGTCCCATA
>Ga0114980_10002386_pt1 | contig 13259 bp, 9 predicted proteins | sample S_140806_EF_Meta_FD_87018 | JGI IMG/M metagenome (GOLD analysis project Ga0114980, IMG submission 87018) | Freshwater microbial communities from Lake Simoncouche, Canada to study carbon cycling - S_140806_EF_MetaG | ecosystem: Environmental > Aquatic > Freshwater > Lake | place: Lake...
AGCGCGGGCGGCGCGAATGAAGGCGGGCAGGTCCAGTTTGCCGGCGCGGAACTGGGTCTGGTAGCTGAGGGAGAGGCAGCTGAGGCGCATCATAAAGAGAATCTCCTGCGGGTAGGGTCAGGCGAAGGGCCAGACGCGTTCGATGGTTTTTGAGAGCATCCAGTGTTTGTCGTCCTCGTTGAGGAACTTCATTTCGTCGCGGACGACGGCGAGGGTTTGCGGGTAGGTGGCGTGGGGGAGGGAGACGGGCCAGTCGGTGCCCCACATGAGGCGCTGGGGGCCGAAGGCGGCGTGGAGGCGTTTGACGTGCTCCTGGGCGTCCATCCAGGGATAGGCCTGGCGAGAGAGGCTCCAGGTGTGGGAGACCTTGACGAAGAGCTTGGGGTGGCGCTTGAGGGCGATTAATTTCTCGAGTTCGGCGGGCTGATCGACGGGGCAATCGGCCATGTGGTCGATGACGATGGTGAGGTCCGGGAACTGATCGATGAGAGCGCCGATGTCGGGCATTCGGGAGATGGGGGCGAGGATGTTCATGGGCACCCGAAGCTGTTCGCAGTGCTTCCAGAGGGGCTTCATGAGGGGGCCGCGGATCCAGTCGCCGGAGGCGTTGGCGGCGGGGCTGAGGCGGACGCCGCGGAGGCCGGCCTGGGTGAGTTCGGAGAGGTGTTCGGGGGCGTCGGGGTTTTCGGGGTTGACGCGGCAGACGCCCTGGAAGTATTGGGGATACTTCCTGAGGACGTGGAGCAGATACGAGTTATCGAACATGTAGTGGCGGACCTGGATGATGACGGTCTTGGCCACGCCGTTGGCGCGCATCAGGTCGATGAGCATTTCGGGGGTTTTGTCGTCGGTGGGGTGCGTGGGGTTGCCTTTCCAGAAGGGGAAGCGCGGGTCCCGTTCGTAGACGTGGACGTGGGGGTCGAGGATACGGTAGGAGGGAGCAGGCATGGCGGTAGTGGCTCCGGCGAGGAGAGCTCGTCGTGTCATGTACGGACCGCATCATATCTCAGGCGGGGAGGTCTCAGCCGGGAAGTCGCGATAGGATGTCGGGATGGATCGCAGGAACTTCTTTGGAACCAGCCTGTCGGCGGGGCTGATGCAGACGACGACCGAGCCGGAGATCGGCCGGGAGTATGAGTCCGGGGGCGGAGCGTCGACCTCCTACCAGTTGCCGGTAACGGTAGAGCGGCGGCAGAGCGGGCAGCCGCATAAGGGGAAGGTGTTGGCGGCGATTCAGCCGCACTGCGACGATATTCCGATCTACGCCGGCGGGCTCGTTTTGAAGCTCATCGACGAAGGCTACACGGGCTATCTGATCACGCTGTCGAACGACTCGATGGCGGGCACGGGACCGACCATCGGCGACATTGTCTACAAGAACGAGCAGGATACTTACGAGGTGGGGCGGCGGCTCAAGTGCAAGGAGTCGTTTTTCCTTAACTACCCGAACCACAATATGGACGCCTGGCCGCTGGTGGAGATTCGGGCGCGGCTGATCTTTCTGTTCCGCGTGCTGAAGGTGGACACGGTGATTGTTTATGACCCTTCCGGCCTCTACGAACGGAACCCGGACCATACGGTGACGGCGAAGGCGGTGGAATCGGCTTTTTGGATGGCGTCGAGCCGGTGGGACTACCCGGAGCATTTCAAGGCCGGGCTGACGCCGCACGGGCCGAATGATGCTTACTACTTCTCGCGCGGACCGCAGATTGTGAACCGCGTCGTGGATATCACCGACTTCATGGACGGCAAGGTGCACGCCAATCTGGCGAACGTGACGCAGGGGCCGGCCGGCAACCAGGGGGCGATGCTGAAGGCGCGGCTGGCGGCGCAGGGCAAGCGGCTGCCGCTGCTCGGCAACGACGATGAGACGGCGAACCGGCAGTATACGCGGCACTTTGCGCTGTCGCGGGACCGGGTGCGGGGCAAGGCGCACGGGGTGCGGTACGCCGAGTATTACCACTATGTCGGGCGGGATGAGAGCCCGGTAGAGGATTACGTTTCTAAGAACGCGGTGCCGCTGTAGATCAAGTATAGTAGGGCTTTCCCATGGGAGAGCCCTCGATGACCGCCGAACAAATCGCGGCCCTGCGCCGCAAAGTCGCCTGGCGGATTCTGCCGCTGGTCATCCTGCTCTACCTGGTCGCGTATCTTGACCGCGCCAACGTTGGCTTCGCCAAGTTACGCATGGGGCAGGATCTCGGCTTTTCCGAAGAGACCTTCGGCCTGGGCATTGGTCTGTTCTTCATCGGCTATCTGCTGCTCGAAGTTCCCGGGGCGCTGCTGGTGGAGCACTGGAGCGCCCGGAAATGGTTCTCGCGCATTCTGCTGACCTGGGCGTGATTTCGGCGGGAACGGCGTTTGTCGAGACGCCGGGGCAGTTCAACGCGGCGCGGTTTCTGCTCGGCGTGGCCGAGGCGGGCTTCTTTCCGGGCATCATTGTCTACTTCACGCACTGGTTTCCGGCCGCGCTGCGGGGGCGGGCGCTTTCCGGGTTGATTGTGGCGGTGCCGGTGAGTCTGGCGGTGGGGGCGCCGCTGTCCGGCCTGCTGCTCGATGTGACGTGGATGGGGATGGCGGGTTGGCAGTGGCTCTTTCTTCTCGAAGGGCTGCCGGCGGTGGTGTTGGGGGTGGTGACGCTCGTCTACCTGACGGACCGCCCGCGCGACGCCCGCTGGCTAACGGCGGCCGAACGCGAGTTTCTCGAAGCGGAGCTGGCCGCCGAGGCGCGGGCCAAAAGCGAGGTCGCCCAGCCGACGTTGGGGCAGACGCTGCGGATGCGCGAGGTGTGGCTGCTGGCGGGCGGGATCTTCGCGGCGAACACGGGGGGCTACGCGATGGGTTTCTGGCTGCCGACGACGGTGAAGAGTTTGTCGGGCGGGTCGGACCAGGCGTCGCTGGCTTACACGGGGCTGTATCATTTGTGCGGCTTGGCGGGGGTGATTGTGTCGGGGCGCGTGTCGGACCGGACGGGGCAGCACAAATGGTATTGCGCGGGGGCGATGCTGGCGACGGCGTTGTTTCTGGCCGGGTCGGCGCAACCGGAGCAGACGTTTGGGGTGGTGATGGTTTGGCTGTGCCTGACGGGATTCTGGGCCGTCTCCTGGCCGGCGCCGTTCTGGGCGCTGCCAACGCTATCGCTGACGGCGACGGCGGCGGCGGCGAGTATTGGTTTGATTAACATGCTGGCCAACCTGGCCGGCTACTGCGGGAACCACCTGATGGGGTACATGCGGCAGCAGGGAGCGAGCGACCGGCAGTGTCTGCTGTTTCTGGCCGCCTGCTACGGCCTGGGTGGCATTATCATCAGTCTTGTAAGGACAAAACGCCAATCCTATGATCTTAGAAATGTTTGATCTCACCGGACGGGTAGCCGTCGTCTCGGGCGCGGCGCAGGGCATGGGCCGCGCGATGGCGATCGCGCTGGCCGGGGCCGGGGCCGACCTGCTGCTGGTGGACCGGAATCGCGAGGGAGCGGCGGCCACGGCGGCTACGATCCGCGAGGGCGGGCGCCGGGCCGAGGTGGCCGCGGCCGATGTGTCACGCCCGGAGGAGGTGCGCGAGATCTTCCGGCGCGTGGACAGCGACTTTGGCCGGATCGACTTTTTGGGCAACGTAGCGGGGGAATCCATCATGGGCCCGCCGGAGGATCTGGTGCTCGAGGATGTCGAGCAGGTGCTGCGCAATCTGGTGGTGGGGCGCTTCTGCGCCTGTCAGGAGGCCGGGCGGCGGATGCTGGCGGCCGGGCGCGGGAGCATTGTGAACATTGGTTCGCTGGCGAGCATCACGGCGCTGGGCCGGGGCCACGTGGCCTACAGCATGGCCATGGGCGCCGTGGCGCAGATGACGCGGGAGTTGAGCACGGAGTGGGCGGGGCGCGGGGTCCGCGTGAACGCGATTCTGCCGGCGCAGGTGGTGAACCCGGGGCTCGAGGAGCGGATGGCGGCTTCGCCGGCGCTGCGGGACCGGTTCCTGAGCGGGATTCCCGCCGGGAGGATGGGCCGGCCGGAGGACATTCAAGGATTAGCCGTGTTTCTGGCTTCCGATGCGTCGAGCTGGATTACCGGCGCGCTGATTCCGATGGACGGCGGGAACCTGGCGATGAACGGTGGTGGTTCCGTGGGACCGAGGAGAGCAGAGTAGATGAGTACGGCGAAGCTTTATCGCGCGATGCAGTTGATCCGGGTGGCCGAGGAGCAGTTGGCGCGCTGCTACGCGCGGCAGCTGATTCACGGGGCCTGCCATACGTACGTGGGCCAGGAGGCGATTGCGGCGGGCGTGTGCCTGCATTTGCGCGCGGACGATGCGGTGTTCAGCACGCACCGGGGCCACGGGCACGCCCTGGCCAAGGGCCTGCCGGTGGAGGAGCTGTTCGCCGAGCTGTTCGGCCGGGCGACCGGCTGCAGCCGGGGGCGGGGCGGGTCGATGCACCTGTTTGCGCCGGAGATCGGCCTGATGAGGACGAGCGGCATTGTGGGCCCGAGCATTCTGCAGGCGACCGGCGCCGGCTACGCCTTCCGGCTGGCGAAGACGGACCGCGTGGGCGTGGCCTTCTTCGGCGACGGGGCGACCAACAACGGCGCCTTCCACGAGGGGCTGAACCTGGCGTCGATCTGGAAGCTGCCGGTGCTGTTCGTTTGCGAGAACAATCAGTTTGCCACGGAGGTGCCGTTTCATTCCGCGGCGGGCAATCCGGACGTGGCGGCGCGGGCGCTCGGCTACGGGATGCCGGGGGTGCAGGTGGACGGCAACGACGCCTGGGCGGTGGCCGAGGCGGCGCGCGAGGCCGTCGAACGCGCGCGGGCCGGGCAGGGGCCGACGCTGATTGAGTGTTTAACCTACCGGACGCGGCCGCATTCGGAGGGCATGGGCGACTATACCTATCGCACGCGCGAAGAGGTGGAGGAGTGGCGGCGGCGCTGCCCGATTCAGCGGCTGCGGGCGGCGCACCCGGAGCAGGCGGCCGAGTTTGACGCGATTGACGAGGAGGTGGCCGCCAGCGTCGCCGCCGCGAGCAAGGCGGCCGAAGCGGCGCCGTGGCCCACGGCCGAGGACGCGACCACGCACGTCTACGCCCCGGCGCGGGTAGTGCGCGAGCCGGAGGGCGGCCCGGGCAGCGGCCGGGAGATCTCGCTGGTGGCGGCGACGCTCGAAGCGCTCGATGAGCAGATGCGGGACGACGAATCGATCTTCGTGCTCGGCGAAGGCATCGGGGTGCGGGGCGGCAACTTCGGCACGACGGCGGGCCTGTTTGCCAAGTACGGGGCCGAACGGCTGCGCGATACGCCGATTGCCGAGCGGGGCTTCACGGGCCTGGCGTGCGGGGCGGCGATGGTGGGCGGCCGGCCGGTGGTGGACTTCATGTTCATCGACTTTCTGAACGATGCGTTTGGCGAGATAGTGAACCAGATTGCGAAGATGCAGTACATGAGCAGCGGGCGGCTGCAGATGCCGGTGCTGCTGCGGGGCTGCATCGGCATTGGCCATGCGGCGGCGACGCACCATTCGGGCAGCTACTACTCGCTGTACAGCCACATTCCGGGGCTGCGCGTGGTGGTGCCCTCTTCGCCCTACGATGCCAAAGGGCTGTTCACGCACGCCCTGCGCGGCCAGGACCCGGTGCTGTTTTTGGAGCCGCGGGAGCTGATGGCCGTGAAGGGTCCAGTGCCGGCGGCGAGCTACGAGATTCCGTTTGGCGTGGCGCGGGTGGTGCGGGCCGGCGGGCAGTTGACGGTGGTGGCCGTGGGGGCGATGGTGCCGAAGGCGGTGGCGGCGGCCGGGGAGCTGGCTGGCGAAGGGCTGTCGGTTGAGGTGATTGACCCGCGGACGATTGCGCCGCTTGATGTGGAAACGATTCTGGCCTCGGTTGCAAAGACCGGGCGGCTGCTGATTGCCGAAGAGACGTTCGCGCAATGCAACCTGGGCGCGGAGATTGCGGCGCAGGTGGCGAGCCGGGGCTTTGACTTTCTCGATGCGCCGATTCGGCGGGTGACGGGCGCCGCGGCGCCGACGCCATACAGTCCGCCGCTCGAAGCGGCGGTGGTGCCGAGCCAGGCCGCGCTGGCCGAAGCGATGCGGCAGTTGATCCGGGAGAGATAAGCGATGGCGATCGAGATCAACGTACCGCGCCTCGGCTGGTCGTCCGAGGATGGCATCTTCGCCGGCTGGCTGAAGCAGGCCGGCGACCGGGTGGTGAGCGGCGAACCGCTGTTTGCGCTCGAAAGCGATAAGGTGACGATGGAGGTGGAGGCGCTCGACAGCGGGATTCTGTGGCCGCTCGAGGGCGGGCCGGCGCCGGGGGCGGTGGTGGTGGTGGGGCAGGTGATCGGTTATCTAGCGGCCGAGGGGGAGCAGGTGGCAGCGATCGAGAGCGCCGCGGCCGGCGCAGGGCTAGCGGCCGCTGTCCGGCCGACGCCGGCGAGTCCGCGGGCAAGGGCGCGGGCTAAGAGCCTGGGCATCGAGATCGCCGCAGTGGCGCCTGCCCCAGGGGGCCGGCGGATTGTGGAAGAGGATGTGCTGCGGGCGGCGGCGGCGATGCCACAGCCAGCGGCCGCCCCGGTGGCCCCGGCACCAGCCCCGGCGGCGGCGCGAGGCCGCCGCGTGATTGCCGCGCGCCTCGAAGAGAGCTTCCGGACGCCGCATTTTTATGTGCAGGCCGAGGTGAACGCGACCGCACTGGCCCGGCTGCGCGAAGAGCTGCTGCCGGTGTTGCTCGAGCGGGACGGCGTGCGCCTATCCTTCAACGACCTGCTGATCAAAGCGGCGGCGCAGGCCTTGCGCGCACGGCCGGAGGTAAACCGCTTCTGGCGCGACGGCGAGAGCGTCCCTTGGGAGACGGCCCACATCGGCCTGGCGGTGCAGACCGAAGAGAGCCTGCTGGTGCCCGTGATCCGGGACGCGGACCAGCTAGGGGTGGGCGCGATCGCCCGCGCCCGGCAGGCGCTCGTCGACAAGAGCCAGGCCGGACGGCTGCAGGCGGGCGACTGCGAAGGGGCGAGCCTGACGATTTCGAACCTGGGTGCGTTTGGCGTGGACCGCTTCCAGGCCATTCTCAATCCGCCGCAGAGCCTGATCATCGCTGCGGGGCGCATGGCCAAGCGGCCCGTGGTGGAGGGCGATGCGGTGGTGGCGCGTCTGACGCTGCCGCTGTCGGTTTCCGTCGATCACCGGGTGATTGACGGGGTGGCGGCGGCGCGGTTTCTCGAATCGGTCGTACAGGGGCTGGAGGCGCCGCTGCGGCTGCTGCTTTAGGCCAGGATTTCGTTGACGACGCGGGCCGGGAACTCGTCGGTGATCCGTTCGTGGCGGCCTTCGCGCTGGAAGGTGAGGTCGCGGTGGTTCATGCCGAGCATGTGGAGGACGGTGGCATGGAAGTCGTGGACGCTGACTTTGTTTTCGGCGGCGCGGTAGCCGATCTCGTCGGTGGCGCCGTAGCCGAAGCCGCGCTTAACGCCACCGCCGGCCATCCAGAGGCTGAAGCCGGAGGGGCCGTGGTCGCGGCCGGCGGTATCGCCGGGGGCTTGCGCGATGGGGAGGCGGCCGAATTCCCCGCCCCAGACGACGAGCGTCGAATCGAGCAGCCCGCGGTCTTTGAGGTCGCGGACGAGCGCGGCCGAGGGGCGGTCCGTCTTGCCGCAGGCGTATTCGAGGCCCTCCCAGATCTTGTTGTGGTTGTCCCAGATCTGCCCTTCAATGTAGATCTGCACGAGGCGCACGCCGCGTTCAATGAGGCGCCGGGCCATGAGGCAGCGCTTGCCGTAGGAGGCCGTGCGGTCGTCGTTCAGGCCGTAGGCCTCTTTGGTCGTTTCGCTTTCTTTTGAGAGATCGAGGGCGTCGGTGGCCTCCATTTGCATGCGGGCCGCCAGCTCATAGTTGGCGATGCGGGCCTGCAGTTCGACGTTGCCGGGGTGGCGGTCGCGGTGGGCGGCGTCCATGCGGTGGAGCAGGCTACGGGTGAGGTCGACCACGCCGGCGGGGTCTTCGGCCTTGGCGTGCAGGTTGAGAATCGGGGAGCCTTCGGAACGGACGCGGGTGCCCTGGTAGACGGCCGGGAGCCAGCCGGACTGCCAGTTCTGGATGAAGTTGATGGGCGGCCCCTTGGGATCGTCGAGCACGACATAGGCCGGCAGGTTCTGGTTCTCCGAGCCGAGGCCGTAGAGGATCCAGGAGCCGAGCGAGGGGCGCGTGGGCAGAATGCGCCCGCCGTGCATGAGGAAGAGCGCGGCTTCGTGGGCGAGGTGGGTGGTGTAGAGGGAGCGGACGATGGTGATGTCGTCGGCGACTTTGGCCAGGTGGGGGAGGGCCTCCGAGATTTCGAGGCCCGACTGGCCGTGGCGGCGGAACTGGTAGCGGGAGGGCATGAGGCCGCCGGTTTCGCGGACGGCGCGGACTTCGCTGGCGAGGTCGCGGCCGGGGGCCTGGCCGGCGTATTTGGCGAGGGCGGGCTTGTGGTCGAACAGATCGACCTGGCTGGGGCCGCCGTTTTGAAAGAGCTGGATGATGGCTTTGGCCTTGGGGGGATGGTGGGGCTTTTTGGGGGTGAGGTCGTAGAGGGTAGGGGCGGCGGCGGGGAGGTCGCGGGCGAGCAGCGAGGCGAGGGCGGTGCCCATGAGGCCATCGGACAGGCGGGAGAAGAAATCGCGGCGGGTGGACATGCGGGGCTCCTTAATCGAGATAGAGAAACTCGGCCGAGTTGATGAGGGTGTAGCAGAGGGTGGAGAGGGCGAGCCAGCGGGCGCGACCGGCGACGGGTTCGGCGGGGCGGTCGGATTCGAGTTGGCGGGTCCATTCCGGGGTGAGGCGCGCGAAGGCGTCGAGGGCGGCGGCGGCTTCGGCGGGGGTGGGTTTGCGGGCGAGCGCGAGCAGGTAGGCCCGCTCGATCTGCGCCGCGGGTTGGTCGCCCACGGCGTCGGCGATGCGGCCGGCCATGTAGCGGGCGTTCTCGCGGACGAGATCGCTGTTCATGAGATGGAGCGCCTGGGAGGAGACGACGGACTGGCCGCGTTGGACGCAATTGGGGTTCATGAAGGGCTGGTCGAAGGTTTCAAGCAACGAGACCGGGCGCGTGCGGCGCTGTTCGACGTAGAGGCTGCGGCGGCGGCTGGTGGTGATGACTTCGCCATCGGGGAGCGACTTCACCGGGTCGGGGGGACCGAATTGGGTGGTATCGAGGCGGCCGGCGATCTGGAGAATGGAGTCGCGGATGGATTCGGCGTCGATGCGGCGGAGCGGGAAGCCGCCTTCGCCGGCCTGCTGGCGGTAGGCGGCCGAGGTCATGATGAGGCGATGGATGGCCTTGAGGTCCCAGCCGGTGCGGACGAGTTCGGTGGCGAGAAAGTCGAGCAGCGGCTGATTGGCGGGCGCGGCGCCCATGCGGCCGAAGTTGCCGGGGGTGGAGACGAGGCCCGTGCCGAAATGCTGCTGCCAGATGCGGTTGACGATGACGCGGGCGGTGAGGGGATGGGCGGGGTGGGTGAGCCATTGAGCCAGTGCCAGGCGGCGGCCCGAGGAGTGGGCAAGGGGGACGGGGCGGTAGTCGGGCAGGCCGGCGCTGAGGACAGACGGCGGACCGGGGGCGACGAGCGCGCCGGGGCTGGCGGCGTCGCCACGGAGGAGGATGCGGGTGGGCGGGGGCTCCGGGCCGAGGTCGACGAGGGCGCGGATGAGGGGCGGGGGTTTGCGCTGGGCGCGCTCCTTGGCGAGTTTGGCTTCGAGAGCGGCTTTCTCCGTCTTAAACAACGGTTCCGTGTTCTTGAGCGCGGCGATGGCCGCTTCGAGCTCGGCGATGCGGGCGTCGATGGGGGCGTTGTGCGCCTGCGCGGCGGCGAATTCGGGGGTGGCTTTGGCGATGTAGTAGCGGGTGTTGTTCTCGTCGCACTTGGCGCCGACGCCGCCGCAGGGGAATTCGCCGGGGAGCCAGGCGTAGGGATCAAAAGCGGGGGTAAGGACGGCAACGAGGCGGTAGTAGTCCCGGGTGGGCAGCGGGTCGTATTTATGATCGTGGCAGCGGGCGCAGCCGAGGGAGAGGCCCATGACGGCGGAGCCGAGGATTTCGAGCTGGCCGGCGATGACGTCCATGCGTTCGGGGATGAAGTTCTGCTCGGTGCTGTTGGTGCCGTCGGGGGCCATGCGCCAGAAGCCGGTGGCGGCGAGCAGGTCGATCTGTTCGGGGGTGAGTTGGGAGACGGAGCGATGGTCAAAGAGCTCATCGCCGGCGAGCTGTTCGGCGAGGAAGCGGTCGTAGGGTTTATTTTGCTCGATGGCGCGGATGACGTAGTCGCGGTAGCGCCAAGCGTTTTTTCGGGGGAGGTCGGAGTTATTGCCGCCCTCGCTGTCGGCGTACCCGACGGCGTCGAGCCAGTGGCGGGCCCAGCGTTCGGCGTAGCGGGGGGAGGCGAGGAGCTGGTCGAGGAGGGCGGGATAGTCGTTCTTATAGGCCGTGACCTGCTCGGGGGTAGGGGGCAGGCCGGTCAGGTCGAAGTAGGCGCGGCGGAGGAGGGCTGGGGGCGCGGCGGGGGGTAGTTTGGCGGGGAGGAGGGCGTCGATGGGGTTCGCGGCAGCTGGGGGATTCCCGCGTTGCGGCGGCTGGAAGGCCCAGAAGGCGCGGTCCTGGGGGCGGATGGCGGGGTCGGCGGCGGGGTGGACGGCGATGGGCTGCTCCTGGTCGTGGCGGGCGCCTTCGGCGATCCATTGTTTGACTTTGGCGAGTTCGTCTTCGGTGAGGCCGCGGACGGAGTACTGCTCCTGGAGTTTGGGCGGCGGCATCTGCTGGGTGGCGATGCGCTGGACGAGGAGACTGGCGGCGGGATTGCCGGGCACAAGGGCGGGGCCGGAGCGGCCGCCTTTCAGGAGGGCGCTGTGGGAGCGGAGATCGAGGCCGGCGCGTTGCTCGCGGCGGCCGTGGCAGACCCAGCACTTGGCGCTAAGAATGGTGTCGACATCGCGCTGGGCGACGGGCGGCCGGGCGGCGCCGGGCGCTTCGCCGGCGTTGAGCGCGCCCTGTTCGATCCACTGGCGGAGGGTATCGACTTCGGCGGGGGTGAGATTGGGGCCGGCGACGGGCATGCGGCCGGTGGCGACCATGCTGAGCAGCAGGCTGTCGTTGGGCTTACCGGGGAGCACGGCGGCGCCGGAGCTGCCGCCGCGGAGGAGGGCGTCGCGGGAGGTGAGGGTGAGGCTGGCCTGGGCGGCCTTTTCGCCGTGGCAGGCGATGCACTTGGCGCGGAGAATCGGCAGGACGTTGGTTTCAAAGCGCGGATTGGCGAGCGCCACGGCGGCCAGCAGAAACGGGAGGGCAAATCGGCAAACCAAGCGGATCGGCATAGAATTCCTGAGTTTTGGGGCAACCGCGCACAACGGACTCGCTACGGCCCGGCGGGAGGGGCGAGTTCCGCGTTTTTAATGATACTCCCTTCTGATCCTGGGTTCCGGGGCGGGGGTTTCCTGGCGGCATAAGCGGAGGGCCCGGAGAGACCTGAAAACAGAATCGTAATACACGAGCTGGCCGGGGAGCGCCGGGGTAGTGAGGCGTAAGAGGGCAAGATGCAGAATTTTCCCGGAAATCCCAGAGATTAGTACTATCCCTCAGTACCGAAAATGCACATAGTTGCAAAATCCGGGTTCGGCAGCGGGATTTTTCCGTATAATTTCTGTATTCAGGTCTTTACCCGTCATGGTCCATCCGTTCGTACTAGTACTTTTGATTATCAGATTGGATGGATGGGAAAAAGGCGGTTTGGGGTGTCGTTTTTTGACACGGCCGGGGTTTTAGCAGCACGAATGTACCATTACACCCGAATCGCCAGTCAGGTAGTATCGCAACGGTAATACGCAGTCTGAGTTTTTTTATGAGGGTTCTGGAGCAATTGGAGCGGGAAGTTTACCGAGAGATTCGCAAGCGAATTGCTCGTAGGATGACTTCATAGGCAGACGCAAAGAGTAATTCAACCGCCGTCCCAGGGGGAATGCGGTTGTGGACTGGGATTTTTAGCGGCTGCGGAGAAAGCAGCGGAGAGGTAGAGCAGTGATGAAGATTTCGTGGTGGATTCGAGTGGTGGCTCTGGCTACGTTGAGTTCGACGTTGTCCTGGGCGGGGAAGTGCGCGATTGATGTGCCGGAAGGTACGAAGCCGAACGATATGATGACCTATCTGGTCACCTTTAAGCCAGGCACCGACCTTGCGGCAATCAGACAACGGTTATCGTCTATCAGAGACCTGACTTGGGAGTACTTTAGAGATTTTAATGTCGCGGCGGTCACTTCTACGGCCAGGGTAATGTGTGCGGCGGCGAAAGACTACGAAATCGATGTCGTGTCAACCGACCGGAAGGTGCGGATGTCGTCCGACTTCGGCATGGTGGGAGCGGGAGTGCCCAATTTCCCCTACTCCAGCGGTTCGGCGCTGCAGAGCAACTCGACGGCGGGGACGCCGATTGGCGTGGCGGTGCTTGATTCGGGAATCGCGGCGCATGCGGACCTAGGTTCCCGCGTGTCGGTGCGCATGAGTTTTGTTCCAGGAGTGCTCCCGGCGGGTGACGGATTTGGTCACGGGACGCACGTGGCGGGAATCATTGGGGGGAGCGGAGCCCGGTCGGCGGCCGAGCCGGGTTCGTTCAACCGTCTGCACGGGGTGGCGCCAACGGTGCAGCTGCTCAGTTTGAAAGTGCTGAATCAGAATGGAGAAGGCAACGACCTGAACGTGCTGCGGGCGATTGCCTGGGCGATCGCGAACCGGACTACGCATAACATTCGGGTGATGAATCTTTCCTTGGGCCGCCCGGTTTCCGAATCCTACACGATGGACCCGCTGGGCCGGGCGGTAGAGGCGGCGTGGCGGGCTGGCATTGTGGTGGTGGTATCGGCCGGAAACTGGGGCCGCGAGAACGTGGCTGGCCTGAACGGCTACGGCACGATCACGTCGCCGGGAAACCATCCGGCGGTGATCACGGTGGGCGCGATGCGGCATAAGGACACGGCCCTGCGGAAGGACGAGTTCCTGGCGTCGTACAGTTCGAAGGGGCCGTCGCTTTATGACGGGGTGATGAAGCCGGATGTGGTGGCGGTGGGGAACAAGGTGGCCTCGCTGTTGGCCACCGGGTCGACGCTGGCGACGAGTCCGACGGCCGTACGGGTGCCGAAGAATACCTATTGCAGCAACGGCGCGGCTTGCGGGACAACGCCTTCGATCGATTATCTTTATCTCAGCGGTACATCGATGGCGGCGCCGATGGTAGCGGGGACGGCGGCGCTGATGATTCAGA
>Ga0114980_10002388_pt1 | contig 13243 bp, 14 predicted proteins | sample S_140806_EF_Meta_FD_87018 | JGI IMG/M metagenome (GOLD analysis project Ga0114980, IMG submission 87018) | Freshwater microbial communities from Lake Simoncouche, Canada to study carbon cycling - S_140806_EF_MetaG | ecosystem: Environmental > Aquatic > Freshwater > Lake | place: Lake...
ATGAGACAGCAACTTACTTCAGTAGCAACATTTTCGACACTCGCCTTGTCATTGATGATCCTGCAGAGCTGCGCAACTGCACCTCCCCCTAAAGCCGAGGCTGCCCCAGCTCCAGCTGCACCAGCATGGAAGCAGGGCATGGGTGCCGATATGGCCAGCTCAAAGTTAGCGCCAATGCCTGGGAAGATGACCGTTACAGCAGCAAGCGAAATTCCAATTGATAAGCTGAAACTACCCCCAGGTTTCAAGATCGAGGTTTGGGCAACGGGTATGCCCGGTGCTCGCGCTATGGCTCGCGGTGACGACGGCAAGATTTATATTGGTACCCGAGCTATTGGTCGCGTTTATGAGTTAAGCGATAACGGCAAAGAGCGTACCAGCCGCGTGGTAGTCGATAAGTTAGTTCAGCCAGCTGGAGTTGCTTTTAATAATGGCTCTTTATATGTGATGGCTATCAATAAGGTTCTGCGTTACGACGGGATTGGAAAAAATCCAAGCGTGGAACCCGTAGACTTGACTGCTAAATTTAATTTGCCACCTGAGCAACACCATAACTGGAAGTACATTGCATTTGGACCCGATGGGAAGTTATATGTCCCATTTGGAGCACCTTGCAATATATGCGAGTTACCGACTCCTGAATATGCACAAATTCGTCGCTATAACGCTGATGGATCTGGAATGGAAGTGCTAGCAACTGGAGTGCGTAATAGCGTAGGCTTTGATTGGCATCCTACTACCAAGCAACTTTGGTTTACCAACCATGGTCGCGACTGGATGGGTGACGATAAACCTAATGACACACTCCATCGCATGCAAAAAACAGGGCTAAATTATGGCTTCCCTTATTGCCATGCAGGCAATGTGCCAGATGATGTTGTGAAGAAGGCAGATCCATGCTCAGGTGTAGAGCAGCCCGTTACTTTAATGGGTCCACATGCTGCAGTAATGGGAATGAAGTTTTATACCGGCAACATGTTCCCAGCTGAATATAAAAATGCTGCTCTGGTTGCTCGTAAAGGCTCATGGAATCGAAATCAAAAGACTGGTTATGACGTTGTAATGGTCAAGTCTGGTGCAGATGGTAAAAATGCCAAGATTACCCCGTTCATTACTGGTTTTATGAACCCAGCAGATCAGTCATTCTGGGGTCGTCCGGCCTATCTCTTGCAAATGCCTGATGGCTCCATGTTGGTATCGGATGAGCAGTTAGGTGCAATTTATCGAGTCACTTACAGCAAGCAGCAAGTAGCAGCTAGGTAATTTTCAGTATTGTTGTGCAGTATTTACGAATAGCGACGTTTGCCCTAGGACTTATTTGTTCGAGTGCAGCGTCGCTTTCCTTTGCGCAAGATATTAGTGCCAAGATTCAGGTTTGCGGCGCCTGTCATGGTCCTGATGGAAATTCCAAGATTGAAGGTACCCCATCTTTAGCGGGTCAGCCTAAGACTTTTCTAGAAAACCAAATGGTGATGATTCGGGAGGGAATGCGCGACATCCCCGCCATGAAGGGGCAGCTTGATGGATTAAGTGATGCGGCAATTATTGCAATTACTAAGTTTTACACTAGTAGTCCAGCCATATCGCAAGCGGGCCCTAGAAATAGTGCTTTATATGAAAAGGGTCAAGTTATTTCAAAAGAGGCTTTATGCGGAACCTGCCATTTACCCAATTATGTTGGTAGAGATCAGATGCCACGGATTGCTGCTCAAAGAGAAGATTACCTCTTGTATAGCATGAGACAGTTTCGCTCAAATCAGGCCACGGGCCGAGATACGATTATGGCGGCATCGCTATACGGCATGAGCGATGATGATTTAAAGGCCATTGCCCACTACCTCTCACAACTACAGTGATCCTAAGATGAGCTGACCTAATATTTTTTAAGTCAGATTAGCAAAGTTATTCTATGATATGTTTTTCTTAGTCCACTAATGAATTAAAACATTCATCCTATTACTTTCTTTTTATGGAAACTATATGAAGTATTTTAAAGTTTGGTTTACTATTTTCAGCGCTTTTTTTGCTCTAAACACATTTGCCCAAAACGACCTAGATGGCGGTGACGATAAATATAAGCCTCGAGTTGGTCAAGAAGGTAAGGATGTGGTTTGGGTACCCACTAGCAATGAATTACTTGCCATCATGTTGAAAACTGCTAAAGTTACTTCCACCGATTTAGTCTATGACCTTGGCTCTGGAGATGGCAGAATTGCAATTGCAGCTGCCAAAAATTTTGGCGCACGCGCTATTGGAATTGAGTTTAATCCAGAAATGGCGCAATTAGCTCAACGTAATGTCGATCGCTCTGGTGTAAGTGATCGTGTGAAGATTATCAATGGCGATATCTTTGTTGAAGATTTTAGTAAGGCAACTGTGGTCACTATGTATTTATTGCCCGAGCTTAATATGGCCTTACGTCCTACTATATTAAAGATGAAGCCCGGCACGCGAGTAACTTCGCACGCATTTAATATGGGAGATTGGGATGCAGATGTTGAAATCGATAGTCCTGCTAAAGCCTATTATTGGGTGGTTCCTGCTCTAGTACAGGGCGAGTGGTTAATTTCTGGAATGGAGCCAAGTAGAACGATTGTAAAACTGTCACAGCATTATCAAAAAATAGGCGGTACTATTCAAATTGGTAATGATTCACAACCCCTTCTGAATCCAAGATTAGATGGGTCAACTCTGAGCTTCACATATCTTGATCGTAATAAAAGTTCACATTTTGTGATGCTCACTGTAAATAATAATGAGATCAATGGTATCTATAAAAGTAGGTCTTACAACGATAACAAAATTACTGGTAAGCGCCTTTAAGATTTCATCGGATGTCAGCTAATGATTTGGGGGCTTTGCCTCAGCGCTTACTTAGCCCCATAGGAGCTGTTGCCATTATTGTTGGCATCGTCATTGGTGCTGGCATCTTTAAAACGCCATCCTTAGTAGCTGAGATTACTGGTGATGTGGGTTGGGCTCTTTCACTTTGGGTGGGTGGAGCCATCATCTCCCTAGCCGGCGCTCTTTGTTATGCCGAACTGGCAACTCTTTACCCTCATGCTGGCGGTGATTATCATTTTTTAACCAGAGCCTATGGTAAGAACGTTTCTTTCTTATATGGCTGGGCTAAAGCTATGGTGATCAATACTGGATCAATTGCATTACTTGCTTTTGTCTTTGGTGATTATATGACCAAGGTAGTCCCTTTAGGGCCGCACTCAGTTATCTATTGGGCAGTTGCAATCGTTATTGTTTTGACCATTATTAACTTAGTGGGTATTGAGGCGTCTGCCAATATACAAACAGCATTAACAGTGGTAGAAATTTCTGGTCTGATAGCCATCATGATTGCTGGCTTCGGTATCTTTACTTCCCCACTTCCACCAGTCATCAATCCGCCATTATTTTCTAATACACCGCAACTGGGTATGCTGGGTCTGGCAATGGTTTTTGTCTTACTCACCTTTGGCGGTTGGAATGAGTCTGCTTACATTTCGGCTGAACTAAAGGGAAGCCTTCATACTATTGTGCGAGTGATTATCTGCAGTCTTTTAATCATCTCCGTTATTTATATTTTAGTAAATATGGCACTAATTAATGGCCTAGGTTTAAAACAGTTAGCAAATAGTAAGGCAGCGTCCGCTGACTTGCTTGGCCTTGCTTTTGGCCCGATCGGAGAAAAGTTACTTGGTCTTTTTGTAGGGATTGCTGCGCTCACCAGTATTAATGCCACCATGATTGTTGGCGCCCGAACCAACTTTGCTATGGGGGAGGATTGGCATGGCCTTCGTAGAATGGCTCATTGGGAATCTTCCCGTGGCACCCCTCGTTTTGCTTACCTAGTTCAAGGTGCCATTAGTCTTGCCTTAGTTGGTTTTGGCGCTTTACAAAGCGATGGCTTTGAAGCCATGGTGGAGTTTACTGCCCCCGTATTTTGGAGTTTCTTATTCTTAGTGGGTATTAGCCTGTTTATTTTGCGAGCCAAAGATCAGAAAACTCGGGTATTTTCTGTACCGCTATATCCAATTACCCCATTGATATTCTGTATGGCATCTGCTTATTTGGCCTACTCGAGTTTTAGCTATGCCCATAGCAAAGGAGCAGTTTTGATCTCGCTGTATGTAATGCTAGTAGGTCTTGTAGCACTTCTGATCCTGCGGCTAAAAAAATTCTTGAATAGTGATCTGACCTAATACATATATTTTGGGCTTTACCTTTCTCGTCCTAAGCGGATTGAAGTGTTTTTAGCTGAATGCCAAAGCTTCCCGCCTGATTATTAGAGATCAGAATTCCAAGCTCAATCACATCAGAAAAGGATAGGGTGGGGGCAGTAACGGCTTGTCCACGAAAGCTTGCTTTAAATTGACTTAAATGAAATCGATAAGTTTGCCAAGTGGATTCAGCGATAAATTCAGCTGCATATGTAACCCGTGGCGCTAACTCAGTTCGCAAGACCAACTTATACCGCTTGCCATCACCTTTTGCTAAAAGCTCGATCAGTTGAGTTCTCTGGGGAAATCGTGCTGATGAACGCATGGAGGCAAAGCCACCGTTATTCTCAAGAGAAACCAGACCTTCAAAAAATAGTCCATGCACATCTTGGCGAAGACTCGATTGCGATAAGCCACCCATCACGCCATCATTCACAATCCTGCAATCGCGCATCGTAATAGGGTTAGTGAAATCCATATGAAATCCTTGTGCGCGAGATGGCTCCGCCCAACATAAAAAGTAAATACTACTGGTGCAAAGAAAGGTTCTTCTTGAGTTCAATGAGCCTAGAGATAAGTTGACGTGTTTATTGATGTGTATAAGACGTAGATTATTCTAGAAATCAAACCATTATTAAAGCGCTTAAACTTAATTTAATGAAGCCATAGATGCACTTTAGCATTGCCGGTGTATTACATTGCTGATGGCAATGGATTCATGTGTAATGCCTGTGCCTGGCGCTTAATACGAAATTGAATGCTTTGAAATGTCGGTTTACCCGAAAAACTGTATCAGACAGTATATTTGGGAGGTGTTTTTTATTTGTAAGTCATTGAAATATAAAGACTTTATATCAATGACGAATTCTTCTGTGAGGCGCAAATAGCATATTCGAGCCATGCTTAGCAGACCAATTCTCTTATTTAATGCTGCCCTATCTTTTCTATTATGTTCAATTGATGCGATTTTGGATCAGCTCATATTAATATCTTCACTTATCTTCGTTTATAGTACAAGAAGCACCCATAAGCAGCTATTAATTCTTAAATTGCAAGTACTCTACCGGAAATGGAATGCAGATGGGTGATTACACCAAGATGTCGGCATATTACGACACGATTATGACCTCAGGGTATTACGACTATGAGGCAATTGTTGATGGATTACTTAATCACCATCCTTTTGAGAATGTCTTAGAGATTGGTTGTGGTACTGGTTTGATTTTGCAGGAGATTGCTAGGCGTGAACCTAAAGCGCATATTCGTGGCATAGACTTAACCCAATCCATGCTTGAAATTGCTCAAAAACGTTTAGAGCAGTTTCCCAATATTAAGCTAAGTCAGCAAAATATTACTGAGTTAAGTCTTGAGCAGCAATATCGTTTGGCGTTTTCATATGGCGGCGTTTGGTATTTTGTGATTGATGGTGATAAAGAGCCGTTTCTAGTTAGTCATATCTATGATGAGCAAGCAAATCATCTGGGGCTTGAAAGTTTGAGTAGATTTGTACAGCCCGGTGGGAAGCTGTTACTGGGCATTCAGGGCCCACACCATGATTATGAAAAGCCTATCTCTAATGGAATGATCTACTCACAAAAGATTGAACCTTTGGAGCTAGGATTTACAAAGCACTATTACCTAGATGACAAAGATGATCGCGTCATGGCGCAAACGATTCACTATCGTACCTATAGTTTTAGCGATGCTAAGCAATTACTCTTGAGTTATGGTTTTGAGTATGAGGATCGGACTGAAAATCACCAACATTTTCTTGAATTTAAGCGTGTATAGCGATGTCCATCATGTTTAATAAGTCATCAATTGGCTTTATTGGCGTGGGTAATATGGGAAATCCCATGGCAGCCAATTTATTAAATGCAGGCTATGGGGTCAGTGTTTTTGATCGCGAACCTCATAAGTCAGTGAATTTAGTGCCCTTGGGTGCAAGTCTTGCGGAAAACATTACGCAACTTGGCCAGCAATCGCAAGTAGTGATTTGTTCATTGCCTGGTCCGTTACAAGTTAAAGAGGTGATGTTTGGTACTAGTGGGCTCATTAATGCAATGAAGCCAGGATCCATCATTATTGATACTTCCACTAGCTCAGTAGAGCTCGCACAAGAATTATCGAGCCTATTAGAGCAAAAGAATGCAAGCTTTTTAGAAGCGCCAGTGACTAATGCCGTTGACTTTGCAGCGCTTGGTAAGTTATCAATTTTTGTTGCCGGCAAGCAAGCAGATTTTGAGAGGTGTAAACCCATTTTTGAAGTACTGGGTGAAAAAATATTCTACGTTGGTAAGCCTGGTAATGGGGCTACGATTAAGTTACTTACTAATCTACTATGGTTTACACACGCTGCAGTGATTGGTGAGGCATTGATGTTAGGGGCTAAGGCTGATATTCCACTAGAAACTGTCGCTGAAGCGATTCAATCAAGTGCTGGTAATAGCTGGGTAGCTCAACATGACATTCCATCTATTTTTGCAGGGCACTATGACCCAAGTTTTTCTTTAGCGCTATGTTGTAAAGATTTAGATTTGGTCAATCAAATTGCGCAGTCCCAGGGCTTTACCTTGACTATGGGTCAATTTGTCCAAAGCCTTTTCGAGGAGGCTAAGAAGACTTATGGCGCATCTGCTGCTGAGTTACACGTTGTCAAATTATTGGAAGATCGGGTCGGCACCTATTTGCGTCCTCAGTTACAAAATCCTACCCCATAGCTATTACACGGATCATGACATTAAAAAACCAAGTCAAACTCATGCAAGAGGCTCACTTGCATATGCCTCAAGGAGTTGCAGAAAACTATCGCTACTGGGGTGATGAGCAAACTGTATTTATATCGTCAGCTAAGGGTGCTCAGCTGACGGACTGTGATGGTAAGCAATACATTGATTTTCGTTTGGGATATGGCCCAATTATTTTGGGTTATCGCGATGAGCGAGTAGATCAGGCCGTCATTCGACAAATTCAGGAGGGCGGAACACTGTCTGGTTTTTCTACATCACTAGATACAGAGGTGGTGAAGCAAATCAAAGTGCTATGCCCACAAATTGATAAGTTACGTTTTGCTAATTCTGGTACCGAAGCCGTGATGGGCGCAGTTAGAACGGCTCGTGGTTTTACTGGGAGAGATCGAATTGCTGTCGTAGAAGGTAGTTTTCATGGCCTAGTTGATGAAATGATGTGGAAATCTGATATCGAGAATTGGAATTCTGGTGATCTTCATCCCCCCAAAATTATTCCATTTGGGGCAGGTATTCCCAGCAATACTCGAGAGCTCGTTGACTTTATTGAACTCAATAATTTTGAGGCTCTTGAGCAACTCTTTATTACACGTAAAGATTCTTTAGCTTGTGTTCTGTTGGAGCCGATTATTGGTAATGCTGGCAGTATTGCAGCATGTCATTGCTGGTTACAAAAATTGCGTGAGTTATGCACTCTAAATGGAACGATCCTCATTATTGATGAGGTAAAGACAGGGTTTCGGGTTGCTAAGGGTGGCGCCCAATCTTTGTATGGGATTTATGCGGACCTGACAACGTATGCCAAGGCTATGGGCAATGGCTATCCTGTTGCTGCTTTTGGTGGAAGAGCTGAGGTGATGAATATAGTTGGTTCTCATACTGGTGGTGTTGTGCATGGTGGAACCTACACAGCCAATTTAGTCGCCTTAAGTGCAGCGCATGCAACCTTAGATATTTTGGCAAATACTAATGCCCTTAAAACGGTGGATGAGACAGGACAAAAGATTCAAGCGCTATTAGGCCGTGTCTTTACCGCTGCTGGAATTGAACATGCCTTTGCCGGTCCGCCCGCAATGTTAGGCATTCATTTTTCAAGTGAAGTGCCCAATAATTATCGTCAGTGGCGAAAAGTCAATAACACCTTGTATAAAAAATTTGCCTGGAAATTAATTGAGTTTGGAGTGATGCTCGAGCCAGACTCAAGAGAGCCTTGGTTTTTTTGCGAGGCACACGGTCAAATGGACTTTGCTTGGTTAGAGGATGTGGCCACTAAAGCAATTAAATCTGCGCTCTAATAATCTAACTCACAAGAATTTACCCTGAAATCTCTTTAGAGTTGTAAGCGATCCAGTAGACCTCATTTTCAGAATATTTTGCTTGTAAAAAGGGTGTGTTTTGACCAGTCCAGAAACTTCCACCAGGTAGTAAAGCCCCGCCTATAAGTAAAGTGTCCCCCATGGGTTCAGCGCAAATATGGATTGCAAATTGCAGATATCATTAGCTGCAATACAGATTAAAAAGAAGCTCAAAAACCTAAAATATCGTCACATTTAAAACTTTCTTACCCCCCATAAAGTCTTGATTTATATAATATTTTTAGATTGAGGGCATTAAAAAGCCAGTGACATTCACTTTTACTCGAGATCGGATGTACATTTTTTGCGTTCAGATAAAAAGCTAAGAATTGAGCCTCAGCAATCAAGGGCTGAAGCTACTGCTGAAATTATCATGCAGGCAGCTATCAAGGCTGTAGAGGAGGCCGACGATATTGAGGATATAACATCCCAAGAACTGGCTGTGAGATCTGGATTTTCAGTAGGGTCTTTATATCGTTACTTTAGAAATAAAGAGGATTTATATGCAGGGCTTTGGAGATTTTTTGTAACGCGTCTACACGGTGGCCTTGTGCCGGAAATTGATGCCTTTCCAGAGAAGGGCACTGTTCGGCAGTTGATGATGATGATTTCTGCTTATTACTTTGAGAGACTACAAAAGCGTAGGCCTAACTTGGTCATACCCTTTTATCGCCTGTTTATACAATCCACCCCCGACCCAGAAAATATTTACAAATCTATGGATGTTCTGATCAACCCCTTAATGCGCGCTCAAGCTCGCAATCAATCTGGAACCATGAGAATCATGGATGAAAACGAAATTAGAATCTGTTTGCGTGCCTCACAGGCCATGATTCGAAATGACTTTATGGAGAGAAATCCCTATTTCGGAACTGAATTGCACCAAAGGACTGTTTTGGACTTGTTAGTACGGCTCTTTCAGAAATAATCTGCACCACAATGAGGCAAACTGGTATTCGCGCAAGGACTGATGCCTTTAGATTGAATTGATGAGTAAAAGTTTAAAAATCATCTCCTGCCTTAAGGTATTACGCGGCAGCATTGCCATTGCAATTGGCACTAGCCTCTTTTCAGTTTACCTTAATTTTGAGGTCTTTGATTGGGCTGAGCATCCCATTCTGAAGAGCCTTGCTACCAAAGACCCTTTGTTGCAGATATTTTTTTCTTGGTTGGCAAGCATTACAGGGGAGCAGCTACTCCATATTTCTATCCTAGTTTGCGCTATGGGTATTCTACGCTGGGTAGAAGCGGTGGGTATTTGGTTTAATCAGAGTTGGGCTGAATGGCTGGCTGTATTTTCTGGCCTTATTTATATCCCCTTTGAGATCAATGAGCTTATTTACCGATTCGGTTGGATGATGGTATTGATCTTGCTGATTAATATCTTGGTGGTTGGCTATCTAGCTTACGTTTTAAATTCCAAGCGGCTAGTTTCTAAGCTCTAATGGTAAGTACTAAGATTTTTTATTACTACCGTATATAAAAGCATCAACTTTGCAATATATACTAGTTTTTGGTTGCGATACTGTTTGAATTAAGGAGAGAGTTTATGAAAAGTAGAAAACTAAGTAGAGGCTACATAGTGGCCACCACATTATTATTGGGCGCATTAAATGCCCAAGCTGCAAGCGTTACGATGGATAAAATGAAGTCTACCGGTACAGTCACTATGGGTGTTCGTGAATCATCCATTCCCATGTCCTATACAACCGGCGATGGTCGTTTTGATGGCTATCATGTTGAGGTTTGCCGCATGATTTTGACGGATATTAAAAACAAATTAGGCATGAGCACTTTACTGACGAATTATCAGCCAGTAACCTCACAGAATCGTGTCCCCTTGGTGCAAAACGGTACCGTAGATATTGAGTGTGGCTCGACTACCAATAACGCTAATCGCGCTAAGGACGTTGGTTTTGCAAATACCCTATACATTGAGGAAGTCAGGATTGCCGTTAAAGCGAATTCTGGAATTAATTCTATTTCTCAATTGGTCAACAAAAAAGTGGCTACCACTACCGGCACAACATCTGTTCAGTTACTCCGTAAGCATGAAAAAGCGAATGGTGTAAATTTTGATGAAGTATTCGGCAAAGACCATGCTGACAGTTTCTTGTTACTCGAATCTGGTCGCGCTGATGCATTCGTAATGGATGGTTCGATCTTGGCAGGCAATATTGCTAATTCTAAAAATCCAAAAGACTACAAAATTGTTGGTGAAGTATTAAGTACTGAACCAATTGCGATTATGATTCGTAAGGATGATCCGGAATTTAAAGCGGCAGTAAATGCAGCAATCGCAAAGATTGTCGCTAATGATAATATGGCAAAGTTGTGGGATAAATGGTTTCTGAAACCTATCCCACCAAAAAATGTTATTGTCGGTCTTGAGTTGTCACCAGCGACTAAAAATGCTTGGGCAAACTTAAATGACAAACCTGCTGAAGAATACAACAAGAAGTAAGCTAGATTTCAAACCAATCAATAAGTAAATGCCTATGTGATCGGATTTATGGAATTAGAAATCTTTTGTAAGAGTACCTTAGACGGAGAAGTAGTAGAACACTGCTTCTCCGCTTTGTTTGGGATTGGGCAAAACGCTGACCCAAGCTATTTAGATTGGTTACTGAAAGCATGGGGCTGGACTCTGGCAGTGGCTTGTTTAGGGCTCATCATTGCCTTCTCTTTGGGTGTCTTTATGGGTACTTTACGTACCATGCCATCGGAGACTGCGCTGAATCGGTTTTTGGTACGACTTTCAACGACATGGGTTGAACTCTTTAGAAATATTCCTATCTTGGTACAAGTATTTCTTTGGTATCACGTCATACCAGCATTCATCCCAATGTTAAAAGCTTTTCCATCCTATCTATTGGTGAGTATTGCTTTAGGCTTTTTTACTTCAGCGCGTATTGCTGAGCAGGTTAGAGCAGGTATTCAATCATTGCCAAGTGGTCAGAAGGCGGCAGCAACTGCTTTAGGTTTAACTACTTTTCAAAGCTATCGTTACATCCTCCTGCCAATGGCCTTGCGTATTGTGATTCCACCACTCACATCCGAAAGTATGAATTTGATTAAAAATTCATCTGTTGCCTTTGCAGTTTCCGTCCCAGAGCTGACCTTGTTTGCAATGCAGGCTCAAGAAGAAACTTCTCGAGGGGTGGAGATCTATTTAGCAGTTACGCTTCTTTACGCCCTATCCGCATTTGCTGTCAATCGTGTTATGGCATATATTGAAAAACGCTCACGTGTACCAGGTTTCATTATTGCCAATACAGAAGCGGTGGCTCACTAAGTGAATACGCTGTTTTTCGTGAGTATATTTGATATTTTTATGGTGAAATCATGCTGAGTCTAGACCTCAGTTTTTATAACTGGGAACTCTTCACGAATTACATCATGAAGGGGATGTTATTTAGTGTGCAACTAACAGTGATTGCTACTACTGGCGGCATTATTTTCGGTACTTTCTTAGCTCTTATGCGTCTGTCGGGTAGGCCTAGCTTAGTCTATCTGGCAACAATTTATGTCAACACCATGCGTTCCATTCCCTTGGTGATGGTAATCCTGTGGTTCTTCTTACTAATTCCAATATTGATTGGTCGACCTATTGGAGCAGATCTATCAGCCACCATTACCTTCATTGCATTTGAGGCAGCATTTTTCTCTGAGATTGTGCGCGCCGGCATTCAGTCGGTACCCAAAGGGCAGAGCTATGCTGCACAAGCCATGGGCATGACTTATGGCCAGAACATGCGCTTTATCGTATTACCACAAGCTTTCAGAAACATGATTCCAGTCTTCATGACGCAGACAATCATTTTGTTTCAGGATACTTCTTTAGTTTATGCAATTGGTGCCTATGACTTACTAAAAGGCTTTGAAATTTCTGGCAAAAACTATGGCCGCCCAATTGAAACTTATATTCTGGCTGCAGCAACTTACTTTGTGATTTGTTTTTCTCTTTCTAAAGCAGTGCGCTATGTACAAGCTCGCATTGCTATCATTCGTTAATTCATTACTGAACCTAGTGCATAGATCATTATGATTGAACTTCAACATGTCTCAAAATGGTACGGATCATTTCAGGTTCTGACTGATTGCTCTACCTCAATTAAAAAGGGTGAGGTAGTCGTGATTTGCGGTCCTTCCGGCTCTGGTAAATCTACATTAATTAAAACTATTAATGCGCTCGAGCCTTTTCAGGCTGGTGAGATTACTGTTGATGGTATTAAGTTACACGACCCCAAAACTAACTTACCTAAGTTGAGGTCACGGGTTGGAATGGTATTTCAGCACTTTGAACTTTTCCCTCACTTAAGCGTTACTGAAAATCTCACACTAGCCCAAATGAAAGTGCTTGGTAGATCTGCTGATGAGGCTAACGCTCATGGCCTAAAGTATCTAGATCGCGTTGGCTTGATGGCTCAAAAAGATAAATTCCCGGGTCAGTTATCGGGAGGTCAACAACAACGGGTTGCGATTGCTCGTGCCTTAAGTATGGATCCGATTGTGATGTTATTTGATGAGCCAACATCTGCACTCGACCCCGAGATGGTTGGGGAGGTCTTGGATGTGATGGTAAAGTTGGCCAACGAAGGCATGACGATGTGCTGTGTGACCCACGAAATGGGATTTGCTCGTAAGGTGAGTCACCGCGTGATCTTCATGGACCAGGGAAGAATTATTGAAGATTGCAGTAAGGAGGAGTTCTTTGGCAAGCCGGAGGCCAGGTCTCCGAGAGCCAAAGACTTCCTATCAAAAATTTTAGATCACTGAGTTAAATTCCCATTTCAGTAAAAACTTCCTTTGCACATCTAAAGCTATCAATCGCGGCAGGTACCCCACAATAGATGGCAGCCTGTAAAAATACTTCCTGAATTTCTTCTTTACTCAGGCCATTATTAATTGCACCTTTAACGTGAAG
>Ga0114980_10002390_pt1 | contig 13239 bp, 10 predicted proteins | sample S_140806_EF_Meta_FD_87018 | JGI IMG/M metagenome (GOLD analysis project Ga0114980, IMG submission 87018) | Freshwater microbial communities from Lake Simoncouche, Canada to study carbon cycling - S_140806_EF_MetaG | ecosystem: Environmental > Aquatic > Freshwater > Lake | place: Lake...
CACAGGTGTGTTGGTAGCCAGCGCTGAGGGCAGCCCAACCAGTCTCACCACTCGGTTTCGCAACCGAGGCTGGTGTTGTCCGAACGGTCGTCGTCGCGTCGCCTACCTGCCCGGTTGTGTTATCGCCCCAACACCACCCTTCACCAATTGATGACACGGCACACGTATGGCTGGTACCGGCCGAAATGCTCACGAAAGTTGATTCGAAAGTCGCCGAGGCCGCACGCACGAGAGAACTCCGCGCCCGGAGGGCAACTGGTGATGACTGTGCGATCGGCGTAGCAGTCACAGTGCCGACTGACATCGTCGGCGAGGCAGAAGCATACGCAGCGACAGCGGTCGCGGCCTTCTTAGGCGTCTCGGTGGCCAACGCAAAGGTAGGCGACGCAGCGAGGCCCGGGCCAATCGACGGCGTCCCGGTTGTTGACGTAACTGCTGATGACGCCACTGCAGTTGTCGTCACTGCTACCGCTGAAGGCGTGACGCCAACGGCCACGGGAACCGACGCGGTCGGGAGGGTGGTGGTGCGTATGGGCAACTCATCGCCAGATGCGCCTCGCAGGTCCACTGACCCCGCCACCAGCGCACTGACCATGAGGAGGGCAGAAGCAATCCGGCGCAAGTGGTCGACTGCTTTCCGCGTCATGTCTGCTTTCAACCGACTGTGGTTATTGACAATATAGGACAACATAAAGTCTCGAACCGACGCCGCGCAGCGGCAACGCGGAAAAGACCTGACCATGAACGTACCGTTCAGATGAGAAACGCGCAAACTGCTTCAAACTTAACCGGGACATAATCGACATAATTAACCGGCTTCCGCGCGTTGCGGCAGCCATTCGTGACACGTCATCCATCGTGTCGACGCTATTTGGCGACCGGCGGTGGGTGTGACACCACCGTAATGGCCCATGAGCGCCTCGTGGGCCACCTGAGCCGATTTCTGACCGATGACCTAGCCAACTAGTGGTCAACTGAACGCTGCCGGGTTCCAATCCAACCAAATCAGGAGTAGGATGGAAGTGCTCCATCCCGGAGCGCATCCAGACGGGCAGGTGGCGCGATGGTGGGCCGAAACGATCCGCACGCGTGGGGACCAGAATGTCCATGGGGTGGCAGCGCCCATCACGCGGTCCGTCTTGCGTTTATCGTGGGGTCCGAACCGGTACCACCCTCGGGGCGAGTGGCCACTGACCAGGAACTTCGGAAGCCGGAAATCCGCAGGGTGACCCGTCTTGCGTGGGCTTGCAGTTTCACGAGTTTCGTGCTCCTTGCTTTGATCGTTTCTTGGCTGCTTGCAATCCATACAAAGGTCATCGGTGACGTGTCGAGCGCACGAATCCCGCTTGCATCGGCGCCGGGCGGGCTACTGATTGTCGCGTTGGCGTTCGGGATCGCCACGTGGGTGGGAGACATCCTCCCGTCCTGGATCCAATCAGACCGGGAACCACACGATCCCTCTCTCCCTCTACGGTTCCCGGTGGCAAGTTGGTGCACCGATTGCAATCGGCAGTTCGTCGACGTCGGGCCAGTGGCGGGAGCATCGGCGGGCCAGTCACGGTCAGTGACCATTTGGAGTGAACGGGTGGCCAGACCCGCGTCGGTTGGTGAGCAACTGCACGACATCGCCTCCGACGACGCGACCAGGTCGTCAACACAAGCGACCACCAATCTCAACTGATCCCATTGAGTAGTGCGGCCCAATTGAAAACGGCTGCGTCACTCCGCCCGACCGGCACGGTCCAAACAGATTTCGGCCAGCTTCAACCACTAGCCGGGCGACTGTTCAACCCAACTTGGTACCGTTTTTGATAGTCATGGCAGACGTGAAATGGTGGAGCCCTCGGTGGGTTGCGTCCGCGAGGAAACGCCCACCACGACCTACCCGGTCCGACATTTTGACAGCATTTGTCGTGCTGTCGAGCCTGATGATTGCAGGCAGTGGTGCACCCCGAAAGTCGACTGCGGACACCGACTTCCCCTTTCCTGTCGCGATGAGGGTGATCGATTCGACGACAGTTGACGTGGCAATTCCCGGGGTTGGGATTGAACAAGTGCGGATGATCGGCATCGATCCCGTTAGACCGGTATCGCCAGGACAGGACACCGGGTGCCTCGTCGACGAAGCGAAACGGTTCATCCAGACCCGAATGCCTGCTGGCTCACCTCTGGTACTCGTTGCAGATCCAACCCAACCAGACCGAGACACTGACAGGCGTCTCCTCCGTCATGTCATCATCGACACCGACCCGAACGCTCCTATAGTTCCTGACGCCGTTCCCGACCCAATGGTGCGCGCACCCATGAACCTCGCACACCTGCTCGTGTCCGGTGGATACGCAAGAGTCCGCGCACTCCCAAACCCTTCAATCTACACGCCTCAACTCAGGGTGGCTGAGGACAATGCACGTGCGGAGGGAACGGGAGCCTGGTCGCCCGGTGGGTGCGGCAGTTCACTGACGGCTGATGGAATTACCGTGAACCCAGACGGGCAAGCTGCGATCGATCCGCAGGTTCTCCTGCCCATCACGGTTCCGGAACTCGAGTTGCCACCCGCAGTCCGCGCCATCCTTGGAGATAGTCCTGCAATTGGTTCTGCCCTGGCGCCTGGACGCGCTGCGGTGGCGACAACGATTGCGGCTGCGAATTCGTCAATGGCGACGACGTTTGTCGTGCTGACTGCAATCCCAACGATTGCTGCCAAGCGTGGTGAATCAGGCCAAGCCCAACCGCTCACCTCTGTGACCCCACCTCCGCTCCGACTGCCTACGCCAGATCCTCCAGAGGAGTAAATTCGCTGAGCACGCCGGTTCTAACCCTCGATTTCCGGCCAATCGCATGAATCTGCACGGGGGACCGACTAACCAAAAAAGCTTTGGTTTCAGTGCGAGAGGAGTGCCGTGGCGATGGCATTGTGCTTGCGGATAAGTTCCTCCTCGTCCACGGACTGAACTCGACCGTCCTTGACGATCACGCGTCCCTCAACGACCGTTGTGTCGACATTGCCGGGATGACAAAAGACGAGGGCGGCCAAAGGGTCGTGGAGTGCCCCGGCATAAGCCAACCGACCCATCGAGACGCTGAAGAAGTCGGCACGCTTGCCCGGTTCGAGGCTCCCGATATCCGTACGACCGAGAACGTTCGCCCCGCCGGACGTCGCGAGATGCAGTGCCTGACGCGCGGTCTTCAAGGGCTCAGTGTCGGCGCCGGTCGCGCGGCGCAATGCCGAGGCCAATCGGGCAAGAAGCATCGCCTGGCGCGCTTCGGCCAAAAGGTTGCCGCCATCGTTGCTCGCAGACCCATCGACACCCAATCCGACTGGGACACCCTGCGCTAAATAATCGCGAATCGGAGCAATGCCCGAAGCAAGTCGCATGTTTGACGTCGGACAGTGGGCAACCCCGGCACCGGCCATCAAAGGGACCTCTTCAGGTGCCACAAATACCGCGTGGGCAAACCAGACATCGCTGCCAACCCATCCGAGATGCTCCATGTACGCCACCGGTCTTCGGCCGAACCGGTGAATGCAGAACGCCTCTTCATCGACCGTCTCTGCAAGGTGCGTGTGCAGTCGAACACCATAGGCACGCGCCAGTCGAGCGGATTCGCGCATCAGGTCCTCAGTCACGCTGAAAGGTGAACATGGAGCCACGACGACCTGTGTCATTGCGCCCGGGTTTGGATCGTGCCACTCTTCAATCAGCCGACTGGTGTCGCGAAGGATTGATGTCTCGTCCTCCACCACGTCATCAGGCGGGAGGCCTCCCTTGGACCGCCCTAGGGACATGCTTCCCCGGGATGCATGGAGGCGAACCCCAACCTCACGGGCGGCGACGATCTGATCGTCGAGGCGACTCCCGTTCGGGAAAAGATAGAGATGGTCGGACGCTGTCGTGCACCCACTGCGCGCAAGCTCAATGAGGCCGACTTGGGTGGAGACGGCGACCGCATCCGGTGTCAATCGACCCCAGATTGGGTAGAGAGTCCGCAGCCAGTTGAACAGGTCCGCATTCTGAGCACCTGGCACCGCACGCGTGAGGGACTGGTACAGGTGGTGGTGGGTGTTGACCAGGCCCGGGGCAACAACGTGTCCCCGAAGGTCAAGGACCGTGTCCGCGGTAGCCGGAAGATCTGCCGTTGGGCCGACCATCTCAATCAAGCCATCGCGGGCAAACAGACCACCGTCCGGAATCTCGGTTCCCAATGCGTCCATGGTGGCAAGGACGGTCGCGTGTCGAACAAGCAGCGTCTTCATGACGTGAATTTTGCAGCCAAAACCAAACGCCGTGGTGCGGGTATGCATCGCCACGTTTCGGTCGTTGACACGCAGGAACTCGCCAACCGACTACACTGCCATCGCCCGCCGGCAGTGGGCACCGCTTGAACGACAAGGAAACCAAAGATGCGCATCGTGGTCACGGAAACGGGAACGGCACTCGGTCATTCGCTTGTGACGCACCTTTCACATTCGCACGACGTCGTCGAATTCAACGGTGACGCACTTGATCCCGCTGCCTGCGCCGTGGCACTGGCGAACGCCGATGCGGTCATCGATCTGAGACCTGTGGCATCCATCGATGCCGCGCCTGATCCCGGTTCCCTGGAAAACCCACAGTCCTGGAAGGCCGCCGGTAGTCATCTAGAGCACCTTTCGCGGGGTACGTATGTGCTCATGCGTGCAGCCGTGGAGGCGGGCGCCTCGCGGTACATTCTCGGCAGCACGTTGCGCCATCTCGAGGGCTACGACCCGACCTTTTCCGTCGCTGAGTCATGGCGACCGCGCCCGGACGTCGATGATCCTGCGGGCCTCGGCGCGTATCTCGCCGAAGAGACGGCCCGGCAACTCGCCCTTGTCGAACCATTGGCGGTCATCTGCTTGCGGTTCGCCACGATTGCCACCGGCCACAATCCGGTCACGGGCGACGAAGTTCACGTCGACGACGCAGTTCAGGCGTGTGTGCGTGCCATTGAAGCTCCCTTGGCAATAAGTGAGACATACTCGCGAACCACCCTTGCGTCAGGTTGGTGGGTGTTCCATGTTCCCGGTGGAGGAGACACGTCACGTTTCCCGGTTGGAGCCGCGCGGGGGATCGGCTATGCGCCTGCCCACGATTGCGAAGTTGCTTCACGAACCGGAGTGCGAGCTCCGCGCGATACGTCGACCGTGCCGTCCCGTGTCATCCGACGGGTCACGATGTTCGGCGCCGGAGGCCCACTAGGGGCAGCAACCGCACCGCACCTCATGAGCGCCTACACGGTTCGCCTGACTGACGCAAGATCGCTTGCCGAGATCCGCGATGCAAACCAGCCCCAGTCCCCGGGAGCGCCTCTGCCGTCGGTACCTCAGGCCCCACACGAGTCAATCACTTGCGATGTCACCGACCCAGTGGCCGTGGCGGCTGCTTGCGAAGGCGCGGACGCGATCATCAACTTGACCGTTATTCGGCACGATGTGCCCGGGTCATTCAGGGTAAATCTGGAAGGCGCCTACTACGTCATGCGTGCCGCCCGTGCCCATGGAATTCGCCGGTCGGTACACACCGGCCCTGCGTTGAACCTCCACGATCGGCCCGCGGGATATGGGCACGAGTTCGGGGTCCCCGATGACGCGCCGGCCCGAACCGGCGTCTGGCAGTACACAGTTGCCAAGTACCTCGGTCAGGAAGTTGTGCGCCTGGCGGCCGACGCATTCGGTCTCGAGTCACCAACACTCGTGTTCTGCGCCTTCGTCAACCCGGACGTGGCCGAACCTGCCCCGGGTGGCCCGCACCCGATGTCAATCTCCTGGGACGACGCCGGACGAGCCCTTCGCCACACCGTCGACGCCCCGGGCTACCCTGCTCCCTTTGAGCTCATGCACATCACCGCTGATCTTCCTCACGACCGCTACTCGAACGCAAAGGCAAAGGCACTCCTAGGGTGGTCACCGCGTGACAACCTTGAGCACCTGTACGCGCGCCACCATTGAAAGAGGCCCCCGTTCGAGCCAGTGGCCATTCACGATGGTCACTGGACCGTTTTCATGGTCCTCATGGCTCATCTATTTCTCGACGGTGGCAGATGGTGCATAGGAGATGTGTAGCTGCGGGGTGTCAATCGGTACCCCCCCGGCCTCGTGTGAAGCCATAAGGAAGTCAAGGGCACCGGTTGTCAAGAGCGTGCGAATGGCGGGCACTGTCGGTACTCCTGTTTCGATCATGTCCTGTACCCCTTCGATGAGCCACGCGAAATGTGAAAACGGCTCCTGGGTCCCCATGCCGAAGCGGAATGCGATCCGGGAGACGGTGTCGGCACCCGGCAATGTCACATCGGCGGCAATCGCCCACTGTGGCGTGACCGTTTCGGGAATCATCGCCATCGCGCGGGTGCCGTCGCGGTAAGTGATCAGGAAGGCCGAGGCATCCGGGGCTAGCGACCGGGCATCACCTGGGGTAGCTCGGTCACAGACTTGCAACGCAGCCTGCATGAGTGACTGATCCCACGCGCCACGGTCCATTGCGGTCCATGCGTCCTGGCCGACCAGGCACTGCACGCTTGCGATACCGCTCTCGCCACCATGGCGACGCTCCATGATGCATTGGAGCGCCTCGAGGGCATGAAATCCGTACGCCTCCAATGGGGGCGGAGACACGACCACTGCCTGATGGATCTGGGTCCCGATAGGAATATCGACCCTTGGTGAACGCCAAGAGACCGGCGCGGTACTCACCGATGATCCCGCCATCAACGGGATGCCGAGCCGGGCAGCTCGGTCAACGATCGCGCGCGCGTCCTCCCACCCAACGCCAAGGTGCTTGTCGATGAAGACTGGCACCACGCTTCCCAGTTCCTCGAAAACGTCTGCGACTGCATCGAACCAGGCGCGTCGCGGATAGAGGCGTTGTCCGCGAGCGTTCAGTGGATACTCGCCGTGTTCACCAATGATCAGCACACCATTGACAGCGATGGTGTCTGTTCCGAGGGTAATCGCGTCGCGTATTGACGGCAATATCGGCACGCCAGTGCGCTCGGACCATCCGCGAGAGAGGTCGTTCTCCGGAAATTGGTCAATGAACATCGAAGCCACATCGACCCGTGGTCGGCGGATGCGCCCATCGATATCGGTCGGCAATGGAGACTCGGTGAGAGTTCGGACAGTCTCTCCGTAGTCAAGCGCATCCCGGTCGTAGACGTGGGGCCACGAATAATCGCCAAGGAGCTTGCTCACGATCACGTCGGCATGTGAACGGGGCCGATACACAGTGCATAGTGCGGCAACACGGGGTCTCGAACCCGGTGCCGGAGCAAAAACACCAGTGTCGCCGGTATCCAGTGACATCACCATTCTCCCTTGATCCACGCGTGATCGCGAAGCATTTCGACAGCATACTGCGCGGCGTCGATTGACATCCCGACGAAATATATGACACAATCACTGTATGAAATCACGAAACAGAACCCCGGCCACGAGCACGTGGAACAGCGCGGGCAGCGTCGTCACTCTTCGCGGGCTGCGGCGCCCGTTCGTTACTGGCCGTTTCATTCATAATTGGCAGGTAGGGGCCAAAGACTTGTTCCCACGAGCCACGGGCAGGCATGGGCGTAGGGGTTCACCCTCATGGCGCCGGTCCGGCCGAACGAAAATTGGACGGATTTCGATGACCATCACTCCCACCCCGGTTCCCGTGCAGTACAACCGCCACAACTTGAAGAGCCGCTTCCTTGAGGAACTTGAGAAGCGGATCCTGATCTACGACGGGGGCTTCGGCACCCAGATCCTGGCACGGCAGCACTTGCTCAGCGACGCCGACTACTTGGGAAATCCGCAGCGCGGGCCTCACGAAATCCTGGGAACCACGCGTCCTGAACTCCTTGAGGAGATCCACGCCGGCTATCTCGCAGTCGGTGCAGATGTCCTTGAGACCGATACCTTCCAGGGCAGTCCCAGACGATTGCGTGAATGGGGCCTCGTAGAGAGGGCATACGAGATCAACTTCAATGCCGTCGCATGTGCCCGCCGGGCCGCCGACCGCTTCTCAACGCCAGACCGGCCCCGCTTCGTTGCGATGTCGCTCGGACCGACTGGTGCCCTCCCAAGTGGGGATGAGGCATCTTTGATCGCCCTGTCTCTTGGTCCGGACGGAGAACCACTCTACCGCTCCCTCTTTGAGGAACTCGCCGAAGGTGCACGGCTGCAAGTAACCGCCGCGATCCACGCAGGGGCCGATGTCATCATCATCGAGACCCAATTCGACATCCTCGAGACACGAGCCTTCATATCTGGGTGCACACGCGCGTTCCGTGATACCGGAACCCGCCTGCCGATCCAGTGCCAGGTAACGCTTGAGATGTCCGGACGCATGCTGCTCGGCACCGACCCGGTTGCGGCGGTGACAATCCTCGAAGGTCTTCCGATCGACCTGATCGGACTGAATTGTTCGACGGGCCCTGATTACATGAGGGAACCGATCCGCGTCATTTGCGAGACATCCCGACTGCCGGTCACCTGTATCCCGAACGCCGGGCTCCCACTGAACGTCGACGGCCAGGCGGTCTACCCATTGGAACCTGGTCCGATGGCCGACGAACTTGTCGACTTCGTGACGGAATTCGGCGTGAATGTCGTCGGTGGTTGCTGTGGATCGACGCCAGACCATATCGCCGAGCTCGTTGCCCGACTGGACGGGAAGGCTCCGCGTCCACGGTCCGTCCCCTACGTGCCTCGGATCGCGTCGGCGTTGCGCGCCTTCGACCTGTTCATGGACCCGGCCCCACTGATCGTGGGCGAACGGGTCAACTCACAGGGATCACGGGTTGCCAAGCGCGCCCTCCTCCGTGACGACTACGACAAGTTGATCGAGATAGCCCGGGAGCAAGTCGAGAACGGGTCGCACGCCCTGGACATCTGCGTCGCTCTAACCGAGCGCGCTGACGAGGTGTTCCAGATGGCAACCATCGTAAAACGTCTCGGTGCGTCGTTTGAAACACCGCTGGTGATCGACACCACCGAGGTCGATGTAGTCCGTGCCGCCCTTGAGGTCTATCCAGGCCGGGCCATCCTCAATAGCATCCACGCGGAGAATCGGTCCGAACGAATCGACAAGTGGGTGCCGTTGATGAAGGAACACGGCGCGATTGCCGTGGCGATGTGCATCGACGAACGAGGCCAGGCCACCGACGCCCAGTGGAAGTTCGAGGCAGCCCAGAAAATCCATACGATTGTGTGCGGCGAGTACGGCATGCCCCCGGAAACCCTCATCTTTGATGCGCTCACCTTTCCAATCACTACTGGCCAGGCTGACCTTGCCAACGCAGCGGTCGAGACAATCGAAGCAATCCGCCTGATCAAGTCCCGCCTGCCCGGCGTGCTGACCATCCTCGGGGTGAGCAACCTGTCTTTCGGGATCGATCCTTATGCGCGGGAGATCCTCAATTCTGTCTTCCTGTTCCACGCAGTGAAGGCCGGCCTGGACCTTGCCATCATCAATCCGGCACACGCGCGACCCTACGCCGGCATACCCGACGTAACCCGTGAGTTTGCCGAGGCGGCCATCTTCAATTCTTCGCAGTCTGCGCTGACGGACTTCATCGAGCACGTTGACGCCATCATCAAATCAGGCGGCGCCGATACCGGCCCGGGAAAGACCAGCCCAGGAGTGGTTGAACCCGACGGAACTGACGAACGGATCAGGTACCGGATCCTGGAGCGACGCAAGGACGGGGTTGAGGACCTCGTTGATTCAGCGATTGCCGAACGCACCGCGCATGGGACGCGTCGCCACGATGCAGCGGTCGACGTCCTGAACGGTGTCCTGCTTCCAGCAATGAAGCAGGTCGGAGATGAGTTTGGGGCAGGGAAGCGCATCCTTCCTTACGTCCTGCAGTCTGCTGAAGTCATGAAGAAGTCCGTCGCGCGCATGGAGACCTATCTCGAACGCATCGAGGGTGTCACGAAGGGCACGGTCGTTCTGGCGACGGTCTACGGTGACGTCCACGACATCGGAAAATCCTTGGTGCAAACAATCCTTGCCAACAACGGCTACACGGTCCATGACCTGGGAAAGCAGGTCCCTGTGACAGAAATCGTTGAAGCAGCGGTCCGCCATGGTGCCGACGTCATCGGGCTCTCAGCGCTGCTCGTGAACACCAGCCGTCAGATGCCCCTTGTGGTTCGTGAGTTGCATCGGCGAGGCCTCGACATCCCGGTCCTGATCGGCGGTGCGGCTATCAACCGTCCATTCGGAGCGCGGGTTAACTTCGTTGATGATGCGAAATCCACCCGGTATGCCGGAGGGGTGTTCTATTGCAAGGACGCATTTGAAGGTCTCGACTGGGTTGAGGCACTCACGCAATCCGGCGACCGGGATGCAGTCATCGCACGCGTGCAGACTGAAGCAGCCGCGGTGGCCTGACCGGGTAAAGCGTAGGAGACAGACCCAATGATTACGGCACGCGCAGACCTATCCGGATCCCGACGCGAAGCTGCACGCATGCGCACGGTGCGTGATTGCACGGTCCCGCCGAACCTCGCGACACGGGGGTCAATCATCACGATTGATCCAAAGAGCCTTGATCTGCTCTTGCCATTTCTTGACCGCAATACCCTGTTCCGCCATCACTGGGGATACCGCCCGATTCTCGACTCCGAACCCGTCGCACCTTCCCAACGCGCTGTGGCGCGCAAGCAGGAATGGGAGAGGATGCTTGTTCGCGAACTCGAACCCGAATTGCAAGGTTTGTGGCGAGACGCCAAAAGAGAGGGATGGCTTCGCCCTTCGGCGGCCTTCGGGATCTTCCCGGTGCAGGCAGATGGCGATGAGTTGATTGTCTACGATCCCGTCGCATTCATAGAGGGAGCCCGGGGAACCTCGTTGCCAGTCCGTTCACGGTTCAGTTTTCCGCGACAGCCCGAAGATGGTTCTCCCCGCAACAAGGGACGACTGTGCCTTGCGGACTACTTTCGCCCGATTGAATCCGGGGAATATGACACCGCAGGCTTCCAGGTCGTCACCGCCGGTGCAATCGCTAGCCAAACCGCGGCAAAACTTCAGCAAAACGACGCGTACGACCGGGGCTTCAAGGTGCACGGTTTGGCAGCCACGGTCGCGGAAGCGATGGCCGAATTCATTCAACAGCGAATTCAAATGGCAATGGGAGTACCAAAGGGGCAAGGGCTCAGGTACTCATGGGGTTACCTGGCGTGTCCAGACATTGCAGATCAGGTAAAGGTCCTGGATCTCCTTCCCCGTGCCAACACGGAACTCGGCATCGCGCTAACCTCGGGATTCCAGTTTGATCCGGACCAGACTACCGCTGCCCTCGTGGTTCATCATCCCGACGCAATCTACTTCGCAGTCCTCGGCAATGACGCCATTTCCGACGAAACTGCCGATTAGTCTGGACGGTTCCGTCACGACGCCGGTGGCGTCAAATAATGTTCCGTTTACATAAATGATCCACCATGTGTGGGATGTTTACCATCATCCTCGCACTGACCTCTGCACTCCTTTGGGGTATTTCCGACTTCGTTGGCGGCCTGCTAGCCCGCCGACTATCACCAGTCTCGGTGACGGCAACGTCTCAATCCTGTGGCCTCGCTGCCACCGGCGCCGCCTGCTTCTGACTCGGCACTGACGTCCCAGAAATGCGGACGGCACTGTTTGCCATCGCCGCCGGTATAGCTAGCGCAGTTGGTCTTGGTTGCTTCTACCGTGCTCTCGCACTAGGTCACCTCGGAACGGTGACCGCTATCTCTGCTTCAGGGGCGGTCATTCCCGTGATTGTCGGCGTGGTTGGCGGCGAGGCAATCAGCCTGATCGGTGCCATCGGGATCGTCGGTACCGTCGGAGGCGTCGTCCTCGCAACTCAGACCCCCAGTGGAACAGCAGTCTCCGCAAGAGGCGCGGATCGTACGTCTCTGGCATATGCTGTCATCGCGGCTGTCTGTTTCGGAACGTACTTCTGCCTCTTCAGTGAGGCATCCCACGGGGGCGTTGCTGCCGCTTCCCTCATTGAAGGTGCCGTGTCTGTTGCTTGCCTTGGAACCGCGTGGGCTGTCCTGAATGGAACCACGCCAAGGTCAAAGCGGGACGCTGCCGGACGCGCAATCAAGCCAAGCGCAGTGTTGGTCACTGTCGGCTCTGGGCTACTAAACACGGCCAAGAAATATGTGCCGCTCATGATCACTGCAACCGGTATCGCTGCATCGGGTCTGCTGGATCTCGGCGCAAGCACACTGTTTGCACACGCAAGCATGGCTGGGCGTCTTGGCATCACCTCGACCCTTGGGGGATTGCATCCCGTCGTTACGATCCTGCTTTCCCGGATCGTCCTGGACGAGCGCCCTGGAAACGTCCAGACAATCGGCGTCGTCCTCGCAATTGCCGGCACAGTCCTTGCAACCATGTAGCGAACAGCTAGCGCAAGCGACCACACCGGCAAGGATCAGTCGGAGGTTTAGTCCCCCGGGTTAGAAGAAGAACAGTCCTGAACCGGTCATCCACTTCACTGCACGATTGATCCCGTAGATGGCCAAGGCAAATGCACCGAGCAGTAGTACGAGCACCGCAACGGCGCCCACCGCGCCAAACAAGCCGGAGGCGAACGCAAACGCTGAGCCAATATAGATTGCGGGAACAGCGAGAAGCCAAATTGACAACTCCCTGCCACCCAAGATCAGGAGCGCGCCGAGAAGGGGATGGAGAAACCAACGCCTCTGTTCTACGTTCCCTGGATCAGGTTCCGGAATCTCTTGATCAGATGAATTCGTCATCACCTGCACCATAACATGTTACTGCATATCATGTTCCAGACCTGTCCGCTACTTGGCCATGAACCATTCTCGGTGCCTGCGCACTCGAGCACTGCCGAGCAGAAGGAATACACCGGCAAACCGGAAGTTTGCACGGCTAACTCAGGGGCAACAAGCCCGCGGCGTGCCTCGGCCGAAGGAACCTGCCTCTGAGAGTCACGGAACACCGTCAATCCGGGATACGATTCGATAGAGGGCGGAACCAGCGGGTGTCGTGGATTGCGAACAGAGAAGCCAACGGCATGAGTGACAGTCCTACGGTCTCTGCTGAGGGCGCCACGCCATGGTGGATGCAAAGGCGGTGGCGGCTCGGGTTGGCAGTAGCTTGGGGCGTCTGCGTGTGCTATCCCAATCCCGGGGTTCTCGTGCGGTCAATCCAGAACGCTTGGCGACCAGTGATTGATGCGGACGTGGTGCGTGATTGGGCTCTTACATTGCCCGCCAACCCG
>Ga0114980_10002391_pt1 | contig 13239 bp, 17 predicted proteins | sample S_140806_EF_Meta_FD_87018 | JGI IMG/M metagenome (GOLD analysis project Ga0114980, IMG submission 87018) | Freshwater microbial communities from Lake Simoncouche, Canada to study carbon cycling - S_140806_EF_MetaG | ecosystem: Environmental > Aquatic > Freshwater > Lake | place: Lake...
AGCAGGTCCACCTTCGTCTCCTCGCTCACCGCGATGACCGCATCGGCCATTTTCAGGGCCGTGGCCTCCAGCCAGACGGTGAAGTCATAACCTCCGCCGAGCTGCTCCCGTTTCCACGGGCGCAGCGGCTCCAGCGAATGCACCGTGAGCACCATCGGCACGCCGTAGTTCAGCTTCGCCAGAATGCCGCCAAAGTGAGAGTACCAGGTGTGCAGATGCACCAGCGAGGCGTCGATGTTCTTCGTGTTGAAATCCAGACAGCGCTGCAAAGCGCCAAAGACTGATTTCAAATGCACTGGAGACGTCCAATCGGCCGTGTCGATCTGCGTGCCCATCACGCGGAGATTGGGCTGCGTGTCGTCTTGATCACCAAAGCAGCGCACCTCGATCTCCATGAGCTTGGCCAGCTCTTTCGAGAGGTATTCCACATGCACACCCGCACCGCCATAAATGTGCGGTGGGTATTCGTTGGTCAAAAACAGGGCTTTCATGAAGGGGAACCCCAGCATGTGGCGAGTGCCGCCCGCTCTTCAATGCACTTCTTCGTCCTCCCGGCGAAAACTCCGCCTTCAGGCGACGCTCTCACTGAAACTTCACCTCGACCTTGGGCAGCAGGGCTTTGATTTTGGCCTGGGTTTCGGGCGGGTAGCCTTTGGGACGGTTGATGAGCTTCAATTCTTTGAGGTGGGCGAAGGCGGCGAGTTGCGGGATGCGTTCGTCGGGGATGACAAGGCCGCCGATTTCGAGTTGATCGAGCTGGGTGAGTGCGGCGGCGAGCGCGAGGCCTGCCTCATCGAGTTTTTCGCAGTGGGTGAGTGTGAGGCGTTTCAGCGATGCGAGGGCTTTGCAGGCGGCGATGCCTTCAGGGGCATCGAGGCCGTCGCCGAGCTGCAAATACTCGATCGGGAGGCTGGCGAGGTTTTTGAGGCAGGCAGGCGTGGCGTTCTTGGTGCCGATTTCGAGGCCTTTGAGCTTGGTGAGGTTCGCGAGGTGGACAGCGCCCGCGTCGGTGAATTTGGCGTGGGCGAGGCTGATGCTTTCGAGGTTGGGGAGATGCTCGCTGAGCTGTTTGAGGCCCTCGTCGTCGATGCTGCTGCCGCGATGGCTCACTTTGGTGACTTTGCTCCAGTTGCTGCATTTCGCATAGGCTTTGCCGGTGATGGCGGTGCCGACGAAAGAGAAGGATTCGAGGTTTTTAAGCCTGGCAAAGGTCGCCATACCGGCATCGGTGAGTTTGCCGTTGTTGGTGAAACGCAGCGTTTTGAGGTTCGTGAGCTTGCCGAGTGGCGCGATCCATTCGTCGTTGGCTTTGGTGGAGATGACGTTGAGGGATTCGAGCGTGGTGATGTGGCTGAGGTGCTCGAAGAAGGCGGCGTCATAAGGATCGTCTTTGCGGTGGTCATGCGGACCTGCGTTTGGCACGGCGAGATCGACGAGTTTCAAGCTCTGACCGTCTTCGGTTTTCTCGACCTTGCCTTTGGCGGCCTCGACGATGCGGGTGACGGCCTCAACATGCGGATCGAGGGCGAAGGTAGAGGCGGTGAGGAAGGTTAGAAGGGTGAGGGTGAGTTTCATGGAGGTTAGGAGGCTGTTTTTGCACCGCGGAGATTGGAAGGTCGCAAAGAGGGATTAAGGTTCGGAACTCGTGATGAAGTGGCTTTGCGAGCGAGTGAGACTGATACGTCGGATACCATCACGCATCGAGTCGGAATTGAAGTTGAGAATCAACCCCTCTTGCCAACCTGGCAGCCTGATTTCGGAAAGAAGGCGGGCTTCATGAAGAGGTGTGATGGAATCAACGCACAGAATGAAAAGCGGCACGAACTGTTCACTTTCGAGTTCAAGCACCAGTTCCAACTCCAATGGCTGATCGAGCTGCATGCCGTCCACTTCGACAGGCCGTGGCTTGCTCTGCGAATCCCAGAACTTGCCGGGCCGATCCGACCACACATACACCTCCTTCACCGCGCCGATGGCTCCGACGTCGAACCATTCCTTCGACAGCCGCAGACCTTCGCTGGCACGGCCGGTGTTGCCCGTTTGCGCAACCACTTTCATCTCGGCGGCCACCTTTGCCATGATACGCGTCTCCTCGATGGTGTGCGCCAGCGGCTTTTCGCAATAGAAATGCTTGCCCAGCTTCATCGCCGCTTTCACCGCTTCCTGAGCCTCGATAAGCACATGGCCGGGCTTGGTCCGCAGGTCCATGCCGAGCAGCGGCACTGTCCAGTCATGCCAAAAGGCAGCCAGCAAGCCCGCCAAGGCACCGGCCCAGGCCAATAGCCGCCACCAAAGGCTCACACGATGGGCGGGGGAGACGCGGCTCATGCGATTTCCGTGCCATCGTGCACATCCAGCTTCCCGATCACCAGATGGGCACCGAGCCGAATTGCCTTGCCGAACCACCACTCCAGCACCGATCAGCGTTCTCTCACTTAACTGCACGCCACCGCCGAGCTCCATGCCGCTGCCAATGAGGCTATGCGCCCCGATGACCACGTCATGCTCCAGGATACACCCGGTGTTGATCAGCACATGACCACCGAGCCGCGCTCCGGTATTCACCACGGCCCGAGCCATGATCTGACAGCCCGCCGCCATTTCCGACTGATGAGAGACGAACGTTTGCGGGTGAACCACACCGAGAGGCTCCAGACCGCCTTTCGGGCGGCGAGATACAGTTCCGCCCGGATACGGCACGGCTGGGAACTGCCTACACCGATGACAAAATGGGTGAAATGTAGCTCCTTGAGCCTGGAGAGCATCTCACCTCCCCCGAGCACCGGCACCTCGGCGATCTGCTACAAACCGGGCTGAGAGTCCAAAATACCCACAACCACGCCCGGACGCAGCTGCTCGAGCGTTTCGAGCAGCACCCGCCCATGGCCGCCGCCGATAAAGATGCATTTCATGTGAAGAGCGATTGTGGGTAGGTTTGAGCGGCCCCTGTAACACACCTCCGCTCCGCCTTCCAAGGTGTTTTCCCTCGGCGAAGACGCTTTCTAATAATTCATTCCCCAAGACACCGTAAATATGTAATATTACGTTTTAATTTATTATAATATTAGGTGATTTTGTAAATCTTATTTCACTCACGCCAGCCTCTTGTCCCCTTCTTCTCCGCCCTATCCGCGTGGAGAAAGGCTGCGCTGGTCATGATTTGCAGTGCGCAGGGGCTGATGCCGACCTCGCTCAACGTCGGCTCGATCAATTTCTAAAACACTCCAGGAAACACCCTCCTGAAGCAAGATGGCGTCACGGCCCTCGACACCAGCTTCGTATTCGAATTCGGCAACTTTGATGCGGGATTCCCCCCACTGGAAACAACATCGCCAACTGGATCGACAACTGGAAACCATTTGCCCGTGCCGAAGCTCCTTCCATCAACGGCTGGAACTCTTCCATCTCCTATTTCAACAAGAGCGGCATCCTCCAGCTCAGCGGCCAGTCTGACCAAGGTCTCTCCGACGATGTCTTCGCCGCCGGAGAACTGGCTTACCTCTGGGGTTACAACGATTTTAGCATCACGAATGGCAGCCAGTGGGCCTTCGTCACCAATGACAGCAGCGATCTCAATCCTGCCAACGACTGGCCCTGCCCAGCCCCTCCGAGGCCCTTCCTTGGGAATACCCTCTTTCCAACGCCCTCAATCCTGTCTGGGGCGGCCTGCACAATGTGCAAGGCGGCGGTGACTTCACCGCTCCGCTCACAGCCTGCACCCTGCAAACCCACGCGGTGCCTGAACCAGGTAGCGTGATGATTGTCCTGCCCGCAGGACTCGCCAGGCGCATTCAGAGAGCACGCCGGTCATAGAGAAATCCGAATGGAAATAGGCAAAGGCTGGCTAGGCCTCACTCGAAGACATCTTCGAGAACATCGACGATCGGAGCGATGGTCTTGGGAGCTTTGCGAGCCTTGGCTGGCTTCTCCGTTTTTTCGGTTTTCGGAGCTTCCTCCGCTTTTTTGACTGGAGCAGGTTCCCCCTGCACGCCGAGGAAGATCATGCCATCGCTGTATTCGATGACGTAACCTTCATTGGCGAGCCAGCGGATGTCTTTCAGGACTTCCATCTGCTGCTGCGTGAGCTTGGGGGCTTCACCATCAACGGGAGGCGGCGCATCTTCATCCTTGGGAGGCGCGGGCGTGATGGATTCGACGAGCGTGTGGAGGTGCATGCCGCCGGAGTTCTGCTTGAGCAGTTCGACGATCTTGGCGAGCGGCGCAGAGAAGACGACGGAAGGATCGACAGCACGCGGACGCACGCGGCTGACGAACATTTTGCCGCTGCGGCGCTTAAACATCTTCAAGCCACGCCGTTCAAGACCGGCGGCGAGTTTCTGCGAGATGTCGAAGAGGTGCTTGCGAGCATTTTCGACGGCATTGCGCAGCATGATGAAGAGCACGTGCGATAGCTTGGACTTATCGATGCCGCCAGCAACGTTCACATCACGCAGTTCGATGACGGAATCAGCCGCGTGGATGCGCCGGAAATGCGCCTCGACTTCCGCACGGGTCGGAAACGCTTGCGGCTCGGTTCCTTCGGCGATTTCGCCTTTGAGATAAACCCATCGGCGTCCTTTGCTGGCCTGCTCTTTCCACTTCTCGATAGTCTCAGGCGTGGTGTCCGATCGCACGCGCCGTTTGAAATCTTCAAACGGCATGTTGGCGAAGCGCTCACGATGGAGGCGGATGAGCTTCGTCTGGTAACTGTGATGGCTAGCAGGGCCGAGGATCTCACCACTCATGCCACAGACGGCGACTGATTTGAAATCACCCTTTGGCACTTCGAGTTCGATGTCTTCGACTCGGTAGTATTCGTCGATGACGGTGCTGTTGAGGATGTGCGAGACGGCTTCATCACGCGTGAGAAAGAGCCCGCCATCGGCCGTGGTTTTGAAAAGCGGAGAGGGACGTGTGTCGGCGCATAGATAGCGGACATTGAAGCGCTCACCACCCGCGAGGACGATACGTGCAGCATCGAACATGCTGAAGGCGTGGCCCGTGTTACGAACATGCTGAGCGAGCGTATCGAGCGTCTCGTCTTGCGGATAGATCGTGACCTGAATGTCCTGTGGAATAGGCACCCAATCGCGTTGCGGCCGGTTATCTCCACCATCGCGGCTGCGATCCCGATCTCCGAAGCGACGCGGTCCTCCAGGTCCATCACGACGATCCCCACGTGGTGGGCCTCCGGGTCCATCACGGCGCGGCGGACCGCCAGGGCCATCACGACGCGGGCCTGCACCAGCACCACCACCAAAACGACGTTCACCCGCACCACCACCGCCTGCTCCGCGGCGATCACCGCCGAAGCCACCACCGCCACGGCGGTCACCACGCTGCGGACGGTCTTCACGATCGCCAAAGCGCTCGATAATTTTCTCTTCCTTGCCGAAATCCGCAACCCACGCGGGTATTAGACGCAGGCTGGACAGATCGAGGGAATCGGTCTGGGGCTGTTGAGGAATGCTGGATTCGGCTTCGGACATAAGATCAGGTGCTTGGGCGGGAAAGGGCCGCGATGATGAGCAGGACGCGGCGCTTGTCTCCTACTTTATTAGATCGTGGCAGACACTAAAAACATGCTTCATGGAATTGGATGAAAGTTGCCTTTCCGATCCAGCGGGACTGCACTTCTCGCACAAAACACACGGCAGCTTCCAAAGTCTTTTGCCGCAGGAGCGGAGCAGAGGACTCAGAGATGAAAAATGAAAACAAAAGGAAACCTCGGCATCCGCTGCCTCTTGGCTCATCTGCTGCGGCAAAAAGGAGCATGAGAAAAGCAGGCTATCGGCAGGCCAAGTGCCTGAGAGCCGCGCCATCATTTGTCATGGGTAGCAAAATTTCACCCAGAGGTAGAAAAAGGTTGAATTTACAAGAGTAGATATTTAATTTAGCTTAATTATCTCAGTTGATGCCGTTAAACTTTTCTATAATTTCTATCTTTAATAAGCTCCTTTGCTACCTCAGCGGTGTCGAATTGGGCTGTTCAGGCTGCCGATGAACTCTTTCCTCCAAACGCTGTATGTACGTGGTTCCGGCACTGATGCCACGGAACGTGCGCTGATTCAGGTGAGGTCGATCGAGCGCTTCCCCACTGCGGCACAGTCATTTTCACCCTAATCCCGTCTCGTCATGCAAGCTACCATGGCACAGCCTCCCGCCCCCCTTTTCCAAATGGCAGGTTCTCCTTTGTTTCGCACCTGCGCTGGAGAATCTATCGAAGCTCCTCCCATCAACGCCCACAGCGGCCTTTCCCCGTTTGGCATGGCCTCTGCGGCACCCACGAACATGCCCCTGACCGTCGGCGATGTGATTCACCTAATACCACCCGAACTCGTGCGCGGTGGAGTTGTGTCGCCTGAGCAGCCACTGACGTTACCGCCGGCACTTTTGGAAAATGCCCTGCGCAGCGGACTGCCAACAGTGCCGGTATTTGAAATTTACCGAGTTTGCCCGGCCCTTTTTCAGGGTCCGGTCTCTCCTCAGGAGCCACGCACGGTGGCTCTGCCCGTGGCGAAGCTGTCTGCATTGATCGCAGGCACCCGCCCCTCTGCTCCGGCATTGCCCGTAGCATCCCAAGCCTCATCTTTTGCGGCAGCCGAGCCGTCGAGATCACCGACTGCTCCGCCGTCATCTGCTTTTCCGATGAGTCCGTTTGCTGCGGCCATGCCTTCCATTGCGGCCGCAGGAGTAGCCTCGCCGTTTGGGCAAGCAGCCACAGCCGCTTCGCCCCCCCCGCCGAGTTCAGGCTCTCCGTTTACCCAAGCCAGCTTGGCTCCTACCCAGGCCTCCCCATTCGCCGCGGCTACACCTGCGCCATCGAGTTCTCCGTTCACGGCTGCAGCTTCCTATCCAGCTCCAGCCTCACCTTTCGGAGCCGCTTCGCCATCGCCAGCGGGCTCTCTGTTCGCAGCATCAGCTCCCCAGCCGGTTCCAGCTTTCCCATTCGCAGCGGCCTCACCAGCTCCGTCTGCCTCACCTTTTGCTGCTGCAACTCCAGCTTCGCCTTTCGCCAGTGCTTCGCCAGCGGCCTCGCCGTTCGCAGCGGCGTCTTCAAATCCAGCCACGGCCTCGCCTATCGCGGTGAGTGCACCGGTATTCGCTTCCCCATTCGGAGAGATGATACCTCCCGTTGAACCCGCCCCGGTGTTTAGCGCCACAGCCTCACCTTTTGCCGCGAGTGCCCCCACGATCTTTGCTTCATCCGCTCCAGTCGGGGCTCCCGCATTCTCAGCGGAACCTGCCAAACCCAGCACAACGGGGCTGGATCGAGCCATGGCGAATCTTTTCGAGGCAAAACCCGCCGAACCACCCGCCACCGCTTCTCCCAGCAGCCCACCCATGGCGACCACGGGCCTAACGTTGCCTATGGCTCGGCCACAGCATCGAATACCTGCTGCCGCTCCATTGACAGTTCAGCCAGCGGAAGGCGCTTTACCCGTCTTTTCAGGTGTCCCTGGCGCTGCCGGAGGCAAAGCTCGCTTCACCCTCGCCACCCTTCTCCAGGGACGCAGTGCCGATGACCTTGGCTTCAATCCCGCGTGCGTGCCCGCCTGGCTTTCAACCAGCGTCGATGCCAGCCTCCTCCATGAGCAGGCTTCCAAAGGGGCGTATGCCCTCAGCCTTGGCGCCTTGCTCGATGGCGTAGCGGATCAGGGCTTCCGCAGCATGCTTTCCGGAGCCAAGCGAGACGTTCAGGTCCAGCTCCCCTCCAATGTTGTCTTCCACGCCCTCACGGCGACCCAAGACTGCGGAGCCTCCGCCCCAGCACATGCTCTAGCCACCATCACCACTCCGGCCCCTTCCATGGCGTTGCCGAAAATGGTGGTTTCGCCACCTAGCAGTGCTCCGCCAGCAGAGCGCCCCGCCCCGATGCCAGCCGCAGCCAGCCTCATGTTTGCGGCATCGGCAGCTCCGATCACCTTCACGCCCTTTGGCAATCCTGGGGTTACAACCACAGGTATCCTAAATCCCACTCCGCCAGCAGCCACGAGCCCAGTTTTTACTCCATCACCAGCTACGGTCCCCACACTGGCTCCAACGCCAGCCCCTCAGAATAGCCTCTTCGCCAGCCAGCCACCGCAACCAGAGGAACCAGCTCAAACTTTCGCCTCGGCACCTGCGCCAGCTCCTTTGCCCATGGCTCTCGAGGCACCGAAAAGTGCGTTTTCGACTCTCGCGACCTCCGTTCAGCCACTGGCGGGAGCCTTCAATGCCTTTGGTGCACTTCCTGCGGAATCCGCTCCCGCAGCTAGCCGACCTATCCATTCTGCGGTGAAGGCCTTCGATCCCTTCGCCCCATCGGCTGCAACCGGCCTGAGTAGCGAGCAATTGCTCGGCGTAGTCCCGGCAGCCCCCATCAGCTTCGCCACAAGCTCCCTCTTCCGACAAGCCCCGCCTACCCAGCCCCTGATCGAGCCTTTCGCTAGCCAAAGAGAGGCCAAAACCGCTCCGGCCGAATCCGTCATTCCCCTGATCAGTGCGGATCCAAAGCCCTCCGCCTTCTTTGGAGCATCCTTCAGCACCGCCAGCGAAAACGCCCCCACCGGGACCATGCTGGCACCCGCCATAGCACCTGCCCCCGGACCTATCAGCAATCCCTTTACCGCCCCACCAGAGGCACCTCCCGCGCCTTCGCTGAAACTGCCCCCCTCACCAGTTCAGGCTCCTACGCCAGCCCCGGCTGACGAAGCTGCTCCTTCTCCAGCGCCTGCCGCGTTCTTCTCTCCCCAGCCCAAAGCGGCGGCTCCGAGCAAAGCCTCCTTCCTCGACCTTTCCGCCCTGGATACAGACACCGATCAGCTCCTCCTCCGTGCTCTCCTCGGCGTCGATGACTCGCTCGATGCCTCCCGCGTCGTCCAGCTCCTCGCCACCCTGCCCGGCCTCAGCGCCTGCATCTGCCTCAATGGCTCCAGCGTTCTCAGCCACGCCAATCCCTCCGCCCCCGAAGCCGCCACCTTCCAGCAGCAGGCCCCAGACATCGCCCGCCAGCTCCGCGGCCTCGCCCCGCTTATCGGCATCGACGGGGCTGAAACCTTCACGCTCAATGCGGGTGGCCGACTCCTCACCTTCTGCTTCCCCGGCGAAGTCTCCGTCGGCGTCCTCCATCAAGGCGAACCCGGCACCGGCCTTCGCGATAAGATCACCCTCGTCGCCCGTGAGCTCGCCCGACTCCTTCGCTGAACCAACCATCGGATTTCCCCACGACCGCCATGCCCAGTATCAACCACGACGAACGCACCATCAGTTTTAAGGTCGTCTATTGCGGCACCCCACTGTGCGGTAAGACCACCAACATTCAGCAAATCCACGCCAAGCTCGATCCTCGCGGCCGCAGCGATCTCATTTCCCTCTCCACTGCACAGGATCGAACCCTCTTCTTCGACTTCCTCAGCATCGAAGCCGATGCCATTCCGGGCTACAAAACCACCTTCCACCTCTACACCGTCCCCGGCCAAGTTACCTACAACGCCACCCTCCAGCTCGTTCTGCGCCAGGCCGATGGTGTCGTCTTTGTTGCCGACTCCCAGATGGACCGCCAGCGGGATAATTTGCAGGCCCTTCAGAGCCTTGAGGCCAATCTCCGCCTCAACGACAGCTCCATTGACCGCCTCCCCATCGTCCTGCAATACAACAAGCGAGACCTGCCAAACGCGGCCCCCGTCGATTACCTCGAGTACCTCTTCAATAGCCGCCCCGTTCCCTTTCTCAGCTTTGAAGCCGATGCTCGCGGAGGACGCAATGTTCTCGCCACACTCAACGCCGTCTCCCAGGCCATCATCCACCAGTTCCGCCAGGCGCATGCCCCGGTCAGTCCCACGCCCATCTCGCAGGCACTCATGCCTCGTGAAATGACGAGCGGCCATGCTCCCGCCCTCGCCGCCGCCTGATCGAGACACTCTTCAAAATCAATCCGCACTCCTCATGCTCTCCTCACTTCTCCAGCATCCCGGCGTTCTCTCCGCCTTCGTCACCGATGGCGCCGGCCACCTCATCACCGCCGCTGGCGAGGCCATGCCGCCATCCGCAGGCGTGCTCGTCCTTGCCCATGCCACCCTCAGTGCCGCCTCCGAATTCGGACGCCGCAGCGGCTCCGGCGACTGCATCGAACTCGTTCAGCATCACGAAGGCGGCCTCGTGCTCCTGCGTGGCCTTCCTCACCGGCACGCCCTCATCGTTCGTTGCGAAGCTGAAGCGAATATGGATTCTGTTCGCCGCCAAGCCGCCACCTTTCAGCTCACCGCCACCGGCTCTACACAGCCCCGCCGCACCTCGGCACCGGCTTTAAATCTCGGCGATGCCCTCCACGCCATGCCAGCCTGGTAAGGCCCGGCACATCCGCGATTTACAAGTATCCCGTTCCGGCCTAAAACTTGCTACTTATACACCTTATTCGCACCTATGTTCGACCTTAGCATCACCACCGGCCCGCTGGAGCTCGTCTCCAAAGGTGGCCCGCTTGTATGGTTGCTCCTTGGTTGCCTTTGCCTCTCCGGTGCCATCTTTCTGGAGCGTCTAGCCTACTTTCACCGCGCCAGCATGAACATCGGCGAATTCCTCGCCGGCCTCTCCACCCTCATCAGCCGCCGAAACTTCGCCGAGGCCCTCCAGGAATGCCTCGCCACCCGCGTCCCCGCTGGTCGCATCATCCACTCTGCCCTCCTCCGCCATCACGCCCCTCGGGAGCAACTCAAAGAAATCGTTCAAGAGGCAGGCCAGCTCGAAGTCCCCCGTTTGGAACGCTTCCTCAGCCTCCTGAATGCCATCGCACACATCGGCCCCCTCATCGGCCTGCTCGGTACCCTCATCGGCCTCCTCGATGCCTTCACCCGCATCTCCTCCTCAAACGGCCTCACCACCCCTGCCGATGTCGCCCAGGGCGTTTATCAGAGCCTCATCACCGCCGCTCTCGGCCTCGTCGTCGCTATTCCCGCCTACCTCGGCTATGCCTTCCTCACCGCCCGCTCCCGCTCCCTCATGCACGACCTAGAGCGAGCAGGCATCGAAATCGTCAATCTCATCGAAGACAGCAAGACGACCTCCAACATCGTCGAGTTTCACCAAGTCAGTGAATCCCCCACCGTCGTCCCGATGACCAAAAACCGCACCCGCGGCCTTAATGCCTGATACTGAGGCGTTTCGGGAATGCACCGGGCTCTTGCAGCCCCACAGGCGGCGAATGTAAGCCAGCAATTGAGGCGTCTTGATGATAAGTCTGCGATCAAGACAGTGCCGGAAAAAGTGAAACGCTTTCTTGGAAGAAACCGATGCCGCGAGTTCATGAATGCGAACCTGTGATCAGTCGGTTGCCCCTCCCGTTTCCTCTAAGGGAAGCCCTTTGCGAAATAAGCCATCCTCACGCAGTCAAAGCGGGCATCAAACCACTCTCACCGGCTCAGCAGATTGATCAGCTCATCGTGCTTGTCGACCACCGCTTGCAGCTGGGCCGGTTCGTAGTTCACGTCCGCGTTCATCGACATGTTACACACGCCATTGCTGTTGCTGCTCGTCGTCTGAATCGCGTTGACGAGATCCACACTCGTCGCGCAGCCATCCGCCAGCGCTTTCAAGCTGTTGAACTCATCCCGCATCGGCGCGGCGTCGATGGGCGTGTTTTCTTGGTGGAGAGTAGGGTCGAACATAGACGAGGAGATTTGGAGTAGTGAGACTTTGAGACGGGCAGAGCAGCTGCACCGCGAGACGGAAAGACGTGGAGACTGGAAGTCGTGAGACTTGGAGAGCGGCTCGATTATCGCTATGAAGTCGCGCACGGTCATGCCGCGTGAGTAGAGGGCGATGATCTTGTCTTCGAAGCCTGGTTGCTTTTTTGCCACTTGGGCACCAGCAGCGCCTCGAAGCTGCTGTACCGGTCGCGCGGCACCCCGATGTGCATCTCGCCGCTGTCGCCGAGCACGGTGTTTACACTGAAGCCGTTGCGGCAGTTGCCGCCCGCCTCGGCGCGTTCGCCCCCACCGTCGAGCACCGCCTCGCTGGGGCTGCGCCCGGTTTTGAGGTGGCGCACTAGTTCACCCGCTCAATGAGCCTGTTGGTCATCTGGGCCAACACGTCTTGCTCGCCCATGATCGCCTCCGGCGGATGTCCGGTCTGGGCGATCAATGCGTCGAATGCTGCATTCAGCGCCTTGTCTTCCTTCGTTTTGGTCCTTCTCATGTCTGTCTGTACTTGCTCCCCTCACACAAACTTTCTGATAGGCTCTTGAGATGCCGGTTTCCGATGAAAATGCCTTAGGGGGCTCCTCTCGATGCGCTTTGTCAGGGCGACCGTGTTCTCGCGGGCGCTCACGAACATGTGCAAGCGCTGCTTTGACGTATCCTCATTCATGAAGCGTTCCCGTTTCCGCATCTCGTCCACATACAAGCCAGCCATGAAATCTGGCCGCGATGGTATCTTGACCTTGCCTACTGTTGCGACAAAGCCACTCATAACGTTTACTTAAATGCCTTTGAGATTTGGTTCACCTCAAACCTTTACATGTATCTCGCCAAAAAAACCAAACCCCAAGTCTCCATCGAGGAGACTTGGGGCTAATATGGAGTGAGCTTTGAAAGGGATCAGGCTTCGGCCGTTTCCGCTCCTTTGTGGCCAAGTTGTTTGACGGCAAGATTGAGTTGATCGTATTCGATGGGCTTCTTGATCACTGTCACCGGGCCATGGGAAAGAATGCGACTCAGGATTTCGCTATCCGGGTAACCTGTGATGACCACAATGGGCAGGTCAGGGTAGAGTGCCTTCAACTGGGAATACACCTCATCCCCTGGCACGTCCGGCAGTTTGAGGTCGAGGAAAACGAAGTCGAATTTCTGCTTCTTGGCCATCGCGATAGCTTCCGAGCCAGTTCCTACGACAAGGCGGCCAAAGCCGGCCTTTTTGAGGAACTGCTTGAATAGCGCCTGGAGGGCAGGGTCATCGTCCACCACGAGCACGGTAGGCTGGCCACCTTCCTCTTCTTTGCGAAGCACATCACGGTCCAACAAGCTGCGCTTGATGCGCCAGCGACCACCGATTTGCACGGCGGGGAGCTGTCCGCGCTGGACGAGGTAATAGACGGTAGGAAGTGGAATACGGAGGTATTCCGCAGTCTCTTTAACCGTCATAAGTTCGGGCGGTGCTGTATCGGCCATAAGGGGTGTGGTTGTTAGTCTTGTCTTGGGTTATTGGAAAAGGGAAAGAGAATCAAAGCTGAGGATAATTGAAACTACGATGTGATAATTACAG
>Ga0114980_10002392_pt1 | contig 13236 bp, 14 predicted proteins | sample S_140806_EF_Meta_FD_87018 | JGI IMG/M metagenome (GOLD analysis project Ga0114980, IMG submission 87018) | Freshwater microbial communities from Lake Simoncouche, Canada to study carbon cycling - S_140806_EF_MetaG | ecosystem: Environmental > Aquatic > Freshwater > Lake | place: Lake...
ACCTCAATTTTTGTGGATGCTTCCTTGCCAATGATTGAAGGGGCAGCGAAAATCCATACCGATAGAATTGAATTATACACCGAGGCGTATGCCTCTAATTATGAAAGAAATGCCGAAGAGGCCATAGCGCCTTATATTCTATCTGCCAATGCTGCAAATGGATTGGGATTACAGCTTAATGCCGGGCATGATTTAAATCTTCAAAATTTACAATACTTTGCTGAACATATCCCAGGCTTATATGAAGTTTCCATCGGTCACGCGTTAATTTGTGATGCCCTTTATTTGGGTTTGGAAAACACCCTTAAGTCGTATTTAAACTGTTTGCAAATTTCTTAACACCTAATGCAGGATAACTCCAAGGAATCGAATAGGCTATGGATTAAATCCTCTGCCGGAAGGATGAGAATTATTGCCCATGCAGAAGGGACTTCTTATTTATTATTACTCGGAATAGCTGTTCCCCTAAAATACATCTGGCATATGCCTGAATTCGTAAAAATCATGGGAATGATTCATGGGGTATTGTTTATTGCCTATTGTATTTTACTGGTAGAGAGAACCCTGCGTTGTAAATGGACTTTCTTGGAATTCTGTTTTGCGGGCTTAGCTTCCCTTATTCCGTTTGGTACTTGGTGGGCAGATAATAAATTATTTTATAAAGCTTGGGTAGAGGATAATAGTAAAGAAGGATATAATAGATAAGGTAAATATTTTAAAAAAGGCAATACGTTATAAGTATTGTACCCCGTAGGGGAATCGAACCCCTGTTTCCTCCGTGAAAGGGAGATGTCCTAACCGCTAGACGAACGGGGCGGTTGTAATAAATAGAGGCGCAAAATTGGGCATTTTTTCTTCGTCTGTCAAGTTTTTTCTATTCTACCCAAAGATATTGTCATTTTAAACCTTTATTCTACATTGGAAATCCCTTAACATCCCACTACTTTTGCAGTACTAAAGTATTTTTAAATTTTCGCCTTATGTCAAAAATCACTGTTGGGATTAATGGTTTTGGTAGAATCGGGAGATTGGTTTTCCGTGCGCTACTGCAAAATCCAAATGTTTCTATTGTTAAGATTAACGATCTTACTGACAATCACACCTTAGCACATTTACTAAAATATGATTCGGTGCAGGGAAAATTTAAAGGAGAAATTAGTGCCGATGATTCCTTTTTATATGTTAACGGAAACAAAATTATTTGTAGCGCCGAAAAAGATCCGGCAAACTTAAATTGGAAAGATGCCGGGGTTTCTATTGTTATTGAATGTACCGGAAGATTTACCGAACGAGAAAAAGCAAATCTTCATTTACAAGCTGGCGCGGATAAGGTGATTATTTCTGCTCCTGCAAAAGGGGAGGATGCAACTATTGTATTAGGGGTAAATGAGAATATCCTAAAACCGGATATGAAAGTAATTTCGAATGCATCTTGTACTACCAATTGTTTGGCCCCTATGGCCAAAGTATTAGATGACCATTGGGGAATTGACTCCGGCTATATGACCACAATTCATGCTTACACTGCTGACCAAAATCTTCAGGATGCCCCTCATAAGGATTTAAGAAGAGCTCGTGCTGCAGCCTATTCAATAGTACCTACCTCTACAGGTGCAGCCAAAGCGGTTGGATTAGTATTGCCTCATTTAAAAGGAAAACTAGATGGAACTTCCATGCGAGTACCAATTCCAGATGGATCTTTAACTGACCTTACGGTTATTCTTAAAAAGGCTGCCACCAAAGAAGAAATTAATGCCGCTATGTTAGCTGCTTCACAAGGTTATTTAAAAGGCATTTTAGAATACTGTGTTGACCCTATTGTATCTATTGATATTATTGGAAATCCACATTCCTGCATTTTTGATTCCTTGTCAACTGCTTCTATGGGGACCTTGGTTAAAGTATTAGGTTGGTATGATAACGAATGGGGATATTCTTGTAGAGTAGCGGATTTGGTCAGCAAAATTTCCGTTTAATTTAATATTCCTCATTTCTTTCCTTCCAATATGATCACGATTGACCAGGCTGACTTAATAAATAAAAAGGTAATTATTCGGGTGGATTTTAATGTCCCCTTAGATGCTAAAACCTTTGCCATTACCGATGATGTAAGGATTAGGGAAGCATTACCTACCTTAAATTATTTATTAAGTCAACCGGTTGCGTTAATTATTATGTCCCATTTAGGAAGACCTAAATCAGGGCCAGAGGAAAAATATAGTCTGATTCATTTGGTTGCCCCACTGAGCGCGTTACTCGGTCGACCTGTTCAATTTGTTGCCGATTGTATGGGCGAAAAAGCGGAACAAGCTTGCAAAGCCCTTCAACCGGGAGAGGTATTGTTATTAGAAAATTTGCGCTTTTATCCAGAAGAAGAAAAAGGAGATAAAACATTTGCTGAAAAATTAGCCAGCTATGCAGACGTATATGTAAACGATGCCTTTGGTACCGCACATCGGGCGCATGCTTCAACGGCCGTAATTGCACCGTTTGTGAAAGAAAAGTATGCGGGGTTTTTATTAAAGAAGGAATTGGATAATGCGCACAAGGTTTTGCAAAATGCGGAAAGACCTTTTGTTGCTATTATGGGTGGTGCTAAGGTTAGTGATAAAATTGTATTGATTGAAAATCTATTAGACCTTGTAGATGCTATTATTATTGGGGGAGGAATGACCTACACTTTCCTCAAAGCCTTAGGAAACCCAATAGGGAAAAGCCTTTGTGAAGAAGATAAATTAGACCTTGCAAAAGAAATATTAACTAAAGCTGATAAAAAAGGAGTAAAAATATTATTGCCTGTTGACAGTATCATTGCCGATCAATTTGCTGCGGAGGCAAATACACAAATAGTGGATAATGCACATATCCCTGCTGAATGGATGGGATTAGACATTGGCCCAAAATCATTAGAGGCTGCAAGTCAATTAATCCTCTCTGCCAAAACCATCTTGTGGAATGGCCCTATGGGGGTTTTTGAAATGCCTGCTTTTTCTAAAGGAACCTTTGGTATTGCCCAAGCAGTAGTAGATGCCACATCCAAAGGTGCATTCTCCTTGATTGGGGGGGGTGATTCTGCAGCAGCGATTTCAAAAGCAGGATTAACAGACCAAGTATCTTATGTATCTACCGGTGGTGGTGCGTTGTTAGAATACATGGAAGGAAAAGTATTGCCCGGAGTAGCCGCTTTGGGGTAAGCCTAATCGTTTTTAATTATTAAACGATAACAAGTATTTTCTTTTTTTACGTAATACATTCCAGCTGAAACACCTAATAAACTGTAGGGTCCAGCCCCGGTATAGGTATTGATTTTTATACCTGATAAGTTATACAATTCTAAAACATCTGATGTATTAGAAATGTCTATTTCGAAATAATCCTTCGCTGGATTTGGAAATATTTTTTGAGATTGTTTTTCTTTATTTGTTTCAGCTGATAAATGATAATCATTGGGTAAATAATATACATACAGGTCTGCACCTGTTGGGGGTTGTTCCGAATAATTAAATCGCGTTCCATAAATAATTATACCATTGCTATCTCTTTGAATTCCTCTTTGAACATAAAAGGCTAAAGAATCCAACAGCTCGGTTTTAGGGGTAACTCCTGTTTTAACGCCTACAGGAAGCTGGTTTTGTCGATATCCTTCTCCGGGTATCCAATAAGCAGTAAGATTGGGAGTCCAGGTGTGCCAAAGGGAATCACCGGATATTACTAATCCATTTCGAGGCACTGCATCATTATGCGTGCTATCTCCCCAATACGCTATAATCTGCACTTGATTGGGGTTTCCTTGAATCCAAGCGATATCTATATTTTCCCGAGTAACTTTTAAAGCATTTCGAATTTGAGCCATTGCTATCCAAGTGGTGTCTGTTGTCCAACAAAAAGTGGATGGGTCAAATAATAGTTCTGTGAAAGATTGGATTTTTTCGGGTTGAAAGTTTGCGTTTAACCAAATTGCGGATAGTCCGGGTAAGGTATCTGATACTTCTTGAACCAACGCTAAATATCCATTTCCATCAGGGCGTTGTTGAATATCTCCCCATTTTTGCCATCCTGGCCCAGCGAAAGAATCTTGATGTACTAATATCCCTTGTGCATCATATTTATCCCAATACACATTTAAGGATACTCGATTTTCAGTTAGAATTAAATGCCCTCCATCTAAAAGATTCCGAATTCCCAATGCATAAATACCCGATATTTCTCCTGAAAGATATTGCTCTATTTGCAACTGAAGAGAATCTCCTGCCCATATAAATTCACCCCTCCAGATTTTGGTGTTTGAAGTAGTCGGATCCGTTTCTTGCCCCAATACAACGGCGATATTATTCGTAAACACAACATCTACAAACTGAAAATGATTACTGCCCTTTTTAAACACTTGACTTTTTACCGGAAATCCTTGACCAGAAAAAATTTCTATAAAGGCTTCCTCAGTTCCATTATCCGGTTTAGTATATCCAACCGCAACCCAATACTGATTACCGTCAATACCTATTGAAGATTGTATCTGTAGAGGATATTGTCGTCCTGCACGTTTTAAAACATGCAAAGATTGGGAGAATCCACAATTATAGATTACCCATAAAAACAACCCAATAACCCGAATCATATCTCTAAGTTGTTGGATTTATAGGATAATTCCTAAGGCTTGTTTATAGCATTGGGAATCCATTGGTATAATCCTTCTAAGGCAGGATTAATAATAATTTCGGTTCTACGATTTTTTGCTTTTTCTTCTGGATTACCATTCGGGGCAATGGGTACGTATTCGGCTCTGCCCGATGCAATAACCCTTTTAGGATTTAATTGTTCTTGTTGAGTTAAATATCTAACCACTTCGGTTGAACGTAACACACTTAAATCCCAATTGTCTTTAATATTTCCCAAGTTGGAAACCGGTACATTATCGGTATGGCCTTCTACTTGAATGCTAAGAGAGGTATCTTGATTTAAAACTTTCGCCAATTCTTTTAATGCGTTTTTTCCTTGTTTGTCTATTTGGGTAGATCCTGAAGAAAACATTAAACGATTACTTAAGGAAACATACACTTTTCCATTTCGCATTTCTACAGAAAGGCCTGCATCTTTAAAGGAAAATAGAGCTTGTTCTATCGTATTTCTAAGTGCGTTTAAAATAGAATCTTGTTGGCGAATTCGTTGTGCAGTTTGCTGATATTTACTTTCTCTGCGTGCCAGATCTTGTTCCATTTCTTCCAACTTTTTGATTAACGCACGCATTTCTTGTGAACTTTGACTTTTTAATTGTTCATAGGTCTGATTTGTTCTATCGTGTTTTTCGGTTAACTCCGTTAATTGTTCCCGAAGATTCCCGACTTGTTCTTTAAGGCTTTCGATTTCAGTATTTTGTTGCACCGTTTGGGATCTAGAGGCAGCCAAAAGATCAGAAATAGAATCTAATTCTTGCTTCGTTTTGGAAAGCTGTTGTGTTAAGTTTTCATTGCTCTTTTTGGAGGCTGCCAATTCTGAAGTCAACAAATTTCTTTGTTGTTCGCTTTGCAGAAATTTCTGTTTGCTCACTACACAAGCGCTTAAACTCACCAGCATAAACAGATAAAATAAGGGTCGCATATGGTTTATCAAAATTTAACTGGTAAGGTATCCCATTTTTGATTGGAGTTATACAGGGGTGTGGACGAATCGTAAACTATTTGCCTCAGTCCTCCTTTTTAAAGGTAAACTTCTCAAGCCTCTACGCGAAAATATAAATGAAAATAAAAACCCCTTATCGAAATCCATGAGACTATTTTATGCAACAAAAATATTTCCGTAACTTCCCTATACTAAAATAAAAGAGTTTGGAGGTTACTGCACCAATATCATATTTGCCAAAAGGAATTTTAAATACCTCCCAGTTTTATTTATTAATAACAGACATTAAGGGAAATGTTCAATATTTAAATTCCCTACTTTCTTCCTATTTGCGTATCACGCCTGAAAATTATTCCGAAATCACTACAGACGGGATTTTTTCCCCTGAGGAATGGAATAAAATTAACGATAGAATTATTGAATTAGAAAATGGAGAGGCTACTTTATTTACAGAAACTTTAAAAATTAATAACCTTTCCTTTCAATGGGAAATATCTCTGTTAACTTCACCTGATCAAACCTCAGGCTTACTTTTTCTAGGCACTATATCTGAGTTTGATAAAACAATTACTGTATTAGATAATTCTTCCACTGAAACAAACTTAAATACTTATGGGTTTGAATATACCTTCGAACAATCCCCTATTGGAATTGCATTTTTCTTTCCAGATGGATCTTGGAAAAAGGTTAATCCTAAATTTTGTGAAATATCGGGATATACCAAAGAAGAACTAAAATCTTTGCATTGGACTGATTTATTAATGCCAAAATATTTAGAAGATGCACAAAATTTATGGCAACAATTAATACATCAAGAAATTCCGCAACATACTGCAGAGATTCCTTTAAAAGGAAAAAATGAAGATAATAAATGGTGCACCTTACATTTTTTTCCGGTATTTAATTCGGAAAATCAATTATTGTTTTTAGTTACTTATATTGAAGATGTCTCTTTAAGAAAAAATATTTCTAATCAATTACAAAGAAGTCAATTTTTATTAAACAATTTAGGAAAAAACACTTCTATTGGAGATTGGCAATATGATATTGCCACCAACACGCTCGAATGGACGGATGAAATATTTTATATTCATGAACTTCCTTTAAGTGCTACCCCTACAATGGAGGAGTCGTTAACTTATTTTGCCAATGAAGATCAAGATATCGTTAAAAATGCAATTCAGGAATTAATTACTAAAGGAACGCCATTAGATTTAAAAGTAAAATTAATAACCGGAAACGGAAATATTAGATGGGTACATATTCTAGGAAATCTAATTGTTGAAAATCATAATTCCCCTCGAATTATGGGGTCTATTCAAAACATTACCCATATTCAAGAACAAGAAGAATTAATTTCCCAGTTATCCTTAATTGCTAGAAAAACTTCCAATTTAATTATCCTTACCGATAAACATAGAAAAATTATTTGGGTGAATGAGGCTTACACAAAATTAACTGGATATACCATTGAAGAGGTATTAGGCAGAAATCCATCTTTTCTACAATCTTCAGGAACAGATCCGAAAACTATAGAAACCTTAAGAAATAAATTAAACAATGCTGAACCCTATCGTTGCGAACTTTTAAATCAAGGAAAATCAGGAAATACCTATTGGTTGGACTTGGACATTCAACCTTTGTTTAATGCTAATAATGAACTTAACGGATTTCTCGGAATAGAAACTGACATTACCCAACAAAAAGCGGTGATGCAATTATTAACCGAACAAAATGAAAAATTTAAAGAAATAGCCTTTTTACAATCGCATGTTTTAAGAAGACCTATTTCCAGTATTATTGGATTATGTTATTTAATTAATTTAGAAAATGAACGAAAATTAGATTTTGAAAAGATAATAGAATATGTTAATCATTTAAATATTGCTGCCAATGAAACCGACCAGGTAATTAGAAATATTATGGATAAAGTAAATTATATCAGCAATTTATCTGTCGATTCTACTGCTCAGAACTCAATTGAATCCTAAGTAAGGTTATCCATTCATTTTATCAAAGGTCGCTTTAATTTCTGCAGGAGTGGCTTGATGCATTTTTTCACTAAATCCCCAAGTTAATTCGTCTTTTCCTTCGGCAATTTGTAAAAAGATAGCGTGAATAAAGTCTTGTACCGGAGGAGCAGCATCATGTAATCCTTTGCCTCCTAAATCAGTATTTAAGGCCGGCGGAATTACTTCTATCACCCGAATATGTCGGTCTCTTAACATATGCCGTAGGGATAAGGTAAAAGAATGCATAAATGCTTTGGTTGCAGAATAAACACCAACCTTAGCCAAGGGCATAAACGACAACCCAGAAGTAACGTTCATGATTATAGTGATTGCCGGTAATTGTAACAACAATTTTGTTAAATGTAGCGGGGCTTCAATATTGGTTTGTATTTCCTGTTGAGCGCGGGTCATAAAGTCATCCTCAGCAATATGCATCCAATTTTGAATTCCTGCATTGTTTACCAATACCTCTAAATCCGAATGATTTGCAGCTAACCATTGGTATAATGCTTCTCTCTCCTTTGCGCTTGACAAATCACAAGGATGTGTAATTAAAGTAGAATGTGTCTTTTGAGCTTCTGCCAATACCTCTGGGCGACGACCACAAATAATAACAGTATTATTATCAGCTAAAAATTGGGCTACCATTCCTAAGCCAATTCCGGTAGCTCCACCAGTAACTAAAATCTTCTTTCCTGTTATTTTCATGTCGGGTTTGGTATTTATCGTTTCGAAATTACCAAAAATTAATCGGGAACCCAGTAGGCAAGATTAATTATTTAAGGATTATAGGTTTAAGATATTTCTCAAATAATATAATTGCCACCAGCTTATATTTTATTAAATGTATTATTTAATTGATACCAATTATGAATGGCGGAATCATAAGGAAATTCTTCAATAAATTGAAACCCTAATTTTTGTAAAATATGATTTGAGGCTTTATTGTCGGAATGTGCCGCTGCATATATTTCTTTTAGATTTAATTTAGTAAAAGCATATTCCAAAGAGGCGATTGCACTTTCGGTTGCAAATCCTTGTCCCCAATATTTTTGAAGCAATCGATATCCTAAATCATAATAATTTATTTTACCATTAATGGTTTCTTTAGTATTGAATTTAATTCCTGTCCAACCCATAAAAGCGTTATTAGATTTATCTATTATCGCCCATCTGCCAATGCCATTATCTATATACTGTTGGCGCACCGATTCAATAATTGCATCTACCTGGCTCAGGGAGGTTATGGGTTTATTTCCTAAATATCTATGCACTTCAGGATTTGAATCCAATTCAAAAAAGCCCTCTCTATCGGATAACATTATTTCCCTTAAAATTAATCTTTGGGTTTCAAGGAGGATGTTCATGGCGGGATAATAAATAATCTGATTATTAAGGGTCGTGCTAATTAGGGATATAAAATTGTTAAAGGTTTTTTAAACTTTGAATAAAACAGGATATTTTTTCGGTCTGCTTAATTAATGAGAGACATAGATGTTTTAAAGAGGGTTAAAATAATTTTGTTTGTAATTCGATTGGAGGTTGAAACAGTAACCCCACCTATTGCAAATTTGCTGTTAGCGCCTGGTTGCTTAATCTTGTTTGTATGATTGAACTGAATAACAAATCGTGCTATGTTTTGCATAAAAGTCAAGTTAAGTTCGACTTTTTAATTTCCTTTTAGGATTTCTGTTTGCATGAAAAAAGGAAAGAACAATAACAAAGTCATCTATGATTTCATATACTATATAATAGGGGAACCGCTTATAAATTGCTTCCCTATAGTGTTTGTATTTTCTTTGAAAGAGGTATGGATTTGCTTTTAGCTTTTCCATAATATTATCGGTTTCCTTTTCGAATCTACCTCCTAAACCAAGTTGCTGTTCTTCGTAATAGTTAAATGCAGAAGCGTATTCTTGTTCTGCAAGTATTGTTATTTCAATCTTATAAGCCAATTGGAAATTATGTAGTCCTGGTGCGTTTTTTTACATCACCCCATGAAGATGTCTTTACCTTGCCTTGTCTATATAAAGCGGATCGTTTTTCTATTTCAGCCTTCTGATCAGTCGTCATTAAGCTTTTACCTTCGCTATCCTCATATATTTTGAGCATTTTATATACAGCTTCAATTACGTTGTCCTCGGCATGGTTAATATATTCAATGACTTTTTTCTTTATGGTCTTAGATGTCATGACTGAATGTTTGCTCCAATTTAGTGATTTTTATTGATATCTGAGAGTACCTTAAAATCGTGGTAAATGATGTTTGTTTATCCAACAGCTATAGGCGCTAATCGGGTCAGGCAAGGGAATTTCACACTTACCTTCCCAAGCTTGTGCTGAGCTTAGTCGAAGCACTTGCGCTGAGCCCCGTCTCGTCCCATCCCGATAGCTATCAGGATTTAACCACTGAACCGCCACTTTCGGGTAGGTGCTGTTGGCAGTAGGTTTTCTTTCTGTCGTCAAGCTAGTTTTACTGTCTGGTTAAGTAACTCTACATTGAAATTTATCTTTGCGTTCAGTGCTTTAAATACTTTTATTATTGTTTCAAATCTTGCATCTGTCAAACTGTTTTCAAGTTTTGAAATTTGGGCTTTTTGAACGCCTACGAGTCTTCCAAGTTCTTCTTGAGTCAAGTTACGTTCAATGCGTGCTTGTCTGATTGCTTCACCAAGCAAGTCAAGTCGTAACTCGTTTTCAAAAGCTTCTCGCTTTGGTGTCCCACGTTTACCGATATGTTTGTCGGTAATCTGGTCTAAGCTATAAGTTTTTAATCCTTGCTTTTTCATTTTTTCTTGTCTTTAAGTTCAAAATATTTTTTTCTTAAAAGTTCTGCCTTGTCTAAGTCACCTTGCGGAGTTTTATTTGTTTTCTTAATCAGTCCGTGAGTCGATATAACAACTGTGTCGGTCTTTTCGGATTTGTCCCAAAATGCGAATAGTCTATAATGGGTCTTGTTAAACAGTGTTCTAAACTCCCAAATTTCATCAGTCAGTTTTTTGAAAAGCTCTTTTCCATTTGAAAACCTTGCTTTTGTGATATTGTAAATGATTTTATCTCTTACTTTCTCGTCAAGACTGTCAAGGAACTCTGAAGCTTCTTCTAAAAACTCAACTTTAAATTTTGGTGTCTGCACATGTTAAACGTTTATGCAAAGAAAAAAGTTTCTTGATTAGGAAACAAGTTTTTCTATGAAGTTGTCTTTCTAAACTTACTGCCAACGTCAGACCCGGTAGCTATCGGGTGTGAAAAAACTCCCTCCTGTATCCCCAGCCCCGTCGTTGAAAAAGACTGTTTCTTGCATAAGCTGTAAGGGTAAATTTATATCATAAAACAGCAACATAATTGGAATATATACAAGTTTATTAAATAAAAAATCCGGCAATAAAACCGGACTTAATAAATAGTATTCACCCAATAATTCTTACCGCTGTAAAACGATAAGCCCATAATTACGTTGGTCCCTGAGCGGAGTCGAAGGGCGCACCCAACGAAACTCTGGTTGTTAGGTAAAGTTATTTATTAAACGAATAAAACTTCAACAACAAAGTATAGAACTCCGACAACAAAGTATAGAACTCCAGAAACAAAGTATAGAACTTCAACAACAAAGTATAAAACTCCTATAACAAAGTATTGAACTCCGGCAACAAAGTATAGAACTACAACAACAAAGTATATAACTCCGACAACAAAGTATAAAACTCCAGGGTGCAAGTTTAAAACTTCGGGGTGCAAGTATATAACTTCGGGGTGCGAGTATAAAACTGCGGGGTGCAAGTATAAAACTTCGGGGTGCGGAGTATTTTTAAACCCTGGAGGTTTTAGGTATAATTTGTCAAATGAAGCACCAAACCTCCAGGGTTTTATCGTTCCAGGGTCGGCGTTTTTTAAACTAAAACCTCCGGGGTCTTATCCTTTCCCGTAGCCCTTCAAAAACGCCACCAACAATCTTACCCCTACCCCTGTCCCATTCTTCGAACGATAACTATCTTGTTGTGGCAAAAACGCCGGACCAGCTATATCTAAATGTATCCAAGGATAATCGGTAAACTTCTGTAAAAACTTGGCAGCCGTTATAGATCCCGCTCCCGGACCTCCTATGTTTTTCTGATCCGCGATATCACTCTTTAATAAATCATCATATTCTTCCCACAACGGGAATTCAACCATACGCTCATGCACCACATGTCCTGCCGATTGTAACTGTTGATTTACTTTGGCATCCGCCGTACTCATCATCGCTATACCAATATTCCCCACCGCTACTACCGCCGCTCCGGTTAATGTTGCTAAGTCAATCACCAATTCAGGCTTTAATTTCTTGGCATACGCTAATGCATCCGCCAGTATCATTCTTCCCTCTGCATCTGTATTTAACACCTCCACAGTAGATCCGTCATGCATGTGAATTACATCTCCAGGGGTATAAGCTTGTTCTCCTGGTCTATTGTCCGTAGCCGGAATTAAACCAATCACATGTATCGGCAATTGTAGTTCTGCAATAGCACAAAAAGCCCCAATCACAGCCGCAGCGCCTGCCATATCCGATTTCATTGAATCCATAGAATTCGGCGTTGGCTTTAAACTTAATCCACCGGTATCATAAACCACCCCTTTTCCTACCAATACAATAGGCTTTTGATTTTTTGCCCCCGCCGGTTTCCATTCTAAAATGCTGAAGGTTGGAGGTAAAATACTTCCATAATTAACCGCTAACAATCCCCCAAACTTATTCTTCTCAATCTTTGCTTTATTCCAAACCTCTACTGAAAACTTATATTGTTTTCCCAATTGTTTGGCTCTATTACCTAATTCTTCTGCAGATAAAGTAATTACCGGTTCGTTCACCAAATCTCTCGCAATGCAAGTAGCTTCAGCTATTTTCTGTGCTTCAACCGCTGCTTGTTTTAAAGATGCTTTTCGCACTACTACTGTTGCTGTCTGAAGACTATTCGGTTTTGAGGAATGTGTTTTTAAGGATAGATATTGATAATTCCCTAAAATCAAGGTCTCGGTAATGGCGCTTATTAGTTCTGAACCTCGTGCAGAATCTTCAATCCCCGGGCAATGCACCAACATGGTTTTATGTTTATGTTCATTGCCACTATTTAAAGCGCGCATGGTTTTTTTACGAATGCGCTCTAATGAAATATCTTCCCAAGATCCTATCCCCGCAAAACAAAATTGCTGCGTTCCATTATGATAATAAACTCTATTTCCAACTTCCGCCCACGCTTTAGAAGGGGATAAAACCTTTGCCCCGATAACCTTTTCAATCCATGCGGATACTTCAGTAATATTGTCAACAGAACAATAAATAAGGTTATAATCTAAGGGTTTAACAGAAACCGAGGTATTAAAGGTTAATTGCATTTAAAAAACGTTTTTAAAGTTTGGGAAGGTAAATTTACAATGAAATGAATAAAGTTAAACCAAAGAAAAAATTAGGGCAACATTTTCTAAGAGATGAAGCCATTGCGTATAAAATAGTTTCACAGCTTCAAGCTCCTACGGATGAATTGGTAATTGAAATAGGACCTGGGGAAGGAGTGCTTACGCAGTTTTTATTACCTAAATGGAAAAACTTTATGGCTATCGAAATTGA
>Ga0114980_10002393_pt1 | contig 13235 bp, 12 predicted proteins | sample S_140806_EF_Meta_FD_87018 | JGI IMG/M metagenome (GOLD analysis project Ga0114980, IMG submission 87018) | Freshwater microbial communities from Lake Simoncouche, Canada to study carbon cycling - S_140806_EF_MetaG | ecosystem: Environmental > Aquatic > Freshwater > Lake | place: Lake...
CACCAGCTGTCCCCGGATTCCGTCCCCTTTCCCCGCGGCGGCGGGCGCGAAAAGGCGCAGGAAAATGTGCAGCACCCGCTCCGCCAAGCACAGCACCAGCAGGCTCACCCCAAAAGGAACAAAGAAGAGCGCGGGCGAGCTCGTCGCCATTCGGCACGCGCAAGGTTTGCAAGTTTATATATCGACGCCCGCGCAGGGGCTCGCAGGCACCGCGGAATTTTCGGGATGGTGCCCGCGTATTAAAGCAGGGACACTGCGGCACATCAACCTGAAATCATCAGTGACGATTCAGGATATGTCCCTCCCCGAAGCCATCATCGCCCAGATCCAGGACCCGCGCCTGTCGGATGTGGATGCATTCAAGGTGTACCTCGACTACATTACGGTTACGGATGCAGAGAAGCGCTTTGTCCCTCTGGACCCAAGCGGAAATGCCCAAGACCCAAACGAGCACTCGTTTGCCCAGGTTCTCACCGCTTTTCGCAATTGGTTTTCCCCGGAATCCAAGGAGTTCGAGGCGTTCATGGGCAGGCTCATATGGGACCGAGAGAATATCAAGCATGACGTCGAACATAACTATATCACGGCTTTGAACGTTTACACTTGGACCATGCAGCCTCTGAGCACCATGGGGGACAACTACCTCGAGCACATCTTCGAGTCGCCCCCCGAGGGTGCATCGCCCCAGATGTTGCACACCCTGGTGGATTTCAAGGCGCGCCTTGGGGCCAGCAAGATCCCCGGGTACATTCACCTGAAGTTCGCGGTGGAGCTCGACGCCAGCATCCTCCACCCGCGGCGCAACGCAGACGCGCCCTGCGCGATCCAGCTTGCGGAATGCAACCTGGATGCCTTGCACAGGTTTTTCGAGAACGAGTGCAGGGCCCCCTACATGGTGATGCCCGACCAGGCCTAAGCGAGCCTGCTGGCTCCACCGCCCCTCCCCCCAAATCCGCCGCCGCCCCTCAGCCGCTGCCGCACCGCGATGGCGATGAGCCGCGCCAGCTCCGCGCGGAGCATGTCCTCCTTCCCGATGAGCTCATTGAACTTTCCCTCAAGGGACTCGTACTCCCCAGCCCCATCTGGCCCATGTAGCCTTTTTTGCCGCTCGATCACGTCAAGCATCTCCCTCCTGACGTCGTCCAGCTTCCGTCTCATCCACTCCACCTCGCCCCACACGTCCCCCATCGACATGTCGTCCTCTCCCATCAGCGTCCCGACAGACGTCGCGCGCGTCAGCGTGAACCTCTTTTCGCGCACAGGCACAAACGCAGACTGCACAGACGCCAGAAACAGGATCGCGCCCGCCGAGTTGGGCGGAGCTGCAGGGGTCATCATTGTGGTCCCAATCATCGTCGCGTTTTGACGGCTGCCCTCGCTTTCCCTTTTTATACTTGCCCCCCTCACTGCATATATTTAAGCGTTCCAGGTGCACCACACGCAACAAACTCATGGAGTCCACGGAGCACTTTGTGATCGCAGCAGACATCCTGCGCGCGCTGCAGGATCGAATCTCCCACCTTGAACTCAAGGCCCTCGGTCCCGATATTGAACCCACCCACCTACCTGAATGGAAAAAGGCTGTACCAGATCCGGGAATGCCACAGAATCCCGACTGGTACGCGGTGCAAGTGCCGGAAGGCGCGGCGGTTGTGCGCCACCCCGACCCCAACATGCACTATGAACCCTCAAATCCTGGGCAGCACATTGTGATTCACAATCCCACCAGACCCAGTATCCTGAAAAAGCACGGCAACAAGCGAGTTTTACCCGATCATGTTGTTAGGCGATTCGTGCAAGAATTCAACCAGTACTGGCAGGAAGAGTTTGGACTGCATATCAACTTTACCTTCCATAATGAGGACATTGAAAACCTCACAATAACTGATCCTGCCCTGGCCAGGAACATGTTTCTCCAAAAATTCTTCATCAAACCCCCCGTAATATTTGAGTGCTTTGCCGGGGTCGGTGCAGACACAATCACATTCCTTCATGATTTCAACCCGAAGGCCATTTACACGGTACAGCGCGCAATGCTATTAGCCACCACAGAAGAGGTGAGGTCATATGACACGTTGCAAAATAACATCCGAAATTTTATCCGCGCTGTCCCTGGCATACGCGATGATGTGGTCAAGTTCAGTCCAATTTCCATTCAAACATACATAGCTCACATGGCCAAATCAACCCTCGTTGACCTTCTTTACCTTGACCCCCCTTGGAGACTAGATGGCGTGAAGGAGTGCACTCCAACGGAATTGATTGAGTTCCTCAACGCAGCAGTCTTTGCACCATTGGCACAAAACAAAATCGTTCCCAGAGTCATCTGCATCAAAACTCGTTTCGGGCGAGATCAGATTGACCCAATACAGGCATTGTTTCCCGCGTACAGGCTTGACACGTGTTTGGAGTGCCAACCCTTGCAGAACATATTTTACTTTCACATCTTCGCCTTAAAGGGAACAGTTGACGCTGTCTACCAGCGGGGCAGCGTGTTCAAGCGCATTTTAGACACAGGCAAGCGGCTAAGGGTGGTCAATCCCCCCAGTGGATCAGCAACTGTGGCTAACGTTGACACATATCAGCATCCGAAGAAGCGTGTTCAACGAGACCGAGACCTCCCCCAGATGACAGTGAAGTGACCTCAGCCCGCGGAAACCCCAAGCGAGTCGTACACACCCCTCAGGAAGGGTCTGTAGTGGTCAAACAACCTCCGCCGCAGATCCTCGTCACTCTCCGCGGTGGAATACTGCCCCGTTTGCACGTCCAGGATAGTCTTCATATCCCACACAATAAAGTGCCTGCTGATGGTAAAGTGCTGGCCGAGGTCCGCAAACGTGTAACTCCACTTCACTTCCAACCCCCCACCCTCGACTGCCTTGACCGGATGCAGGCACAGGTGCGTGTACAGACCCGTCCGGAAGTACCTACGGTAGACCTCGTCGCCGCCAAGGCCGAAAAACAAGGCGCGGTCCTCGCGCGGCGCGGACATTCGTTGGAGTACACGAGGGGCGCGTGGCCCGCATTTTATACCCCACGCATTCATTAAACAACCCCAACGGTCGCCGTGTGGACAGTCACCATCGGGTTATGGTTGTCGCACGCATGCCTCTCCGTCTCCACCTGCCCCTGCAGCGCAAACGCCGCCTGGATCAGTCCGTCGTTGGCCGGGTCAACCATGTTGCGCTGTGCCTGCGTTAAGATGGCCACGTTTTGGTTGTACTCCTCTGCTACCTTTGGCCTGACGTTGTGACCCTCCTTAATTTTGGAGAACCTTCCGAATCCCTTTGCGGGTCGCCTGAGCGTATTCCCGTCTATCAGAAGCCCCTTTCGCTTGAACCTCTCGTAGAGCTCGTCGTCCTCCCCGCCCCACCCCCAAAATTGATTTGACATGCCATTGACCTCCCCCCAGTGCTCTGGCGACGCCATGAACACCCCGCCAGCGTAGTGATCGTACGGCGCCCCCCAATTGAAGTGCTCAGCCTCGCTTGATACCAGCGTTGGCAGCGGGCATGAAGTGTAGTTTACGCCAGGCTCTGGCAGAAGGTCCACGTCGTGCACGACGATGCAGGACAATGGCACGTAGGGCCCCTCTTTGAAAAGCTTCAACCCGACATTGAAGAGCCACGCGCGATTAAATGACCTCTCGGGGGTCTGTTCAATGCGCCATATGTGCATCGGCACCTCACCGGACCCCCAAAATGAGCACATATGCCCCTTGAAGATCCTCCATTGGTCGCCCCTGTCCCTGGTGGGCACAATAAGGGCAATCCCCGGAACAACCTGTTTGGTTGCATTGGGCATTACAGGGGAGCTCCTTTTCAGTGTCCTGCTCCACTCATGGTTCCAAATGTTATTCACGATGAACCAAAGTCCAGCAACGTAGCACAATCCAAAGTAGACTAGCGGTTTCATGTTGGATTTGGCCAGCATCATGTGCTATGTCGAGCCTTTACATTAAAAAATATATATAAAGACATCACCCCACATGGGCGTTTATGGGCGACATCCAAACTTTGCAGTCGATGTTTATAGTCACATTGGCGTTCCCCCTACTCATGATGTTACCCTCCTATGCTATTTTTTGGATGTCCTCGTCTCCTGATGTTGGAGTTGCAACAATGCGCCCTCGCAGGATATTGGCAGACCACGTGTCCCCGATGATCCCACCCACCAATCCTTTTTTGTGGGTATCTGCCAAGCCCGAAGGGAGGCTAGGAAACCAGCTTTTTATTGCAGCGTCCTCCCATGGTATAGCACAGCACAGAGGCGCACGATGGTGCATGGAATCCCTTGGGTCCCTTGAAAACGCTGTACATTGGCTGGAGAGGCCAGAGCCATGCCCCGAAGACTATTTGCAATTTTCACAGTTAAATGAGTTAGGCAAATTTGCTGCATTTGTCCCGTCCATGTTCACAGGCGAAAATCAATCCAATGTCTCGGTTGGCACATATCTTCAAAGCTACAGATACTTTTCCCAATCTGGCATCCCATTTCAGCTCAACGCCCAGCCATGGGGAAACAACTGGACATCCCAGCGTGGCATCAACGTCGGAATCCACGTCCGGCGCGGGGACTACCTCACTGATGAAAACCACCAGGGGCTAACCCCTCCTGTGGAGTATTACAAGGTGGCCATACTTCACCTGCAAGCCCTCGTGAATGGCTCAGAACCCCTATCCTTTTACGTGAGCAGCGACGACATACCCTGGATCAGATCCCAGGACATATTCAGCGGCATGACCTTTACAGATGAGACACACACACCTGAACAGGACATGGCCATCCTGTCGGCATGCAAGCACATGATCCTCAGCGCGGGAACATTCAGCTGGTGGTCAGCGGTTTTATCCAACCAAATTGGCTACAAGATTTACTATTCGGAACCAAGCACAGAGTGGGACAGTGGCAGGAAGGTGCAGGCTGACCACTACAAGTCTGATTGGGTAGGCATCAACCACAAACAAGTCATGCAGCTACTGGGATCTGACCACCTCACATACTCTGCATAGCATCGAGCGGTTGTCGAGGCGATACACGTCATTTTCCATTGCCTTCACATAGGACGCAGTGACTGTCACAGGTCGCTCCTGACGCCATTTCGTAAACCCATTGTATAGCTCATCGTCGGCTGCCAACTCAATCAAAAAACTGGCCAGAGCTGCTGGGCTCTCGAAGTCCAGTGCATTTATAAACGACCGCGTGTTCGGGGAGTACCTGTGGATGTTAGGCGCACCAAGATAAACCATCACACTATCTGTGAGCAGGCCCTCGTAGAACTTCTCCGTGACATAATCGTCCAAAATCGTGTTCTCTATGCTGATAAAAAATTTGTAGTGTGATGCTATGACCATCTTCCTGTTTCCATTTTCACTCACAGGCAGAGCTCCGTCCGACCCCCACCAAATGCTATCAAAATCCTTGAATTGCAAGGCGGGGTGGTCCATTTCGTCTCGATTTCTGTAACAACCACCCATATTATCTATATGCATGTGCTTCATCAATTCCTGCAAGTAACCTCCATGACGTTCACACGTGTTGCTGATCCAGGCAACTCCAAGTGCGTCCATGGACTTGTTAGCCACATTTGTGCGCGCAATGTGTGGTACAACGTTAAACACGCATGTGTAAAAGTCTCCGTCGAAGTTCCTGCGGCACCAGTGAAAAAATGGAGAGGCTCGCATCTGCATATTCTCGCATGGTTTTCCATCCCGTGTCATTCCGTCCACATTGCCGATACACAATCTGAATGCGTGCATCACGCTGTACGCGTAGTTGGCTACCACCTCACTCTCTTGATGAAAGCTCACCATAATTGTATTGTTGTCTGTGTTATGCACATCGCTGTACGATTCAAAGTTCATTATCACGTTGATCTTGCTACTTGTGCCAGGCTGATAGTCCAGTGGAAGATGCTGGTTGTGCATGTGAATGTCAGCACTTCCAATGTCATGAGTAACAGCGCAAGACCAGGGACAATGATCCAATGCTGCTGACGAAAACCAACGTTGTGAGCCCCAAGTCGATTCCAATTGGTCAATAAAAATGCTTATTGGCCTTCCAGTGTCCATGCCTGCACGCCCCCCATAGCGTATTCTATGCCTCACATTTGATTTGATTTGCTTTCCCCAAGAACAAAGGGGGTTGTCATTTGCGCAAAATGCATTTGACGACATGCCTCTGTACATAGGTGTTGGATAATCGGGTTCAATGGCCTGAATTTTCATACGCTTGGGCATGCGCCTATTCTTCAACAGATTCAGATTGGTATGTTTCCCATTCATTAACATGTTAAAAAGGTAAAGGATCCAGCATGTCAAAAGCACTACAAAAGGAGTCGCGTAATAAAATTTTAATCGCATCCTGACTTCCTTTTTTATCTCTAGCCCTGAAACAACCCTTTTATAAACTTCGATGTGATTATTGTGGTATATATAAGCACCCAAAACATAGATCCAATCAACTGTTGTTCACTGGTTGCACTATGGTGATAAACAAGTTAAGCATTGTGCCGGCATGCATAATCTCATTAACCTTGCTGGCTATCAATTGGATGTCTCTCAGGTCTTCAAATGACAGGCAACTACGCCCCATACTGCATGAGCATCAGCCTATATTGGCATCAAAAATCATCACAAAAAATTGCATTATCCCCCCTGTTGAGATCCTGGTATTGGACGTGGGTGTGGATGAATGGGATTGGATTCACAACTCAGATTGCAGTGAGCACTGCATATTTACGCCATGTTGCAAAAATAAAAACATCAACCAAGAAGAGTACATCTGTAATTCAGCGGACGTATCGCGAGCAGATGCCTCAACGGTGCACCTGGAGTGGCTTGGAATGAAAATCAAAACTGGGCAGCTCTGTGGAAGGCCATGCTGCCAGCGTTGGACTGAGTTGAACCTGGAAGTACAGTCCAAGGTGCTCATTGGTGTCCAAAACGAAGACAATAACTGGGGCTACAACACAGACCGCGCTGTTCTCTCGGCTGTAACGCATCTCCTCACGTTTCAACCTGCAAGCGCTGACGTATATTCATGGATCGTCGACAAGCCCAAGATTTCTCAATATGAATTCGCAGAACCTTACTGGGCATTTAACGCTACGCTGCTGTCCACTGCGCGTGGGGTTTCTCAACACCCTCTCATACAAGAATGGGCTAGGTTATCGCCGGGCCCCTCAACACAATTTGCAATATCATTTATTCAAAACGCGTGCAAGCCGCTTTATTATGAATTGTCACGGCGCAACATTGCCATTGATTCATACGGGGCGTGCGAACACAACAGGGATGGTGGCTTTCCAATGGGTTCCTGGCAGTCTGATATGTACACCAAAAAAATGGCCCTGCTCTCCAAACACGTATTTGATCTCGCCATTGAGAACAACGTCGAAGCTGATTGGTGGAATACGGAGCGAGTGTATCACGCACTGCTCGTGCACACGATTCCCATATATCAAGGAAGCTCTACGGTGTTCACAAAATTGCCCCATCCCGACGCCATCATCTACGTGAATAGCTTTGGGGGTGACATGGATGCCCTGGCAGCCTATATTCAAGCTGTTTCCACCAATGCAACGCTGAGGGCCAAGCACCTGCATTGGACCACCTTGCCACCATCTCAGTGGCAAAATGGCTTCCCACACGAGCAGCGGTCAAAATCGAGGTTAGGAGGGGCCATGTGCAAAATGTGTGAATCTTTAAGGGAGGCCAAGATCACTCGTTGTGAGCAAAATAACCTAACATTTGTTAGCTCATAAAAAAAATGAAGTTCATCTTGATTTTGCAATGACACATGCCTCACTTTGACACATTATAAAATCCACGTGATCAGGAAGTGGATGTGTGGTGCGAGAGGAGCCTTGCTGGATCACGAGCTGATCAATCCAGCATTCTATTACATCAGCTATTGCATCTCCTGGTGTAAACCTACCCACCTGCAAATCCTCAATGAAATAAAATCCACCTGGCTTGATTGTCGGCCAAAGAATATCAAAAGATGTTTTGATATCACGATTTTGGTGGCTGCCGTCGTCTATAATTACATCAAAACTTCCTGATGTCTCCAGCACCCATTGTTGAACTGTCTCAGGGTCTCCCTGGTTCCCAGTCAGAACATGAATGCCATTCAAAAGTCCTTGGGATTTGGCATTTTCCACACATGTGGTGTCATAGTCAGCCCCCCAGAGCTCCAAATTCGAAAAATAGGACCGCCACAGTTGAACGCTGGCGCCAGGGCCATAATACATTTTGCATCCTATTCCTATTTCCAACATCTTTACATGAGTGTACCTCAGGGGCCCGAGAAAGATACCATACATCTTGTAGTAACTATGCCCCTCAGGATGGATGCCATAGGTAATTTTATCAGTCACTGGGTTCAACCCAAGGCCCAAATCACGAAACTCCGTGACACTGAGTGAAGAAGCTCCACAAGAATGCCCTGGCATATAATTTAATTTTTCAGATTGCAAATTTACGGGTGTCATAACTGTAACTTTACCAGAATTGGATAATGTTGCAAAATGTTGATGGGCATCTCTGAGGAACGCATGTGTTTGTTGAGAATCCCCCAATGCCTCAAAAGCAGCAATGGCGACTTTCGGCCACGTGTCGCGAAAGCCTCCAACCACTGCATCCTTAGTCTCGTTGTGTCCATACACTGCGACATATTGTTGATCCTTGTGCGATAATGTCGAGCACTCTATGTTCGGCCAATAGTCTGCCCTGACAAAGCTCCCAGCGGTCATGCCTGGACGTGGAAAACGCTGAGGGTCAGGCTCCCACGACGCTGGATCAGGAACGTCATCTGCAGACCAGAAGTAACGTATTGGAGCATCATCCACCGTGTGATAGGGCAGTAAATCCTTTACTATCATTGAAGGATGTGATGTGACCCAGTGCTCCTGTGCCGCCCTACCAACCCCTCGCGTCCAATCTGCGCAACCATCCTTGAACTGAACGTTGTGTAGCTGCGCATCAAACTCCATAGGTGAAATGAGTTTAGATATGTATTCGCATCGAGCGTACCACATGTTGCCTGAAAGATGAGGATACGGGATGGGGGCGAATCGAAAGCCGCAGATGTCGCTGTCGTCAATTGTTTGATTGTGTATGCAATACAAAACTGACTTCATCAGATTGCGCCGCAGCTCAAAATTTGCCTCACTGGGATGAAACGACCCTTTTGTGTGAATGTAAAACACACTATCAGCAGGATGATCATGGCAATGCCAGTATAATAAATCCAATGTATTCCTCTCGTCTCCTATTTCACTGGAGGTATTGGACCGGACATACACCCTCCCCTGAGGAATCGGAAAATTTGAATGCATTTGCCCAAATACGACGCATGTTATTGAGTCTACAAGCCCCGTAATGTTTGCAGATTCCAACGCAGCAGCCTGCTCGCGTACAATGCCTTCCGTCAATGCAGGATCATGGCCGCTATATATGTTGTAAAATCCGACAATTTTTCCAAGTTGTCTCCTGCCCTGAACTACATCCGCATTGAATTCCTCTCTGGGTGTATTTTGGCGTATAAGCCCCATTTGTAAATTGATGTTTGGGCGAGTAGCTATGAACAAGGCCATCAGATGAATGATAATGATGCCTTTTAAAATCCCACTCATCTTGTAACGTTTTATCTGCATGTGCTAATTTACTCAACGTCAACGCTTAAATATTTATCTTTTCAGTTCCACGACGTTGAGCGTCGCATGATAGTCGCTTGCTTCACAGCAATAATGCTTCACCGCAATAATCACCGCGCATGGCGTCGTAATTGTCATGATATGCGTCTTCGTTTCGGTACGCTATAGTGGAAACCGCGCCAATGTGATGAAATACGTTTCGCGCATGGATATGCACATCTCCTCCGTGGGGGTCCCATTCTTTCACGTCGAAGTAGTCATATGGCTTCTCACGCACATGGGCCTGCGCGTTCCTTGCATATGCCTCGATCTTCCCGACAGGAAATGCGACCCCTCGAGAAAACTTGGAAAATTTAGCAAGGGACACTGCTACAGCGTCCAGCTGACCTAGCTTGGCCACAATCTCCTGTATTGACCCAGGACATGCCTCACAGTCGTCCTCCACCAGCACTACCCATCCTGACGTCTTATTTGCGCAGTACAACAGCGACTCAGTGACGTCCAGTGTGCTTTGCCTCACCTTGCATATGGGCAGCCCCTCCACGTCTGGCGTGTCGCACAAGGCCACTTTTCGCGTAGGGGGGTGTATGACCCTGTCTCCCCAGTTAGTTTCATCCATGTTCACTACAATCAGTCCCACGCCGTCCATGTCATTCACATGCTGTTCTCTGAACGTGTCCAGCACTCTCTCCAGGTACGACACTGGCCTCTCGGATGTGACCATGCAGAACGTGATTTGATTGATCGCGCATACGCCTGCCGCACCAGTGAGAAACATCAGTACTGCGTACGTCCGCATATTTTTCATTGGGGTCACAATGGCATATTAATACCGTCACATCGCACTGAGAATTACACATCATATTGTGTCCAATTATAGCTGTTTTGTATATAGGGGTGGGAACTAACGTAGCAGCACTTAATCCAATATGAACAAGTTCGTTTTGTACATGGCAGTGTTGTGTATCCCTGTTTTGATTACTTATTGCTGGATGTCTCTAACTGAACAATTTATTCAATCGCGCGTTGGCGTAAACCCCCATGACACTTCTGAGCGTCTTTCCCAAAACCAACTTGCAATCATAACATCATGTGAGTCCAAAATTGCTAATAATACGTGTAGCATTGAATCCTGTTGTAAAGACCTCAGCTTGGAAAAGCATATGCTTGATAGCCAATCATTAAAGGACTGCGCTAGCCATCAACCAACTTATGATTTTGGAATTGTTGATTGCATGTATGAACGTCAGGGTACACCCTCACCTAATGTGGAATTACTGTACATTGAACTAACCAAAAAAACTGTATTAGGATCCATATACAGCCAATGGGATGGTTTTAGTGATGGACACATTTGGCCACCAGATTCATCCAAAGCATGCTCTATGATTGGACTTCGCAGAATGAACAACCTGCATTTTCTAGTTGAAGAAGTTATAAGGCTGAATATTCCAGGTGATTTTATCGAAACAGGGATATGGCGTGGTGGCGCCTCTATCTTTGTTACGTCAATGTTTCTAGCATACGGTCAAATTTGTCCGTCCCCAACCTGCAGGCGGGTGTTTGTTGCAGATTCTTTCAAGGGAATTCCAGCTGTAGACTTGGCTAAATATCCGGAAGATTCTGCACATCAAGGAGCACATGAGATCCAAATTTTACATGATAACTCTATGGAACTTGTTCAAGCCACTTTCCAATCTTTTGGAGTTTTATCCAACTCAGTAATATGGCTCAAAGGATGGTTCAAAGATACCTTGCCAGCTTCTAAAGAGCTTTTCACAACGTTTTCCGTAATTAGATTGGACGGTGACACATACGAATCTACTTGGCAACCACTCGTTTATTTATATAAACGGCTATCTATTGGGGGATTCGTTATTGTTGATGATTACACTGACTGGGTTGGATGCCGCAAGGCCGTAAATGATTTTCGGACAAAATTTAAGATCACATCTGAAATAAGACCAGCATTTCATCTCGTATCCGAGGAAGTTAGAGGTGTCTGGTGGCAAAAGCGTGAGGAAATTCACGATATGCTCTCTGGGGATCTAGACGGTGACATGTAAATAATAAGTTAGGCGCGCATATTCCTCCAACGGACACGCAAGAGCATATTAATGCAGCCAAGAAGTAAAATGAAACCACATACACCTCGTATGGCTGCCGAGCCGTCGCCCCTCCCCTTCCGCTTTCCGATCCTCCCCGCGCGCGACGTGCACTCGGCCGAGACATTTAACGACCACGTGTACGAGGTCCTCTTCGACCTTGCCGTGTCCATGCAGTGCGACGGCAGCACCCCCCAATCGCTCGCATGGCGCCTGTACAGGCAAATCTCACGGCAGGGAAAAACGCGCAGGGGGCACTACGAGGTTCGGCTGCCGCACCTTGTCAGGGTCGTTTGCACAGAGACTGCGTGTAGCGCCCAAGGCAAGGTGTTTGCGAGCATCAAAGGAGAACCCGGCATCCATCGGGTGACCAGCGCCGTGCTATGCGTGCACCCGTCCTCAGGCGTGCGCAACGGGCTCTACCTCTGCTCCGTCGAGCTTGACCTGTCCAACCAGTGGTGGCAACTGGAGTCCACGGAATTCGACTTTGCAAAACAAGAGTGGATCCTGGACGACATGCTCAGCCGGATCCCACCGGGGCAGCCCACAAACTGCGAGGTCACCTTTACGATCAACATACTGCAGTACACGTCCCCGTACGCCACGGAAAGCGCAAACCTATCCCCGTACGTCCTCGCAAAAGCCAAAGCAAAGACAGCGCAGATCGAGAGCGCGGACTGGTCTTGGCTGCCCACGAAGCTGAGGCAGGCAGTGGCGGAGTTCAACAAAGTCTTTGTGGTAGGCCAGTAATTTATGGCGTATTTATGCGCGTGCAGGGGAAACTCCATGTAGTAGTATGCCGCAGCAGTCAGCAGGGTCAGCCTACATCAGGTTCATCTCCCCGCAGTACGCCGGCAAGGACCAAATGATGCGCCGCGCGGGAGATGTCATGTCCTTCCTCGAGCACATCCCGTACCCATTCGACGCTGGCCGAGAGGTCCACGCCGACGTCATCCTGGGCGACACGTGCTACTCTGCCGTGGGCCTGCCGCCGGGGCCATGCGTGCTCACATTTCATGCAGACGTCAATAAACTGAAAAAAAGGCAAACCCCAGGCGAGGAGCTCGTGGAGGTCAGCATATCCGACGTGCCCTCCGCGCGTGCCTTTTTGGAAGCTGCGGCCAACGCATCCAAAAGGATCACCTACGACGTCCCGGTCATCGACTTCGTCCTCCCAAACGCCGTCCTACGACGCACGGATCCCGACGTCGACTGCGACGCCCCGGAGACGTGGCCCCACCTCTTCTGCTCCCAGTTCGCGCTGCTGTTCCTCAGGCACTGCCACAAGCACGGCCTTATCCAAGTCAACGAGCCGCTCAGAGCAAAAGCGCTGTACGTATGCAACAGCCACGTGTGCTCACCGGCGCATCTCAGGGAGATCATGCGCATCTTGCTGAATACTAAGTAAAGTGGTTTTTTAGTTGTTTATTAATAAACAAAAAGCGAACGCGCGCCAGCCCGGCCTTTTACAA
>Ga0114980_10002395_pt1 | contig 13225 bp, 10 predicted proteins | sample S_140806_EF_Meta_FD_87018 | JGI IMG/M metagenome (GOLD analysis project Ga0114980, IMG submission 87018) | Freshwater microbial communities from Lake Simoncouche, Canada to study carbon cycling - S_140806_EF_MetaG | ecosystem: Environmental > Aquatic > Freshwater > Lake | place: Lake...
CATGCGCCGTTTGCCACAGTACATCGCCAACCTCAAGCATGGCGTGTGGCAACAGTCAGGACTCAAGTCCGGCTCCATGCCGGTCAACTTCGGTCTCGGCTCAGTGTTGCAGGGCAAAACGCTGGGGATCTGGGGCTACGGCAAAGTCGGTCAACTGGTGGCCGGCTACGGACTGGCCTTCGGCATGCGGGTGGTGGTTTGGGGCAGAGACGCCTCGCGTGCGCGCGCCGCCGTGGACGGGTTTGAGGTCGCCAAGAGCAAAGAGGCGTTGTTTGCGGACAGCGATGTGCTGTCACTGCACCTGCGGCTCAACGACGACACGCGCCATGCTGTGACCTTGGACGACCTGAGCCGCATGAAGCCCACGGCCCTTTTGGTCAACACCTCACGTGCCGAGCTGATCGAAGCCGACGCGCTGATGGCCGCGCTCAACCGGGGTCGCCCGGGGATGGCCGCCATCGACGTCTTTGAATCCGAGCCCATCCTTCAGGGACACGCCCTGCTGCGGCTGGAAAACTGCGTCTGCACGCCGCACATTGGCTATGTGGAACAGAACAGCTATGAGATGTACTTTGGGGCGGCGTTTGACAACGTGATCAACTTCATCAAAGGCACGCCCACCAACATCGTGAACCCAGGCGCCCTGCAAGTGCGCCGTTGACTGTCCTTTGCCCGACAAGCCCTAGCAAAGGTCCCGGCTTATTTGGCTGAGCGCCTGGCCAGCATGAGGCCGGTATTGGCCTTGCGATCGGCGTTGACCCGTTGAACCGCGGCCCGCTCGCCCATTCGCTGCAGGTAGTCCTTGACCGGCAAATTGACAAACAGCTCATCCCCGTAAATCAGCTTAGTGGCGGCTGCCACGATGGGCAAATGCACAATGGCAGCGCAATCCGCCAGCGTGAACTCAGGACCCGCCACGAAGGGCGCGAAACGACTCAGCTTGGCAAAACCGGCCAAGCCTCTGTCCAGCAGTTGGCGCGCATGCGCCTTGGTGCCGTCGCTGACCTTGCCGCCAAAAAACGCCTCTGCGTACAAGGGCCGGGCCACAAGCTCCAGATGCAGCTCCAGGTACAGCACCAGTTCACGCACCTTAGCTGCCTCGAAGGCATCCGCGGGCAACAGCGGGGATTGTGGGTAGGCCGCCTCCACATACTCGGCGCAGGCAATGGACTCGCTCAGCGTCCCCTGCGGCGTTTCAAGAAAGGGCACCTTGCCCATCGGTGAACGTGTGGTCAAACCCGGATCAGCACTGCCCACCCAAACCAGCTCCTCCTCAAAAGCGACCGCTTTCTCCAGGAGCTGGAGCTTGATCTGGTTGTAGTAATTGCTGGCCGAAAAACCGCAGAGTTTGAGCGTCATGTCAGAATGGGATGGAGGGACAGGCCGCCGATTCTGGCACACCGGCCGCCAATCCGGCGACGCTGGCGCAGCGCGATAATCAAGGTTATGAACGCAATTTTTTCAGAGGTTGGCATCGTTGGCGCTGGCGCGATGGGCCGGGGCATTGCGCAGCTGGCAGTGCAGGCCGGCAGTACCGTGTGGCTGTTTGATACTGAGCCCCGGGCCATTGCGTCCGCACGGGACGCCGTGGTCGCGCAATGGGACAAGCTGGTCGGCAAAGGTCGGCTCGATGGCGCGCAAGCAGCCGACTACAAATCCCGCTTGCGGCCAGCCGACGCGTTGGCCAGTTTGGCTGCCTGCGGTCTCGTGGTGGAGGCCATCGTCGAGCGTCAGGACGCCAAGGCGGCCCTGTTCAGCCAGTTGGAAGTCCTGCTAGGCCCGACGGCGGTGCTGGCCAGCAACACCTCGTCGCTGTCGATCACGGCCCTGGGCGCCACACTGCAGCGGCCGCAGCAGCTGGCGGGTTTTCACTTTTTCAACCCGGTGCCCCTCATGAAGGTGGTCGAGGTGATCGCGGGGCTGAAGACCGATCCCGGCGTGTGCGACGCACTGGCAAGCTTTGCGCGGCAAATGGGCCACACGCCGGTGCGGGCACAGGACACGCCCGGCTTCATCGTCAACCATGCCGGCCGCGGCTACGGCACCGAGGCGCTGAGGCTGGTCAGCGAGGGCGTCGCCGATTTCGCTACGGTGGACCGGATTCTGAAAGACCAGGTCGGCTTCAAGCTCGGGCCTTTCGAGTTGATGGACCTGACCGCGCTCGACGTGTCGCACCCGGTGATGGAGTCGGTCTACCACCAGTACTACGAGGAGCCGCGCTACCGCCCCAGCGTGATCACGGCGCAGCGCCTGGCGGGCGGGCTGCTGGGCCGAAAAACCGGCGAAGGGTTCTACCGCTACGAACAGGGCATCGCCCAAGTCAGCCCGGAGCCCGGCGCGCCTGTGGTCGACGAGATGCCACCAGTCTGGCTATCGCCACGCGCAGCCCGCCGAGCCGAACTTTTGTTGCTGCTGAAACAGCTGGGCGCACGCATCGAAACCGGCCCTTCGCCCTCCCCGCACGCGCTGACCCTGGTGGCGCCGCTGGGCTTTGACATCACCACAGTGGCCGCGGTCGAGCGGCTGGACCCTGCCCGCACCATCGGCATCGACATGCTGGTGGACGACGCCACCACCAAGCGTCGCGTACTGGCCACCAACCCGGCCACGCGGGCTGACATGAGACAGGCCGCACATGCCCTGTTTTCACGCGACGGCAAGCCGGTCAGCGTGATCCGCGACAGCGGTGGCTTCGTGACGCAGCGGGTGGTGGCAGCCATTGTCAATATTGCCAGCGACATCTGCCAGCAGGGCATTTGCTCACCGCAAGACCTCGAGTCCGCCGTCACACTTGGCCTGGGCTATCCACTGGGGCCGCTGGCAATGGGGAACTTGCTGGGTCCGACCAATGTGCTGGAAGTGCTGTTCAACATGCAAACCGTTTATGGCGACCCGCGTTATCGTCCCAGTCCCTGGCTGCGCCGGCGCGGGGCGATTGGTTTGAGCCTGTTGCACCAGGAAGACTGAAGCCCCAGATGGCTGCCGAACTTCTGCAATCCCGCGCTGGCCAGACCTTGGTGCTGACGCTGTCAGACCCCGAGCACCGCAATGCGCTCGGACCCGGGATCTATGCGGCGGGCCAGGACGCCCTGACAATGGCCGCGGGTGATGCTGGCATACGGTCGGTGGTGATCACAGGGGCAGGCGACGTGTTCAGCGCGGGTGGCAAACTGCAGCGGCTGCTGGCCAACAGGGCGGCTGAGCCCGACGTCCAGGCCCACAGCATTGAGGGCCTTCACCAATGGATTAGGGCGATTGCACGCTGCCCCAAGCCCGTGATTGCGGCGGTAGACGGTGCTGCGGCAGGTGCCGGATTTTCGCTGGCATTGGCCTGCGACCTGCTGGTTGCGGCCGAGGATGCCGTCATGATCATGGCCTACAGCACGATTGCACTGTCACCAGACGGCGGCGCCAGTTGGAGCCTGGCGCACCTCGTGCCTCGGCAACTGGCCACTGAGCTCCTGATGTGCGGCACCCGCATCAGCGCCCAGCGCCTGCATGAACTCGGCGTGGTGAACCAAGTGGTCGCCAAGGGCTCAGCGCTGACTGCAGCATTGGCCCTGGCTGGCCGCCTTAACGCACGGGCACCGAATGCCTTGAGCAGCATCAAGTCATTGATCCGGCAGGCAGGCGGGCGCGATCTTAACCAACAGCTGGACCAGGAACGCGAGCATTTCGTCAACAACCTGCACCATGCCAACGCCGGCATCGGCATTGATGCCTTCCTGAACAAGACCACGCCGACCTACCCCTAGCCCGGCTCAGCGGTAGCCCTGGATGGCACGCGGTCCCCAGAGCGACAATCAAGGCGTTTTCAGTCACCCACACGACAGGCCATGGACGACCCTATTCTTACCATTGACGAGCGCGAGGCAATCAATGCTGGTCGCTGGTTTTCCACCCTCTCCCCCTCACTCCGCCACGACATCCTTCGATGCGCCTACGTCAAACGATTCAAGGACAGCGAACTGATTGCTGCCCGAGGCGAGCCGCCCGAAGAATGGATCGCCTGCGCTCGTGGCGCGGTGCGCGTAAGCTCGACCTCGATCTCCGGCAAGCAGATCACCCTGACCTATGTCGAGCCAGGCATCTGGTTTGGGGATGTGTCGATATTCGACGGCGACCGACGCACTCACGATGCCTATGCCCATGGCGACAGCACCATCCTGTGCGTCGCCAAGGCCGATTTCAAGAAAATTCTCGCCTTGCATGCCGAACTGTACGAGGCGCTGTTGCGCCTGCACGCCCGGCGCATCCGTCAGCTCTATGGTCTGGTGGAAGACCTCAACACCTTGCCCCTGCGCGCACGCCTGGCCAAACAGCTGCTGCACCTGGTGCGCAGCTACGGCGTGCCCTCGCTGAGCGATGGCCGGGAAATGCGCATTGGCCTGCAGCTCGCTCAGGAAGAACTGGCCCAGCTGCTTGGTGCCTCGCGCCAGCGCGTCAACCAGGAGCTCAAGTCCATGGAGCGCGAAGAGGCGATTCGGATCGAGCCCGGCGGCCTGGTCATACGCAACCGGCAGGCCCTGATGCAGATCGTTGACGCTGACCGTTGACCCTTTTGAACACCCAGCTCATGAGCGAATTTGACCACTTTGTCGGCACTCGACCCGTGTCCGATCAACAGGCGTTTGATGCCGGTGCCTTGTGCGACTGGCTCGAGACCCAGCTTCCAGGCTTCCGCGGCCCAATCACAGTAGAGTCTTTCAAGGGTGGGCAATCCAACCCGACCTACAAGCTCAGTTCACCGTCGGGCACCTATGTGATGCGCGCCAAACCCGGACCTGTCGCCAGGCTGCTGCCCTCTGCGCACGCCATCGAGCGTGAATTTGCGGTCATGCAAGGCCTGCACGGCACCGATGTACCCGTGCCGCGGATGCACTGCCTGTGCGAGGACGAATCCGTCATCGGGCGGGCCTTCTACATCATGGAGTTCATGCCGGGCCGAATTCTGTGGGACCAATCGCTGCCAGGCATGACACCCTCCGAGCGCCAGGCCATCTATGCCGAGATGAACCGGGTCATCGCGGCACTGCACACCGTTCAATTTGCCGAGCGCGGACTGGCCGGCTACGGCAAGGCAGGCAACTATTTCGAGCGCCAGATTGGCCGCTGGAGCAGGCAGTATGTGGCCTCGATCACCCAGCCGATTGCCGAGATGGACGAGCTCATGGCCTGGCTGCCCCGGCATATTCCCGCGATGGCGCGCGATGAAAAAATGATCAGCATCGTCCATGGCGACTACCGGCTTGACAACCTCATGTTCCACCCCACTGAGCCACGCATCATCGCCGTGCTGGATTGGGAACTGTCCACGCTGGGCCATCCGCTGGCCGATTTCAGCTACCACTGCATGGCCTGGCATATTCCGCCGGGTTCGTTTCGCGGCATTGGCGGGCTGGATGTTGCCAGCCTGGGTATCCCCCTGGAAAATGATTACATTCGCCAGTACTGTGAGCGCACCGGCCTCGCCACACCCGAGGCGCTCAAGGCTGACTGGTATTTTTACCTGGCCTACAACCTGTTTCGCCTCGCGGCCATCCTCCAGGGGATTGCCAAGCGCGTGGAAACCGGCACAGCGGCCAGCGCTCAAGCCGTCAGTTCGGCCGCCGGCGCCAGGCCCCTGGCCCAAATGGCTTGGCATTTCGCCCAGCGCACCTGAACCGCCACCGCCACTATTTGCCCCCGATACAACTGGAGATCCCATGGACTTTGACTACTCACCCAAAACAAAAGAACTGCAATCACGGCTGCAGGCGTTCATGGACGAACACATCTACCCCGCCGAAGGCGCCTACCATGCCGAGATCGTGGCCAACAGCAACGCCGGCAAGCGCTGGACGCCACTGCAAACCATCGAAAAACTCAAGGTCAAGGCACGCTCGGAAGGGCTGTGGAACCTGTTCCTGCCGGTCGATAGCGCCGCCGCCTCGGGCTACCACGGTGCCGGTCTGACCAACCAAGAGTACGCGCCACTGGCCGAGATCATGGGCCGCGTCATGTGGTCGAGCGAGGTGTTCAACTGCTCGGCGCCCGTTACAGGCAACATGGAAACCATTGCCCGCTACGGCTCTGAGTCCAACAAAGCGCGTTGGCTCAAGCCCCTGCTGGAGGGCGAAATTCGCTCGGCATTTGCCATGACCGAGCCTGATGTGGCCTCCAGCGATGCCACCAACATCGCCACCCGCATCGAGCGCGACGGCGACGACTATGTCATCAATGGCCGCAAGTGGTGGACGTCGGGCGCGGGGGACCCCCGCTGCGCCATCTACATCACCATGGGCAAGACCAACCCGGACGCGCCACGCCACTCACAGCAAAGCATGGTGCTGGTGCCCGCCAACACACCAGGGCTGAAGGTGATTCGCCCCCTCAACGTGATGGGCTACGACGACGCGCCGCACGGCCACATGGAGGTGCTCTTCGACAACGTGCGCGTGCCGGCCAGCAACATCCTGTTAGGTGAAGGCCGTGGCTTTGAGATTGCACAGGGGCGCCTTGGCCCCGGGCGCATCCACCATTGCATGCGGCTGATTGGCCTGGCGGAACGGGCGCTGGAGTTGATGTGCAAGCGCGCCTCCTCCCGCGTGGCCTTTGGCAAGACCGTGGCCTCGCAAACCGTGACGCAGGAGCGCATTGCAGAATCTCGCTGCAAGATTGACATGGCACGGCTGCTGACCCTCAAAGCCGCCTGGATGATGGATGTAGGCGGCAACAAGTTTGCCAAAAATGAAATTGCGATGATCAAGGTGGTGGCCCCGAGCATGGCTTGCGAGGTGATCGACTGGGCGATGCAGGTCCATGGCGGCGCCGGCATGTGCGACGACTTCCCGCTGGCTTACAGCTATGTCAATGCCCGCACGCTGCGCTTTGCGGATGGTCCGGATGAGGTCCACCGCAACGCGATTGCCAAACTGGAACTGGGCAAGTACGCTGTCAACCCAAAACCGGTTGACATGCCCATCACGCGCGTCTGATCAGCCCCAAGTCAGGTTAAGGGTGAGGTCAGCGACCGAGACCCTCAATCCCAGACCACAGTTCATGCAGGTCCGGGAACTGCCATTTGGCCGGGTCTTCCCGTCCAGCAATGCGGTCGGTCGTGTCAGCGCGAGATAAATCGACCATCGTCGCTGGAATACGAAGGCTTGATTTGGTCGAATAAAAAAGCTTGATCTTGGGCGTTGTCAATGATTTCCCGGCCTGCTCTGTCACGATACCGATGCGCCCGGACTTCATCAGTACCAAAGACCCCACCGGGTAAATGCCAATGCTCTTGACAAAGGCCTGGAATATCGCAGGATCAAAGTGTCCCTTGGTCCACTCGGCCATTTTGCGCAAAGATTCTGCGGGATCCCAACCCGTCTTGTAGGGCCGGTTGGAAGTGATCGCGTCGTAGACATCGCACACCGCCCCCATCTTGGCCAGCAAGCTGATCTCATCGCCTTTCAGGCCATCCGGGTAGCCTGAGCCATCCATTTTTTCATGGTGGTGCAGGCAGACATCCAGCGCCCCCGTGTCCGTGGTCCCGCCTTTGAGCAACATCTCATAGCCTTCGACCGGGTGGCTTTTCATGACCCCAAACTCAGCTTCGGTGAGCTTGCTCGGCTTGTTCAAAACCAGCGGCGGCATCACGGCCTTACCCAGATCATGCAGCAGGCCGGCCAAGCCAGCCGACCGCGTTTGCGCGTCATCAAAACCCAGTTGCCGTCCCAGTGCCACCATCATCGCGCACACCGCCACCGAGTGCATGTAGGTGTAGTCGTCCACCGTTTTGATGCGGGCCATGCTGATCAGGGCCGAGGGGTTGCGTGACACCGACTCGGAAATATCCTGGACCAGCCGCCGGGCCCCGCCCACGTCGACCGCATTGCCCATTCGCACCTCTTGGAACATTGCCACCACGGCCTGTTTCGACTGCTTGCAGATCTGCGCTGCCCTTGCCATTTCACGCTCGATGGGCACTGGGGCCAGAACGGCATTGACCGCTGCTTTGGGCTTGAGGATCGCCTCGATCTCGCGCTCGGCCTGCTTGGGCGTGACCGCCACCACCGTGGCAGGCACATCCAGCCCTTTGGTGCTGTCGATCCAGACTTCACGGATGCTGCTGGACCGTATCGTCTGCAGGTCCTTGGGATTGGACAGGACAAAAGATGAGCGGATGAAGGGGTGCTCCATCCAGGAGCCGCAAAACTCCTTGATGTGCATCCCCACCATCAATTGGTCAACGCTGATCCGCTTCAGCATGGCGAAACCCTCTGTCCTGTGTCGTTAGGGCTAGATCATAGTGGCTTACGCCGCCCGTTCATGCAAGTCACCGACGCACGATGTCGACGCCGGACCAGAGTCTATCGAGATCTGGGAAGCCCCACTTCTCTGGATCCTCCCGGCTCACGATACGCTCACTTGTGCCGGGCCGAGACAAATCGACCAACTCCGGGGAGATGCGCAAATTCGACTTGGTGGAGAAAAATACATTCACCCTTGGCATGACGAGTGAGGCCGCCGCCTGCTCCGTGACCACGCCAATCCGGCCAGAGCTCAGTTGCACCAGCGAGCCGACAGGGTAAATACCCATGCTTTTGACAAAGGCCTGGAAGACCATTGGGTCAAAGTGCCCTTTCGACCACTCCGCCATCTTGCGCAAAGCTTCCGCAGGGTCCCAACCCACCTTGTAGGGCCGATTGGAGGTGATCGCGTCATAGACGTCGCATACCGCGCCCATTTTGGCCAACAGGCTGATGCTGTCGCCCTTCAAACCCTTTGGATATCCAGATCCGTCCATTTTTTCATGGTGATGCAAACACACGTCAAGCGCGATAGCGTCGATGTTCTCGCTTTTCAGCAACATGCGGTAACCGGCTTCCGGATGGCTCTTGATCACCTCAAACTCTGCGGTCGTGAGTTTGCCGGGCTTGTTCAGGACTTCCAAGGGCATCATGGCCTTGCCCAGATCATGGAGCAAACCCGCCAGTCCGGCTGAGCGGGTCTGCGCCTCCTCAAGACCCAGTTGCCGGGCCAGAGAGACCATCAGGGCGCACACTGCCACGGAGTGCAGGTAGGTGTAATCGTCCACGGTCTTCAACCGGGCCAGACTGATCAGTGCGCCAGGATTCCGGGCCACCGAATCAGAAATTTCCCCGACCAAGGCCTTGGCGCCCTGGGCATCCACCGCATGGCCCATGCGGACGTCTTCAAACATCGTCACCACGGCCTGCCTGGCCTGATCGCATATTTTCGCGGCCCGTGCCATTTCCCGCTCGACAGACTGAGCCGCCACCGGTGCCCTGTGCGGCGCCACTTGGGTCAGCGTCGCCTCGATGTCCGCCTCGGATTCCGCCTCGAGCACCGCGCAAGCGGTTGCCGGCACATCCAGCCCACGGCTGGTGTCAATCCAAACCTCCTTGATGCTGCTAGCCAGAATGGCCTCAAGGTCCTTGGTATCCGTCAACACAAAACCGCTGCGCCAAAACGGATGCTCCATCCATGAACCGCAAAATTCCTTGAGGTACATCCCCAGAGCCAGTTGATGGACGCCAACGCGTTTGAGCATGAATATCTTGTTATGGATTCACTGGGAAATAACGACGTGACCAGGGACTTGGGCGGCCTTAGGCGGGTGGAACAAGTATATCTCTGGCCCTTGGCGGACGGCCGGTCAGAGCACCCGCGCTGTAAAATTGACCCATGTCTTCGTTGTACCTTGGCCATTTTGGCCTGAGCAAACCGCCGTTTCAAATCACGCCGGACCCCGGTTTCTTTTTTTCCGGCGGGCGACGTGGCGACATTCTGTCGGCTTTGGGTCATGTTGCCGCCAACGACGAAGGCATCACCACCGTGGTCGCCGAAGTGGGCAGCGGCAAGACCCTGCTGGCTCGGCTGATGATCAGCCGGCTGGACCAAGACATTTCTGCGGTCTACCTCGCCAACCCTTTCTTCAGCCGTGACGAAATCATTGAGGCTATTTCGCGAGACCTTGGTCTGAGTTCGATCAGCGCCTCCATGGAGGGCAAACTCGCGGCTCTTCAGCAGGAGCTTTTGCGGCGACACGCAGCAGACAGGCGGGTTCTGCTCGTCATCGATGAGGCGCACACCATGCCGGTCGAATCGCTCGAAGAAGTTCGCCTGCTGTCCAATCTGGAAACCGGGCAACACAAGCTGGTCAACATCATGCTGTTCGGCCAACCCGAGTTGGATGACCTGCTGGCACAACCCAAACTGCGCCAGGTCAGGGACCGTGTGATCCACCGTTTTGACCTGGAGCGACTGCACGACGACGAGATCAGCGCCTATATTGACCACCGACTGCGCGCCGCCGGTTGGTCGGGAGGGCGACTGTTTAATGAGTCAGCGATGGCGCAATTGGTCAAGGCATCCGACGGCCGAGCGCGCAGGATCAACCTTTTGGCTGACAAAGCCCTGCTGGCTGCTCACGCTGGGGGCGCGCGGACTGTCGACCTCCCCCACGTCAAGGCAGCCATGGCAGAACTGCCAGCGGGGCAATTTGATGTGGCAGGTCATGTCAAGTTGTCGCGCCCTTGGTCAAAATGGCAATTGGCAGGCATTGGGCTGAGCTTGGCCGCGGCTCCGGCTTTGATCGTTCTGGCCTTGCTTCGGCCTGTCGGCAGCGAGAGAGCGTCAACCGCGCCGACATCCTCGCAGACGCCACTCGCGCCAAAGCTTGCACCAGCGCGGACAGATCTCGCAATACCGCTGCGCTTTGAATCCGACCTTGCCACTGTCCCCAGGAGACGAAAATCAAAGGCGGTCGATGTGCCCCAAAGTGCAAGCCCGGCCGCCAGCCAAACGGCGAAGACAGAGGACCGAACACTTAAATCGCAAACACCAGTGGCGGAAACCGAGTAGATGCTGTTTAAAATGATGATAGACACAATTGAGCTTGAATGGGGTTGATTATGCGCAAGGGGATTAGTTGATGAGTCTGAGCGTTAAGTGCCCGGGGTCGTCACGGTTACGTCACCCCTTGTTGCAGTGCGTCTGCTTGGCGGTGATCGTCGCCGGATGTGCGGGCCCTACGCCCTTGCCACAGTCCACCCAACATTTGTTACCCGCCCCGGTTGTCGCCGGCAGAGCGCCAGATTTCGCGTTGGCACCACCAATGCCCAAGCCGCCCCAGACGAGCCAGCGCCAAGAGCTTTACAGCGTGGTCATGCGTGATGTGGCGGTTCAAGACCTGCTGTTCGCGTTGGCCCGAGACGCCAAGCTCAACATCGACATCCACCCCCAGATCACTGGCACTGTGACGATGAACGTCAACGACCAGACCCTGGCAGAGATACTTGACCGCGTTGCAAGGCAGGTTGACCTGCGCTACGACATCAGCGGCAAAAACCTCTCCATCCAACCCGACCTGCCCTACCTCAAAAATTACCGTATCGACTACCCCAATATCGCTCGAAATTCAACGTCGGCCATCGGCTCGAGCAGTTCGGTGGGCGGCGGCAGTACATCCAGCAGTTCCATCGACAACACCTCTTCCAATAAATTTTGGGATACGCTTAAAACCAACCTGATCGACTTGCTGCGCGAAACCGACAAGGTCATCCAGGAGGGCGGCGCCGCCAGCGCAGCCCCCGCGGCACAAGCCGTGGCGCCATTGCCTCGCGCGGCAAGCAGTGCGCCGGCCCCAGCGGGCTCTGCCAGCGGCAACCAAAGCACAGCGGCGGCGGCCGCCCAATTGCAGGCCGCCAACGCGGCAACTGTGCAACCGACTGCTTCAGTGCCACGAAGCATCTTTCGTGAAGCCGCATCGGTGATTGTCAACGCGGAAACGGGCAACATCAGTGTGCGGGCCACCCAAAGCCAGCACGCCAAGGTACGTGAATTTGTGGACCGCGTGCTGAGCTCTGCACGGCGTCAAGTGTTGCTCGAAGCCACCATTGTCGAGGTCGACCTATCCAACAAATACGAGCAAGGCATCAACTGGTCAATTCTGCAAACCGGAGGCGCCAACGCCGGCTCGGGCATTACCATCAATCAAGGCAATGCCGTGAGCTCCCTGGCCGAGTTCACCTTCAAACAATTCCGGCTCTGGAACGGCGATGCCGACCTGAGCGCCATGCTGCGCATGCTGGAAACCTTCGGTACCTTGCGCGTGTTGTCAAGCCCCAAGATTTCGGTATTGAACAACCAAAGCAGCATATTGAAGGTGGTGGACAACAAGGTGTATTTCACGGTGACTGCCACGCCCGGCACAGCGGCCACAGCAACCACGCCGGCCACCGCGACCACCTACTCCACGGCGGCCACGACGGTCCCGATTGGTTTCCTGATGGCTGTGATACCGCAGATCAGTGAAGGCCACGAAATCACCCTCAACCTGCGGCCCACCATCACACGGATCAACGGCTACGTCAATGACCCCAACCCGGATCTTGCCAAGGCTGGCGTGATCAACAAGGTACCGGAGGTGCAAACCCGTGAGATGGAATCGATGATGCGGGTGCAATCCGGCGACATCGCCATACTCGGCGGCTTGATGCAGGACAGCCGTGACAAAACATCGAATGAAATCCCGGGGCTCAACGGCTTGCCGGTGTTTGGCAACCTCTTCAAGTACCGCGAGGAAACCAGCAAAAAATCCGAACTGGTGATTTTCCTGCGCCCCACGGTGCTGTCGGACCCGAGCCTGAGCGGCGATTTCCGTGACTTCCGCGCGAACCTGCCCACGTCGATCGACGATGGTCGCAAAAGCGAAGGGCTGATCACCTGGCCACCTTTCAAGGGGCAACCATGAGCCTCCTCTTAGATGCCTTGAACCGTGCTGGCAAGGACAAGGCCGCCTCGGCGAACCTGGATCAGGCCAAGGTCAACAATGATTGGCCAGCCATTGGTTTGATGCCTCAAGCGCCCGAACCTGAGGTTGCAGTGGTTTCGAGCCTGCCGACACCGACGCCAGCGCCGGCGTCTGCTCCCGCCGCTGTTGCCATGGACCTCGTCAAACCGGACACAGGTTTGTCGCTAGAGCCGGTGCTGAGGGCGCCGGAGCCGCTGACGACGATGAGCATCCTCCCGGAGCCAACAGCCGCGTCTCCTGATTCGCCCACGCGGACCTCGGACCCTGAACAGCCCCCTCAACGCGAGGCCGTCCGATCTGCGGCGCCTGCACAAACAAGCAAGGTCGCTCAAACCCTTTTGCGCGCGAAGACGCCAGCAGCAAGCTCACCCCGGCCCCGTATGCTTGCGCTGGGCGGACTTGCTGGGCTAC
>Ga0114980_10002401_pt1 | contig 13211 bp, 8 predicted proteins | sample S_140806_EF_Meta_FD_87018 | JGI IMG/M metagenome (GOLD analysis project Ga0114980, IMG submission 87018) | Freshwater microbial communities from Lake Simoncouche, Canada to study carbon cycling - S_140806_EF_MetaG | ecosystem: Environmental > Aquatic > Freshwater > Lake | place: Lake...
CGACGATGTGCCGGTGGAAGACGTGGTGATCGGGCGCGCCGTCGCCCTCTGAGCTTCGTCATGCCGGCCCCAGAGCTCGTGGCGCCAGCGCACTGGGCCTGCATTGACTTCATCTCCGACCTGCATCTGCAGGCCGGCGACACGGCCAATGTGGCGGCCTGGCACGCTCACCTGCGCAGCAGCCCGGCCGATGCCCTGTTCATCCTGGGTGACCTGTTTGAGGTCTGGGTTGGCGACGATGTGTTGTCTTCCGCCAGTTCGGCCGATCGGTTTGAAGCCGAGTGCAGCCGCGCGTTGCGAGCGGCGGCTCAGCAGCGCAGCGTCTTTTTGATGCACGGCAACCGCGACTTCCTGCTGGGGCCAGCCTTTGCCCAGGCCGCCGGCCTGACGCTGCTGTCGGACCCGACGTTGTTGGTGTTTGGGGGCCAGCGCTGGCTGCTGTCTCACGGCGACGCCCTGTGCCTGGCCGACCACGACTACCAGGCGTTCCGCCAGCAAGTGCGAAGCCCTGGCTGGCAGCAGGCGTTTCTGGCCCAGCCCCTGACGGAGCGCCAAGCCACGGCGCGCGAACTGCGCAGACAGAGCGAAGCCCGCAAGCAAAGCGGGGAACCCTATGTCGACCTGGACCCGGCTGCCACCCGGGTGTGGCTTGTTGCGAACCAGGCGGCCACCCTGATCCATGGCCACACGCACCGGCCCGCCACGCACGACCTGGGCGGCGGTCTGCAGCGGATGGTTCTGAGCGACTGGGACCTGGGGGCCGTGCCACCCCGCGCCGAGGCTTTACGGCTCTGCCTGGATGAGAGCCAACCGGGCGGGGTGCTGACCCAGCGTCTTGCCTTGCATGGCTCTGGCGCGTCAGGCTGACAAGCCGGGCCGGCCCCCTCAGACTGGCAGCGCGTCCATCTGCCAAGGCTCCAGGAATTGCTCGGCATAGCGCAGGTGAACGCCTTGCCGAATGAACACGTCAAAGAGGTCCGGGTCAATGTGGCCGGTGTCTTTGAATTTTTGCATGATGCCGATGGCCTGGGACAGCTTCATGCCCTTTTTATAAGGCCGGTCGCTGGCGGTCAGTGCTTCAAAAATATCGGCAATCCCCATCATGCGGGCCTGAACCGACATGTCTTCGCGTTTGAGCCCCTTTGGATAGCCCTTGCCGTCCATGCGCTCATGGTGACCGCCCGCGTACTCGGGCACGTGCTTGAGGTGCCGGGGCCAGGGTAATTGCTCCAGCATCTTGATGGTGGCCACAATGTGGTAATTGATGGTCGATCGCTCATCCTGGGTCAGGGTACCGCCGCGAATGCTGAGATTTTCCAGCTCGTTCTCGGTCAGGAAAGGCGCCAGCTCGCCGTTGACATTGCGCCAAACGCGGTGGCTGGCAATCTCTTGCACCCGGGCAATCGCCGCATCATTCATGTACTCAGCGCCCTTGTTGGTCGCGCGCAGAAATTCACGGTCGACATCGATCGCCAGCTTGGCCGCCTCGCCCTGGCCCTGCGCCAGGGCCTCAGCCTGCGGATCGACACAGGGACGCAAGGCAAGCTGGGCTCGAAGCACCTCGATCTCGGCGTCACGCTTGAGCACTTCGAAACGGGTATCCACCAGCGCCACCCGGTCGAACAGGGTCTCGAGCTTGGTCGCCTTGTCCACCACATGCACCGGGGTGGTGATCTTGCCGCAGTCGTGGAGCAAACCGGCAATTTTCAGTTCGTAGCGGTCGCGGGCGTCCATCGTGAAATCAGCCAGCGGACCCTCGGTGTTTTCGGCCACCGCATCGGCCAGCATCAGGGTCAGCTCAGGCACCCGCGAACAATGCCCGCCGGTGTACTGGGACTTTTCCTCGATGGCCACGTTGATCAATCGGATCAGCGACTCAAACAACACCTCCATCTGGCTGATCAGCAGCCGGTTGGTCAGGGCGATTGCAGCTTGTGAGGCCAGCGACTCCACCAAGCTCTGGTCGGCCAGCGAAAACGGCAGCACCTCGGTGGTGCCGGGCCTCTGTGCATTGAGCAGCTGTAACACCCCGATCACCTCGCCCTCGTGGTCTTTCATCGGCACGGTCAGGAAGGACTGGGAGCGGTAGCCGGTGCTTTGGTCGAAGCGACGCGTGCCTGAAAAGTCAAAAGCCGGGTCGGTGTAAGCGTCAGCGACATTGACGGTGCACGCATGGATGGCCGCATGCGCAGCCACCAATGAGTCGTTCGGGGCACCGTCCTGGTTGCGCAAGGGCAGGTTGGGAAACTTGATCGGCGTGGCCGAGCTGCCGCCCATGGCGATGTTGAGCGAGTCGGTGCGCATGATCTCAAAGCGCAGGGCATTACCGTCCTCTGTCACCCGATACAGCGTGCCGCCATCGGCGTTGGTGATCGATTTGGCCGCCAGCAGAATTCGCTCCAGCAGCGGCACGATGTCGCGTTCACGCGACAGCGATGCCCCGATCTCGTTGAGGCGCTCCAGCCGAGCCAGGACGGCTTCTATGGTTTCCAAGGCAATCTCTCCAGGGGTCAAGTCCGGACCAGGATTTTGAGGGTATTCTGCAGTCGACGCGCGCTGTCGCCATCGTAAGGGCTGGCCAACACCCGGGCGACATCCTGGCCCCAGGTCTGCGCCGGCGCTGGATCGTTGCGGCGGGTGAGCAGTTGCAATTGCAGGGCACGGCGCGCGTCCAGGTGGGCCGCAGGCGTGGGCAGTTCGGCTGCCATTTCGAGCCGAAGCAGGGCTGGCTGCGCCTGGCCACCCGGCGCCTGAGACAGCGCCTGGCCCCAGGCGCTGCGTGTGGCCGGGCTAACCCGGCCGCCAAGCTCCTGAAGGGTGGGCACGGCTTCGGCGCTGCGCTGCTCCCAGGCGGTGAGCAATTGCGTCAGCGCTTCGCCATGGGCCTGCGCAGCCAGTTTGCGCAGGGCCAGTTGCGCCCGGTCCAGCGCATCGCGCTGAGCCCGGAACGCCGCATCGCCCAGGCGCGGCGCCTCAAACCTCGGGCCGGCAGTGGCATCGGCGGGTCGGCGGTCCTGCAAGCGGCCGCCCGGGCGCTCGTCGCGCCCGCCGCGTGGCGCATCGCCGGCACCAAAGCGGGGTCCGTCCTTGCGGTCGCCGAACTTTGGCCCGCGCCCTGGGGGTTGCGGTTCGGTTTTTTTCATGCCGGGGCGGTCATCACCACGGACTGCCACCACCGGCCGCGCTGGTGGCTTGGGGGTTGCGACCGGAGTGGCAGGCTCCGCGGCCACGGTTTCGGCCGGCAGCGCTGTGGCGTCCTCGGCGGCCGAGATCGGCGGAATTTCGGCAGGGGCTTCGGTGGCAAGCTTGGTCGCCTCGTTCGCCGCCAGCGCCTGCACGGCAGCCTGCGCCTGGGCCTGGCCACGCAGGGCCGCCTCCAGCCCGGCCATGGCGGTGCGAATGGCCTGCGCATCACCGCCGGCATTGGCAGCCTCCAGCGCACGAGCGGCATCGAGCACCACCCGATCGCGCTCGCCCAGCGCGGCCTCGGAACGTTCACGCTCCTGTGTCTTGCGGTTGAAGGCATCGTCAATTGGCTTGCGGAACGCATCCCACAGCTTCTGTTCCTGGCGCCGGTCCATGGGCACGCGTTGCGCCTCGGCCTGCCAGCGCTGTTGCAGCGCCCGCACGGCATCGACGCGCAGCATCGGCGCCTCTCCCAGGGCACGCGCCTCCTCAATCATGGCCTGGCGTGCGAGCAAACTCTGCGCCTGCAGCGCCTCCAAGGGGGCGCAGGCGGCATCGAAGGCCACTTTCCAAAGCGGCTGAAGCTCGGCAAACATTTTTTCACCAACATGCCCCGCCTCGCGCCAACGGTCGGCAAACTGGTGCAGCAGCCGGGCAAAACCCTTCCAGTCATCGTCGAGCGCAGTGGCATTGGCCGCCGCCCAGACTCGAACTTCTTCAATCAGCGCCAGCCGATGGGCACGGTGCTCGGCCGTTTCAGCCTTGATCTTGTCCAGCCAAGCCTCGACCACTTTGTGCGCCTCGTTACAGGCCTCGTCGAAGCGTTTCCAGAGCCCGTGGTTGGGCACGCCACCTTGGTCGGTCTGTTTCCACTGCTCTCGCAGGGCGCGCAAGGACTCCTGCATCTTGCGGCCGCCGATGGCCTGCCCTTCGGGCCGCTGAAGCAGGCCCTCGGCTTTGGCCACCAGTGCCTCGCGCAGCTGGTCAGCGCGCCAACGTTGCCAGCCCTCCAGCTCGCCGGCAGCCGCCAGCGCGGCCTGGGCCTGCGTCTCCAGCTTGTCGTCGACCAAACGGCCATGGTCCTTGAGGGCCTGGCGCAGGGCGGCAGCGGCGCCAGCACTGGCCTTGCCATGGCCCTCCGCAATTTCTTGCTCTAATTTTGAGAGCATCTCAGCCACGGCTGTCGTGGCCTGGGCCCGGATTTCAGGGTCAACCTTGGGCTTCTGGGGCTTGCTCACCGGCTCGACCGACAGACCACGTGCTGCGCGCAGCTCATCGGCCCACACCGGCACTGGCGGCAAAGCTGCGTGCGAATCCTCGGCGGCGCTGACGGCCAGCCCCAAGGCCTCCTGAAATGCCTCCCAAACCACCAGCAATTGGCTGCGCGAGGTGTCCAACAGGGGCGGAAAACGCGCCTCGACGCTGGCCCAGAGCGGGTCGCCGGCCAGGGCGGTGGCCTGCGCCTGCCAGTGCGACACGTCACCCTGCAGGGTTTGAATCACGGCCTGGGCTTCACGCCAGGATTTGGTGGACAGGACTTCGATGCGCTGCGCCAGCAGCACCGCAGCCTCGCGCTGGACCTGAACGCGGTGCTGCAGGTCTTCAATACCTTTGACCCGCTCAGCGAGTTGCCCCTTGATCGCCAGCAGCGGCTCCCGGCTCAGCGGTGCGCCGGCCTTGGCGGCATCCCGCTGCCAGGCCATGGCGTCAGCGATGTTCAGCTTGGACATCGCCAGCAGGGCCTGCCCCTTGTCGGCCCACTCCTGGGCGATCGATTCCTGACTGCGGCTGCGCTTGATCTCATCGAGCTTTTCCCGCAGCAGGCGGGCCGCACCTTTGTCCCGCCCACTGAGCTCCTTGAACACGGTCTGCATCTGTTCCTGCGTGGGGCTAGTAGCCAGCCAGTCGCGGATGCGGGTGGCGCGCTCGCCGGAGGTGTGGGCCGAAAACGCCCCGCCCGTGAGCGCATCCAGCGGATGCGGCTCGCTGGCTCGGGCCGGCGCGGGGGCCGCACTGGTGGTGTCAGGTGTCTTGGAGGAGGCGGAAAAAGAGAACATGGCAAACCAGAACAGGAATCAAGGACTCCCGCCACAGGGCAGCGGGGTTGGACTGTGTATTTTCGCTGTTATTTTGGTCGGCGGCGCAGCCCTAAGGGGTGCTGAGGCTCAATTCAGCGCGCGGACGCCATGTTGCCTCTGGCGGTACCACCCGCGCTGGGCCCAGAAACAGGCGATCAGCGGGTACGTCACGCGTGGCCAGGTAGTCACGCACCGCCACCCCACGTTGCACCCCCAGCACACGGATCTGCTCCTCTGACGCGTTTTGATGGCTCATCAGCAGGTTTTCCATGTCCTGCTGCAACAGGGTCTGCAAAGCCCCCTGCGCGGTGCGCGGCTTGGGAATGTCGGCGCGCTGGTAAACCTGCAGCAGCAAGGCCGCATAGTCGTCGGTGCCGGATTCAGGAACGGTCAGCGCAGCGACTGCGGCGGGCGTGGCGCCACCCAGCAGGGCAAGCCGGCGCCGCTCCGCCAGCACTTGGGCCATCAACTGCTCGCGCCGGAAAGCCTCGCGCTCGACATCCGGGCTGGCCTGGCCAACCACGGTCATCTGCAGCGCTGGGCGTTCCAGCAGCACATCCGCCACCTTGTCCAGTGCGGCCCTGGCTGCGGCGGGCAACACAGCCGAACCCGCATCAAATTCGACCTGGCTGAGTTCGTCCGGCCCCGCCAGGGCACGGCCGATCAGGCTGAACGGCGCGGTCACCGCCCGCACCAGCAGGTTACCGATCAGCTTGAAGACCAGGGGCATGAGCTTGAACTCGGGGTCATTGATCGAGCCGCTGACCGGCAGGTCGATGCCGATGACACCACGGCGGTCGGCCAGCAGTGCCACCGCCAGCTTGACCGGCAGGCTCGCAGGTGCGCCCTCGACCTTGTCGCCAAAGGTCAGCTGGTTGAGCACAATGTTGTTGTTGGCGACGAGTTGCCCGTCGGGCTGCACCTGGTAGCTGAGGTCGACACTGAGTTTGCCGCGCTCGATGCCATAGCCGGCATAGCGAACGGCATAGGGCGAGAGCTGCGGCAACTCCAGGTCGCGCACCCTGGCCTTCAGGTCCAGCGCCAACGGCCTGGCCAGGGGGTTGATCAGGCCCTCGATGTCCAGGGTGGCCGTACCCTGTGCCCGGCCACGCACCGACAGCTCGGCCAGTTCCGGAGCGCCAGCCCTGGGCTGCGAGGAGAACGCGCCCAGCCGACCCGTGAGTTCGGTCAGCTTGGCTGAGTAATTGGGTTTGATGAAATTGTCCGAGAAATCCACCCGCCCGTTGATCAGGCTCACCGGCCCGAGACGAACCAGCGGCTCAGGCACCTCCGGCTCGGACGCCGCCACGGCGTTGGCTGCAATCGCCGATTGAGGTTTCAGCACATCCAGGGCATTGAGGCGGCCGGTTTCATCCAGCTCCAGCCGGGCGTAAAAGTCGCTGAGCACGGTCTCTGCCACCGCCACGCGCAGGGGGCTGCCGGGCGCCAGCGCCAGGTCCAGCCCGCGCAAGTCCAACAGCTTCCAGGTCAGCGGGTCCTCGCCCGAACCCGACAGGGTGCGAACCCGCAGGTCCTCGACCGCTGTGTCGCCGCTGATCTGCAGTTCGGGGCCGGCTGCAGCCGTCGTGTAGCGCACGCCGCCCTTGAAGCTGCCGTCGGCGCGTACCAAGGCCACGTTGAGCATGTGCGCAAAGTACGGCTCCAGCGCGTGGATCGGCAGCCGAACCGCGGCCATATTGGCTTGCAGCAAGGGCGGGTTCAGACCACCCTGCCCCTGCCAGCTCAGGCGCCCCGGCTGGTCAGTGCCCGCCTGCAGCTGCAAGTCGCCCCGCAACAGGACCGGTCGCCGGCCTGCGCTGGACAGGTTGTTGAGGCGCAGCGACAAAGCCTTGACCTCCAGAGCCACGGGTCGCGCCGGCACACGGTCGACAAAGCCCACGGCGCCGTCGTCGAGTGCCAGCTCGCGCAGGCTCAGGGTCCAAGGCGGCCCTTGCTGGGCGGGGCTTGCCTGGGCCGGCTGGGGCACCAGCCACTCCTCGAACATCCAGCGCCCATCAGCCTCGCGCGAGACTTGGGTGCGGGGCCCGCGCAGCGCCAGTTGGCCCACGCTGACCGTCTGGCGCTCCAGGTCCACCTGCGCCTGCGCCACGCGCAGCTGTTGCAGGCCGGCCAGCCGCGCGCTGCCCTGCGACAGGTCCAACTTGTCCACCGTCAGGGTGTTCACCGCCACTTGCAGGCCCGCTCCGGCCTGGCCAGCCGCCACCCAGGTCAGGCCCAGGTCAGCCTGCAGCGTACCTGCCAGGGTCGGCTTGAGCCAGCGAGACAGGTAGGGCGCACCCAGCGCCACAGGCAGCTCGCGGACAGTCGCGGCCAGCTCGGCGCCATGCTGGCTGACTTGACCGGACAGGTTCAGGCGGGCGCCCTTGGGGTTCGCTGCCCTCTCAGGCTGCGACGCGCCGCTCAGGGCCGCGCTGGCTTCAAACTGCATCGGCTGATCAGCCGGCAGGGCCAGACTGGTCGCCGCCAGGCTCAGGTCTTGCAAGCTCAGACGGGCCGGCGGCACCGTGCTCTGATCGCGCCAACTGAGGCTACCGGCCGTCACGGCGACCCGCGCCAACGACAGCGTCCAGCCGCCATAGGGACCCGAATTTTGGCTGTCCAGCCCCGTGGGACTTGGATTTGTTGCTTCTTTTTTTGTAGCATCAGTCGAGCTGAGTTGAGGCAGGTCGAGCTGTCCTGACGCATCACGCGACACCGACAGCCTGGGCTCAAAGAGGTCCAGCGTACCCAAGCGCAGCTGCCGGTCGAACGGCCGCAGCGCATCGATGCCAAGCTGCAGCCGCTCTATGGCCAGCAGCTCCGGCTCCGCCGCCGCGCCGGCGCGAGCTGCCAGCAGCTTGACCCGGTCGGCCTGCAGCGTGCCCGAAATACGCAGGCCATCGGCCGGCACCTGATCAAACGCCACCCGCAGGTCGGTGCTGAGCACCGCTGACGCCAGCCGCACCGGCAAGTCATCCGGCAGGTAGTGCAGAAAAGGCGCGAGGTCGAGCGCCTTCAGCTTGAGCTGCAGTTCGCCTCGGCGGGCTTGTCCGAAGGGCGTTACGCTGGCACTGGCGTCGAAACGACTGCCATTCAATTCAAACGCCAGCCGGGGCTGCGCCGGCCGCTCGCGGTCGCTGGCCAAGCTGCTGACAAAGGGAAGGCTCACCGTGAGCTCTCGCAGTTCATGGGTTTGGCCGGCGGCCAGGTCGGTGACATCGACCGAGCCGCCAGACAGCACCAGGTTGTGCAGGGCAAATGCCGGCAGCGCTGCGCCGTCCGAGCGCTCCGGCCCACGCAGGCGCTGCAGCAGGTCGTCAATGTCGTAGCGGCCACCGCCCAGGTGCGTCAGACGCAGCGCCGGCGCTTCGATCTCCACCGCGTCGACCACGGGCGCCAGTCTGAACAGGGACGCCAGCGAGGCGTCCACGGTCAACCGCCGAACCTGAAACTGCGGCCGCCGGTCCGTGCCACCCGCTGTCGGCCCCACCGACAGACCATGCAGCGCCAGCCTCAGTGTCCAAGGCGTGAACGCCACCCGCTCGACCCGGACCTGCCGCCCGAGCTTGTCGGTGGCCGCGGTCTCCAATTGGTGTCGGATGATCGGCGGCAGCAGCAACCAACCCAGGCCCCAGAGCACCAGCACCGAAGCACCCAGCCAGAACAGGCCGCGCAGCCAGGGCAAGGCCGGAGCAAAAACAAATCGCATGGCAGCAAGTGTTCTACGGGCGCGGCAAAAGGTCAATGCCCGCCGCCGTCTCTGGCCTGAAAAGATCCGGCACCGGTCAAATAAATCATGAATAGATATAACAAATTATTTCAATATGGTTGAATCGATATATAAAGTCCATCTAAAATGAACACACGTCCCGGCAATAAGCTGTGGAAAACCCAAAGCCGCTGCCGATTCCGGCATAGTCAAGTCTCAGACCCAGCCGCACACCAAAGCGAGCGAGACATTGATAGCGTACCAACCCAAACGGGGTACCAAGACGATTCGCACTGCTCCCAGTGCTGTTGTCTGGTCCACGCGAACGAAGGAGAAGCTATGAACGCATCCACCCCCTTGCGCCAAAACGTGCAAGCCGTCCGGTCGGACATCGCCCGAGGCTTGATCGCCATCACCCGAAACGGCTTTGCCCTTCTGGGCCTGACCTTGATATTCGGGCTGACCGCCCTCTTGACCCAGCCCGACCTGCGTCTGGCCAGCGAAGCCGAGCTGTTAGGCTGGCTGCAGACCCGGCAAATCGCCACGACTGGCAGCGAGGTCGAACTCAGCGCCATTGACCGGGCAACCGCCAGTAATCCGCAAAATCTGTCCAAACCGCAGGCCGCAGTGGCGTATTGGCTCAGCAAAAAGTACCGGGTGGCGCCCGAGCCGCTGAGCGCTCTGGTGACGGCCGCTTACGACACGGGCGAGCGCATCCAGCTTGACCCGACACTGATCCTGGCCGTGATGGCGGTGGAGTCAAGGTTCAACCCCTTTGCCCAAAGCCCGGTAGGGGCGCAGGGGTTGATGCAGGTGATGACGCGCATCCACAGCGAGAAATACGAGGTGTTTGGCGGCAGCCTCGCCGCCTTCGATCCACTGTCGAATTTGCGCGTTGGTGCCCAAATCCTGAAGGAATGCATCGCCAGGGCCGGCTCGATTGAGGCCGGTCTCAAATCCTATGCGGGTGCGGCACTCAGCGATGACGATGGCGGCTACACCAGCAAAGTCATGGCCGAGTTCACACGCTTGCAACAGGTGTCCAAGGGACGCACGGTGGCGCCGTCCGGGCCAATCACTGTGCCGGCCGTGGCGCCAACCAAAGGCCCCAACGGTGCCGCCAGCATCGCCATGCTGTCGGGCGTCTGACGAAGGCGCGATTAAACTGCTGCTTTTGTTTTGAGACCAGACTGTCATGTACCACCGCAACTTCCTTATCGAGCAGACTGACCCCGAGTTGTTTGCCGCCATCCAGGCCGAAAACGCGCGTCAGGAACACCACATCGAACTGATAGCCAGCGAAAACTACGCATCACCTGCGGTGATGGCGGCGCAGGGCTCGCAACTGACCAACAAATACGCCGAGGGCTACCCCGGCAAACGTTATTACGGCGGCTGTGAAAATGTGGACGTGGCCGAGCAACTGGCCATAGACCGCGTCAAACAGCTGTACGGCGCCGATTGCGCCAACGTCCAGCCGCACTGCGGTGCCTCGGCCAACGAGGCTGTTTTCCTGGCGTTTCTCAAGCCTGGCGACACCATCATGGGCATGAGCCTGGCCGAGGGCGGGCACCTGACGCACGGCATGGCGCTGAACATGAGCGGCAAGTGGTTCAAAGTGGTGAGCTATGGCCTGAATGCGCGGGAAGAAATCGACTACGACGCCATGGAGCGCCTGGCCCATGAGGCGCGGCCCAAACTCATCATCGCCGGCGCCTCCGCCTACAGCCTGCGTATTGATTTTGAACGCTTTGCCAAGGTGGCCAAGGCGGTGGGGGCCATTTTCCTGGTCGACATGGCCCACTACTCCGGCCTGATTGCCGCCGGCGTCTACCCCAACCCGGTGCCGCACGCCGATGTGGTGACTTCGACCACGCACAAGAGCCTGCGCGGTCCGCGTGGGGGCATCATCTTGATGAAGGCCGAGCACGAAAAAGCGATCAACAGCGCCATCTTCCCCGGCCTGCAGGGCGGCCCGCTCATGCATGTGATTGCCGCCAAAGCGGTGGCCTTCAAGGAGGCGTTGGCGCCCGAGTTCAAGCTGTACCAGCAACAGGTGCTGGTCAACGCGAAGGTGGTCGCACAGACATTGACCGAACGCGGTCTGCGCATTGTCAGCGGCGGTACCGAAAGCCATGTGATGCTGGTCGACCTGCGGTCCAAGGGCATCACCGGCAAGGAAGCCGAGGCCGTGCTGGGCGCCGCCCACATGACCATCAACAAGAACGCCATTCCAAATGATCCCGAAAAACCCATGGTCACCAGCGGTGTGCGCATCGGCACCCCAGCCATGACGACCCGAGGTTTTCGCGACGAGGAAGCGAGGCAAACGGCCCATCTGATCGCCGATGTGCTGGACAACCCGCGCGACGCTGCCAACATTGAATCGGTGCGGGCCCGCGTCAACGCCCTGACCGCGCGCTTCCCCGTCTACCTTTGACATGCAGGCCCGGCGTAGCGCCGGGCCACTTCACCAAACCCATGAGATGCCCGTTTTGCAGCCACGCCGACACCCAGGTGGTGGAGACGCGGATGTCAGAGGACGGTGATTTCATTCGGCGCAGACGCCAGTGTGCCTCTTGCGAGAAGCGTTTCACCACCTACGAGCGGCCGGATGTCAACTTTCCGGCGATTGTCAAAAAGGATGGCCGGCGCATCGACTACGAACGCGCCAAGCTGCTGGCGTCGATGAATTTGGCGCTACGCAAACGTCCGGTCAGTACCGAGCAGGTCGACAGTGCCATTGAGCGCATTGAGGAGAAGCTGCTCAACCTTGGTCTGCGCGAAGTCGCCTCCACCCGCATCGGGGAGCTCGTGATGCGGGAGCTGAAAAAGCTCGACAAAGTGGCTTACGTGCGCTTCGCCAGCGTGTACCGCAGCTTCGAAGACATCGACGAGTTCAAGACCCTGGTGGACGAGGTCCGGCGCTGAGTCGGCAGGCCGCTCAGCGCCAGCAATCAGCCACCGTCAAGCCCGTCCCGCTGCGCCCCTTGACGCCGGTGTGGGTCAGGGTCAGGTTGCCACAGTCATCGTTCGCCGTCGGGGTGGCTGTCAGCACGTAGCTGCTGGGCGTGGCCGCAACGCTCAGGTTGTAGCGTGGCGCATCAGCGGGGACCGCCTGAAGGCGCACCGGCAAGGCAGGGCTGGTCGTACCCCCTTCATCCGTGGTGTAGCGGCCGTTGGCTGAGTAGAAGCGTGCCATGAACTGTTGTGCTTCGAGCAGATAGGTTCTGGCCTCGGAGCGTCGGGCGCGTTTGACGCTTTCGAGGTAGCTGGGGTAGGCCACGGCGGCGAGGATGCCGACGATGGCCAGCACGATCATCAGCTCCAGCAGGGTAAAGCCGGTGGATGAAGCGCAGGCGCGGTGTCGGCCAGGCTTGGCATGTGAATGCATGGGTGGTCCTCCGGCAGTGATCAACGGATGGGCGGATTGAGGATTCGGCGCCAGACCCGGTCACGGGTCACCCGCGACCCGGTACTGATGTCGGGCGACTGCACCACGACACGCTGTTGGCCGGTGGTGTTTTGGATGGCGACCACCGTCAGGCAAACACCTGCGGAGCAGGTCGGCGTCGCCTTGATCACGGCGTCGATGCCGTCGGCGCTGGTGCCATAGCCTGCCACCGAGGTATCGCTTGCGCTGAACAGGCCGTCGCCATTGGTGTCAAACAAGGGGTAGTCCGGGTTGAGCCCCTGCTCCACCGGGAACAGCAGATTGACCCCCTGCCCGATCGCCGCGTCGCAGGCGACCACATCCCGCGCCGGGACCACGGCGCTGACCAGCGCCAATTTGGTGCTGACGCGCTGAAGCGGGTACACCACTCGCATGCCCGCGACCGCGTTGAGATCGGTCACCCAGCCGCGCTGGCTAATCCAGTTCACGGCAGTGCCAGCCAGGGAGTAAAAGGTGGCGCCGCCGGCGCCAGCCAGTTGCGACAGGGTGCGGGCGACCAGCGTGGCCCGTCCGAGCGGGCGTCCCAGGGCGTCCCCGGTCTGGTCGCGGATACCGTACATGGACTGCAATGCGGTGGAATTGGCATCGGCTTCGGTGGTCAGCACGCCAGTGCCAAACACCACCAATTTGCCACCAAGGGAATGGTCGAACAGCAGGGGCGCCTGGGTGATCGGCTGTGCCACGCCGGCGGCCGTCGTGGCGGTGAAAAAACTGCTGCCGCCCGACACTTCAAAACGGCTCGCAGCACTGGCCTTGTAATCAAGCTTCCACAACTTGCCTTTGA
>Ga0114980_10002405_pt1 | contig 13204 bp, 11 predicted proteins | sample S_140806_EF_Meta_FD_87018 | JGI IMG/M metagenome (GOLD analysis project Ga0114980, IMG submission 87018) | Freshwater microbial communities from Lake Simoncouche, Canada to study carbon cycling - S_140806_EF_MetaG | ecosystem: Environmental > Aquatic > Freshwater > Lake | place: Lake...
TGAGTAGCACCACCTTGGAATTAACCCGGGCGGCGGTTGACCATATCGTCCTGGTTGACGATGCCCAGATGCTGGCTGCCATGCGCTGGCTGTGGCAAGAAGCCAACCAGCTAGTCGAACCGGCCGGCGCTGCCAGTATCGCCGCCATCCAAGCCGGCAAAATCGACCTCCAGCGCTACCGCAAACCCGTCGCACTCATTTGTGGCGGTAATGCGGGGGCAACACCGGTGTTTGACACCTACGCCCAAGCCGTCATCCCTAGTTAAGCGTCACCACCAGCCATACTACAATACGTGGTATGATTGATTGATACCCGTTGTAATGGAGGTGCGATGATTCAACAGTTTTATGCCGACCGCGAAAGTTTGGCGCATGCCCATCAACAATTGCGCTTGATGGTACATCCATTGACGACGGCACAATTACGCTATCGACCGGCACCCAACGAGTGGTCTGTTAGCGAAATCGTGGGCCATTTAATTGATACCGAGCAATTATTGCGCTACCGCATCGAGCGTATGTGTCAGTATGATCAACCCTTGATTATCCCCATGGATCAAGATGAGTCAGTCCAACGCAATGGCTATCACCAGGCTGATGTGGACATGTTGTTTGTCCAATTGATGGCTGAACGCCAATCCACCCAACGCTTTTTTGCAACGCTGCCCCTGCGCGCCTTAGGGCGCACCGGCTGGCATGCGCAAGGGGGATTGTGGCAGGTCGCCAACACGGTCAATTATTTGGCGCGCCACGACTACCTGCACCACCAGCAAATTCGCCAGAATGTGGCGACATACGCCGCAGGCCAGTAATTATTTTTATGGAAAAGGGATTCATCGTGGAAAAATTTCGCGCACATATTGCCACCCTTACCGCCTTCCCAGCCCGGCTGACCGCCTTGGTTACACCATTGACTGACGCCCAATTACACTTCCGCCCCGACGACAAAGAATGGTCGGTACTTGAAAATATCGGGCATTTAATCGAAATCGATCCGCTCTATGTCGATCGCATCGACCGCATTTTGAGTGAAGAGCGCCCCGTATTTGCCCCATTTGACCCCGACGCCGGTGTGCGGGCAGCCGACTACCAACACAAAAGTCTAGCGGAATTGCTCGCCACCTATGTCACCCAACGCCAAGCCACCATCGATGGACTCAGCACCATCGAACCTGATGAATTGACCCGGGTTGGCATCCATGCCAAATTTGGTGAAGTCAGTGTGGCCCGCTTGGTGGAATTATTGGCCGGCCATGACGAAGTCCACTACACCCAAATCACCAACACCATCCCCCGCTAAATAGCTCCTTTCACCCGCCACGCACAATGTGCGTGGCGGGTTTGTTGTAGAACGTCTATGTATCATTACACCACCCGCCCGGCCCAGATTGATGATATTGATGCCATTGCGACGATTTATAACCACGGCATCAGCGATCGTATCGCCACCTTCGAAACACGCCTGCGCACCCCTGACGACATGCGCGCTACGATTGACCATCCCCAATTCCCAGCCGTGGTAGTCTGTCACGAAGATGCAGTAGTGGCATTTGCCAGTACGTCGTTGTATCGGATGCGTGACTGTTATGCGGGGATCGCCGAATTCTCGGTGTATGTTGCCCGCCCATGGCGTGGCTACGGCGCCGGCACTGTAGCGATGCAAGCCTTGATTGCAGCAGCCCAGGCACGCGGATTTTGGAAGTTGGTATCACGGGTGTTTGTCGAAAACAGTGCCAGCCGCAAATTGCTCACCACCATCGGGTTCCGCGAAGTAGGCATCTACGAGGCCCATGCTCAGCTCGATGGCGTGTGGCGCGATGTGGTGATTGTGGAATATATAATCCGTAGCAATTTATCAAACTTACGCTAATCAAACGTCATTCCAGCCCGACACCCCCCGTCATTCCATGCCGGTTGCCTCGGCAACCGGCATGGAATTTCCTTAGCTTGCCATGCAATAATTGTTGCGCCCGACATCTTCACTGCACCCTCGGAGATTGCACTGGCGCTTTCGCGCCCATGCAATGACGTTGTGGAGAATCCCCCCTCCTCTGCGTCCTCTGTGCGAGCCAACGATAATCCCGCCCTACATCCAGAACCACGCACGACACGTACCAATAATATGAGCACAACACATTGTTGTACCAAGGTTTTTGCGACCCGTTTTTGTTCGGTGCTCAGCACAATAAAAACACACTATGAAAGGACTTCCAATGCACATTCCCGATGGATATCTGAGCCCGGCTACCTGTGCCACTATGTTTGCCGCCGCAGCACCGTTTTGGTATGTAGCTGGTCAGCGTATCAAAAAAACACTCAACATGCGCATGGTACCGTTGTTGTCGGTATTCGCCGCTTTTTCATTCATCATCATGATGTTTAATTTGCCTCTCCCCGGTGGCACGACGGGGCACGCCACTGGCGTTGCCATCGCCGCCATCGTACTCGGACCTTGGGGTTCGATGATTGCGGTATCAGTGGCATTGGTCATCCAAGCGGTATTTTTTGGTGATGGTGGCATTCTTGCCATTGGCGCCAATTGTTTCAATATCGCCATTGTTGGTTCGCTGGTAGCACATTGGGTCTATCAGGGAGTAGCCGGCAAAAGCGCGTTGACCGACAAACGGCGTGTGGTAGCGGCTGCATTGGCAGGATATCTTGCAATCAACGTGGCGGCATTTATTACCGCCGTTGAATTCGGTGTGCAACCATTATGGTTTACGGATGCCGCCGGCACACCCCTCTATGCCCCATATGGCCTTGATATCGCCATCCCCGCCATGATGCTTGGGCATTTGACCATTGCCGGACTCGCCGAGCTCGTTGTCACTGCTGGTGTGGTGGCCTATTTACAACGCAGTGATGTATCGCTGTTGGCATTCAGTGCGCCTGTGGTCAGCACTACCACGACTGATGCTGGCGGCTGGAACGGCAGCCGGCGCTTGTGGGGCATCATCGCAGCCTTAATGGTATTGACTCCCCTTGGCTTGTTGACCGCAGGTACAGCGTGGGGTGAATGGAGCACCGAAGATTTCATTAACGGCACGACCGAGCCATCTGTTGCTCCGTTAACGGCAGTACCTGCTGGTCTCGAACGGTTTGCAAGTTTGTGGCAAGCGCCCTTACCAGATTATGCATTGCCCTTCGTGTCACACGAACAATTCGGCTATGTTTTGTCTGCACTCATCGGTACTGGCTTAGTTATTTTGACATTTGTGGTGCTGGGTTATATCAACGATTTACTACGTAAACGAAATAACGTCACACAATAAACGATTGGATCGAGGTTTACTATGGGTGGTGAGGCACATCACGGCAAAAAACGTGGTAATTTTGTGCAACGGACGATTGATTCCCTCGCCGAAGCCATGGAGCGCTCGCTTTATGCCGAACAATTAGCGATTAGCCGCGGCATATTACAAAACCTCGATCCTCGTACCAAGCTCATCGGCACGTTGCTACTCATTGCCACTGCTGCTTCAGCCCGCACCATCTCGGTGGTCATTGGGTTAGCAGTAGTGGCGTTTGGGTTCGCATTGTTATCACGCATTTCATTTGCAACGTTGCGTCCGATTTGGATCGGGATGTTTGTCTTTAGTGGCATGATCGGCTTGCCGGCCTTGTTTTTGGTTCCTGGGCCCATCCTCGCCACCATTCCGTGGTTGGGCTGGCAGATTAGTGCAACTGGGTTGCGGAGTGCGGCGTTTTTGATTTTGCGCTCCGAAATAAGCATCACCTTGTCGTTTATCATGATTACTACCACGCTTTGGACGCATATCCTCAAGTCATTGCGGATTTTTGGCATACCGACGCTGATTGTAGTGATTTTGAGCATGACCTATCGCTATATTTTTTTGATGTTGCAATCGGCCAGCGATATGTTTGAGGCACGCCAAAGCCGGGTCATCGGCAAACTCCCCGGCAATGAATCTCGCCGATTAGCTGCCGCCACTGTCGGTGTATTGCTCAGCAAAAGCTTCCAGTTGAGCAACGATGTTTTTATGGCGATGCAATCACGCGGATTCCGCGGTGAAGTCTATATCCTCGATGAATTTGCGTTGAGTACGCGTGATTATGTTGCCATGCTCGTAATTGCGCTGATTTGTGGGTTGGGGATTTGGTTGGGGATTATCGTCGCATAGGAGTCACATGGACGCTATTTTTACTGTACAAAACGTCAATTACGCTTATTCCACCACGAGTGACTTGGCGCTCAATGATATCTCGCTGACCATCACCCAAGGGTCGCGGGTGGCGATATTGGGCGCCAATGGATCGGGCAAGTCGACCTTGTTGCGCATCCTCGACGGCTTGTACTTCCCCCAATCGGGCAGTGTCACCGCCTTTGATCATCCCCTCGACGAAGCGCACCTGATGGATGAGGAATTCGCCCACGCCTTCCGCCGCCGCGTGGCTTTTGTCTTCCAAAACCCCGATGTGCAATTGTTTAATCCGACGGTTTTTGACGAAGTGGCCTTTGGACCATTGCAATTGCGTTGGGAAAAGCAGACTATCCTCAAAAAAGTCGCCGAAACCCTCGATTTACTCGAAATCAGCCACCTCCGTGACCGCGCGCCTCACCGCTTGTCGGGTGGCGAAAAAAAGCGCGTGGCGATTGCGTCGGTGCTTGTCCTCGACCCCGAAGTCATTTTGCTCGACGAGCCGACCGCCGCCCTCGACCCCAAAAGCCAAAGCCGCGTCGTTGATTTCTTGGTTGATTGGGGTGCCGGCAAAAAGACCGTCGTCGTCGCCACCCACGACCTCGATACCGTACCCGATATCGCCGATGACGCCTATATTTTCAAACAAGGCAAAATCGTGGCGCATGATACCCCGCGCAATCTATTGGCCAATCACCAGTTATTGCTCGATGCAAATTTGGTACATGCCCACCATCATTATCATGACGACGAAAAACCCCATTCCCATCCCCATTTACATTTTGGGCATGATCACGACCATCAATAATAACCATAATCCGTACACGGATGATCGTAGCGCCGCAGCATGCTGCGGCGCTACCATTGCTATGGTGCATTTTCAATTTTTAATTCCTCCTTCCAACTTCAATATGGTATGATGATACGAAATTAGTTATGTCCGTGAAACGGAGTCTCATGGCAATTCGTCGCATTTCGTGGGCGTGGGTGATCGGTGTTATCCTCACCGGTGTCGTGATATCACTTGCCTACAATACCCGGAGCGAAATCAGCGAGGCGTGGCATTTACTCCAAACTGCCGACCCCTTGTACGTCTTGGCAGCCTTCGGCATGATTTTGTTGGGGTTTATTTGTGCTGGATTTATTTATGGTGCAGTGCTTACCGCCCTTAATCAGCAAGAAAAATTACCGTGGCTGATCGGCACCGCCCTTGTGGCCATCATGCTCAACCAAACGGTACCGATGGGGAGCGTGGCTGCCTATGCGTTTTTGGTGACAGCCTTGCGCAGACGGGGATTCCCCGCCAGTAGTGTGGCGGTGGTCGCTGGCACCGAATTATTGAGCTGGAATGGGGCGGCGCTTTTAATGTTTAGTGCCGGGTTGCTTTATCTCACAGTAACGGCAAATTTTACTGCATCACTCCCGATTATTTCGGCATTATTAACAGCCGTTATTACCGTATTCGTAGTGGTATTGATCGTGACTCGCCCTGCCAGCACCGTCAATAAATGGCTCCTCGCGATTCACCATGCCCTACGACGCATCCGTATCGACTGGAATATTCGCTCTGCAGAATTGTTGGTCGAAGAAATCGCCAAAAGTCGGGCAATTTTTGCCGCACAGCCGTGGCGGTTTGGGCGGATTATTTTGTTGCAAATGCTGATTTTTTCGTGTCATGCCTTGGCACTGACCTTTTTGTTGCATAGTATGCGCCTCGATGTGCCATACCTCAACGTTCTCGCTGCCTACGGCATGTCATTGATTGCCAGCTTGTTTACCGTGTTACCTGGTGGTGGTGGTGCCGTCGAAGCTGCCTTGTCGTTTACATTACATCTCCAAGGTGTCCCACTCAAAGGGGCGTTAGGGGCGGCGATTTTATTTCGCTTGTTGAGTTTTTGGTTAATCTTGCCCATCGGGGGGATTTTGTATCGCGTCTTAACTCGTAATCCATCCAAGGAGCAGACAAAATGAATGTTTTGGGAGGATTGATTGCCTTCGCTGCCGCACTTGTGTTTGCCGCAATCGGGATTATTGTGATTGTAGGCATACGCCACACCTTACGCACCCGTGTCATCCCGCGCTTTACCATCATGCAAAACCCACCGGCCACTCGCATCGCGAGTCTGCTCTATATCATCGTCGTTGCAGCGTTACCCACCACGTTGACGTTATTGACGGCGTGGCAATTGATTGCCATGGTGATGCGGGTGTGGCGCTAGATTCAACGCCAGCTACGGTCAATCCACAACAGCGTTTCATCTAAATCGATTTGTTGCGCAAATTCATTAATATAACTTACCTGGTCCACGTCGTCGAGGTTGATTTCGATGCCGGGAGGAAAGGCTGGATTTACACGCCAATAACGATCCCGCAAAAATTGTCGGCACTGATAATCAGCAACCCCCATCACCCCATGAATCAAAATATTCACCAACGGGCGCGCCCATTGGGCATAGCCCCAGTCGAGGCGATCACCCGTTAAATGACGCAATGAATGTCCCACCCCCAGTGAACACAATGCGATATCTTCGAGACGAGGCGCAGCGGGGTTTTTGCGGGTATCGAGTGCATGCGCAATCGCCGCCACACTCGGATTGTTGGCCACAACGCCACCGTCGATATATCCTTCATATACAGGGAAGTAGGTGGGGGCAGCACTGGTGTACATCGCCACCTTGTAGGCTGGCACTTCTTGGTCACCAAATGCGCCACCAATGTTCGAAAAGAACTTGGCTTCCCAGCTGCGTAATTTAGGGTCGGGTGATACATTGTCCAAATCAAATGCCGGCACCAACACCCGCTTGGGGAGTTGGCCAAGAGTAGTATCACCAAATATGCGTTTGAGTTCTTGTTCGAGACCACGATTATCGTAATTGGCACCAATCATGTTGCCAAAGTCGAGGGCATCATCGACCCACGAATCACGAAAAATCATCGCACCCTTGCCCTCATATAAGGCGCGAATATCACGAGGTTGCATCCCTTTGGCCAATCCCAGCGCAATAATCCCACCCGTCGATGTACCGGCAAACAAATCGACGTGCGCCAAAAAATCAGGGAACTCGCGCATGATGCGCTCGAGTACCACCAATGTCAATACGCCGAGGATCCCGCCACCATCAAACGACAAAATTCGGTACCGCCGCATCCTTACTCCCCATCCAACGGTGCAATGCACCGCTTACATCTGTGCCTGCTTAAGACAATCGCCGCCAGCTCCGCCCCGAAGCACCAATGAATTCGTGCGAGGCATCGGGTCCCCAACTTCCCCCCACGTATTCGTGCACCGGCGACCCCAATAATTCCCAGCCTTGCAAAATCGGGTTCATCAACGCCCATGACGTTTCGACTTCGTCACTGCGGGTAAATAAGGTCGAGTCACCAATCATGGCGTCGAGCAACAAGCGCTCGTAGGCCTCGGGTGATTCACTGCCAAAGGCCTCGACATAGTTGAAGTTCATCGTCACCGGCCGGATATCACCCGCTTGACCAGGTACCTTCGAATTAAACCGCAACGAAATGCCTTCGTTGGGTTGAATGCGAATCACCAGCTCGTTGGGAGCGGTGCGCGACATGATACTGTCTTGGAACAACATCAACGGCGCGCTCCGAAACGTCACCGAAATCTCGCTGGCACGCACGGGCAGACGTTTGCCCGTCCGCAAGTAAAACGGTACGCCGGCCCAGCGCCAACTCTCGATTTCGAGGCGAAGTGCGACATATGTTTCGGTGGTCGAATTACGTGCGACACCTGTTTCGTCTAAATACGCCGGCGCCGAGCCAGGGCCAGCGGTATAACGCCCGCGCACCGTGTAGCGATTGACATCTTCGCGGGCAATTGGGCGCACCGCTCGTAATACTTTGACTTTTTCGTCACGCACCGCATCAGCACTCGCCCCTCCCACCGGTGGCTCCATGGCAGTGAGCGACAATAGTTGCATCATATGGTTTTGCACCATGTCACGCAAGGCGCCGGCCTGTTCATAATAGCCGCCACGCCCTTCAACGCCGATTGATTCGGCCACCGTGATTTGCACATTGTCGATATAGCGTCGATTCCACAATGGCTCAAAAATCCCATTGGCAAAGCGCAACACCAACAAGTTCTGCACGGTTTCTTTGCCGAGATAGTGGTCGATACGGTAGATTTGGCGTTCGTCAAAGACGTCGTGGAGCACATTATTCAATTGACGGGCACTTTCGAGGTCATGACCAAACGGTTTTTCGACGATAATGCGGGTCCAACTATTGTCATGTGCCTGTGCCAATCCTGCCGCCCCCAGCTGTTTGATGATATCTTCGTATGATTCTGGGGGGGTAGCCAGATAAAACAGGCGATTGCCTTGGGTGCCGTTTTGTTCGTCGATTTGGGCCAGGCGTTGCGCCAAAGCAGTGTAGCCTTCAGCATCTTCGAAGGTTGAGCGGATGTAGTTCACCCGTCCCGCAAACGCCGGCCATAATTCGTCTGACATGCCCGAGCGCGAGTGTTTGCTGCCTTCTTCAAAAAGAAGCGTCCGGAAGTAGTCGTCGCTCCAATCACGCCGGGCAAAGCCGAGAATGGTGGTGTTGGCATGCAACAATCCTTCGCGGCGCAAATTGTAGAGCGCTGGCACCAGCTTGCGCCGCGTCAAATCACCGGTCGCTCCAAAGATAACAATCGTACACGGATCCGACATCCGGGCGGCCGTAGCACCGCGATCAATTCCACGCATTGTCATGACGTACTCCTATGGTGTTTGGACAGTAGTAGTCGGGAGTACGACATTGTCTACCCGCTGATTAAACGGCAAGGGTGGCTCAGGCAAAGGTGCCTTGTAGACCACACCCCCATTGGCAAAATATAATTCCGGCCGCGCTTGACTTTCGTCGATTGCAAGTGCGGTCAAATTATCAAGTGTAATCGGACTATCGGGTGGGAGTATGATTTGTTGGATAAACCGCCCGGTGCGCTTTTCAATTTGGATAATCCGCGATGCATAACTATCCAATATAAAAAACGACCCAGATTCACCATCACCCGTGACAATCAGCCGAGCCACCGATTGAATCGATGGCGTAATGTTTTTTAGCGTGATGCTTTTTTCGAAGCCCCGCTCACCATCCGGTACTGCTTGAAACACGTGAATCGTCCCATCGGGCATCAACAAATACACCCGCCCATCAATCCCCATATCAACCGCAGTGTCTATCCCCAAACCACCATCGTTTTGGATCCACGGGGTGGGGAAGTCAGCGATTTGGGTCGACAAAAAGCGCAAAATATTGGCAGGCGTTACGCCCCACACATACAAATTGCCACCATAGCTCTGCATCCGCACATGGCGCTCACCAATCTGCCATTCGAGACTACCCGCCAAAATACTATAATTCCAATCATTCCCATTCCGAAACAAATAGACTGCCGGACCATTGTTGCTACTCTGCGCTAAGGCCACGACCCCGTCGATACGCCATGCAATGTCAAACACTTTATCGACGGTGACTTCGCCGATTTGGTCATTCGGACGGAGCATCGGCACTGGGCTCCCCCCATCACGCGGAGTTTGATAGACCACACCCGATTTGGAATCTAAAAGATAAACGTAATTAAAGCTATCGACGTTGGCATACCCATCTGATGGTGGCGGAATCACAATCGTACTAAACACCCCGTTTTTTATGGGATGTTGCGCGACCACAGTCAAATTATCGAGATACGAGCGCCGTTGCACCACACTTTGGGCTTTTTCGATTTTGGTGACCATTGCCAAAAACCGTTGTTGGTTTTCGGTGGTGGCAGTGATAATTCCACTTTGTTGCAGGTTATCGAGCAACGAGCGCGATACTTCGATGCGTTGGGTTGCTTCTGTTTCACTGGCAGAATCATAGATTGCTTGAATCGATTGTTCGGCATTCAAAATACTATTTTCGCCCCGTTGCAAGCGATGTTCGGTAGCGACGTTTTTGCCATAAAAAAACAAAATCGACACGAGTGCAATCATCAGTGACAACATGGCCCATGGGAATGGTGGGCGTTGCTTGCGATACGACAAGCCTTCGCCACGGGTTGCTGATTGCATACGGCGAGAATCGCTGTTACGCTTGGGCAACCAGCGCAACACAAACAACCCTTGAAACAACGTACTAAAAAAAGCCCCATAGCGAATTGGCTCGGTTACTTGCACTCTAAAGCCGGCATTGCGTCGTGCAAAATCAGTATCAACTGGAGTCGAAGGAACTTCGACATCGACCGCATCAATCACGCGCAGAGGTTTTTCAGGGACGGGGATACCACGGCGCTTGCCATATTTGGCCACCGCTAACGCTTCTGCTTGTGATTCAATGGATTCACCCAAATCAAGTGGGACCGGATTGGGCATAGGGTCAACCACATAGGGCACATCTGGGGGCGGGCGGGTCATGCGTTGTTGCTCATCCCGGGTGATGCTCCGCCAGCGTTTGGCCGATGATTCAAACCGCGAATCGTCGTTCCCCAACAACAGCCCACGCAACCATTTAATCGTGCGGGCAAACCATAGACCAGTGGTGTCACCGGCTAACACCAATTGTTGGGTAATACTCGAAAACCCTCCCGACACCGCCCGCTCCTCGTCTGCCACATTGGCATCGAGCACCATGGCTAATCCATAGGCATCGCCGACACCTTTGGTATGACAGACGTCACGCAAGGCTTGGATCATTTTGGCGGGGTTTACTAACCGCAAAATCTGCCCCACCGTATCACGGTCAAGCACTGATGCTAAATTACTCGTCACAATCATCAAGGTTTCGCCAGGAGTCCACATTGCACGGAAGAATTCCGGCTCGACACTCAGGGTGCTCCCCATCATGCTACTCACATTGACGGGTGTCGGCGTATAGTGGATCGTGCGCCACAAGACACTTGATGGGATGGCACGCAACTGACCGTCACCAAGAATATACATCTGGGATGGATTGATTTGCGCAACATACACATCTTGGGTTTTGACTACCACGCACGTCATCCCAAACGCCACGCGCTTGGTTTGGTCTTGGGTCATGTTGTATTCGTATAGCGCCTGATTAGCCGCAATAATGGCACGGCGCAACGCAGACTGCACACTAAACGAGGCGCTTTCATAAAAAAACTTGCGTACCGTCCGTAACACGAGTTGCAACGGTTGGCGATGGCGAGCCAATTCTTGTTGGCTTTCCACAATAATAAAAAGTTCGCCTTTCCGTGCTTCCATTGATAACGGATCATCTGCTTCACAAATGAGCAATGTATCGTTGGGTAGCGGGTTTTCGCCTTGACTTACACTAAATTGGACACTGCGAGTTCGCATGCGCACCATATCACACCATCATACCCATCCATACCGGCAAGAATTATCTAAATTATACCATTCATACTGCCATGCGACGGGCAATTCGCAAACGGGGTAACCAATCCTCGTAGCAGACACACCCAACACCATCTACATTCGTAAAACAACAACAAAAACTAATTACCACCCACATTTTGTCAAAAATTTACTGAAATTCGCGAGTTTTCTCATCCAAAACAATATTAAGATGGTTTATAATTAATTCCATCACAATCATGTGAATAAATCACCAAAACAAAGGGGTTTTTTATGCGTTTAACGCTCGTTGTATTGCTAATGGCAATTACATTGTCGGCGTGTAGTACGGCAAGTACCACCCAAGACACCGTCACACCCACACCACGACCACCCGCACCTGCCCTCGAAAAGCAAACCTACACCGTGGCCAAAGGCGAAGTGGTCGACGAAATCAAAGTCAGTGGCACCGTGGCAGCCCTCAAACAACAAGAACTTTCGTTTGCTCAAAACGGCTTTGTCAAATCAGTCAACATTGAACGCAACGACATCATCACCAAAGGGATTGTCTTGGCCGAGCTCGATTTGGGTGAATTGCCCAATCAACTGCGCCAAGCCGAAGTCAATCTGACTCAAGTCCAAATCCAATACGACCATGCAGCCAAACAACGTGATTTGTCACGCCAGCGCGCCCAACTCGATTTGGACGAAGCCCAAGCAAATTTAGACCGCTTGACCAACCCCTTGCCCTCTGATGTGGCCCGGGCCCGCAGTACCCTCGAAAACGCCAAAGCAAATTTGGCGAGTGTGATTGCCAGCACGGCCAATGCCATCGCTGATCAGCAAGCAACCCTCAATGCAGCGCAACGCTCATTGCCCCTCATCCAAGAAGCATTTTCACAAGCGTTATATGACTGGGATGGGGTCAAAGACAACCCCGACCACGCCATGTACGACCGCCGCCGCGCTGCCTATATCAATGCCCAAAACGACGTTGATGCGGGTACTGCAGCCATGAATACTGCCAACCAAAATCTCATTGCAGCCAAAGCCAATCGCCAACCATTGATTGACGCGGCCCAAGCCAATCTCGATCAAGCCCAGATTGCCTATGACGACCTCACCAAAAACACCGACCCCGTGGCGTTGGCATCGGCAAAGCGCGCCGTCACACGCGCCCAACTTTCAGTCCAAGAAGCTGCGCAGACCGGCGATCCTGAACTCGAAAAGCAACTTTCTGCGGCCAAACTCCAACTCGAAAATCTGCAAGCGGCGATTTCGGCTGGGCAATTGGTTGCCCCGTTTGATGGTATCGTCGCCGAAATCTCAACCGGTCCCGGCAAGCAAGTCGATGCTTATCGTTCAGTGATTACCGTAATCAACGACGCCCAAAAAGAACTCCTCATCCAAAATGTATCAAGCGAAGATGCCAGCCGCATCGGCATTGGCATGGCCGTCGATATCTTTTTTGCGCGGGCCCCCGCAGTGGCAATCAAAGGCAGCATTGTAAAATTGCCCACTAAAGCCACATCGTCATCATCAACGGTCAATTCTGACCCCGCCTATCACGTCGATTACCAAGTACCCGCCGATTTGAAGGTTACCGTAGGCGATTTGGCGTCAGTAGTTATCACCCTCAAACGCCAAGCTGATGCCTTGTGGTTACCACCCCAAGCCGTGCGGACATTTGAAGGACGCCGGTTTGTGGTTATCAAAGACGGCACCCGCCAACGCCGCCAA
>Ga0114980_10002406_pt1 | contig 13204 bp, 17 predicted proteins | sample S_140806_EF_Meta_FD_87018 | JGI IMG/M metagenome (GOLD analysis project Ga0114980, IMG submission 87018) | Freshwater microbial communities from Lake Simoncouche, Canada to study carbon cycling - S_140806_EF_MetaG | ecosystem: Environmental > Aquatic > Freshwater > Lake | place: Lake...
TCGGTCGGAACTGCTCCGCAAACTCGGACTGTAATCCAGTCCACTAGGAGAACACTACAATGGCCAACACAATCGGAACAACGAATGCCAATGTAATCGCTCAGAGGTCTCTCGAGATCCTCGTGGCGGATTACAGCTTCCTCAGAAACTCCGTCACGGATTTCAGCAGCGAAGCGGCAAAATACAACGCCTCAATCTTTACTCATCGCATCTCTGCGACGACCGCCCAGGACTATTCCCAGGCTAACGGTTACGCAGCGACCGCGACAACCCAGACGGATGTGCAGATCACTCTCAACAAGTTTAAGCATGTTTCGTATTCTGTGGACGATCAAGAGCGCACCAGCTCCAACATTAACCTAATCGAGCGTTTCGCCGGCGCAGCCGCGCACGCGCTTGGATTGCAGATGGTTGGAGATTTGCTCGCTCTCGTGACTTCCTCCACCTTCACCAGCGCATTGACGGTTGCTTCCAGCGCCTTCACCTACCGTTCGGTGGTGTCGGCCGGAATCACCCTCAACAACAACAACGTGCCAGTTAACGGCCGGTACGCTGTTCTCAACCCCAGCTTCTACGGTGCACTATTGAATGATAGCACCGTGGTTGCGAATCCTCAGATCACCGGCGACCTCGTTCGCACGGCTGGGATCGGCAACGTTGCTGGATTTAATATTAACCAGTACAGCGCAGTCCCCGGAAACAGCATCACGCTCGGCGGATTCTTCGCCCAGCAGGAAGCTTTGTTGATCGCGGCTCGCGTTCCTGAAGTTCCGACCGGCGTTCCCATCCCTGGGGATATTTCGGTTGTGACGGAACCCCGTACTGGCCTATCCGTCCAAGTTCGTGAGAACTACGACGTGGTCAAGGGCCAGCTGCAACGCACCTACGCCCTGATCTACGGCGTGAAAGCCGGAGAAACATCCAGCCTTGTGCGTATCAACGGTAGCTAATTCACTCGGGGAGGGCGGTGGGCTGAAAAGCTCACCGCCCTTTCCACTTTAAGAAATCCTCTCATGTCTGAATTTACAGAATGTCTCAAGGAAAGCTTGGCGGCTTTATACGATCAAACTGGCACGGCCGCCACTATCGGTTCCAGTTCAGTCACTGGCATCCTTTCGACGATCACCCGCAAAGAAAGCGTGGAGCTGGGCGGCTTTGATCTGGATCTAAACTCCACCTTTACCGTCGACGTGGCGAATCTAGCCACCGCTCCCACGATCGGATCTATTTTACTGGCTAACTCGGTCAGCTATCGGGTGGCGTCGATTGATACTTCCGTAGGCAGTTACGTTCTTGGGTTGCGAGAGGTTTAACCGTGGCCAATCGAAATCCTAAAATCTCCATTTACGCAATCGCCGGGCACGAGGCGCAATTCATGCAGCGCTTTGTAACGGCATTTTTGCCATACTGCGATGAGCTAGTAATTTGCATGGCCCAGGGTGCTCGGCCTGACGACGGAACTCGGGAGATTGCTGAAAAGGCAGGGGCTAAAATCGTTGAATATAAAAACGCACCAGCAGGGGCGATCTGGCCCCACGTCGATAACTTTGCCGCTGCTCGCAACATGGCGCTGGATGCCTGCACTGGCGACTATGCGGTATGGGTGGATTGCGACGACTTGCCGCATAAAGACCTCAAAAACGCTCTTAAAAGGGGCGTGGAAGCGTTTGAGCAGAATCCCAAGCTCGGCATCTATGCGGGCGTTTATGACGTTATAAACGCCAAATTAAGGCCAGTACGGGAAAGGATGGTGCGGCGTATAGATGGCGTATGGTCTGGGAGGTGGAACTACGCAGTGCATGAGGCGCTGTTGCCCAATGCTGGGCTAGAATCTGTGGGTGAGCAGGCAGTATGGGTAGAGCATCACCCCGGTGGCTATAAGCCAAACAGCGCCGATCGGAATCTTCGCATACTTCAGGGCCAGTTAAGTGAGGCAGGCAAGTATGCGTACTACTATCAGCAGGAACTATTCTTAGGAAATAGGCGGGTTGAATCAGAGCCGTGGTCGCATGTTGCGGCCGTCTGGCCGGGGCAGGAAGCAACGCTGGCTTACGAGGCCGCCTGCAATCAGGCCACGGCCACGACTGATCGCACAGTCAGGATCGGCCTATATCAAAAGGCCCATCAGATGAACCCTGGGCGGCGAGAGGCGATTTACTTTTTAGCCAGAGAAGAGGCCAGCGTGGGTGCGTGGTTGCAAGCCTATCACCTTTTAAAGTCTGCCATGGTGCAGCCGGATCCTGGCGTAAAGATATGGAACGCCCAGCGCACCGTATATGACTTTGAGTGTATTGATCTGTATTTGGCGGCATGTAAGGCCGTGGGTGATACGGCAGAGGCAGAGAAGATCGAGAACATGTGGCGGGCACAAAAGCCAGTAAAGATTACCGTTTGCCACGCCACGCGGGGCCGCCCGCAGGAAGCTATCAACGCCCGCATCTTGTGGATGAAAAAGGCGGCAGATCCAGCGTCAGTCGAGTGGATCTACTCAGTCGACGATGACGACCCTAAGGCCGACATGCTAAAAAATTGGGGGATCGTTAAAGGTAAGGGTGGCTGCATTGCGGCTTGGAACAGGGCGGCCGAAGTAGCCCGTGGTGATATTATCATTCAAGGCTCGGACGATTGGGATCCTCCGCTGCATTGGGACAAGATAATCAGCGACAGGATTGGCGATACAAGCAAGCCGAAGGTACTGGCGATTTCCGATGGCCATCGCAAAGACGATCTGCTGTGCATGGCAATCCTCACCAAAGCACGACTGCAAGATCAGGGCACAATGTTCGCCGCCGAATATGACAAATGCTCTGGCATATTCTCCGATAACGAATTTTCCAAGAGAGCTGCATACGATGGCGTCATAATTCCTGCTAAAGACATCGTATTCACTCACAATAATCCGCTATTCACGGGCGCAGTGCAGGACGCGGAATTTAAACGGCATAACGCAAAAGAAAATTACGAGCTGGGCGAAAAGATATTTAAGGAGAGGAACCCGTGATCTACGAATACAAAGGCAAGCTGTACCCAGACTATATTAAAAATGGGAATGCCTGCGCGCATGTTCTTCCATTTGCCCAACACTTTTGCCGTGGTGACGGCTTGGATATTGGTGGCACGAAAGAATGGCACTTGCCCGGCGCTACTGTGGTGAACATTGATCAAGCAAACGGATACGACGCACTCAACCTACCAGATTCAAAGTATGATTACATATTTTCATCACATACTCTAGAGCACGTCGAAAAATACGTCCACGCCCTAGAGCATTGGAAAACACGCCTCAAGCCGAGAGGAACCCTGTTTATGTATTTGCCACATCCAGACATGGAATATTGGTTACCGCAAAACAATCGCAAGCACGCTCACTTATTTCATCCCGAAGATATGGCCAAAACGCTAACCGATCTTGGATTTAAACAAGTGGTATGTAGTCAACGAGATCTCTATTGGTCGTTTGCCATCGTTGGGTTTAACGATTGAAAACCATTGTCTATCATCAGCGCCTTGGGGATATAATTAACTGCTTCCCAGCGGCTCGGCATTTTGCGAACCAAGGGGAAGAAGTGTTTATCGAATGCTTGCCACAATACGCAGGCGCTCTGGATCTTATAAGCTACGCAAAATGGGTGGCGCCAAGTGAAGGCGAGGGGGAGATTTTAGACTTTCAAATATGGCCCGAACGGTACAATGAATACAGGAACAGCGGGCAAAGCTATGTGGACTTTATGTATAGTCACCCGGCTCTTGTTAGAGTGGATCAAAAAATAATCCTAGATTGCGTACCCGACGGGCCGCCGCCCGGCTTGCCCGATCAATACAATCTTCTGGCTCCGCTAGGGATTAGCCAAAGTTGGAATTACCCCACGCTTGATATTCTAAATAAGGCAGAAGAGCTGATGGGCGATTACGTGATTATGTGCGAAAGCAAATACTACTTTCACAAAAGGCATTGGACGGCCCAATCGATTGTCGAAATGGCACAAGCCATTAAGCACGCTGAAAAGTTTATGACGATTAACTCGGCTCCGGCCATTCTCGCTTCGGCGTTGCGTCAAGATCGGCCGACTTACTTTCTGCCACAGAAAAACGAGTGGGCGCAGGACAACATTGCGCCTTGGCCTAGTCGCGTTGACGTGGAGCTGTAAACATGCCCGCCGTTACCATGCTGGATCGTCTAATTGAAGCTGCGTTTCAAGAGCTTCTAACTACAACCGTTACCGGGGTGACCTACCACTTGTCGCACGATAAGACGGAAAATATGCCGCCCTCGATAGTCATTAAAGCCACGCTAGGAACGGAAGAGCCGGTGCAAGGATCTGGCGTGTTCAGTGTGCCAGTTGAAATCGTGGTGGATGATTCTTATGACGACACAACCGTGGACGCACACACCCAGAAATGCTCCAAAGTGCTACAGGCTTTCTATGATTCCAGCCCCCTGGCGACACGACTCAACGCAACCACAGCGATTGGATCTGCCCGTTGTTTTAACGCAAAACTAGAATCGGTAGAGCCGGAAGCTGACGACGAGGAGCGATCGATGCGACGCACCTACAAGTTGGCAGTCATCGCATATCCAAATTCAATCGCGAGTTGACACAAAATTTAAGTCAATATGGCAGCCACAACAATCGGAACTTCTGGCCTACAATTCGGCATCTCTGCGGAATCTGGCGGCCTCGTACAATCTTTTACTGAAACCCGCAACGTTGAACGTGCGGAAGTTAGGAATCAAAGCGGCGAGGTAGTCGGTGCTGCCATGTATAACCCGACTGATACCTTTGCCTTCTCCACAACCATCACGGGCACCTACGCTACTACGGCTGGCGCTGTTCTAACCACGCTTGCTAACGCTGCCAGCACCGGCGGTAAGATTATCGTGGACAGCGTCACAACGAATCGTGCCTCTGATGGATTCGTCACGGTGGACGTATCAGCGACTCGCTTCCCTAACATGAGCTAATCCGCTTCGGCGGGTTTATGAGATCCTAAAATGGTCGATAGCTTCTGGGGAACGACAAACATCAAAGTTGCTGCGGCCGCCTCTGCTTTTGGCGCCAAGCTACGCCCCATGGATCCAGTCACTTGCATCGTAAAAGAGGACGGCCATCGCCAGTTTACTTTCTGGTTCACAATATCTGAAGGCGACGAAGCAAAGGCTGAAATGGAGCGCACTTGGGCGGAAATGAAGTCAGACGGTGAATCGCCAATCCGTTACGTAAGGGCAGCTCTTGAAAACCGCGAAACACTGCTTGGCCTAATGAAGCGGGCAGAACCGATCATATCGATTCAGCGTGGCGGCCAGACGCTTCTAGTCAGCGAGCGAGCCAGCCCAGAGCTGAAACGGGCGATGCTAAAGAAACTATGAGCGAAGAGAATCTGTTGCAGGAGCTGGATCAGGCATTTATATCGCCAGACAGATATTTTAAGGATCAGAAACTGGCTCCGTATACCGAGGGCAGTCGCTTGCTGATGATTCAAATTCGCAACGAAAACGACAGCCCTATATTTTTTGTTTACGCATTTATCTATCTGCACATCCTGCTGGCTAAGAGCAGAAAAGAGGCCATCAAATTGGCATGGGATCAGGATGCTTTTAGAGAAAAGCTGATGGAATGGTCGGAAAAATTAGGCGAGGAGGATCGGGATACCGCCAGCCTGCTGGTCGCCAATATTTTAAACGAATCGAACAAATCTAAAGTAAACGTAATTCCATCCGGCGTGCCACAGCCGCCGGGAAACGGGTAACGCCAGGCGGAACCGCCGCGTGCGTGTTCGTCCTGGCAAAGGAAACCGGTTGGCCGCTGATGACGATTTTATGGGAAGTGCCGCTACACATCGTCCATCAGGCAGAGCATGTATTTATGTATATGAACGGAGCAAAGTTGCGTCGGCCGTATGCCGTCGTGGGCACAGATCTCCGTGACATGGAGAAAGCGTTAGGACTATGAGTGCCAGCCTTACCGTCAATCCGATCAAACTTCAGCAGGCATTTAAAGCCTTTACTGGAAATATGAAAATTGAAGCTGCCAAGGAAATGCGGATTCAGGCCCGTTCGCTTTGCGTCAGCTTGGCCAATTCCACCCAGCCATTCGGCTTAAATCCAAAGGCAAAGGCCATAGGGGAAAAGGCTGTGACGCGGGATATTGATCGAGTTTACAAGTCAACACTTACGGCCGTGCGTGAAATAGGATCGCTGCCATTAGGCAGAGGCAAGACGGCCACACAAAACGCCAAGCAGGCCGCCGCAGCTCTAGCGGCGCTTGTCCTGGGTAAATCATTTAACAAAGGCAAAAAAGGCGTCGCTGCAAAAAGCGAGGCTCAGGCTTTAATTGATCGGCTAAACTATAAGCCTTACGTTTATACTAAAATCGGTGACTTTGATAAAGGCAGCGCACATGAAAATGCTAGGTTCGGAAAGAGTCGCCGAGTGCCAAAAAATCAGTTTGTTCGCCAGGTCGTCACAAAGGAGACCGAATTAGCCAGATACTTTAAGCAAAAACGTGGAAACGTAGGTATTGCAAAATCCGGCTGGGCCGTTTGTGCGGGAATCCTAGGCGGATTTAGGGGTATACCGAAATGGGTATATCGCCACACCGGCGGCGGCCGCGTTGAGGATAGGTCGCTAACAAAAGCAGGCGCTTTTTCAAAGCCCTATATTTCAATGACAAACACGATCCCATGGATATCAAACGTCATCAGCAAATCTACTGTCCAAAAATCCATTGACATACAGGTAGTAAAAATGATCAAACGGCTTTCTATCATCGCTGCTTATCAAAGCAAAAAGGCTGGCCTATAATGGACGCAGTCGCCACAGCCAAATTGGCCTTAGACGCATCCGGCTTTGATCGTGGCATTGCGTCAGCCCAGACGTCGGTTGCACGGTTTGCAAAGACGGCAGGCGGGCTAGTCGCCGGCGCCTTTGCGTTCGACAAGATTATCGCAGGTTTTTCTAGCGCCATTGAAAAGGGGGATCAGTTGCAGGATATCGCGGAGAAGTTTGGCGTATCTGCCAGCAAATTACAGCTCTTGGGAAATGCGGCGAGCGTGTTTGGCAGCGGGATTGATCAGGTATCCGCCGGATTAAACAAGCTATCATTGGCTCAACAGAAAGCCCTGGCTGGCGACAAAGGACTAGAAAACACGTTTAAGGAAGTGGGCATTAGCATTGAAAATCTAAAAGACATGAAGCCAGAGGATATTCTGCTAAAAATATCCGACAGTTTTGCCAGCGGGGCAAATGAAGGCCGACAGTTTATCATCGTAAATGAACTGCTTGGAAAGGCGCAAACGGATCTAATTAAAGTTTTAAACCAAGGATCTGCGGCCATTATTGAGCAGGGAGAGAACATCGGCGTTTACACCGATGAACAGATCGCAAGTCTTTCCGCTTTATCTGATTCGCTAAAGAAATTTCAAAACCTTACAAGCCTTGTATTTGGAGTTGCCGCAACAGCAATTATGGACGCAGTTGAGGCTTATTCCAGATTTGCTGTAATTCCGCCTTTAATCAAATTTTTTGATCAAGCCAAACCTGGATCCAGCAAAGCTGGCAAGGTGATAATGGACGCAACAGATAGCGCAGACGCCATGGCGGCGGTTGCTGACGAAAAAAAGAAGTTAGATAAAAAACTATATGACGAAGAAATCTACAACTTAGAGGAAGAAGCGCGCCTAAAGGAAAACAGGGAAAAGACGATTTTCGATCGCATGGTAAGAGATGCAGAGTTTGCTCGGGATGAAAAGAAGCGGGTATTACAACTTGAAAAAGAAACAGCGATGAAGAATCGCGAGCTAATTTTGCGGGGCATGGAAGCATCCGGCACCATCTTGGATCGTGCCAGAGCTGCCGCTGAACGGCTCGGCATGGGCGGATTGGCCCGTCAAATTGATATCCAGAGAGCGCAACAACAGAAACAGACTGACGTGTCGCTGATTTCTGGAATAGGGGCAACGCCAGGGGAACGCCGTAGCTTTAGGGACAACGAAAAGATTAATGCTCTCACACAGGCCGAGGGTGATTTGCAACGACAACAAAACAACGAATTGCTCAACAGCTTCGACTCCATGCAAAAAATAGTTGCAAATATCTTAACAAAAATTGACGATAAACTAGGAGTCCCGATATTGAAAACGGCGTATTGATATGGCCGCCAGCATAATAAATACCACGCTAAATGCGGGTGGGAAGATCCTCCGCAAGTCGACCAGATCTACGTCTGTTGACGGGTTAGTCACCCTTGTCGAAAACTATACGATTCGCCTTGCGGATATTGCGTCCTTAGAGCCTGACGCTGGAACAACGCACAGCTCTTTTTCTACGGCCACTGCAAAATATGCAAGAATGTATGTTGAGACGACGGCCGTGAATCCAATCGACGGAGATCTTGCGGATCTGAGCGTGACTTACGTTGGGCTGGATTACGCCAGCGGCTTGCCATCGGCATACATTACCGCAGTTGGCCAGCCTGGGGCCGGCGTATTTGGCGCAGATGCGTCCGTGCTTGTTAAGTATGTCACAGCTCAGCCGGTTTTTGATTTGTTAAAGGGTTCGTCAATTAGGCTTAATTTTAAAAACGGCTTCATAACTACAAATCTAACTTTACCAAGCAAAAGATTTATACCAGCAAGTATTAACGGAACAACAATGCCGACCAATCCAAGGGCAAGGGAATATAGGGCATCCTATATTGGAGGTGTTTTCAGGGAATGGCTTTATGCTGGATATGTTCAAACATCCATCAGCTTTCAACGCAGGGGCGAATTTAATCAAATTGAAGAGCAATTTACGGAATTTTTTACTGGCAGTTCAGATATGTTTACTTCTAGTGGGGCGATTAATCTTGCTCAAGTTAATTCCCTGCCATCCTCGAGCTTTTTCTTTTAATGAAAACTAGAGAGCTTCGGCCCATAAATCCAACTCCGCAAGGAGTGGGGATTTCGGCAGAATATATTAACAGCATTATTGATAGAATAGAGGATCTAGTACAGGTTGCGGAATCGCAGAAGCCGATCGCAGGGGAAGGGATTAACATCCAATATACTGCCATTGGTGCCGTCATTAAGACCGGATGATCTATCCGAAATTAGACAGGGTACGTAATGGCGGGAAAATGTCCGTTGAGCTGGTCAATGGACTTATAAAGCGGACCGAATATGCGGCCGATCTATTAAAGCAATACAAGTGCGTGGCCGGAACAGGAATAAATATAAAACAGCGTTATGATGGGGCGACGATAGGATCGGCGGGTAAATACAGGATTGTTGGAATTGCAAGTATTGGAGGTCAATTCATAGGCTATTTATATAATGGCTCAACATTTACAAATATAATTTATCCGGGGGCATTTGGCACTATACCGCTTGGAATTGATAGCCAAAATATTGTTGGGAATGCACCACCTACTGCTGGAACCTTTCAAGGTTTTTTATACAACGGCTCAACATTTATTAATATAAACTTCCCCGGAGCGGGGCTCAATACTGCAATCGGCATTCAGGGTTCAAGCATAGTCGGTCAGGCAATTGTAGATGGAGTCAGTAGAGGTTATTTGTATAATGGTTCAACATTTGCAAGCATATTTTTTCCGGGAGCATCAAGCACTAATGCTAGAGGTATCGATGGGGCAAACATTGTCGGAATCGCAACTGTCAGTGGCGTAAGTAGGGGTTATTTATATAATGGCTCAACATTTACCAGCATAATTTATCCGGGAGCATCGCTTACTTCTGCGCTTGGACTCCAAGGCTCAAACATAGTTGGGCAGGCAACTGTAGGTGGAGTGGATATAGGTTATTTATATAATGGCTCAACATTTACAAATATAATCTATCCGGGAGCATCAGTTACTCAGGCCTTTGGAATCTCTGGTTCAAACATTGTTGGGAGTGCAACTGTGGGTGGGGTCACAATAGGTTTTTTATACAACGGCTCAACATTTACAAATATAATTTATCCCGGTGCTGAGCTTACCACCGCTTATGCGATCAACTAGAATTGACACCTACTTACCCTAAATGGCCTCTACGCTAGACCTATACATCGACACATCTTCCGGTGAGCTTATCGACGGCGGGAGCGTAATTGGCGGGGCGTTGCCTACGCTAACAAGAAACGACAGCTACACCTTAAGGCTGAGACTCATGGAACGGCAAACGAATGGGATCTTTACCGATGTTGATTTAAGCAGTTCATCACTTAAGGCCGGAATTGGTACTATTGAAAACGAACCTTCTGCCGGATCGTTCAAGCTGGCCGTCAACGGCATCACATCAGCAGCTATTCCATTTAACGCCACAGCAATCTCGGTCTATAACGCCATCTCGAATAATGTTTCGACAGTAGCCCTTTATGGATCGCAATCTTACGGATCCTACTTGCTCACCGCTACGCAGCCCAACACGGCGATGTCGTTCAGCTCGGATGCCTTCACGCTTTTTCCTGCAAGTTCAGTATTGATTGGCACTCGTCGCAATCCAGCGACAAGCGTGGAAGCGCAGCAAGTCGTGCAACTCGTTCGCAATCCTATTGTTTATGCGGACACATTCACAACCTCTCCCACCACGGGCGAGATTGCCTTGCCGTTGCTAAATAACGGTTCAACTGCACTTAATGAAACGTATGAGCTAACTGTAGGGCCAAGAGTGTTAGGAGGATCTTTTGCCTTGGTTTTTGGATCTAATGCAACAACGGCAATCCCTCTTTTTAGCACCGCAGCATCCGTGCAGGCCGCCATCTCGGCAGGTATTAGCGCAGTTACTCGTAGCGTTTCTGTTCAAGATAATGGCAAGAGCGGATATTTTATATCTTTTGTCGGGGCGCTTGGCTTAACCAATATCACAACTGCCCTGACTCTTGATCCTACTAGCGTTCAATTTATTCCATTTAAGCAGACAACTCTTACTATCAACACGGCAGAGGTGCAGGATGCCTTTGCGGACGCAGGCACAGATACGATTACACCCACGATTGAGATTGAGCTGACGCAGGCTGGGACACCTAAGACAGTTTACCAGGGCAACATTACAATTCGCAAAGATCTGATCACGGCTGGAAGCACCGTGCCAGGAGCCAGGGATTCGTACTATACAAAATCGGAGACAAACTCACTTTTTGTTGAAGATTCAAGCACTAATGTGGACGCGACCAGCAGAATATTAAGCTCGGCTGGCGGCATTTACTCTTTGGATTACGGAAGCCGAACTTTATACGATTCTAGTTTTCAAGTCGCCTTGGATTATAGTACAGCACTTGCTTTTCAAAGTACATGCATGGGTTTTTATGGAGCAGCAGCTGTGGCCCGCCCCACAAACATAAATGTAGTTTCTGGCCTTATCAATATCGGCCTTATTGCCAGTGGAACTACTTATGGCGTGCTACCACAATCTCCAAGAACCGTCACCACCCTTACATCCGTCACCTTTGGAACGCTTGCTGCCAACGATCAGCATTATCGAGATGTTGTTGTGACCGGTGCGTTAGTAAATGATATTGTTTTAGTGGGCTTACCAACGGCAATTTCAGCGGGGGCAATTATTCAAGGCGTGGTTTATCAGACCAACACAGTCTGCTTATCTTGTGTAAATGCAGATAGTGTTTCAAGGGATGTAAATACCGCCACTTACCGCATCACCGTCATCGGCTACTAGCCTTTGACACACGCCATCCAGAAGTATGGCCGCTGGCGTTTATAATCTTACCATCGAACAAGGTGTGGATCTTGCCTTAGAGGTTGCCGTTAAGGATGGGACTGGGGCGACATATTCTTTAGTTGGATCCACCGCAGCCGCTCAGATCCGCGATACCTACAACGGCAATCTGCTGGCGTCATTCGCGGCTGTCACAGCCACTGGCACGACTGGCAGCCTTACCTTGGCGCTGAACGCAGCCACAGCCTCCGCCCTGCCTATCAGCGGCGGAAAGTGGGATCTGTTGCTTACGACCTCGGCTGCCACTAAAATCCGACTTTTACAAGGATCCGTGACGATCGCGGGTGAGGTGACCGAATAATGCCTATTACGGCGACAGTTTGTGGGCCTGCCAGTATAACCGTGGCCGTAGGTACGCCGATTGTGGCCGGCGTGGCTAATGCTGGCGTAACGACAGGCACGGCCGTGGCGCTGGCTATCGCCCTGGGATGACAAGGAATAACACAATATGAAGCAGATTTGGCCAACATACGCATATTCGCCCATAACTAACGTCTTAACACTTACCGGGCTAAACATTGATCGCGACCAGCTCCTGCTCGTAACTGCAGCGGATCGCGGGCGGATCATGTACAACTTTGCCGATAGCTCTGTCACGGCTTCTGCGTTTACCTCTGGCGTTAATACCGCCCTGACCCTGGTGGCGACTACCGCCGGCCTGACTACTACGGCCGCGCTTGTTATCTACTTTGATGATCAGGCGACCAGCAGTACCGTCACTGGCACAGTTGAGCTGGGGCCGACATCGCTTAACGCCTTGGAAAGCATTACCGTTACCATGGGGCAGGTGACGGTTACCGGCGGCCTGACTGATGTTCAACTCCGAGCAAGTGCCGTTACCGTGGGCGGGACGGTGACGGTGGGGAACAGCCTAACGATCAGCTCGCTTCCTGCACTAGCCGCAGGGACGGCACAGATTGGAAGCGTCACGGCCTCTATCTCTGGTACGGTTCCAGTCAGCGGCACATTTTTCCAAGCCACGCAACCAGTCTCACTAACTACGCTACCAGCGTTAGTTGCAGGAACGGCACAGATTGGATCTGTTACCGCATCAATTTCTGGGACAGTGCCAGTTAGCGGAACATTCTTTCAGGCCACTCAGCCCGCATCTTTAGCGTCCTTGCCAGCACTTGCGGCTGGCACAAACCAAATCGGCTCAGTCACCGCATCAATCAGCGGGACGGTTCCCATCAGCATCTCCTCCGTTACAGTAGGCAACAGCGTCACTATTGGCTCGCTCCCAGCGTTGGCCTCTGGTACAGCCCAAATCGGTTCAGTCACCGCCTCTATCTCAAACACCGTAGTCACATTTTACCCAATGCAAGGCACGACTGTAACTAATAGCAATTTTACCAGCACCACAGCCTCTACCACGCTTGTCTCAGCAGTAGCGGGCAGAGATGTGCTGACAGTATTTAATGAGGGGGCGGGCAATCTTTTCATCTCTCCAGGTGCAACTGCAACCACCATTAGTTACCAAGTGCGTCTATCA
>Ga0114980_10002407_pt1 | contig 13200 bp, 11 predicted proteins | sample S_140806_EF_Meta_FD_87018 | JGI IMG/M metagenome (GOLD analysis project Ga0114980, IMG submission 87018) | Freshwater microbial communities from Lake Simoncouche, Canada to study carbon cycling - S_140806_EF_MetaG | ecosystem: Environmental > Aquatic > Freshwater > Lake | place: Lake...
ATGCCGCAGATCGAAGTCACCTTCGACATCGACGCCAACGGCATCCTGCATGTGTCGGCCAAGGACAAGGCCACCGGCAAGGAAAACAAGATCAAGATCCAGGCCAGTTCGGGTCTATCGGAAGAAGAGATCCAGCGCATGGTCAAGGATGCCGAGGCCAACGCCGAGGAAGACAAGAAACTGCGCGAACTGGTCGACACCCGCAATCAGTGCGACGCGATGATCCACAGCGTGAAAAAATCGCTGACGGAATACGGTGACAAGATTGGCGCCGACGACAAGGCCAAGATCGAAGCCGCGCTGAAAGAAGCCGAAGAGGCGATCAAAGGCGAAGACAAGGACGCGATCGAAGCCAAAACCCAGTCCCTGGCAACGGCCGCACAGAAACTGGGCGAAGAAATGCAGAAGGCCCAGCAGGCGCAGGGTGCTGCGCCGGGCGGCGGCAGCGGTGGCGAGACCAAGGCTGACGCCGGCAAAAAAGACGACGGCAACGTCGTTGATGCCGAGTTTGAGGAAGTGAAGGACGGCAAGAAATAATCGTTTAAATTACTTCCCCGGCAGGGCGCAGCGGTGTTGAGGATGTATCCTCCTCGCCCTGCGCCTTTGGCACATTCAGGGTAACGTAACGAAATGGCAAAAAAAGACTATTACGAAGTGCTCGGTGTAAACCGTGACGCCTCCGAGGACGAGCTGAAAAAGGCTTACCGCAAGCTCGCGATGAAGTGGCACCCGGACCGCAACCCGGACAATCCCAAGGCGGAAGAGCATTTCAAGGAAGCCAAGGAAGCCTACGAGGTACTGACGGACGCGCAGAAACGCGCGGCCTACAACCAGTTCGGCCATGCCGGTGTTGACCCCTCCGCAGGTGGAGCAGCCGGTGCAGGCGCCGGTTTCGGCGGCTTTGCCGACGCCTTTGGCGATATCTTTGGCGACATTTTCGGCGGCGCTGGTGGCGGCGGTGGCGGTGGACGGCAGCGTTCGACGGTTTACCGTGGCGCCGACCTGCGGTACAACTTAGAAATATCTCTGGAAGATGCCGCACGCGGCACTGAAACCCGCATCCGCATCCCGGCGATGGAGGAATGCGAAACCTGTCACGGCAGCGGCGCCAAGCCGGGCACGCAGCCGACCAGTTGCACGACCTGCGGCGGTCATGGCCAGGTACGCATGCAACAGGGTTTCTTCTCCATCCAGCAGACCTGCCCACGCTGCCACGGCACCGGCAAGATGGTCGCCAGCCCCTGCGGCACCTGCTCGGGTAACGGCAGGATCAAGAAACAAAAAACGCTGGCGGTAAAAATCCCTGCCGGCGTCGACGAAGGTGATCGCATTCGCCTGTCGGGTGAAGGCGAAGCCGGCGTTAACGGCGGACCGTCAGGCGATCTGTATGTGGTCATCCAGATCAAACAGCACGGCGTATTCACCCGCGACCACAATGACCTGCATTGCGAGATGCCAGTCAGCTTCACCACGGCCGCGCTGGGTGGTGAAATCGAAATCCCCACACTCGACGGCTATGCCAAGATCAAGATCCCGGCAGAAACCCAGAGCGGCAAGGTATTCCGGCTGCGCGGCAAAGGCATCAAGGGCGTGCGCTCGACGGCACACGGTGATCTGCTGTGCCACGTCATTGTCGAAACGCCGGTCAGCCTGACCTCCCGCCAGAAAGAACTGCTGCAGGAATTCGAGGCCATCAGCAACAAGGATACAGCCCGACATAATCCGCGTGCGAAATCGTGGATGGACCGGGTCAAGGAGTTTTTTGCCGAGTAACAATATGCGGCATCCATAAAAAAGCCGGCGCATGCGCCGGCTTTTTTACGCACAAACGATTTACTGCTGCTGTAATTTACCGTCCTGCACCACTTTGGTGTACTTGGTGATTTCCGACTTGATGTAATTGCCGAATTCCGCGGCGCTGCCGCCCAGTGGATCGGCGCCCAAGGCCGCGAGACGCTGCTGCACATCTGGCAGGAGCAGCGCCTTGTTGATATCGGCATTTAGCCGGTTGATTGCCACCGCCGGCGTTCCCGTCGGCACCACCGCGCCGTACCAGTTGATCATGTCGTAGCCGGGCACGCCCGACTCGGCAACGGTCGGCACATCGGGCAGCGCCGGGTTGCGCTTCGCACTGGTCACCGCAATGGCGCGCATTTTTCCGGACTTGATGTGCGGCACTGCCACCGGCGCGGTATTGAAGCCGAGCTGCACTTCGCCGGAAATCAGCGCCAACGCTGACGGTGCGCCGCCCTTGTACGAGACATGGGTCATGCTGGTTTTGGTCATCGCCTTGAACATTTCGGCAGCAATATGCTCGGGGCTGCCTTCACCCGATGATGCGTAGTTGATCGGCTTGTTTTTAGCCAGCGCGATCACTTCAGCCACACTTTTCGGTGCCGACGACGGCGGTACCACGACGAACATCGGCACGGACGATACATTGATCAGCGGTGTGAAATCGCGCACCAGGTCGTAGCCCAGTTTTTTATACAGCGGCCTGCTGATCGCATGCGACACGGAGATGAACAACACCGTGTAACCGTCTGGCGTTGCCTTCGATGCAATTTCCGCAGCGAGGTTGGCATTCGCCCCCGGCCGGTTGTCGACGATCAGTTGCTGACCCAGACTTTCAGTCAACTTGGCCCCGACGACACGCGCCATGATGTCGGTACCACCGCCCGGTGCGTAACCGACAAGAAAACGGATGGATTTCACCGGGTAATCCTGTGCCGCAGCGACATGGCCTGCGCCCAGAGCCGCGGCAAACGCGGACAGCGCGAAAACAGCGTGTTTCATGAAACCCCTCCCCGTTTTTATGTTTACAAAGCTCAGGCTACTGCGGCCTGAACCTTGCGGCTGCGCAATTGTTTGACAACTGCCACAGCAAAGCCCTGGGTGTTGCCGCGACCGCCCAGATCACCCGTACGGATATCAGCATCAGCCAGAGCCGCATCAACAGCAGCCTGGATCGCCTGATAAGCCTGCTGGAACGCCGGTTTGTTGTGACGGATGCCCAGCCATTCCAGCAGCATGCCGGCGGACAGAATCATGCCGCTCGGGTTTGCAATTCCTTTTCCGGCGATATCCGGCGCCGAACCATGACCGGCATTCGCAATGGCGTGTTTGTCACCAGCGTTAATCGCAGCAGCCAACCCAAGCCCGCCGGACAAGGCCACTGCAAGATTCGACAGGATATCGCCGAACATATTGGATATCAGGATCACGTCGTGACGCTCGGGCCGTGTGTAGATGTCCGCCGCCATGGCGTCGATGTCCATTTCGCGCAGCGCAATCTCCGGATGTGCTTTGGCCAGCTCGTATGCAGGCGCCATGAACAGACCGTCGGTCATCTGCAGCACATGTCGCTTGCCAACCACGGTGACGCGCTTGCTGCGCCTCGCCGCGTATTCAAAGGCCACCTTGGCGATGCGCGCCGAACCCTGACGGGTAATCTTGCGCACCGACAGCGCAACGTCTTCAGTGGGCATGAATTCGCCGTTACCCATGAACATCGTGCGATCGGAATAAAAACCTTCGGTGTTTTCGCGCACGATCAGCGCATCAAGTCCACGCCGCGCATCCGGCATGCCGGCGCGACTCCGTGCCGGACGCAGATTGGCGTAGAGGTCGAGACGCTTGCGAATGGTGCCCGGGATATTGACACCCCCCTGGGCCAGTGGCGGGTAATCGGTCATGCCGCAAGGGCCGACTATCACACCGTCAGCATCGGTCGCCGCCTGCATGGCCGCATCCGTCAGCGTCGTGCCGTGTTTGCGGTGACTGGCCATACCGACTTCGATATCGGCGAAACGCAGACCCAGCGAAAACTCGGCATCGACCGCCTTCACCACAGCCATTGCCGCGGCGATGATTTCCGGACCGATGTCGTCACCGGCCATGACTACGATATTCATTGTTGGTCCCCTTTATGCGATGGCGCAGACTATATCAGCGCCAATCAGGCCGCGTATTTCTTGACGGTTTTCCAGTCGATTTCGAAGCCGAAGCCCGGGAGATCGCTCAAGTGCACCATGCCGTCCTTGACCTGCGCGCGCTCGGTGAACAGTTCGAACCACAGCGGGTCGCGGTCGGCATTGCCATGCGATTCAACGCCAAATCCCAGGCGCGGGAACGCCGAGATCAGATGGGCGTGCACCTCAGGCACCAGATGTGGCGCAATACGCACACCGTGCTGTTCGGACAGATAACTCACACGCAGGGATTCGGTGAAACCGGCAAAACGTGTCGAATCGAACTGCATGAAGCCCAGCGCGCCGCTGGTTATGAAGTCGCGCGCGGTGAAGCGCGTCATTTCGCGCTCGCCGTGTGCCAGCGGAATCACCGTATTTTTCGCCAACGTGACGAAATCGGCGGGCTGCAGATACCAGTGCAGCGGCTCTTCCAGCCAGTAAATGTTGTGCGGCTCTACAGCGTGCGCAAAACGGATGCAGTCCTCCAGATCGTAGGCTGCGTTCATGTCGAGCATCAGATGCACATCATTGCCGATCGCTGCACGCGTCAGGCGGATACGCTCGACTTCTTTTTCGATGCTCAGCCCGGCCGTTTTCAGCTTCACCGCCTTGTAACCGCGTTTAACGAAATCCGCGAGTTCATCGGCGCAGACATGCAGCGGCGCGTCCAGTTCGTAGTAACCGCCGGTGGCGTAGGAAAACAAAGGCTTGCCCTCGCCCCCCAGCAGTTTCCACACCGGCACGCCCAGCACCTTGCCCTTGATATCCCACAACGCGCTGTCGATGCCGCCGATGGCGGCCATGATCTGCGGCCGGTCGCCGCGTGACAGCGGCTGCGGCAAGCCATCGCGCCCGCCCATGCCGGTCGCCCGCGGCGAGGTCAGCGAAAACAGTTTTTCCCAGACCGCGACTTGCGCCGTGGCATCCATGCCGCGCGCAACTTCGCCGAGCATCTCGACGTATTTGCAGATGTCCTTCAGCGGCGAACCGTGGATCTGGCCGATGCCGGTCAGACCGTCATCCGTTTTGATTTCCACCAGCACAACGCTGGAGCTGTGCAACTCTTCGTGCGCGGTCCACAGCGTATGTTTCAGCTTGGCGGAAACGGCATGGGCTTTGACGGAGGCAATGCGGGTCATGAAAAATCCTTAAATATCATTAATAAACAAATACTTATAAAAACTACAAACAAACGCCAACGGCTGCTGCAGTTACCAGCGTCGCCAGCGTTCCCGAAACAATGGAGCGCATACCCAGCGCGACGATGTCATCGCGCCGCTCTGGGACCATCGCTGTCAGACCGCCCAGCATGATGCCCAGACTGCCGAAATTCGCAAAGCCGCATAACGCGTAAGTCATGATCACCCGGCTGCGCGGACTCAACGCGTCCGCGGGCAATTGCGCGAGTTGCAGATAAGCAACGAATTCATTGAGCACCGTTTTCACACCCATCAGCGCACCGGCCGCCTGCGCTTCAGCCCAGGGCACACCCGCCAGCCAGGTCAACGGCGCCATGACAAATCCCAGCGCACGCTCCAGCGACATCGGTGCGCCGTCAATTGACGGCAGCATCGCCAGACCCAGATTCACCAGCGTGACCAGCGCCACTAACACAATCAATAACGCAACAATGTTCAGCAATAACTGCAATCCCTCAACAGTGCCGCGGGTCACCGCGTCCATCGCACTACGCGCCGACGATGGCACATCCAGTCGCGCCGGCGTCGGACCGCCTTGCGGCGGCACCATCAGTGCAGCCACCACGATCGCCGCCGGTGCCGAAATAATCGACGCCGCGAGAATATGGCCGATGGCATCCGGCACCGCAGGCCCGAGGATGCTGGCATACAGCACCATCACTGTTCCAGCGACCCCAGCCATACCGCAGGTCATCACAATAAACAGTTCGCCGCGGGAAAGTTTCGCCAGATAGGGCCGAACCACCAGCGGCGCCTCGACCATGCCGATGAATATGTTGGCCGCTGTCGACAGCCCCACCGCACCACCGATACCCAGCGTTTTTTCCAGCAATGCAGACAGCATGCGTACCAGCCACGGCAATATCCGCCAGTAAAACAGCAAAGCTGACAATGCACTGACTACCAGCACCAGTGGCAATGCACGCAAGGCGAGAATAAAGGTTGATGTCGCCGGTTTGGTTTCAAACGGCAGCGGCGCCCCGCCAAGGTAGCCGAAGACCAGGCTAGTACCCGCTCGGGTTGCCTGCTCCAGCGCGAGCAACAACTCATTGAGTGCCAGAAAAAACTGCTGGACCGGCGGTACCTTCAGCAGCAGCGCCGCCAGCAGCAATGTGAGACCTACGCCGGGCAGCACGATGCGCCAGGGCACGTTGCGGCGGTTTTCGCTGATCGCCCAGGCAATGACGAGCAATACCACCAGCCCGAAAGCGCTTTGCAGAGCCGGACTCGTCATTGGCAATCACATCCCCTGAAATTCAAGATTGCCGGGGACAGCCCCCGGCCCGAGGATTACCCCCGCCGCCAGGTCGTCCCCTTGGCACTATCCTCAAGAACAATCCCCGCATCCAGCAACATCTTGCGAATACGATCCGCCTCGGCAAAGTTTTTTGCTTTTTTGGCTTCAACCCGCGCTGCAATTTCGGATTCAATGCGTTCCGGTGTCCACTCACCTTCCTCGGCAGGACCGCCTTGAAGAAAGGCATCCGGTTCCCGCTGCAGCAGTCCAAGAAGCGCCGCCAGTGACTTCAGCAACGTCGCCGCAGCCGCTGATTTGCTGCGATATAGTTCGTCAGCCAAATCAAAAAGGACGGCCACCGCTTCCGGCGTATTGAAGTCGTCATTCATTGCATCACGGAAAGTCATCGCATACGGATTGGTCCAATCCACCGAACCGGCAACCGCGGGCACGCCCTTCAATGCGGTATAGAGCCGGCTCAAACCCTGACGTGCGTCATCGAGATGAGCGTCCGAATAATTCAGCGGGCTGCGGTACTGCGCGCGAATGATGAAAAAGCGCACGATCTCTGCGTCGTACTTGGCGAGGATCTCGCGCACCGTGAAAAAATTGCCCAGCGACTTCGACATCTTCTCGTTGTCGACGCGGACAAAACCATTGTGCATCCAGTAATTGACGAAGGTGCAGCCATGCGCGCCTTCGGACTGGGCAATTTCGTTCTCGTGGTGAGGGAACTGCAGATCCTGTCCACCGCCATGAATGTCGAAGTGTTTGCCGAGCAGTGAGCCCGACATTACCGAGCACTCGATGTGCCAGCCAGGACGGCCGGCACCCCAGGGCGATTCCCAGGACGGCTCACCCGGCTTGGCGCGTTTCCACAGAACAAAGTCCAGCGGGTCCTGCTTGGCCGTGTCCACCGCGACGCGCTCGCCGGCGCGCAGGTCTTCCAGCGACTTGCCGGAAAGTTTGCCGTAGCCGTCGAATTTGCGCACCGCGTAATTCACATCGCCGTCGCTGGCCTGGTAGGCGTAGCCGCGTTGTTGCAGCGTGGTGATCATGTCGAGCATGCCCTGCACATATTGCGTTGCCCGCGGCTCGATATCCGGCCGCTGTACACCCAGCGCAGCCGAATCCTCGTCCATCGCGGTGATGAAACGTTCGGTGAGCTGCCCCATTGTTTCGCCGTTTTCCTGGGCGCGCTTGATGATCTTGTCATCGATGTCGGTAATGTTGCGCACATAGGTCACATCCAGACCCGAACTGCGCAGCCAGCGCTGCACAACGTCGAAAATGACCATCACCCGGGCGTGCCCGAGGTGGCAATAGTCATAGACCGTCATGCCGCAGACGTACATGCGGACTTTACCGGGCTCTATGGGTCTGAATTCCTGCTTTTCCCGGGCAAGGGTATTGTAGATTTTGAGCATTATTGGCTTCGGGCACTCCGGCGCGGAGGCTCTGTTTCAGCGTTCTGCCTGACCCCGCTTCCGCATCGCCGTCACGAACCGGGAGTCCCCTCTGCAAGAGAAGGTTGAATTGGCGGTTGTTCTTGGTAAAATCCAGAAAATTCAAGGACTAAAGCCGTTGCTTTGAAATGCAAACCATGCCCACAACGACCGCTGGAATAATAACACGATGACCCTGACACTGGCCGCGGCGCGGCTCGCGGCAATTGTACTTTGCATGGGCCTTAGCGCCCCCGTATTCGCCCAGAGCGATGAACTGCAGGAAGCCCAGCAACTGTTGAAACAGGGTCAGGTGGATCGCGCGCTTGAACGTGTCGATCAATATCTGAAAACGAGGCCTAAAGATGCACGCGGGCGTTTTCTGCGCGGCATCCTGCTCACCGAACAGAACAAGCCGAATGACGCGATCAAGGTATTCACCGACCTGACGCAGGACTACCCCGAACTGCCGGAACCCTACAACAACCTCGCGGTGCTGCACGCATCACAGGGTCAGTACGACAAGGCGCGCGCGGCGCTGGAAATGGCCATTCGCACCCATCCGAGTTACGCCACTGCGCATGAAAATCTCGGCGACATCTACGCCAAGATGGCGAGCCAGGCGTACGACAAGGCGCTGCAATTGGACAAAGGCAATCAGGGCGCACAAACCAAGCTCAACCTGATCAAGGACCTGTTCTCGAATCAGCGTCCGCCCAAGGTCGCGGTGGCACGTGCAGAAACCGCAGCGAAGGCCGCGCCTGCACCGGTTCCGGTTCAAGCACCGGCGCCAGCGCCCGCAGCAGCTCCGGCAAAACCTGCGCCAGCGCCTGCAGTTGTCGTCGCCCCCGTCGCGGCACCTGCCGCGGCGCCGGTCCCCGCAAAAGAACCGCTCAAAGCAGCACCCAAAGAACCCGCGACGGAGCCAACCAAGGCTGTGGCAATGGGTGACGAGGATGCGGTCATCAAAGCCGTCGAGCGCTGGGCTGCAGCGTGGTCAAACAATGACGTCGACACTTACCTTTCCCGTTATGCCGCCAATTTCAAAACACCGGACGGTGAGCCGCGCAAAACCTGGGAAGCAGAACGCCGGAGCCGCATCGCAAAGCCGCGCAAGATCGAAGTCAAGATTGAAGCACCTAAAGTCACCTTCAAGGATCCCGGCACGGCCAGCGTGAGTTTCCGCCAGCATTACCGCTCGAACACCTTCAAAGCCTCATCCGGCAAGACGCTGATCATGATCAAGTCAGGTGATAAATGGCTGATCCAGCAGGAACTGGTCGGCGGATGAAACGACCGCTGCTCGGCTGCGCGCTGGCCACAGCGCTGTTGGCCACAGCGCTGATGCCCTCGTCAACCACGCTCGCCCTGGGCAACCGCCCGCTGTCATCAGCCGCCGGAAGCCTGTCGGGCTCGTCGATTCACGGCAAGGCGCTCGCGGCACCGGAAGCCATGCTGGCACAAACGCTGCTGGCGATCACCAATTCACGCTTCGATATCGCATTGAGCGAAATCGACAAGGTCCTCGAAAATTATCCGAACTTCCGGCTGGCCCATCTGATCCGCGGCGATCTGCTGATGGCGCGCGCCCGTCCGATCAGCAGTATCGGCAGTGCTTCGGATGCTCCGGCTGAACGTATTGCCGACCTGCGTGACGAAGCGCGCGCCCGCCTGACCCGGCACCAGCAGGAACGCCCGGTGGACAAGGTTCCGCGTTACCTGCTCCAACTTGAACCGGACCAGAAATATGCGTTCGTGGTCGATGCGTCGAAATACACGCTTTATGTATTTGAAAATGACAACGGCAAACCGCGTTACATCGCCGACTACTACACCACGATCGGCCGCAACGGCGCCGAGAAGCTGCGCGAGGGTGACAAAAAAACGCCACTCGGGGTGTACCACGTCACCGGCAACCTGCAGCGCGACTATCTGGTCAAAACCTACGGCAACCAGAGCACCTTGTACGGTGACGGGGCCTTCCCGCTGAATTATCCCAACGACTGGGACCGCCGCCTCGGCCGCAACGGTCACGGCATCTGGCTGCACGGCGTACCACACGACACCTACAGCCGCCCGCCGCGCGCCAGCGACGGTTGCGTAGCGATGACCAATGAGGATTTGCTGACCATTGCAAAACACGTCCAGGTCGGCATCACTCCCGTCATCATTTCGCCGAGCGTGGAGTGGGTGGAACCGGGTACCGGCCAGGCGACACGCCAGGCGCTCAGCCAGTCACTGGAACGCTGGCGCAGCGACTGGGAAACCCGCGACACTGAAAAATTCCTGCAGCACTACTCCGGAAAATTCGCTTCGGGCAAACTCGATTTCGCGGCATGGTCCAATCAAAAACGTGGCGTCAATGCCGGCAAGACCTGGATCAAGGTCAAGATTGATCACGTCAGCATGTTTCTGTATCCCGGGAACGATGATCTGGCCGTGGTGACTTTCGATCAGGACTACGCCAGCAGCAATGTCAGCAATAAAATGCGCAAGCGTCAGTACTGGCTGCGCGAAGGCGGGACCTGGCGTATCGTCAACGAGGGTGCCGCCTGAGCCGTATCCCGGCACCACTTCCGAATTTACTATAACTATTTGTTTTTATTGGTAAAAATATGATCCGATTATTTGTATTGCTGTGTGCCCTGCTGTTTGCCCCGGCCGCCCTCGCCGACAACCCCAAAGTCGAACTCAAAACGTCGATGGGCACCGTCGTTCTTGAACTCTATCCAGACAACGCACCCAAGACCGTCGAGAACTTCCTGCAATACGTGAAGGACGGCTTCTACGACGGCACCGTGTTCCATCGTGTCATCCCGGGTTTCATGGTTCAGGGCGGCGGCTTCACGCCGAATCTGCAACAGAAACCAGTACGCCCGGCCATCCGCAACGAAGCGGGCAACGGCCTGCGTAATGCCGTTGGCACCGTCGCAATGGCCCGTACCGCCGACCCGCACTCCGCAACCGCCCAGTTTTTCATCAACGTCGCCGAGAATGATTTCCTCGACTTCAAATCCCCGGACGACAAGGGTTACGGCTACACCGTGTTTGCGCGAGTGACCACCGGCATGGATGTGGTCGCGAAAATCACGCAGGTACCGACCGCAACCGTCGGCCCGCACCAGAACGTGCCGCGCCAGCCCGTCGTCATTGAAAAGGCGCGCCTGCTGCCCGAAGTTGCGGCCAAGCCGCCTGCAAAATCCAAATAACCCGTACCCTGAGGACCACCACATCATGATCAAGCTGCACACCAACCACGGCGTCATTTCCCTGGAACTCGACGCCGTCAAAGCACCGGACACGGCCGCCAACTTCACCCAGTACGTCAAGGACGGCCACTACAACAACACGGTGTTCCATCGCGTCATCGACGGTTTCATGGTCCAGGGCGGCGGCTTCGAACCCGGCATGAAACAGAAACCGACGCGCGACCCGGTGCAGAACGAAGCCAACAACGGCCTGAAGAACGACATGTACACCGTGGCCATGGCACGCACTTCGGCACCGCACTCGGCCAGCGCACAGTTTTTCATTAACGTGTCCAACAACGATTTCCTGAACCACTCGGCACCGACCCCGCAGGGCTGGGGTTACTGCGTGTTCGGCAAAGTGGTCGACGGCACCGATGTAGTCGACAAGATCCGCAAGGTGAAGACCGGCAGCCGCGGCATGCACCAGGATGTCCCGGTCGAAGACGTGATCATCGAAAAAGCCGAAGTCGTCTGACGCCTCAGTTGAATGAGCGGGGCGAAGAAGCCCCGCCACCCATGCATACGCTGTTCATTTCCGATCTGCACCTCGCCCCGGAGCGGCCGCAGATCACGGAACAATTCCTTCGCTTCATCCGTGAAACCGCGCCAGCGGCTTCGGCGCTGTACATCCTCGGCGACCTGTTCGAATACTGGGTAGGCGACGACGATCTTGAAGACCCGTTGAACGGCGCTGTCTCCGACGCCCTTTCCAAGCTAGCGGACAGCGGCAGCAAAGTTTTTCTGATGCGGGGCAATCGCGACGTGCTGCTCGGCAACGACTTTGCAGTACGCTGCCACGCCACGCTGCTCGAAGATCCGGTGCTGGTGAATCTGCACGGCACCCCAACACTGCTGAGTCACGGTGATGCGCTGTGCACCGACGATGTCGATTACCAGCGTTTCCGCCTGTATGCCCGCGATCCCGGCAATCAGCAGAAATTCCTCGCCCACTCACTGGAAGCGCGACGGGAGCAGATGCGCGGCATGCGCGCGCAGAGCGAGGCCAGCAAGCAGCAGAAAACGGAAGCCATCATGGATGTCGCTCCGGCGGCCGTGGAGGAACTGCTGCGCAAACACGATTATCCGCGGCTGATCCATGGCCACACCCACCGACTGGCACACCATCGGCATACCGTCGACGGGCACGCCTGCGAACGCTGGGTGCTCAACGACTGGTACGAAACCGGCGGCTATCTGCGCTGCGACGCTGCCGGCTGCACTGCCGTCCTAAGCTAGAGCCTGCGTGAAATCCGCGATCAGGTCATCGATATCCTCGATGCCGATCGACAGCCGGATCAGCGAGTCGGCGATACCCATCTCGGCGCGGCGCGCCGCCCCCATTTCCCAGTAGATCGTCTGCGCGACCGGAATCGCCAGCGTCCGGTTGTCACCCAGATGGCTGGACGAAATCACCAGCTGCAGACGATTGAGAAAATCGAGGCAGTCAATATTTTCGGCCAGTTCAATGCTCATCAGGGCACCGTAATGCCTGAACAATTCACCGGCCAGCTGATGCTGCGGATGATTTTCGAGGCCCGGGTAATAGACTTTGGTGACTTTGGGATGTTTCGCGAGAAAACCGGCCAGTTGCAGGCAATTGCCGGAGGCGCGCTCCATCCGCAACGCCAGCGTCTCGGCACCCATGGCCAAGCGGTGCGCCGGCTCGGCAGCCAGCGTCGCGCCGACATCACGCAGCCCCTTCTTGCGAATCTGCAGGATGCCCCAGTTCGCCGGATTGGCTGTTTTATAGTTGTCGTAGATGTTCGGGAACGACTTCCAGTCGAACAACCCGGTGTCGGTCACAGCGCCGCCCAACGCATTGCCGTGCCCGCCGATGTATTTGGTCAGCGAATTGATCACCAGGCTGGCCTGCACCTGTTTCGGCCGGAACAGATAGGGCGAGGTCATCGTATTGTCGACAAAATAGATGATCCCGCGGCGCGCGCATAACTCGCCGATACGCACCAGGTCGGCGATCTGGGTACGTGGGTTGGCAATGGTTTCAACAAACACCATCCGGGTATTGGGCCGCAGTGCCTTTTCCACATTCTCAACGCGGGTCGCATCGACATAACTGATGTCGCAGTCAAACTGACC
>Ga0114980_10002409_pt1 | contig 13199 bp, 10 predicted proteins | sample S_140806_EF_Meta_FD_87018 | JGI IMG/M metagenome (GOLD analysis project Ga0114980, IMG submission 87018) | Freshwater microbial communities from Lake Simoncouche, Canada to study carbon cycling - S_140806_EF_MetaG | ecosystem: Environmental > Aquatic > Freshwater > Lake | place: Lake...
TATCCGCTCCTCGCAATACGGTTAATTGAACAATTGAATCTTTATACTTTTCTTTCAAAGGGGTAAGGTCTTGATAATACGGAGTAGGTACCCCATTAAAAGCAATGATGGCATCTCCTTTTTGCAAACGGTTTACCGTAAATACCGCTTCTTTAGAAACAGAATCAATCACTATCGGAAAGCGAGGTGAAACCATCGTTCCCGCCCGGCGGTTGGCCATCAATTTTTTGGTAAACCCTTCGGGTATAGAAAGGGTAACCATCGAATCTCCTCTTTGAACTTGTAAGTTCTTCGCTTTCTTAAAAATAATATCCGACTCAAGGGTACCAAAATATTCAATGGGCTTACCATCGATAGCCATTACATTATCCCCATCCTGCAAACCGATGCTTTTTGCTAATGCATCTGCATGTAATCCATAAGGAATATTTTTTACGGGCAATTGCTCTTCTCCATAATACCAGGTAATACCTATAAAAATTACAATAGCCAAAATCACATTCACTACTACCCCACCCAGCATGATAATTAAACGCTGCCAGGCCGGTTTAGAACGGAACTCCCAGGGCTGCGCAGGCTGTTTTAATTGTTCAGTGTCCATGCTCTCATCAATCATGCCCGAAATTTTCACGTAGCCACCAAAAGGAATCCAACCGAGTCCATATTCAGTTTCCCCCTTTTTCTTTTTCCACAAACTAAACCAGGGATCAAAAAACAGGTAAAACTTTTCTACGCGGCAGCCAAACCATTTGGCAGGCAAAAAATGCCCCAGCTCGTGCAGCACTACGAGTATGGAAAAAGATAAAACAAATTGAGCAGCTTTCACTCCTACACTGGCCCAGTCGATTGCTAATAAAGTCATGTTTGAAATTTACTTTCAGAAAAAGAATAATTCGATTAATACATTTGAATCAAAGAAGCCGCAAAGGTACGTGCCTCGCCATCAGTTTCAAAATAGTCCTCTAGGGTTGGCTCTACAATATGGGCTACATTTAACATGGTTTTTTCAACCACTTCAGTCATATCCAAAAATCCAATCCGGTTTTTTAAAAAAGCATATACGGCAATTTCATTGGCAGCATTCAAGATGCAGGGCATATTACCGCCCTGTTTCATAGCTTCCAAAGCAAGTGCAAGATTTCGGAATGTTTTTAAATCCGGTTCATCAAACTGTAGCATTTGGGGCTGCTTAAAATTATACCGAGGAAAAGTATTCGGAATCCGTTGTGGAAAAGCCATTGCATATTGTATAGGCAGCTTCATATCTGGCAATCCCATTTGTGCTTTGATGCTGCCATCTTCAAATTGCACCATACTATGAATAATACTTTGTGGGTGAATCACCACTTGTATTTGTTCTGGTTTCAGGTTAAACAGCCAGCGAGCTTCAATCACTTCTAATCCTTTGTTCATTAAAGTGGCCGAGTCGATGGAAATTTTAGCGCCCATGCTCCAGTTTGGATGTTGCAGAGCATGTTCGCGTTTAACATTCATGAGAAAGTTGGGCTTGCGACCTAAGAAAGGACCCCCACTGGCCGTTAAAATAATTTTTTCTATTTTATTTCTTCCCTCCCCTATCAGGCATTGAAAGATGGCTGAATGTTCACTATCTACCGGTATAATTGGAACACGAAATTCCATGGCTTTGCGAATGATGATATCACCTGCAACTACCAGGGTTTCTTTGTTGGCCAGTGCAATCGCTTTACCTGCTTCAATGGCCATTAAGGTGGGCTTTAACCCCGCATAACCAACAATGGCAGCTAACATCATATCATACACATCCATGGAAGCAACTTCCTGTAGTGCTTTTTCACCACAATAAACTTGTGTGTCGGTGCCAGAAAGGGCTTCCTTTACGAGGGAATATTTTTTCTCATCGCCAATTACCACAATCGCAGGTTGAAAAGCCAGTGCCTGTTTAATTAACAGCGCATCATTCGTCATGGCTGTAAGCACTTCCGCCGAAAAAAGTTCGGGATTAGCGGCAATTACATCCAGCGCCTGGGTACCGATTGAACCGGTGGAACCAAATATGGCAATTCTTTTTTTGGGGTTGTTCGTCATTTCTACCTTTCAAAGGTGACAATTTACAGCAATATCGCCGAAAATTTGGTGCGTTTGATAATATTATGAATAAATATAGGATTGCAGAGCATCTGCCAGTTGGCGGTCGTTGCTCAATCGGGGAACTTTGTTTTGCCCTCCCAGTTTTCCGGCGGCCTTCATATATTGGATAAATCCATCCTTTTGAATGCGGGTAACATGTAACCGATCGAGAATATTCCCGCTTATCAGATCATCGTAATACACGTTTTGTTCGCGCATGGCCTGATCGAGTAATTCTATAAAGGATGCAAAATCGGCAGGTTCCTCTTCAAACTCAATCAGCCATTCGTGGTAACTTTTCTCTTCGGAAGCGTTGATTAGGGGAGCAACCGTAAACTCAGTAATACGAGCACCGGAAACTTTTACGGCGGTATCCATTGCTTTTTCCACTTCTTCGCCAATCACATGTTCTCCGAATGCGGAAATAAAATGCTTAATTCTTCCGGTAACTACTAAGCGGTAGGGTTGGGTACTAACAAACTTTACTGTATCTCCCACCAAATAACCCCATAAGCCAGCATTGCTGCTGATTACCAGGGCATATTGCACACCTATAGATATCTGATCGAGGGTGAGTCGGGTGGGTTGAGGGTTGAATACTTCGTTTACGGGAATGAACTCGTAAAAAATTCCGCTGTTGGTATTAAGCAATAGGCCAGGTTCGGATTGACTATCCTGAAAAGCAAAGAATCCTTCGCTGGCAGGGTATAATTCGATGGTATCAATGGTGCGTCCAATGCTGTTGAATAATTTTTGCTGGTAGGGTGCAAAGTTCACACCACCTTGTATCATCAGACTGAACTGCGGAAACAAGTCACCAATTTTCTTACCCGATTTTGCTTCCAGCCGGTCGAAATACATCTGCATCCACGGAGGAATTCCACTGATAAGCGACATAGGTTGGTGAATAGTTTCGGCAACAATTTGATCTAGTTTGGTTTCCCAATCTTCAATGCAATTGGTATCGTAAGCAGGTAGCTGGTTCGAGCGCAGGTAGGCGGGTACATGGTGATTTACAATGCCACTGAGCCGCCCGGTTGGGATGCCCCCCACCCTTTCTAGTTCAGGGGAGCCGCTTAAGAAAATCATTTTCCCGGAAGTAAAAGCAGATTTACCCGTTTCGGCAATATAACAAAGTATGGCATTTCGGGCGCCATGGATATGGTTGGAGATAGAGTCTTTAGAGATAGGTATATATTTAACCCCGCTGGTGGTGCCACTGGTTTTGGCAAAATATAGAGGTTTGCCTTTCCAGAGCACATTCACTTTGCCTTCTTTAATTAATTCGATATACGGTTTCAGTTGTTCGTAATCGCGGATGGGAACTGATTGAACAAATTCGGCATGGGTATGAATATCTTTGAAGGCATGATCGGTGCCAAAAACGGTTTTTTGGGCAGACTGTATCAGATTAGCCAAAATCCGGTGCTGGTCTTCCGCGGCGGTGTGCATCCCTTTTTTAATGGACTTATATATAAACCCAGCGAATGGACGAGCCAGGGCGGAAGTAAAGTTCAGATGCATGGAAAAAATATGAGTTAACAAAAATAGACAGAATGATTGGTAAGTTTTTGCCCCATTTTAACCCTCCCAAATCCAAATGTGCATAAATAGTTTATTTTCAGTCGTTTATTAAGATTGTACGAATTTTGGGGGATATTTAAAAAAAGGGGTAGGGAAATTAGAAAAAATATTGACGATTTCCCGAAAATCGTTACCTTTGCCGTCCTAATTTTGGATAGTTATGCTAGCAATCGTTAAAATCTCAGGTCAGCAATTTAAAGTACAAGAAGGTCAAAGTTTGTATGTTCCGCATCTGCCGGGCAAAACGGGCGACAAAGTTTCGTTCAGTGATGTATTGATGGTAGATAAGGATGGAGTATTCAGTTTTGGTGCGGCGGTTAAAGCTACCGTTCAGGCTGAAATCATCAGCGATCTAGTACAGGGTGACAAAGTAATCGCCTTTAAAATGAAGAGAAGAAAGGGTTTCCGTAAAAAACACGGACACAGAACGCATTACACGCGCATTAAGATTGAAAGCATTGCTTAATCTGCTGTAAAGTTTTCACCACTATTAATTACAATTAGTTACTCGTAAAAACAGTTCATCATGGCACATAAAAAAGGGGAAGGTAGCGTTAAAAACGGCCGGGACTCACAAAGCAAACGTTTAGGTGTAAAGATATATGGCGGTCAGCCAGCATTATCTGGAAATATTATCGTGCGTCAGCGCGGAACAGTTTATCATCCTGGAAAAAATGTTGGAGTTGGTACCGACTTCACTTTATTTGCACTCGCCGACGGATTGGTTGAGTTTAAAAAAGGAAGAAATAACAAGACAACTATATCGGTAATTCACTCAGAAGCAACGGCTTAAAAAAATTTTTTTTTGTTAGTTGAAAATATGTTTATACTTTTAATGTATTAACTAACCATTAAATTTCAAAAACATGGCAACTGCAAAAAAAGCCGCTCCTAAAAAAGCTGCTGCAAAGAAAGCTGCTCCTAAAAAAGCTGCTGCTAAAAAAGCTGCTCCTAAAAAGGCTGCTGTAAAGAAAGCTGCTCCTAAAAAAGCTGCTGCAAAGAAAGCTGCTCCTAAAAAAGCTGCTAAGAAAGCTGCTCCTAAGAAAGCTGCTAAGAAGAAGTAATTCTTCGTTCTCAAGCAAAATAGTCAAAAAGTCTCGGGCATTCCCCGGGACTTTTTTTATCTTCATCCCCTATGAACAACGATACCATAGCAGATAACTTTTCCCTGCTCGCCAAGTTGATGGATATCCATGGGGAAAACCCATTTAAGTCTAAATCCTACGCCAACGCCGCTTTCCAAATAGATAAACTAACAGTTCCCCTGTCAACCTTATCCCCCCACCAAATCAACGGACTCAAAGGAATAGGAGAAACCATCGGAACAAAAATTGTTGAACAAATTGAAACGGGTGAACTAAAACTCCTAATTGAATACCTTTCCAAAACGCCCACAGGTATTTTGGATATGCTTCGGATAAAAGGGATTGGTCCTAAAAAAATTGCTACCATCTGGAAGGAACTGGAAATAGAATCGCTGGGAGAACTTTTATACGCTTGTAATGAAAATCGTCTTACCCTCTACAAAGGATTTGGAGAAAAAACTCAGCAGAATATTAAGGAAGCTATTGAATTCTTCATGCAACACCAGGGACTGTTCCTCTATGCACAACTGGAAACATGGGTAGCCCTATTTGAACAACAATGGCAAAAACAATTCCTACAACAGCCCACTCAACTTGTAGGCGAATTTCGCAGGCAACAGGAAATCATTCACCAGCTAGATTGGGTAACTACCGTTCAAGCTGATCAAATCGCAACTTGGTTAACCACGCTAAATTTTACTTTAAAAAACATCGATAACCCAAATCATATTCAAGCAATAAGCTCCGATGGCATTACTATTTATTTTCATTGCACACAGGCCGAACATTTTTATCAAACGGTATTTCTAAATAGTGCCAGTGAAATCTTTTTGCAATTTTGGCAGGATAATTTTGGGAATGTGATGCATATAGCCTGCAAAGATGAGCTCAGTATTTTTGCAGCTGCCGGAATACATCCAATACCTGCTCCCCAAAGAGAAACAATTGCCATTATTGAACAGGCGCGGGAAAAAGTTCTTCCACCTGTTATCCAAACCAACCAAATCAAAGGAATCATCCATAGCCACAGTAATTGGAGTGATGGGAGTAATACCCTGGAAGAAATGGCTACAGCCGCCCATGAAAATGGTTTTGAATATTTGGTAATCAGCGATCACTCACGAGCTGCTTTTTATGCGAATGGACTTCACCCCGACCGCATACTGGCTCAACACAGAGAAATTGAACGCTTAAATAAACTACTTGCCCCCTTTGTAATTTTCAAAAGTATAGAAAGCGATATCCTCAACGATGGTTCACTCGACTATCCGAATGAAGTACTTGCGAGTTTCGACCTAGTGATTGCTTCCGTACACAGTAACCTGAAAATGCCCCTGGAAAAAGCAATGAGCCGCTTGATATCCGCTATAGAAAATCCTTATACGAGCATATTAGGTCATCTTACGGGCAGACTTTTACTCAGTAGATCAGGCTATCCGGTAGACCACGAGAAAATAATAGATGCTTGTGTAGCGAATCAGGTAGTAATTGAACTGAATGCCCATCCCAGGAGATTAGATATTGACTGGCGATGGATTGAAAAAGCAATAAATAAAGGAGCGCTCATTTCAATTAACCCAGATGCCCATTCCATTGAAGGTTTTGCCGATACTCGCTATGGGGTGCTGGTGGCCCAAAAAGCGGGATTACCTGTTGAAAAAAATCTGAGTAGCTTTAGTGTTGCAGAAATGAAGAACTTTTTACTGATTCAGCAGCAGAAAAGATAAGGGAGAAACTACCGAACTAATTGAGGCCATTCCATAAAAAAGGTAGTTCCCCTACCCCATTGTGATTCAAATCGGATGGTTCCGCCAGCCTGTTCCATAATTTTTTTACATATAGCTAATCCCAATCCGGTTCCTGCTGTTTTGGTAGTAAAATTGGGGGTAAATAATAAATCGGTAAACTCCGAAGAAATCCCACCCGAATCATCCGACAGAGAAACCAATACCCGATCACCCTGTAAGTAGCAGGCAATCCGAATCTGTGTTCTTTTAGTTTGGTCTGTATTCGCTTGAACCGAATTGAGTACCAGATTGGTGAAGAGGCGATTAATATGTCCCTCATCCCCCATTATCATAACCGAATCAGCCGCATATTCTAAAATGATATCACAGGTTGGAGATAAATTATACAATCGAATCCATTTACCAAGTGCTTCCTTTAAATTGAGCGGCTGAAGTTTGGCTTGATTGATTTGAGCAAACTGAGCAAAATCGCCAGCTATACGCGACAATTGATCAATTTGAGAAATTAATGTTTCGTTGGTTTTCTGATATAACTCGGGCAAGTTAGCGTCGCCTCGGCCAATAGCAGACTGCAAATACTGAATACTCAGTTTCATAGGCGTGAGCGGGTTTTTAATTTCATGGGCCACTTGTTGTGCCATTTCTCTCCAGGCAATTTCCCGTTCACTTGATGCCAACGCTCCGGCACTTTCTTCTAATTTTTTTACCATCTTATTGTATTCCTGAATCAGTAAACCTAACTCATCGTTTCGGTTCCATTGGATGGTTTCATTGATTTTACCTAAACTGATTTGCTGCATCTTTGTACTAATTAATTCGAAAGAAGCGGTAATCCTATTGGTTATATAAAAAGCAATTGCCCCTGCAATTAAAAATATAAAAGCATTTAGGTTAAGGAGGGTAGCTAGAAAACCGGATATCTCCTGATTCAATTCGGTTTGGGTATTCAAATAGGGAATATTCAGATAAGCGTAGGTAATTCCGGCAGGATCTGTTAAAGGCTTATAAACACTTAAAAAACGAAACGAACCAATTTCTTCTGACTGTAAAAAACGAATGCTCTTGTTTTTCGATAACTGCTGGTAGGCAATAGCATCCATCTTATCGCTGAGCAGTTTTTTATTATAAATATAGGGTTGGGTAGAAATCAATAAGTTGCCACCAGTACTATAATAATTGATATCGGCATTGTGTTGTTCGGAAATTTCAGCAATCACTTGTTGTAATTCATTTCCAAATCCGCCAGGGTTGCTTTGCATTTCAATACTTTCTCGGCTGGTGGTTCTAGAATTGATTTCATTGGCCATAACTTGAATAGCGCGTGTGAGACGTTCTTCATTATTCAGATTAAATCGACTGATAAAGAAAGTTATAGTAGTAACACCAATTACCAAAAATGAAACAACACTGATAAAAATAATGGTTGACTGAATCTGCGATTTTATTTTAAACTGAAACAAACTGGCTAGTTGTTTTCGCTTAAACCGGGTATGCAATATTTTACCGCTGGCCGAAAACACCACCGAAATAAAGATAAAAGAACAAAAAAGGTATGCGAAAAGAGTGAGCAGCTCTGTAAGCGTATTATTTTTTCTAACTATGATTACCTGCTTGTTATTGTATTGCTGATACCACATTTCGGAGTATCCAGGTTTACGCTTTTCTAAAAATTTTCCTGTTACCCAATCTTTTGTATCTATTTCAGAGGAGAAATCATACTTACTAAAATCATACATCAATTTCCCCTTTTGATAAACTGCATAAGCATACCCGGATGAGGGATCTGTAAGTGGGTCGGTAACCTGATTGAATAGTTCGGGATAAAGGGCTTCGCTTTTATAGCGGTTGGCATTGATGATTACGTAGAAATAGCCCAAAATAGTATTGCCAGATGGAATAGCTTTTTTAAATAAATACCGGAATGTTTTATTTCCAGGCTGAGCTGCAAATAGGTCGTTGATTTCTGTTGGTTGCGATTGAAATTGGAGGGTGGAATCGAGAAATTCCATTCGGGTTGTATCTTCATTAAATAGGGCAACCCCATTCGCATTAAATGTTAAAATGCGCGTTTCATATTTATTAAGATAGCCTGAAAAATTTTGTCGGATAAGGCTATCCTTGATCATTTTATTGGTAGGCTCACTTTGGGCAAAACGGTAAAAATCTGTTTGTAAAAACTTATCTTCAAAATTAGTAGCTGCAATGTTTAGGAGATTTTCACCAAACGGATCTGACTGTAAAAGCAGTTTTTCTGCCATTTTTTCGCGTTGTTTCCATTCTACTTGTTGAAAACGAACCACTACCAATATTGAGATAGATAATGCAAAAAACATCACCCAAAAAATAAAAAATCCCGAGGAGGCTAAACCTTGTTCAAAATCCTTTTTCCGCACCTGCACCATCAACACATATCCAATCATCCATGCGGTTATTATAGCATATAAGGTATATAGTGTAGGGTCAATCCACCAAATAATAAATGCAAAAGCAACCAATACAATAATCAGTGCCTGCTGATAAAAGGGAACTGCCATTCGAATCAACGGAATCAACCAAATTTCAGAGAGATAGAAGAAGATCAATACCAACAGGCAAAGAATTATAAAACTGATGAGACTAAAAACCGATAGACTAAAAAAATTAGAAACATCAAAAGAAATTTTAGCATCCTCTATCAAACTACCAACAATACCGGCAAGCAATAATCCTGCTATTGTAAGTAAGGCAGTATGAACAACGGTTTTTAAAAAGGGAGGCATTGGAAAGATAAAACCCGATTTAATGGGCTGTTTAAACCTATAAAACCTGAGAAGCCAATATGCCAGTGAAGTATTTACCAGCAAGTCGCCCAAAGAGGGGTGAATAGCATTTGAGGCATACACTGCCGGATCGAAAAGGGGAATTTTAGAAAAGTCGAATGGTATATGAAACTGATAGGTTAGCCATCGTAACAGTAACACCATACTGGCTAAAAATCCAAACCCCGCCCGGAATGAATAGAGTTCCACAATTTCTGAGGCGATATTATGAAGAAAAGCCAACAAAAAAAGAATGGCTAATAACCTAAGCAGAATGGTGATGGTATCATATTGAATAAACTCTTTTCCAGACTTAATTTGAATATTGAATAAAACTTTTCCCGAGTCAGTTTGAATAGCTAAAGCTTCGGGATTATTTACTATTTCGTATTGTTCTTCCAAATGATCAAAACCCGCAAAATGAGCACGTAAGTATTTGTTTTCTATAAAATAATTCCATCTAATGGGAATGATGGCAACTAAACTATATTGATGGGTGCCCTCATGTATATTTTTTCGGATGAGCTGAAAATCACCGTTGCGATGGTTGATAAAATGGTTGCCTTCCGGTAAATTCAATTCAGCAGGATCAATATAAATCTGATTGGTATTCCAATAAAGCAACCTTGCCTGTATTGAATCTGCATTCCCTTCGTATAAAAAAATACCGGTTTCATCCGGGGCTGGATTAGTTACAGCCTGATGAGTTTGCAGCAGGTTTGCCAGGCGAATGGTGTCGTTGGCCAACTCAACTACCCACTTTGTTCTGCCGGAAAGTCTTTTTTCTAATGAACTTTTTACCTTGGCGGGAGATGACCGATAGCTCCAATAATTGATAAACAGAAAGGAAATCGTATATAACCAGGCTGCCGTAATTAGCAAATACCCATTTCGGTATACAAAAGATTTCCAGTGACTTTTCACGATTGTGGTGGATTGGTTTTACTAATATTCCAAAGTTGGTCCATTTCACCTAAGGTCATATCCTGTAATTTTTTTCCCAACAAGCTTGCTTGTTCTTCCATCCATTGAAAGCGGTAAATGAATTTTTTATTGGTCTTTTCTAAAGCACCTTCGGGATCAACATCTAAAAAACGGGCGTAATTAATTAAGCTAAACAACAAATCGCCAAATTCTTCTTCGATATGCATTTGGTTTCCCGAACTGATGGCTTCCTGCAGCTCCTGTTGCTCCTCTTCTACTTTTTTCCATACATCCGCTCGGTTTTCCCATTCAAACCCTACCTGACGAGCCTTATCTTGAATACGGGTGGCTTTAACCATGGAGGGTAGGGAAACAGGCACCCCACCCAATACTGATTTTTTACCTTCGCGCATTTTTAGCTTTTCCCAGTTTCGCTTCACTTCCTCACCATCCTTAACCTGGGTATCTCCATAGATATGGGGATGTCGATAGATGAGTTTTTCACAAACACCATGCAATACTTCTTCCAGCGAAAACTGCTGCTGTTCACTGCCTATTCGTGCATAGAAAACTAGGTGTAGAAACAAATCGCCCAATTCCTCTTTAATCCCCTTCCAGTTTTGGTCGGAGATAGCATCTGCCAGTTCGTAAGTTTCTTCTATGGTAAGTGGGCGAAGGGTTTGAATAGTTTGTTCTTTGTCCCAAGGGCATTGCTCCCTCAATTCATCCATGATGGTAATTAATCGTAAAAAGGCGGTTGCATTTGGGTTCATGGAAGATTATTTATATATTTCAAGTAGAGAAAGGTAGCTATTTGACCAAGAATTTATAGAATAATTCACTAAAAAATATACAAATCTGCGAAGTATAACAAAATTCATACCGAATATTGCAGAAGTGAATGGCAAGTTGGGTTGATTTTCTTACACGCTTAATAAAATGTACAGTATGAGGCGCTGGTTATTTTGTTTGATAATTATTGGATGTAATCAGTTGCAGGGTCAATATTATTTTAACGACCTAATAGCTAACACACAAACCCATAAGCAATATAAACTTTTGCGGGCGTTGAAAGTAAAGAAGATTACAGCCACAGCCCAAGAATCAGCAAACAGTACCCCAGAAACTTTATTAACAGAAGAGGTAAGTACCGATGGCAAACGTATAATAATTTATACTTCCTTGCAAAACGGAAAAACCTCCAGAACCACCACCCTATATGAATTGGGCAAACTAAAAAAATCTGAATCCAATAACAAAGGCGTAGAATCAACCACCCTCTATAGTTATAACGAAACCGGATTACCGGTTCTTATTCAAACTACCACCAAAGACACTTTTTTATCATCTCTAACCGGTGAAGCACACCAATACTTCTATAAGCAGGATGGCTCCCCCGACTATGCGTATATCATCCGAAACCAAAGTGACACGGTACAGGTTACTTTTACCACCGACAACCAAAAATTGGTATTAGAAGAAACCTGGACACGCAGGAAAAAGGAAATTGAAAAATACTATTACTATTACAACGATAAGCAGCAGCTAACAGATATTGTACGATTCAACACAAAATCAAATAAATTGCTTCCCGATTTTGTGTATGCTTATAATGAGGCAGGCAATATTGTTCAGATGATACAGGTACCCCGAACTGGCAATAACTATATCACTTGGAAATATGTTTACAACGAAAAGGGCTTGAAAACTACTGAACAATGCTTTAATAAAGAAAAGCAATTACTTGGCACTGTTGGGTATAGTTACGAATTCTGATTCAATGCCTATATAACTCTTTAATTAACTGGAACAGGTTGATTAGGAATAGTGAGGGTAAAATGAGAACCTTTGCCAAATGTTGATTGTACTTCTATTTTACCTTTCAACCGATTCAAGGCTTCTTTTACAATGTACAAACCAATACCGAGTCCATTTTTAAAATCGGAACTTCGGAAAAATATATCGAATATTTTGGTTAAATGATCTTCGATTATTCCTACGCCATTATCAATTATCTGAATTTTGGCTTCCTTCTCATTTACTTCAGCAAACAATTGAACAGAAGGATTTTCTTCATCTACTCGCTGGTATTTAACCGCATTAGAAACCAAATTGTTGATTATAAGTGATAGTCGGAAAGCATCGCAACAGAAAGGAATTTGCTGATGCACGTTTGTTGTGAAACGAATTTTAGGGTTTACCATATGACTCATTTCAATGCTGTCGGCAAATAATTGAGAAAAAGTAACTTCTTCTATTTCATTTTCGAGTCGTATGCCCTTATAGTATTCGATTATTTTGTGAATAAATACATCCATTTTTTTCACACAGCCCTCAATCATTGAAAAGTAGGTAGGGGCAGTTTCGGGTTTCGAATCAATCTTCGCCATTTTTAAAATACCCATAATATTGGCAAGCGGGGAGCGAAGATCGTGTGATGTGCTATATACAAAGCGATTCAGTTCGTTGTTTACCCTTTCCAACTCCTCCATTTTAAATTTTAACTGGCTGCGGGTATCATATATCTCATGGGCATTTAAAATGGTATTTAGGAGTTCGTTCTGGTCCCAGGGTTTTTTTATGTATCGGAAAATTTCACCTTTATTAATGGCATCAGCTAACGCGTTAATATCGGAATAGCCTGTTAATAAGATACGAATAGGATCGGGAAATTTTTGAAGAACCGTATTGAAAAATTCTACCCCTGTAATTTTGGGCATGCGCTGGTCAGCTATGATAACACTGATAGCAGTATTTTCTAAAATTTCGAGTCCCTCTGTAGCTGTAGTTGCTATGTAAATATCAAATCTACGTCTAAATGCTGCCTGAAAGGATAATAGATTATTCAGTTCATCATCAACATACAACACTTTGATATTAGACTCATCCGAATTAGACATTCAGCATTTTATTTATTAATAGCAGCTGGCAACTGATAATTGAGTGAAATA
>Ga0114980_10002411_pt1 | contig 13195 bp, 14 predicted proteins | sample S_140806_EF_Meta_FD_87018 | JGI IMG/M metagenome (GOLD analysis project Ga0114980, IMG submission 87018) | Freshwater microbial communities from Lake Simoncouche, Canada to study carbon cycling - S_140806_EF_MetaG | ecosystem: Environmental > Aquatic > Freshwater > Lake | place: Lake...
CTGATCGGGTCCAGCTTGCTGAACTTAGGCTCCATGGCCTTCCAGGAGAAGTTCCAACCCCCGCAAGCCACGCTGGCCAGCACGCCCACGGTCATCATGAGCAACCCCATGGGCAGAACCACGAGCAACATCTCGACGCCGAAGTCCACCAACCGATCCCCCATGCGGTCCGGTTGGGAAACGGTCACCGCATCAAAGCTCAGTCCACGGGCGAGCAGGCGCCGCAGCCACCCCGACAGGTCGGAAGACACCGACACCAGCGCAAGGCACGCCGCAAAGAGAGCGGCGAAGTGACCCAGGTCCCGCGACCGTGCCACATTGCCCTGCTCGCGGGCCTGGGAGATCTTGCGAGCGGTAGCAGGTAGGGTTTTGTCTTGGGCGCTGTCTGACATGGCGGTGAGCCCCCTTTCGGAGCTCCGCCATGTTGCCGCCGCGGTGCCTAAACTTGAGCGGGAATAAAGGGGGTAATCAGCCCCTTTTCCCCCTGCACTGCAGGCGAGAAAAAGACATCGTTCGTCTGTCGACGCTGACAAACAGCGTCAAGCCCTGCTGCGAGGCCAGCAGACTGTGTCCGTTCAAGCGGCTTGATCGGCTACCGCCCTGCGCGGGCGGGCTTTGGCAACTTCGCCAGGCTAGAAGCCCAGGCTGGCCAGCAGGTCGTCCACCTGCTCCTGGTTGGCCACCACGTCCGAGCGTCCCTCCGGGTTCACCACCGGGCCGCTGAGCGCCTGCTCCACCTTGTGGATCTGGTCTTCGGGCACTACCTGCACCAGCAGCTTGACAAGGCTACCCTCAAGGTCGTTGGCCAGCGACACGACCTTGGCCACCACCTGGCCTGTCAGGTCGTGAAAGTCTTGCGCCAGCATGATGTCTGTCAGGTGCTGATCAGCTCTCGCCGCAGATGCCTCGATATCGCTCACGAAATTCAACAAGGCACCACTGGCAACAGCCTTGACCGGGTTGTCCGTCAACTCGCTCGCAATGGCTTGCGCGCTGCTCACCATATGCGAGTTGATCACCTTGGCCTGATCGACGGAATCCAATACCTTGCCGGCTGCTGCTGCTGTCTTGTCGGCAATGTAGTTCAGCCGGCTTCTTGCATCAGGCAATCCCTGGGCAGCCGTTTGCAGGCCTGGCATGACCCCCAATTGCGACAGAGTGTCGTGGAGCAACCGGGTGATGGTGCCCAGCTGAATGAAAACCTCGGTGGTGTTGGGCTCGCGCTTGATCTGTCGATCAGAAGAAGGGCCGTTGGATTCCTGCATCAATGTCCCCGATTTATTGTGAATGGCTGAGCGCCCGGTGCGGCTGACGCTTCAGCCGCCCGCCGCCATCTTTTGGACGATCTTGAGCACCTTCTCCTCCAATGTAGCCTTGGTGAAGGGCTTGACGATGTAGCCTGCAGCGCCGCTCTGCGCTGCCAGCACGATGTCCTCCTTGCGCGCCTCTGCTGTCACCATCAGCACAGGAATGTGCTTCAGCGCCGAGTCAGCCTTGATGGCCTTGAGCAAGTCAAAGCCGTTCATGTTGGGCATGTTGATGTCAGACACCACGAAGTCGTGGCGGATGTTGCGCAGCATGTTCAACGCCACAGCCCCATCTTCGGCCTCATCCACGTTGTTGCAACCCATCTCCTTGAGCAGGCCGCGAACGATTCGACGCATGGTGGAGAAGTCGTCAACGACGAGAAACCTCAGGTCGGTGTGGTTGGTCATGCATTCCTCGAATTAGACTTTTCGCGCTTCCAAAAGACTCAACGAATGCTGCCTGCTGTCTTCGGCGCGACCAGGGTACCCGGCAGGGGCCCCGTGGTGGGAGCGGAAGCAGCCGCCGCGGTTGAATCAGAGGCATCCGCGCGGAAGAATCGGTCTTCCGCGTCACGGTTCATCACGATGATACTGATTCGCCGGTTGACCGGCGCCGCCGGGTCGTTCTTTTCAAAGGGCACGCTGGCAGCCAGGCCCTGCACCCTCAGCACGCGGGACTCTACCAAGCCCCCTGCCATCAATTCCCGCCGGGAAGCATTGGCACGATCAGCCGAGAGCTCCCAGTTGGTGTAACCCAAGGCCCCACCGGCAAACGGCTGGGAGTCGGTATGGCCTTCCAGGGTCAGCCGATTGGGCACTTCCGTCAGGATGGAGCCGATCTCGCGCAGCAGATCTCGCATGTAAGGCTGCACCACCGCGCTGCCGCTGGCAAACATGGGCCGGTTGTTGGCGTCCACGATCTGGATGCGCAAGCCTTCCCGTGTCAAATCCAGGCGAATCTGTGACTTCAAGGCCTCCAGCTTGGCGTTTTCATTGATCTTTTTCTCGATCTGGTCCTTGAGCTGCTCCAAACGAGCCCGCTCCGCGCGCGCCTGCTCTGCCTTGAGCGCCTGCAGATTGACTGAGCGGGTGGGGGCCTCAACGTCACCCCTCTTGACCTGACCACCTGAGCGAGACAGGTCCTCTCCACCTCCCTTGACCACGGACGAGGAATCTCCTGAGCCAGAACCACCGCCCAGCATGGACACCTTCAGCGGCGTGCTGAAGTAGTCTGCGATGCCCTTGCGGTCCCCTTCCGTGGTCGAGCCGATGAGCCACATCATGAGGAAGAAGGCCATCATGGCCGTCACGAAGTCAGCGTAGGCAATTTTCCAAGCGCCGCCGTGAGCGGCGTGGCCGCCCTTCTTGACGCGCTTGACAATGATGGGCTGGAGCTTCTTGGTGTCACCCGCCATGGATGGGCATCCTCAACACGATGTGCAGGGCGGGCTTCACTTCTTGCCCTTCACATGGCCTTCAAGCTCGTTGAAGGACGGCCGGTCATTGTGAAACAGAACCTTGCGGCCAAACTCAATGGCCACCTGAGGCGCGTAGCCCTGCATGCTGGCCAACAGCGTGGTCTTGATGCACTGGAGCTCCTTGGTGCCCTCCTCCACCTTCTGCTCCAGCAGGCCGGCCAGTGGCTCGGCAAACGCGTAGGACAGCAAGATACCCAAGAAAGTGCCCACCAAGGCGGAACCGATCATGCCACCCAGCACGGTAGGGGGCTGACCCACTGAACCCATGGTGTTGACCACACCCAGCACAGCCGCCACGATGCCGAACGCAGGCAGGCCGCCAGCGATACGCTGTATGGCCATCACAGGCGCATGAGCCTCGTGGTGATGCGTGTCGATCTCGTTGTCCATCAAGGACTCGATCTCGTGGGCGTTGAGGTTGCCGGTGACCATCATCCGCAGGTAGTCGGTGATGAACTCAGTGACGTGGTGATCAGCGGCGATCACGGGGTACTTCTGAAACAGCGCAGAGCTGGACGGATCTTCAACGTCCTTCTCTATGGCCATCAAGCCCTCGCGGCGTGCCTTTTGCAGAATGTCGTACAGCAGGGCCATCAAGTCCATGTACCGGGCCTTGCTGTACTTGCTGCCCTTGAAGCACTGCCCAAGTCCTGACAGCGTGCTCTTGATGACTTTGGGCTGGTTGGTGGCCAGAAATGCCCCAATGGCCGCCCCGAAGATGGTGGTCATCTCGAAAGGCAGGGCCTTGAGAATCGGACTCATATTCCCGCCGTGGGCGATAAAGACCCCGAACACGCAGGCCATCGCGACAACCCAGCCAATGATGACAAACATGGAATGGCAGCCGAAGTGATGGAGTAGAAGGTCTCAGGGCGAAGGGGCCGCAAGCGAATGAGCTCACCTTAGGGGCCCCAAAGAGCCTGTGCGCAGCAAGTCCGCAAAACGACGGTTGATATGTTATCGGCCCGGAGGGCCGGGACATGAATCCTTTGCCTGGTTGACACGATAAATCCACAGGCCTCGGCCGTCGGGACAAGTTAAACAGGCCGTCGCGTCGACGCCGGGCACCTCAAACTCCAGGCTGACCAGCCAGGCACCCTGGGCCATGTCCGACTGGGCTTTGCGCCAAGCGCGCTCCATCGTCTCCGGCCTCTGGAACAGGTACACGAGCGGGTATGCAGACCAAGACACACTCCACATGTCAAGCTTGCGGACCTGCCAAGAAGCCCGTGGACCGAAGTGCCCGCGCCAACCCCTGAAGCGGCTGAACAAGACCAGGGGCCAACTGCTCTCTACTCCGTGGACCTTGACCGTGGGCAGAGCCCTGCGCAAGGCGACCATGCCATGACCCATGCCGCTGCCGGCATCCAGTACCGTCGAGCCCTCGGGCAATGAAACCTGTGCACCGAGCCCGGTGAGCGCGTCGCGCGGGGTGGGAAACACGGGCGCATCGGCCCAGGACTGCACGGGATACAAGGCCAGCAACAACGCTGAAACGCCAAGCCACGCCCAGGCAGGCACGATGTCGATGCCCATGGCCATTGCGGCGGAAAGCGGAAGACCCGCCACCACTGCAACCCGCCGCCACCCGGCTGGGCAGCGGGTTTGCGCCCAGAACGAGGGCAAAAGTCCTCCCAAAAGAGCCCAGCCGGTTGGCACATGCATCCAACTCGCCAACAGCACCACCAGCCAACCACCTCCCCAGGCCACGACCAGGGGCCAAGGCCAGCGCCAGGGGCTGCTCAAGAAACGTTTGTTCACCACAGCGACGTCCACAGCGGCCAGGTGTGCAGCTTCAAGCGCCCGAATGCCGAACCCAACCTGTCAGATCATGGCGATCAGCTTGTCGTAGCTCAGGCGGATGTTGACCTCTGAAGACGGCACCGAGCGGACCACGCGAAATGAACTCTTGACGGCATCTCGCAGGATCGGGCTCCCGAAAACGTTACCTTCAGCATTGCGCAGACTGGCCACCCTCGGCAAATCAGCACGCACGCCACGGGCCACCACAATGCCTGTTTCGCCATTGGCCAGTTCCACGAACGTGCCTGGCGGATACAGACCCGTGGCCTTGAGCAATGCCGAGCCGATATCGTCAATCTTTCCGCTTGAGCCGATGCATGCACGCTTGGCAGCTTGCAGCGGGGACGAAGGGCTGCGGGTTCCGCGTCTGCTCAACCGGGCTGTGAAGATGTCCACACGCATCAACAAGCGAGCCAGTTGCTTTGGAGGCGTGAGGTCTTGCACAGGCAGATGCTCCAACTGCCAGTCGTGGTGCCAGCGCACAGCACCCGTCCAGAAAGGATCTTCCACCCCGCACGACTGCAGCAAGGCATGCGCCGCGGTCGGATGCCGCTCGATCTCTTGGCGCATCTGTACGGTGGGCGCAACTTCACTGTTTGCGAGTGCGTCTTGCAGCCGTGTCATGGCGACGTTCATCGTCAAAGAGGCCAGGCCAATGGCCTGCACCCAGTCTTTAGGCCAGGACAACAGGTTTGCCGCAGCTTGACACACCACGCAGACCAGCAAGCCATGCAGCGCAGAGTAGTGAGCCTGCGGCTTGCCGGATTCTTGGATCAGATACACGAGCGACCCGTCAAGGCGAGCGCTGCCGAGTTCCTGCACCCGCTGATGCGCCTTGATATGCGCTTGAGCCAATCGCCCTCTGGCCGCGCCTCACGCAAGGCCAAGGCCAACACACGCAGCAAAGAGTCCCACTCCTCGGTCAGGCTCAGTTCCTGGGCGTAGCCGGTGTTCAGAAACTGGCTGTCCCGCCAGTTTTCCCTGGGCTTCGCCTGCGCAATCTGCCCCAGCGCCACGTTGCGGCGCAACATGTCGTCCAGCCGCGCGTTGATGGCGCGCTGCCACTCGTTCGACATGCGCTCATCGATGTACAGCTGTTGCCCGTACAGCGCCTCCTCCATCGTCTTTGCATCCGCCACCCGCCCGGCAGCCAGAAGCAAGTGCCCCTCAACATCAAAGACGTCGAAGGGTACTGGCTCGCCCGGGCGAATCGAACCGCTCGAAACGGGGACGAGTTTCATGCGCCGCAGGCTAGACGAATCATGAGGAAGCGCTCATGCAATCCACATACATTTTTTGATTCATTTACTCAATTGTGCCAGCGCTGGGTAGGACCAAGCCGCAGCCAAGACGAGGATTGAGCTCGGAACCACGGTCTTTTCCGGCTAAAGCCCGCGCAAGGCAGGCTCAAGAATTCTGACACCTGCTCCGATCCCCGGCGCGCGAGGAACCTCATGATCGACACCCCACCCCTGCCCAACGTACACATCTCCATCGTGCAGCCCGTGGGCTACGTTCACTCCCTGGGGCTCCTGGACCCTGCGCGCTTCATCCGGCACCAACTTCGGCGTTTCGGCGTAGACGTGACCATGGCAAAGAACCGGCTGCGCGAGGATGCGGTGAACTTGGTCCTGGGCGCCCACCTGGGCTTCGACCCCACGCTGCGCGAGCGCCACCCCTGCCTGTTCGTCAATCTGGAGCAGCTGGGCCCCGGCGGCGCGAAGGTGTCTGACGATTACCTCAAGCTGCTCAAGAGCTCCGGCGTGGTGGATTACGACCTGGCCAACGTGGGCGTCTACGGTGCGGACCCCGTTGACGTTCCCATGATCCCGTTCCGGCATGCGCCGTATCTTGAGCGGGCCGCTGCACAGTCCATCCCACTGGAAGAGCGGCCCATCGACCTGCTCTTCTTTGGCAGCCTCAACGAGCGGCGCAAGCGGATCATCCAGCGCATTGAAGCCTGCGGATGGACCGTGGCCATGTTCGACCAACCGCTGTATGCCGACGAGCGTGACAACTACATCCGGCAAGCCAAGGCCGTGCTGAACTGCCACTTCTATGAAAGCGCACGCTTCGAGCAGGTGAGAGCCTTCCACTGCCTGTCACTCGGCACGCCGGTCATCTCAGAACGTTGCGCACAGACCCGGCCGGATGCCGTGTTCGACGCCGCCGTGACCTGGTTTGATGACAGAACATTGGAGACCTGTTTCGCGCAGACCTTCGGAAGACCCGCCTTCTTCCACCAAGCCCGACAGCAGCTGAAAGCATGGAAGCTCCAGGATCCCGTTGAAGCCTATGCCGACCTGATGGCCTTTGCCGCCGGCTACTTCCAGGGCCATGCCAAAAGCAAACCAAAGGAAGCCTGGCTCCCCACCCAGATCAACCTGGGCTCAGGCAAAGACTACAAGGCCGGCTGGCTGAACCTGGATGTGATCGACCGCGCTGAGCCAGACCTGGTGCTGGACCTGGGCAAGACCCAAGAGTTCCCCATCAAGGCCAAGACCCGCTTCGGCACCGATATGGTGCTGGAAGCCGGCAGCGTGGACAAGGTGTACGCCAACAACGTGCTGGAACACGTGCCCGACCTGCCCTGCCTGATGACCAACGTGCTCACCCTGCTGAAGGAAGGCGGCGAGATCGAGATCGAGGTGCCCTACGAAAAGGCCCCCACCGCCTGGCAGGACCCGACGCACATCCGTGCGATGAATGAGAACTCGTGGATGTACTACGTCGAGTGGTTCTGGTACCTGGGGTGGTTTGAGCATCGGTTCGAAATCACCCACGCCGACTGGCTGGATGGTCAACTGCGTTCCTGCCACAAGAACGCAGCTGCCTTCATGCGCGTTCGCCTCACCAAGATCGCGACCTCTGCGCAAGAACGCACGGTTGCGCGGACCATGCAAGCGCACTTTACGGGAGCCGATGATCACCTGCTTCCAGAGGAACCTGCACTCGAGGAGATTGCCGAGGCCGTCGCATACTGAACTTGGTGTCGCCCTTTGCGTGCCAGATCTCTCGTAACGTGCCTGGGTACCATTCATCCATGACGGAAAACGCTCCATCGCTTGGCGCCAGCCTGCCAAGCGCCGTGGTTGTGATTGGTGGCGGAATCAGTTCTGCACCATCAGTGCCCGATGCCAAGCTGCTTGCGGCACTGCCCCCGGGAAAACGGGTACTCGAGCTTGGAAGGCCGGAAAGCCGTATGGGGGATGCCTACTCTCAGCGGCATGCGCACGCGCAATGGGTCAGAGCCGACGCCGACGCGATCACGCTAGCCAAGATAGAAGGGCCCTTCGACCTGCTGGTATTGAGCAACGGTTTGCCGCCCTTGGCGGTGCTCGACGTGGCCAGCACCAAGATGTCGCCAGATTCCACGCTGGTTGCCGCGATTGAGAACGCCGCCAGTTGGGCCTCTCTTGCGCAGCTCATCGAAGCCGATGTCGATGCGGTCGACACACCGCTGTCGCCCGCATCGGCCTACAAGCGCCTGCTCGATGCGGGTTGGATGCCCACGCTCGCAGACCAGCACGTGGGACTGCCACCCGCGGCCGCGCTGGCCGCCGCCACGGCGCCGCTGGCCGATGCGCTAAGCGTGCCGCGCCGGACGGCAGATCGAACACTGGGCATGGCGCGGGCGATCGTTCAAGCGGTACGAGGGTTCGACGATGCACCGCGCAGGGCGGGACAGGCCCAGTTTTCAGTCGTGGTACCGACCACACGAGAAACCCAACTGCGCGCCAATGTCGAGCGCTCGCCTGGCCTGCAGGAAGTCAACGCGCAAGTGGTCTCCTATCGCGGTGCACGCAGCCCGGCCGAAGCACTGTCGCAGTCGCTCTCGCACTGCAACAGCGACTGGGTGCTGTTCTGCCATCAAGACGTGTACTTTCCCCGGGGCTTCGGCGAACAGCTCAATGCCGTGCTGGCCGAAGTTCCTGCCGATGCACGTGCCAGTGCACTGTTCGGCTTCATAGGCATGGGCGTGAACCGGGCCACGCTCGCCTGCGAGCCGGCGGGCTTCGTGATTGACCGCTTACACCGCGCCTCCCACCCCGCCTCGGATGCCGTGCTATCGATCGACGAACTGGCCATCGTGGTGGCGCGCGAGTCCATCCACCATATCGATCCCGCGCTCGGCTGGCACCTGTGGGCGACCGATCTGTGCCTCAAGGCCGTCTGCACTCACACTGTCTTTCCGCGCATCGTGCGGCTGCCGGTCTTCCACAACTCCAGCAATGACTACGTGTTGCCTGCGTCCTTCCAGGACGCCGCGGCCACGCTCAGGCGCAAGTACCCCGAATTCGGGCCCATCCATACCCTGTGCGGGACCCTCCAATGAGCGCCATCGTCACACTGATTCCGGCCTACAAGACCGAATACCTCGGCGATCTCTTCGTTGGCCTGCGCTCGCAGAAATTCAAGGACTTTCGTGTGGTGCTGTCGGACGACAGCCCCGGTGCTGAAATCACCGAACGCATACGGGCCGGGGTATACGGAAAACTGGCCCAGGAACTGAACCTCCTCGTTGTGCGAGGGCCGTGCCAAGGATCACAGAAAAACATTCAGCACTTGATTGAAGGTTGGGGTGACGTAGCGCCTCTGGTACACGTGCACCTCGACGACGACGTTGTGTACCCTGATTTCTACAGGGCGCATGCCGACGCTCACGCGCAGAAGCCTTTTGGTGCTTCTGTCAGCCTACGCTGGGTAACCTCAACCGATGGCCGCCCTCAGTTGGACCTGCCCTTGCCGTCGATGCTCGAAAAGGGCAACGAGCGCATCGTTGCAGTAACAGGCGAACAGCTCTTTGCCAGCACAGTAGCAAAGTGCGAAAACTGGCTGGGCGAGATATCCAACGTCATCCTTAGCGCAGAAGGCGCGCGCCGCTACGCGCATTCGCAAATGGGTGGGTTTTCATACTACGGTCTGGGCGACGTTGGAGTATTACTCGACGTTTCTCGCCACTTCTCCATAGCTGTAATCCGCGATCATCTCAGCGGCTTTCGAAGCAACCCGCAGCAGGCATCCGCGCAGATCCATTCTTTTGGCGTGAAGTGCGGCCACTTGGCGTGGGTTGCACTCGCTCTGGCGGCTTGGAGTGGCGGGCATATCAGCCCAAAGCAGACCGTTCAGTAGCTCACCATCGCAATCATGCGCAGTGCCCACCTGTACGCGGGGGATGCACAGATGGAATCCTTCTTCGCGCTTTTCGAAAAGCACGCGCATGATCTCGGCGAGCTGGCCCACGCCTTCGGTACGTTGTGGGCTGCGTTCCTGGAAGATCACCCCGACTCAAGGCACTGGATCCCCAGGCCCAAGGGGCTGTTTGCACAAGCCTTAACTTCAATTGGCTAGGTAGCGCTCAACGAGAGACTTCGATGTTCCGCTTTACGCCTTTCTGTCCCGGAGAAACGGCCCGTTGGGACGCATTCGTGCGCACGGCACGTAACGGTGTGTTTTTGTTCGAGCGAAGCTACATGGAGTACCACGCAGCACGCTTCGAAGACGCCTCGCTCATGATCTGGCGTGATGATGCTCTGGTCGCACTACTGCCGGCTCACCGACTGGACAGCGACGGGGGGCCGGTGCTGATGTCGCATGGTGGGCTCACATTTGGCGGTCTGGTCCTGCACGAGGCGTTGCGCGCGCAGGACACGCTGACGATCGTCGATAGTCTCTGCGCCAGGTTAGCCGCCGAAAGCTGGCGCGCGCTGCGCGTTCGTCCGGTACCACACATCTTCCACCGCCAACACTCGGAAGATGAGCTTTACGCTTTGCTGCGGCGGGGCGCACGCGTGGTGCGCAGCGACCTCGCGCACACAGTAGACATGGCGCGCCGGCCACCACTGGCTGGCGGCCGGCGCAACGCCCTTGGACGGGCGCGCCGCGCTGGCGTGAAGGTGCGGCGCAGCACCGACTGGGCTGCAGCTTGGCCCCTGATAGAGACCGTTCTGGCGGCTCGCCATGACGCCCAGCCTGCCCATGCACTGCACGAGATCATGGCGCTGGCGCAGCGGTTCGAACGCATCGCGCTGCACACCGCTTTCCCGGGTGACGCCGCCGATGCGCCTCCACTGGCCGTGGCCGTGACCTACGCCTACGACGGCGTTCTGCACACCCAGTACCTGGCCGCGTCCGAAGCCGGCCGCGAGATCGGGGCGCTCGATGCTGTGATTGCGACTCTGCTGGAGGAGCCGCCCGCAGGCACACGCTGGCTGAGCTTCGGTGCATCCACGCACGATCAGGGTCGCCAGCTCAACGCAGGGCTGGCGGCGCAAAAAGAAATGTTTGGCGCACGGCCCACGCTGCTGACGACCCTGGAATTGAACCTGCAGGAGAACCTCCGATGAACGCACCTCACGCCGTACCGGACTCGCCGCGCTCAATTGCCGCCTACGAGCGGGCTTACCTGGCGAGCGACTTCGAACCTGTGCAGGCACGCATGCGCAAGCGTATGCTCCTCACCCTGCTAGAGCGTTTGATGCCGCGGCGCGTTCTGGAGGTGGGCTGCGGCGCGGACTCGCTGCATACCCATTGGCCGCATTTCGATCGCTTCGTGATCGTAGAGCCGGGCACAGGCTTTGCGGACAAGGCGCGGCGTAACGCTGTCGGCGACACTCGCATCGCCATCATTGAGGACTTCGTCGAGACCGCCGCACCCAAGCTGGCCGGCGAGGTGTTCGACTTGATCCTGGTGAGTGGCCTGCTACACGAGGTACCCGACCCGGCAGCCGTGCTGAAAGGGCTGCACCCACTGTGCGGACCGGACTCCGTGTTGCACGTCAACGTGCCCAACGCGCGTTCGGTGCACAGGTTACTGGCGCTGGAAATGGACCTGATCGACAACCTTCAGACAATGTCTGACAGGCAACAAGCATTGCAGCAGCAGCGCACCTTCGATATGGACAGCCTCGTCTCGTTGTGCGCGCAATGCGGCTTCACGGTGACCGAGCAAGGGTCTTACTTCATCAAACCGTTTACACACGGTCAAATGTCAGGGTTGCAAGCCAGCGGACTGCTTGAAGAACGCATGCTCGACGGGCTGTATCGCCTCGAACGCCACCTACCGGGCCTGGGATCTGAGATCTACGTGAACCTGGGTCGCTGCGAATGAAGGGCTTCGACACTCCACTTGCGTTGGTCGGCAATTCGCTGGCCGTTCAGGTCGCGGCCACTGAGCGCGCAAGGCGTGGCCTCCCCACGCTGGTCATCAATCCCGGCGGTCCCTGGGGTGGCTACTTTGCCGGTGTGAAGGCCGGCGGCACTCTTTGGGACGCAGGGATGGTCGCCTTCGAGTTCACGTCCTTCAGAACGCCTGGAAGCCCGCCAGCGATTGCAAGTTACGACCCCATGCGCCGTAACGACATCGGTCGCTTCACGCATGCAGTTCGCTCATATGTCGAAGAGCACCTGCCAACGCGCGCGATCCGGCCGTTGCAAATGTGGCTTGATGACCGATTGCTGCCCGACCTGCTGCTAGGAAACGCCCTCGAGGCGCTGTCACAGTTGGGGTGCAAGCAGGCTGTGAGAGAGGAACTGCGCAGCCATCTCTCGACCGCGCTGGCCTCTCCATGGCATGCGCAACGCAAGGACCTCTGGCCGCATGTCGATGTGCCTGACTACGACACCGTCTCGCGGATCAACCATGGCCGCGTCCTGCACGATGCAGTCATCGCACCTTTCGCCCGGAAGGTTCTCGGCAGGGATGCCGGCCACCTTCATGCCTTGTTTCACCGTATCCCGTGGCTGCCTTTGTATTGGCCACAGACACTGCTGGCGGCGCTGGACGAAGTGCCCACGAACTTACCCACGACGGTCTACAGCCATCCTGTTGGCGCGCCTGTCGCGCAGCTTTGTGCGCAGCTTGCAAGCAAGATGGCAACAAGTTCCGCCCTGACCGTTCTTCATGAGCGGGTGATCGGCGTCGAACGCAGCGCACAAGGCTTCGTGCTGCACCTGGAACAAAGCGGCAAACTGCACGCAGCACGGCTCGGTTGGTCACCAACCCCACTACAGGGTCTGCAGGCCTGCGGCATCGATCCGGGGACGCCGCCTGAGCCTCGCCTGCCGCTGATGCTGGTGTTTCTGCGCGTCGCCCGTCATGCGCTTCTGCGCGAGTTCAGCGTGCTGCATGCCCCATCATCGGACACGGCGCTCTACCGGGTAGTCAATGCAACTGACTGTGCAGGACTTGGCGACGAGGAAGCAGTAGAAATTGTCGCTGAGGCGAACTTGCAAGTCTTTACAACTCACCACGGTTCAGCAGTCGACGACCCTGCGACGACACGAGCAGTGATCGCAGACTTGCACCGTCTCGGCGTCGTAACAGAGGGCTATGCACCCTTGTTCTCTCACGTGATGCGCCTGCCTAGCGCATTGCCTCTGCCCACACCGGAGGGCCTGCGCACATGGGCCCTCGAGCGAGACCTGCTGCTCGAGCGGCTCCCCGGCCTGGAACCGCTAGCGAATTCTTCAGGCCCATTCGCCACGTCGCTTTCCGACCAAATCGTACAGGGCTTGCAACTGGCCGAGCGCGCTGACGTTCAGCCCTGATGGCGCACACTCGCCGCCTTCTGACGCAATGCAGCCAATATCGGAGTCGCCATGGGA